>SDBU01002229.1_pt1 | contig 26184 bp, 24 predicted proteins | sample 2277071 | NCBI WGS metagenome assembly SDBU01 (sample SAMN10397929, study PRJNA504765) | marine sediment metagenome | isolation source: marine sediment core GS08_GC12, 126 cmbsf | place: Arctic Ocean: Gakkel Ridge, Loki's castle | collected 2008
AGAGGCACTGAGGAGGCTGGAATTCTTCGTGGTTCAGGATGTCTTCCTATCTGAGACTGCTCGGCTAGCCCATGTGGTTCTGCCAGCAGCAAGTTTTGCTGAAAAGGATGGCACCTTTACCAATACTGAGCGAAGGGTGCAGCAGGTGCGAAAGGCAATAGAGCCTATTGGCGATTCCCAGCCTGACTGGTGGATTGTATGCCAGATTGCTAGATTACTCGGAGGCAAGGGATTTGATTTCGAGCACCCCTCCCAGATAATGAATGAGATTGCTGGTCTTACCCCTAGCTACGGTGGCATCTCCTATGAGCGTCTGGAGAAGGAAAGCCTGCAATGGCCTTGCCCCACCAATGAGCATCCTGGGACCCCGTTCCTCCACGCTGGAAAATTCACCCGAGGCAAAGGTAGATTTATGCCTCTGGAATACAAGCCACCGGCAGAGCTTCCCGATGAGGAGTATCCCTTAGTTCTTACCACTGAGCGAAGCCTGTATCACTTCCACACCGGCACCATTACCAGAAAGGTAAAAGGTCTCCATAGGTTAAGACCTGAGGAGCAGATGGAGATAAACCCTGCCGATGCCTCCGAGCTGGGCATCGCTGATGGGGAAATAGTAAAAGTGATTTCCCGTCGTGGGGAGGTAACGGTGAGAGCCAAGGTAACCGAAGTCTCTCCCCCAGGTGTAGTATGCATGAGCTTCCACTTTGCTGAGAGCCCGACCAATGTGCTCACCAATCCAGCCTTAGACCCTGTCTCCAAGATACCCGAGCTGAAAGTCTGCGCCGTGAGGGTGAAGAAGAATCACGGAGGATAGAAAGATGTACAGGATTTTGCTTAGAGAGGACCTGGTGCCTAATATTCACCTGTTTAAGATTGAGTCACCGGCAGTAGCTAGAAAAGCCCAGGCAGGTCAGTTTGTTGTAATCAGGATGGATGAGAAAGGGGAGCGTATCCCCCTTACCATTGCTGACTGGGATGAAGAAGAGGGCAGCATTACTATTGTTTTTATGGAGGTGGGCACAACAACACGCAAATTGGCTCAGCTTAGAGCTGGTGACTATATTGCTAATTTTATTGGGCCTCTGGGTTTACCTACCCATATTGACCGATTTGGAACCGTGGCTTGTGTTGCTGGAGGGTTTGCAGTAGCCACAATAGTGCCTATTGCTCGCGCTCTTAAAGCAGCAGGAAACAGAGTTATTTCGATTATGGGAGCACGAACTAAAGGACTACTCTTTTGGGAGGATCACCTGTGCAGTGTTAGCAATGAATTAATAGTAACTACTGACGATGGTTCTTATGCCCGCAAAGGATTGGTTACCGAGCCACTAAAAGAATTGCTTGAAGGTGCTGAAAAGATTGACCGGGTTATAGCTATTGGTCCCAGCATTATGATGAAGTTCTGCGCTAAAACTACTGAACCTTTTGGAGTGAAGACTATCGTCAGCCTCAACCCGATAATGGTAGATGGGACTGGGATGTGCGGCTGCTGCCGAGTATCTGTTGGCGGTGTGACCAGGTTCGCTTGTGTTGATGGTCCTGATTTCGACGGACATCAGGTTGATTGGGACCTGCTCTTTGCCCGGCAACGCACCTATCTCGATCAAGAGAAGCAATCCCTGGAACTATGGGAGAACCAACTTAGCGTAAGAATTGAGCGGGAGGCGTGACCTATACCAAAGCTTGACCTTAATCGAGTTTCTATGCCCAAGCAATCGCCCGAGGTCAGGGGTAGGAACTTCAATGAGGTAGCCTTAGGCTACACAGCAGAGCAAGCACAATATGAAGCAAGCCGCTGTATTCAATGCCCCAAGCACTCCTGTATTGACGGCTGCCCAGTAGATGTGGATATACCCGGTTTTATAAAGGCAATACGCGATAATGATATGCCAGAGGCAGTAAGAATACTCAAGAGCAAAAATAGCTTACCCGGCATTTGCGGAAGGGTGTGCCCTCAAGAGACACAATGTGAGCAGACATGCAGCTTGGCTAAAAAGGGCGCCCCTATAGCCATCGGTCGCCTGGAGCGCTATGTGGCTGATTGGGAGCAAAGCCAAGGATTTTCCACCAACATTCAGAACCCTGGCACCCAGCCAAGTGGTAAAAGGGTAGCAATAGTGGGCTCAGGACCCGCTGGGCTTACCGCTGCTGCTGAGCTAGCAAAGCTCGGGCATGAAGTTACTATTCTTGAGGCTCTACATGTCGCTGGCGGAGTGCTAATGTATGGGATACCTGAATTCAGGTTGCCCAAGCAAATTGTCCAGGCTGAGGTCGAATATGTGAAATCTTTAGGTGTAGAAATTAGGCTTGACTCAGTGGTCGGCAAGATAGCTACGGTTGATGAACTTTTGGAGAGTGGGTATCACGCTGCCTTCCTGGGAACCGGGGCAGGACTGCCTATGTTCCTCAATATACCTGGGGAGAATCTCTGTGGCATCTACTCGGCTAACGAATTCCTCACCCGAACCAACTTGATGAAGGCTTACCTCTTCCCTGAGTATGATACCCCAATTCATGTAGGGAATAGGGTTGCTGTGTTTGGTGCTGGCAATGTGGCTATGGACTCGGCACGGTGCGCCCTCAGGCTTGGCGCAAGGGAAGTCTATATCGTATATCGAAGGTCTAGAGCAGAGATGCCAGCCCGGGCAGAGGAGGCGGAAAATGCCGAAGAAGAGGGCATAATCTTTAAGCTGCTAACAAACCCCAAACAATTTATAGGCAATGACCAGGGCTGGGTAACCGCTATGGAATGCTATGAAATGGAGCTTGGAGAGCCTGATGCCAGTGGCAGACCTCGCCCCATTATCAAGCCGGGCAGTGAGTTCATCATCGAGATTGATACGGCGGTGATTGCCTTGGGAACCACCCCTAATCCTCTCGTCCCCACCACTACTAGAGGTTTAGAAACCACCCGTCGAGGCACAGTGGTCGCCGATGAGGAAACAGGCAAGACAATCAAGCCTGGGGTCTGGGCAGGTGGGGATGTGGTTACCGGCGCTGCTACAGTGATAAGTGCTATGGGCGCAGGTAAAAGAGCTGCTGCCTCCATAGATGCCTATCTTAGAGAATTGACCTAGGAGCGGATAGAGAGAGGTAGTGAGACCCCTTATTTTAGTTAACGCCAATATTTCCCATCCCCCAGTCAGCCCAGTGGGAATGGAATATGTAGGTCACTGGCTTGCTAATGCTGGGATACCTGTGGAGCTGATTGACCTCGCTTTTGAGCCCGATTGGGAAGGGGCTTTGAGGCAAGTTCTTTCACACACTGAACCCCTGGCAGTAGGAATCTCAGTTCGTAACACCGATGATTGCTCCTTTACCACCAAACAATCCTTTCTACCCTGGATCAGTCAACTGGTGCGGGAGGTCAAGCAGCTTACAGATGCACCTGTAGTCCTGGGTGGGGTGGGTTTCTCCATTTATCCTGAGCCAATTGTTGAACTGACCCAGGCTGACCTTGGCATTGATGGTGATGGCGAGGAGGCAACCCTACACCTGATTGAATGTCTAACTAGAGGAAGGGAAATCTCTGAACTCCCCAATCTGGTGTATCGCCGTGACCAGCGTATAGTTTGCAACCCCAGGGCAGAGGCTAATCTTAAGACGATGCCCCTTCCGCACCGTCAACTCTTCGATAACCCCAGATATGAGCGGGAGGGGGCGATGGTGGGGGTGGAGACCAAGAGGGGCTGCTCCCAACAATGTATCTATTGTGCCGACCCTGTAGCCAAGGGGAAAAGGATACGCACCAGACCACCTGAGATGATAGCCGATGAGATGGAAGGTCTGCTTGAGCAAGGGGTATCTTGGTTTCACCTCTGCGATAGCGAATTCAACCTGCCACTGTGGCATGCTAAGGAAGTGTGTCGGGCTTTGCTGCAAAGGGGGCTTGGAGACAAGCTGAGGTGGTATTGCTACTGCTCCCCCCTCCCCTTTGACCATGAGCTAGCGCGCTTAATGAGAAATTCAGGGTGTGTCGGAATAAATTTTGGTGTTGATTCACTTTGCGATGACCAGCTAGCCAGGTTGGCAAGGAGCCACCGCTTGAGCCACATCCAAGAGCTGGTGCACATCTTGAAAGAGGAGGGGCTAAATTTTATGTTTGACCTTCTCATCGGCTGTCTCGGAGAGACGGAGGAAACTGTTCGAACCACTATAGAGCAGGTAAAAAGGCTTGAGCCACCTTGGGTGGGTATAGCGGTCGGGGTACGCATCTACCCCCACACACCCCTATGGGAACTGACATCGAATTTCTCAGTCCAAGACCTTCATCCCCCTCAGACACCGGACTTCTCTGAGCCTGCATTCTACCTCTCCCTTTCCCTGGGCACAGACCCCTTGGGACTGGTGCGCCAGCTCATTGGCGATGACCCTCGTTTCATGCTCCTTTCTGTACCAGCAGAGGTAGCAAGCTACAACTATGTTGATGACCAATTTCTGTGCCAGGCAATCGCACAAGGTGCAAGGGGTGCCTACTGGGACATACTCAGGAATTCTAAGACTTAAGCGGTATCATTTTCTCACCATCCGCTCAAATCCTCTGTATGCCTCATCAACAAGCGGTGCTGCTCGTACCAAGTCACCCGCCTCTATCGCCTGCTGGATATGACGTACCCTTTCTAGAGGCAAAACGCCGCCAACATCGTAGCCCCTTGCCATAGTTTGAACACCTGAACTTTACAATTTTAACAAATCAGAATATCGGAGTATACTAGGCAAAGATGAGAGCGTTTATTAACTCGGGATATTCAGATGTAGGGACAGGTTTTTAAACCTGTCCGAAGAGCTGCATAGCTAATTGACATCACAAGGCCATGCTGTTATAATCGCTTATGGAGCTAATATCGCATAGCATGAGGTAACTAGAGGAGGTGTTGTTTGGTTAACCTAGCAACGATAGACATAACCATGATCACTATTGCTGTGTTGATAGAGCCGCCTGCTCAACCGAAGCCTATCAGTCAAAAGGATTTGGAGCAGGTGTTGACCCGGCCGTTAGCAATCGGGCAATTGGCTGACGGGCTGATACTCAGTAGCCAGCGAGATCAAACCGAAGTAATAACTAGCGGGAACAAGATAAATGTTCGAGACTTGAGTGGACGCAAAGTGTTCTCCGATAGCAAGATCCCAACTGTTTTGAATTTCTTCCTTGCGGCGACTTCGCCTCGAATTACTTCGTACGGTGTTAACTTCATAGTCGTGGTACCGTGTGTCGAGCCGCTTCAGTGGATACGAGACAATATTCTTTCCCCCCAAATCTTCGAAAGGACAGGAATGCGACTATTGGGAGGGGCAGGCACCCTAAAGATAGCTTCTAAATCCAAGACATGGAACATAAAGTTTGAGCCTGGCGACGGAGACAAAATAAATTTAGATTTCAATGCTAGTGAGCAGACACAACAGTTACCCGACGAAGGCAGACTCCGTGAGGAACTGCAGGAGCAATTTGATGCGTTCCTACAGCTCTTGAATGATTTGGGGTTGTGACAAGTATGACTCAGATAGTCACTTTGGCAGACAAGCCACTTGGACGAACTGAAAACCCGGCGACTCTGAAGCGGATGCGGTATTCCTTTGCGTACGAGGAGCAGACCTCCACGGCAGGCGTGAAAGAAGCGTTGCATACCCCTGAGGAAAAGGAATCCGCGATTTGGATCACGACAACTAAACCGAAGGATCCATGGGTCATTTTTGGTGAGTCTGCAATCCTAATCATTGAAGGACAAGAGGTCGAACCACTGTCAACTGAGGATATACTCAAACAAGAGAAGGGCTTTATCGATTATGCCATACCGCCCGATGTGGTGCTGAACATAGGGAAGCCTTGGGCTAGTGCTATTATCGGTTATGGATACCCCTTTTTTAAGCTAATCAGCGGGAGTCCAAGTGGCTTGTCTTCAACTTTGGAGAAATGTCTTGAGCAACTCAAACAGCTTCCCGAAGGGTGGGACAGCTATGGTGCTTGCGCGATAAGCCCCACAGCTATTGATCGGGCTAGGTCCATCCTCGTGCGGGTCACTGCACCTGAGGAGCTGGGGCTTTCTGCACCATTTGTAGCACCCACCTCCCGCGGGGGTGTCGGCTTGGAGTGGAGATTTGAGTCTGGCAGAGAACTCCTACTGGAAGTATCACCCGCGGGAAATGTTTCATATCTGCTGGTGATACCCAAGTCCGATGGCGGAGAGGAGAAAATCGAGGACACTGTGGGGAGCCACGAAGAACTTGAGACTTTATTTCAGAGTCTCTGTAGTTGAGGTTCAACCTTGTTCGACGACAACGAAGAATTCCTGAGGAGGATTCCCCCTACCCTCTTCGACTTCGTGAAACAACAAATACAAAGTTGGGCTTTTGATAACCATCCTGCAACATCGGGGGCGGATGTCAGTTAACTGGGCAAGATACTCGTCTGTGGAGCAAACCATCGCGGACCATCGTTCATTCGGTGTAGCTTCCATCACAGCCAGAGTCTGCTACCAACAGAACCAAGACATCGAATACACTCCGCAAGGAGACAATTACTCGCACTGCGACGTTGTGGGTCGCAAGACTAAGACGGTCATGCGCGAACTCCGTAACGCAGCAACTCTATTGCTTGCTCCAAACCAACCCACCACACTTGGCTCTTAGTAGCACGTTCTGTCTGCTTTCGTCACGCCAACCCAGCTTCAATTCTGTCGTTTCGCAACTGCCTTAAATCAGAGTAGAGGGAGGAATCTGGATGAAGCCAAAGCGAAGGCTTTGGCTTCAGGGGAGGTTTTTTCAGCACAAGCTGCCAAGAACTTTGGGCTTATCAATGAGATAGGCGATTTCGATCAAGCCCTAGACTTAGCCTCTAAGCTAGGCAAGGTTCCACGTCGGGTTACTTATGTAAGACCCCACCTCACTCTGCTGCAACGCCTGTTGTCCAGATATGCCGCCTCTATTTTTGAGGAAGCCTTTGCCTATTACTTCGAATACTAAATGGCTACTCGTCTCTCCACATAGCGGCGACGAATTTCTTCATCTATGGCTTGGTTGGCGAGGGAGTCTGCAATCCTATTCTGTTGCCTGGGGATATGCATTATGGCAAAGGAATCAAATCTGGTCAAAAGCTGCTTCACTTGGCGGAATAAAGGTTTTAGCTTGGTATCCCTCACCTTATAGCTGCCATTAAGCTGCTTTACCACCAGCTCTGAATCCATCCTTACATCTACATGCTTTGCTCCCAGTTTGGCAGCTTCCTCCAATGCTATGATCAGAGCTTTATACTCTGCCTGGTTGTTGGTTGCCTCCCCAATATAGCAGGAAACTTGTGCTTCGGTGTGGGATTGGCTGTTAATAAGGATGCCTACTCCAGCAGGACCTGGATTGCCCCTTGAGGCTCCATCAACATAGATAGTAGCCATTTCCATATAGTTTCTCAACCCAGATAGAGAATCCGGGCGCAGTGGCTGCATTGCACCAATTCTCCCCCCATCCTGGCTCGCTGTAGTTCATTCAGGGGGAGACTGATCTTGCACCCTTGACACCTTCCTTGCTCTACTTTAGCTACTGCTCTCCCTTGCTTTTTCACGCGGAGTGTTTCGTAGAGTTCCAGGGCAGCAGGCTCGATTGTGGCTATAAGCTCATCCCTTTTTCTCTGGCTCGCCTCTAGCGCCGCGGTTAATTCTGCTTGCTCCGCTAATAGCTTTTCCTGACTTCTCCTCTTCTCTCCCTCCAGCTGCTCCAATTCAGCAATCCCCAAGGCTATTTCCCCTTGAGCAATTTCTACCTGTCCCATTATCTCGAGCACTTTATCCTCTCTATCGCTTATTTGAGCCTTTAGGCTTTCAACTTGGTGCTGTAGGCTTAATAGCTCTTTTGGGTTTTTAATTGAGCTGCCGTAAAGCTTTTCCTGCAAAGGGTTCGTCTTAGCTTGGAGGTCATCGATTGCCCATTCTGCCGTTCGCTGTTCTGTCTTTAATTCACTGAGGCGTTCTTGCTTTCTATCTAACTCTGCTCTTGCCTCTGCCACTGCTCTGTTATCCAATAGCTGCCCCTCCACCCTCTTCAGCATCTCAGCCTTGGACTCTGAATCTAGGTCAATCTCCTGCAAATCGTATAATTGCCTTCCCAGGCTCATCCCTCCCCCATTTGTAAGTGTAGCAGGCTGTCGGGGCAAACACAACCTCAATTGAAAAGTCCCCCCACTTTGGGCTATAATCTTCTCACAAGGAGAGAATCTTGCTCAGGACTCATAGTTGTGGTGGCTTGAATACAAATCATACTGGCGAGGCAGTAACCCTTGCTGGGTGGGTGCATCGGCGCAGAGACCACGGCAATCTGATATTTATTGACCTCAGAGATAGGGAAGGCTTGGTTCAGGTGGTATTTAATCCAGAGGTGTCGAAGGCTGGGCATGAGGCGGCAGCTGAGATGCGCAACGAATATGTGGTGAGGGTTAGGGGGGAGGTGACTCGTCGTCCTCAGGGCACAGAGAATCCAAAATTACCTACAGGTGAAATCGAGGTCATTGCCTCTGAGGCTGAGATCCTCAATCGTTCAAAGAATCCTCCTTTCTATATCAACGAGGAGGTTGAGGTGGAGGAAAGCCTTCGGCTTAAATATCGCTATCTAGATTTACGCCGCCAGCGAATGAAGGAGAATATTATCCTCCGATATCGGGTGGTGAAGTTTATTCGTGATTTCTTGGATGCCAAAGGTTTTATCGAGATTGAGACGCCTATTTTAATTAAGAGCACCCCTGAAGGGGCAAGGGATTTCCTTGTGCCCAGTCGACTACACTCAGGGATGTTTTATGCCCTCCCCCAATCTCCCCAGCAGCTTAAGCAGCTACTTATGGTGGCTGGATTTGAGAAATACTTCCAGATAGCCAGATGCTTCCGTGATGAAGACCTCCGTGCCGACCGCCAGCCGGAGTTTACCCAGCTCGACCTGGAGATGAGCTTTGTGGAGGAGGAGGATATACTCAACTTGCTGGAGGAGCTTTTTACCTCCTTAGTGGAAACAGTCAAGCCATCAATGCACCTTATCAAACCTTTTCCCCGTCTTTCCTACACTGAGACGATGGAGCAATATGGCACGGATAAGCCTGATATACGCTTCGGCTTGGAGTTTGGGGATTTGACCGATATTGCTGCCCGAACTGATCTTGCAATTTTTCGCAATGCGGTGCAGCAAGGGGGAAAGGTCAAAGGGATATGTGCCCCTGGCTGCGCTGCCTACACTCATAGTCAAGTTAACGAACTAGCAGAGTTGGCAAAAGCCAATGGAGCAAAGGGCTTGATTACCTTAGCCCTGGATAAGAATTCAAATACCACAGCTACCAAATCCACCGCTGCCAGGTTCTTGACCTCCCAGCAACTAAGTGAGATAGCCACTCGCTTGGGGGCAAAAGGAGGTGACCTCCTTCTTATTGTTGCCGGAGAGACAGGAGTAGTTGATAGGGCGCTGGGTCAATTACGGCAGGAGATAGGTCAGCGACTTGGGCTCATTGACCCCAATCTTCTTGCCTTCGTTTTTATTGTTGGCTACCCTCTGTTAGAATGGAACCAAGAGGAGCTTCGCTGGGAACCGATGCACCATCCCTTCACCGCACCTAGGGATGAAGATATACCATTACTTGATATTGACCCAGCCAAGGTGCGTGCTAAACATTATGATATTGTATGCAATGGCTGTGAGCTTTCCAGTGGAAGCATCCGAATTCATACTCGTGATTTGCAGGAGAAGATATTTCGTCTGCTTGGCTATACTCAGGAGGAGATAGAAAAACGCTTCGGGCATCTGTTAGAAGCCTTTGAGTATGGAGCACCCCCTCATGGTGGGATTGCCCCCGGGATCGATAGGTTGGTGATGCTTCTAGCCGGGGAGCAAAGCATCAGAGAGGTGATACCTTTCCCCAAGAATCAGAGCGCTTGTGACCTATTGTTCGATGCCCCGGCAGCAGTATCCCAGGAGCAACTCCAGGAACTGCACCTTGCTCTCAGGGAAGAATTGTAGTAGATTACGGTAAGAAGGGACAGAAATGAAGGTATCGACAGAGGAACTGGGAGCTTGTCAAGTAGCACTTAATATCGAGGTTGAGTCGGAGGAGATGGAGCAATCGTTACAGGAGACTTATCGTCGCCTGGTTCACAGGCTCAATATACCTGGCTTTCGCAAGGGGAAAGCACCTCGACCCATTTTGGAGCGCTACATTGGGGAGGAGGGATTGCGACAGGAAGCTCTGGAATCCTTGGTGCCTAAGCTCTGTAGTCAGGCTATTGAGGAGCAAAAGATTGAGGCTATCGCTCAACCTCAGGTGGAGATTATCCAGACCGACCCCTTGGTGCTGAAGGCAACGCTTTCCCTACCACCTCAAGTAGAGCTGGGTGACTATCATAATGTCAGGCTTTCTCCTGAGGAGGTTGAGATCACCGAGGAGCAGATTGATAATATGATAGAGCATCTTCGTGACCAGCATGCCTTGTGGGAGCCAGTGGAGCGCCCGGTGGAATTTGGTGACTTGGTGACGGCTGATATAGAGGGAAAAAACGAAAGAAGCCCCACCGAGAGCTACTTAAGTCAGCAATTCCTTGTAAACCCAGATTCGTCCCTTCTCTTACCAGGTTTTGTAGAGCAGCTACTAGGTGTGGAAAAGGGGCAGGAGAAAGATGTTATTCTCTCTTACCCGGATGACTACAAGAGAGAAGAACTCAGAGGTCAGCGGTTTCAATTTAAAGTGAGTCTTAAAGAGATTAAGGAGAAGCATCTTCCTGAGCTAGATGACGAATTCGCCAGGAGCATTGGCGAGGGATTAGACAGCCTTGATGCGCTTCGGCAGCGTGTCACCACTAACTTAAAAAATTTGGCAGAGGAACGAGCAAGAAAAGAATTCGAGGAGAGGGTAACGCAAACAGTAGTCGACTTGGCTAAGGTAGAGTTTCCACCTTTCTTTGTAGAGCAAGAGATTGACCGCATCATCAATGAGAGGGGGAGGTGGTTTGGGGGAGGGAGAGCCGGTGTGGAGAATTATATTAAGAGCGTTGGCAAAACTGAGGATGAAGCCAGGGAAGAGCCTCGTGATTTAGCGGCGAAAAGGGTGGCTCGAGGGCTGGTTTTGGATAAGATAGCTGAGGAGGAAAAAATAGAGGTAAGTGTGGCTGAGGTTGACAGTGAAATTGAGCAGATGGTAAAGGATAGTGATAACGCTGAAGAACTGCGTAAGATGTTTGATACCCCAGAGGGGCGTCGCTGGGTTGAACAGGGGTTGCTCCGTCAAAAGACAGTGCAGCACCTAGTAGAGGTAATGAGTAGTGTTAATGAAGAGAAAGGGGGTAAAGATGAATCTGCCTAAAGGAATAATCCCTATGGTAATCGAGACTGGCGTCAGGGGTGAGCGAGCCTTTGACATATATTCATTGCTGCTAAAAGAGCGCATCATCTTCCTGGGAACACCCATCATTGACCAAATAGCCAATCTTATCATTGCCCAGCTCCTATACCTGGAGCGGGAGGACTCGGATAAGGATATAAACCTTTACATCAATTGCCCTGGCGGCATAATCAGTGCTGGCTTGGCTATCTATGATACAATACAGCTCATCAAACCCGATGTTTCCACCATTTGTGTTGGGCTGGCAGCTAGCATGGGCACTCTCCTTCTAGCATCCGGGGCGCCAAAGAAGCGCTATGCCCTTCCTAATGCTACTATCCACATGCACCAGGCAGTGGGCGGCGCCCAGGGACAGGCAGCAGATATAGAGATCGCTGCTAGGGAGATAATGCGTCTGCAAGAGCTGATCCGTAATATCCTAGCCAAGCACACCGGACAGCCGATGGAAAAGATTGTCCATGATACTGACCGCGATTTCTACCTCAGTGCAGAGCAAGCGGTGGAGTATGGCATTGTAGATGAGATATTGTGTAAGCCATCCTAAGACCCCCGGGTTGTTTCCTGCTAAAGCGATTCCTCGGGAAGAGAGATGCCCCCCACCTTAGGGCTGCCTACCTCGGGCTATCTATATGGAGCTGGTTTATCATCCTTGGATTTATCATCTTTCTTATACTAGCCTCTAGGGCTAATCGTCGCCTAGCTGGGCGATAACAGCGCAACTCTCACTTTACTCAAACAAATGAGACCCTCAGGCAGCTATTGACAAAATGGCTCTCAGAGTATATAATAGGCAAACGGTTGCCTATGAACATTCTGGCTCTATTCCACATAAGCCACCATACAAGGACCAGGAGGTGTGAGACGCTGAGGTAAGCATATCTCATATCTATAGAGACTGAGCCTTATTTCGAGGTTTTTGGCAAACCTTAATTAGAGAGGTTAGAGTGTGCATCAAATCTTCTAAGTGAGGAGGAGAAAAATGTCTTTGAGCAAGCCTAATGCAAGTGCGGCAACGGTAACCACAACCAGGGTAACGCCCTCACCTATTTCCGGGCTATGTGTCACCTGTGTGGATGGTTGTCCTGGTTATTGTGAGGTGGGCAGGTCTGCTCTCAGGGGGAGGGAGATTATCTACCCGCAACCCTTTGGAAAGGTCATTGCCGGGGCGGAGAAAGACTACCCCGTGGACTTATCCCACTTCAATATCCAGGGGAGCTGTGTTGGGGCAGTGGGGATAGAGGCAGACCCAGATAAAGCCATCTTCCCCGCTGTCGACCTCTCCACTGAGATTGGCGCCGAGAATAAAATAAAAATGAAGATTCCTTTCTTTACTGGCGCTCTGGGGTCGACTGAAATAGCCAGGGTGAACTGGGAAGGCGCCGCTATCGGTATAGCCATATGTGGAGCTGTCCTCGTCTGTGGAGAGAATGTTTGTGGCATGGACCCAGAGGCTGAGTTTAGCAATGGAAAGGTCATAAAATCCCCCGAGCTTGCACGGAGAGTGAAGGCATATAAGGACTGGTATGAAGGCTATGGGACGATGCTCGTCCAGGCAAACGTGGAGGATACTCGCCTTGGTGTTCCAGAATATGCTATAGAGAAACTTGGAATCGAGGGTATTGAGATAAAGTGGGGGCAAGGGGCTAAATCCATCGGCGGGGAGGTTAAGCTGCCAAGTTTAGAAAGGGCACTTCAGCTTAAACAAAGGAAATATATTGTTATTCCCGACCCCGAAGATGCTTTGGTTCAAGCCACTTATAAAGCTGGGGGGATAAGAGAATTCGAGCGCCACTCCCGGCTGGGGATGGTGGATGAGGAGTCCTTCTTAAAGGAAGTGGAACGACTGAGAAGGATAGGTGCCAAGTATGTTACCCTCAAGACAGGCGCCTATAGAGCCACAGACTTAGCTCGAGCAGTGAAGTTCGCCTCGGAAGCTAAAATAGACCTCCTAACCGTGGACGGCGCTGGCGGCGGAACCGCAATGAGCCCTTGGCGAATGATGAATGAATGGGGCATCCCTACAGTATATCTTGAAAGCCTTCTGTATAGATTCCTTAAAAGGCTTGATGAGAAGGGCGCATTTATCCCCAGTTGCGCCATAGCCGGGGGAATTGCCCTCGAGGATCATGTCTTTAAGACTTTAGCCTTGGGAGCACCTTATATAAGGGCGGTATGTATGGGTCGAGCTACCCTTACCGCAGCTATGGTAGGAAAGACACAGGGGCAGCTTCTGGAAGAGACGTATGGAAAAGACAGCGAATACCAGGAAGCCCTCCTTCGCACCTTCATCGGAGCAGCGCAACTCAGAGAAAAATATGGAGAAGATTTTGCCAGGATTCCGCCGGCGGCAATAGCCGTCTATACCTATTACGACAGGCTTGCCATAGGCTTAAGGCAGCTCATGGCGGGATGTCGTAAATTTGCCCTTAATTTCATAAGTAGAGACGACCTGATGGCTCTGACACGAGAAGCGGCGGATGTCTCCGGTATCCCTTATGTGATGGAAGCGGATATAGAAGAAGCAGAAAGGATTTTAAGATAAAGGAGTAGTTGCCCAATTTATTGGGCTATCCTTGCCTGATAAATCAGGCGACTACAGGGTTTTGGTGAGTGTCAGGTCTCCAGACCTGACACATTCAATAGGGTTGTCAGTTCAGGGACCTGACAACCACAGGATTTTAGGATAAAGGAGGAGAGATGCTGAAGTCGATATGTCCACAATACTGCCCTGCACCCTTCTGCCTGAGTGCCTGTCCCGTGGGCGCTATCATCATTGCAGCCAAGGGTAAAAATAAGAATATTTGCGTTGACACGGATAAGTGCAATGGATGTGGAATTTGCCGCGTAATATGTATGACCTGGAGCCGGGATAAAACCCTTGAAAGAAAGTTGCCCTGGGTTTCCTCAAGAACGGGTTAGACCTCGGGTTGGCTGACGGGGTCCCCCAAAATCGCCTTCTTCGGGGATAAATCCAGATGTGAGTCATGCGGGGAATGTGTGACCAGGTGTCCCGTTGGCGCCTTGATACTCAAAAAGGAGGTTTGACGATGGAAATAGTGAGAATCATACCATGCCTTGATGTAAAGGATGGCAGGGTGGTCAAAGGAATAAGGTTCGTTGACTTAAGGGATGCTCGTGACCCTGTAGAGGCAGCGGCTGCCTACTGCCAGGAGGGTGCTGATGAGTTGGTTTTCCTTGACATCGCTGCCACAGTAGAGGAAAGAGGGACAATGATCGAATGGGTCAGAAGGGTTCGCCAGGTGACTACCATCCCTTTCGCCGTGGGAGGGGGGGTCAGGGATGTTGACACTGCAAAAGCCTTGTTTGAACTAGGATGCGACAAAATCTCCATTAACACTGCTGCGGTTAGGAACCCCGAGCTAGTCAAAGAGGTGTCCCAGGAATTTGGCAGGGAACGGGTTGTGGTTGCTATCGATGGCAGGAAGAATCCAGAAGGGCGTGGTCTCCCCAGACTGGAGGTGGTGATCAGGAGTGGGCAAGAGGCAACAGGAATGGATATAGTGGAGTGGGCTAAAAGGGTGGAGGAATTAGGGGCAGGTGAGATTCTGCTCACCAGCAAGGATGCCGATGGCACAAAGGAAGGCTATGACCTGGAGATGACAAAGGCAGTAGCGGAGGCGGTAAGCATCCCGGTTATTGCCTCCGGGGGAGCAGGAAAGGTGGAGCACCTTTATGAAGCCATAGTTTTGGGCAAAGCCTCTGCTGTTCTTGCTGCCTCTATTTTTCACTTTGGAGAGATATCTATCTCACAGGCGAAAAGATATTTAAAGGAGAAGGGGATACCAGTCACAATTTAGAAAGTATCTTTAACACAACCTTGACCCTGTGGAGAGGAGGCACTGAGGTGATAGGAATTGAAAGCCGCGAGGTAGAGAGAAAGGTAATAACAATCCTGAAGATACTGAGCGAGTCCCGGGAGCCGCTGGGTGGGAGAGTGATTGCCCAGCGGCTGAAGGATTACGGGGTTGACCTCCGTGAGAGGGCAGTAAGATATCATCTCAAGATCATGGATGAAAGGGGACTTACTCAATCTGTGAGCAGGGACGGGAGGCTGATCACCGAGTTGGGGATGGAGGAGTTGAAGAATGCCTTAGTTGGTGACAAGGTTGGCTTCGTCATCAGCAAGATTGAGCTTTTGGCATTTCGGAGCACTTTCGACTGTGAGAGGCATGTCGGTCAGGTTCCAGCTAATATCTCCTTTTTCCCAAAAGAGAATTTCAGGAAAGCTCTGGAGGCAATGCAAGGTGCATTTAGAGCAGGTATTTGTGTCAGTGATCTGGTGGCAGTAGCTCAGGAAGGGGAAAGGCTAGCCGAAGTGACTGTGCCCGAAGGTAAGGTGGGCTTGGCTACGGTGTGCAGTATCGTAATCAATGGCTCCCTACTCAAAGCTGGCATCCCCATGGATTCTAGGTTTGGCGGCTTACTCCAAATTCGGAAAGGGAAGCCTTGGCGATTTGTAGAGCTTATCGAGTACGCTGGCTCCTCACTTGACCCCTCGGAGATATTCATTACCAGCAGGATGACGAGTGTGGGGGAAGTAGCCACAAAAGGCGAGGGGAAGGTGGTGGCTAACTTTCGGGAGATACCAGCAGCATGCAAACCTATTGCAGAAAGGGTCATCTCTAGCCTGAAGGAAGCCAGCCTTGGCGGACTGCTTATGATGGGAGATGCCAGCCAGCCCGTATGTGAGACCCCAGTAGGCTTGAACAAGATTGGCATAATACTCTTGGGCGGTCTTAACCCAGTGGCTGCTGCTGTGGAAGCAGGCATAGAAGCCGAAAACATAGCCATGAGCGGCGTTATTGATTACCGAGACCTGGTGAGCTTCTGGCATGTTCTATCCTGAGTCAGGATGGTTGAAGAGGGTGTTTATAATATCTTGCAAAAATAACTACACTGTGTCATTGCGAGCAGTGTAGCGGCGAAGCAATCCCTAAAATAGCCCTGAGATTGCTTCACCCCCCGATAAATCGGGGTCCTCGCGATCAACCATGCCAATTGCCATCGGCGCCACGGAAGATAAAAAAAGATGTGCCGGACGCCGTTCGTGGTGAGCTTGTCGAACCATGAACAGCCCTTCGACAAGCTCAGGGCGAACGGGAAAAACTCTATTTTCATAACAATGACATGCAGTATTCCAAAGCCAAGTTGGATTCCAATCGCTGTTTTTGAATTGTTCTCATTCTCTACATTTCTCTCAACAATGCTTTTGCGTTAACTGTAAAGTGGGGAGCGCTACATTGATAAACAATCGCTGTTCGAGGGTGTTTAGTTGTCACCCTGAGCGATAGCGAAGGGTCTCTAGATTCTTCGCTTCGCTCAGAATAACAGGCAGGATTACTAAACAACCTCTGTTCAAACCCTGCCTTCAGTGCTACAATAATAGTATTAGGAGAAAGGAGCCCTATGCCGCTGGACGCTATATTTGTTAAGGGGGCTCGAGAGCACAATCTTAAGAATATAGATGTGCTTATCCCCAGAGATAAATTGGTAGTCATTACCGGGGTTTCAGGCTCAGGCAAGAGCTCCCTCGCCTTCGACACCATTTACGCTGAAGGGCAGCGCCGCTACATGGAGTCTCTTTCTGCTTATGCCCGCCAGTTTTTGGGGCAGATGGAGAAGCCTGATGTGGATTATATTGAGGGGCTTTCTCCGGCTGTCTCTATCGACCAGAAAGGTCCATCCCGAAACCCCCGCTCCATAGTGGGCACAGTGACCGAAATCTATGATTACCTCAGGTTGCTCTTTGCCCGTGTGGGTCACCCTCACTGCCCCAAGTGTGGCAGGGGAATCTCTCGGCAGACAGTCCAGCAGATAGTTGACTCTATTTTAGCACTCCCAAAAGAAAGCCGCATTATGATATTGGCTCCCTTGGTTAAGGATCGCAAAGGTGAGCATCAAGCTGTGTTTGAAGACCTGAGGAAGGCTGGCTATGTGAGGGTGAGGGTCGATGGGCGCATCTATGACCTTTCTGAGGAATTTCAGCTTGATAAGTTTAAGAAGCACTTCATCGAAGCGGTTGTAGACCGACTGATTATGGAAACAGCGGAGGCAAGCCGCATAGCCGATTCGGTAGAAACCGCCCTGAAATTGGGAGGAGGGGTGGTGCTTGTGTCTATAGTAGGTGGGGAGGAACTCCTCTTCTCGGAGCACTTTGCTTGTGTGCACTGCGGGATAAGCCTGGGGGAGATTGCCCCCCGAAACTTCAGCTTTAATAGCCCCCATGGAGCCTGTCCGGCTTGCACTGGATTGGGTAATACGATGGAAATTGACCCTGATTTGGTTATCCCCAATAAAGAGCTTACCTTAGCTGAGGGAGCTATTCTTCCCTGGGCTCGTGCCCTAGCACCTAACTCTTGGATTTTTAGTTTGTTGGAATCGGTGGCTCAACGCTACGGGTTTTCGCTTAACACACCGATAAAGAACCTGAGTGAAGACCACCTTCGTATCCTCCTCTATGGCAATAGTGGAGATGAGCTACCCTTAAGGTATAGAGATAGCTATGGCAGAATCCGGATGTATGAGACTAGTTTTGAAGGAGTAATCCATAATCTGGAGCGACGCTACAAAGAGACCGAGTCGGATTATATTCGTGCTGAGATCGAGCGCTATATGGCTTCTCACCCTTGCCCAGTGTGCCAGGGGAAGAGGTTGAAACCAGAATCCTTAGCGGTGACTATAGGTGAGAAAAACATAATGGATGTTACCTCAATGTCTATCGCCGAGGCGCTAGAATGGGTGCGAGCCATCAGTGGTGGGAAGGGTCAGCCCCTGCTCAGTGATAGGGAGCTTGCTATTGCACACCAGATACTCAAAGAGATTCGGGCTCGTTTGAGCTTCCTTATAGATGTAGGATTGGATTACCTCACCTTGGACCGTAGCTCAGCCACCCTTAGTGGAGGCGAAGCACAGCGAATTCGTTTAGCCACTCAGATAGGCAGCGGGCTTATGGGGGTTCTCTATATCTGTGATGAGCCTACAGTGGGCTTGCACGCTGCTGATAATTATCGCCTGATTTCTACCTTGAAGGGTTTGAGAGACCTGGGTAATACCATCATCATCGTGGAGCATGATGAAGCTATGATGCGGGCTGCTGACCATATTATTGATATGGGACCAGGTGCTGGGGAACATGGGGGAGAGATTGTAGCTACAGGAAGAATAGAGGAAATTATAGCCTATCCCTACTCAATAACAGGGCAATATCTCAGTGGGGTGAAGAAGATACCCCTTCCCTCAAAGCGCCGCCCCGGTTCAGGGAAGGAGCTGGTTATCAAGGGAGCCAGACAGAACAATCTCAAGAACATAGATGTTCACATCCCTCTTGGTAGGTTCGTCTGCATTACAGGGGTGTCGGGCAGTGGCAAGAGCACCCTCATTGACGAGATTCTCTATAAAAAGCTGGCACAGATATTATATAAAGCTAAGGATAGACCGGGGGAGTGCGATGCCATTTTGGGGATAGAGCACATTGATAAGGTGGTCAACATTGACCAGTCTCCTATTGGGAGAACCCCTCGCAGCAATCCAGCAACCTATACTGGCACCTTTACCCCTATTCGAGAACTTTTCTCCGCAGTTCCCGAAGCTCGAATGCGTGGTTATGCCCCAGGACGCTTCTCCTTCAATGTAAAAGGGGGGAGATGTGAAGCCTGCCAGGGGCAGGGGTATATCCAGGTTGAGATGCAATTCCTCCCTGATGTAACTGTACCTTGTGAGGTATGCAAAGGGAAGCGCTACAACCGTGAAGCCCTGGAGATATACTTTAAGGGTAAGAATATCGCTGAGGTGCTGCAAATGAGTGTGGAGGAAGCCCTGGCTTTCTTTGAGCATTTCCCTCAGGTGAAAGCTAAGCTGGAGACGCTCCGCGATGTAGGCTTGGGTTATATTAAGCTGGGGCAACCAGCTACTACCCTCTCCGGTGGAGAAGCCCAGCGAGTGAAATTATCTACAGAGCTTTCCCGCCGCTCTACAGGTAGAACCCTTTATATCCTTGACGAGCCCACCACCGGTCTTTCCTTTGAAGATATAGCTGCCTTGCTCAGGGTATTGCAACGCCTTGTAGAAGGCGGCAATACTGTGGTTATCATTGAGCACCAGCTAGATGTAATCAAAAACGCCGATTATATCATTGACCTTGGTCCTGGGGCTGGCGACCGTGGCGGTTATATAATAGCTGAGGGGACTCCCGAAGAGATAGCTCAAGAAGAGGGATGCCTCACCGGGCAATACCTAAGACACATTCTGGAGAGGTATGAGGATAGCAGATTGGTTGCTATTGCTTCTGTAGGGAGGGGCTTTGCTTGAATGAGTTCAAAAATGTAGTTGCCCAATTCATTGGGCGATTGTGCCTGATAAATCAGGCAACTACAAAATTTTGGGGGTGAAGGGCTATCAAAATGCCCAAAATTGAACGGAAAATCAAAATTAAACAGCCTTTTGAATGTCAAGGAGGTAGAGATGGATAGAGAAGAAATTTTAGCTTCTATTGAAGTTAATGTGCAGAATCAAAACCTAATAAAACACATGCTGGCTACCGAGGCTATAATGCGGGCTCTGGCAAGGAGGTTGGGTGAAAATGAGGAGGAGTGGGGGCTTACTGGGCTTCTTCATGATATCGATGTAGAGCTGACTGAGGATGAACCACATTCTCATGGCAAGCTAGGGGCTGACATCGCCAAAGAGTTCGGAGCTTCAGAAGCTATGTGCCATGCCATACTTTGCCATAGTGAGGCTCATGGCATCCCTTGTAATAGTCTGCTTGATAAAGCTCTTTTTTGCACTGACCCCCTAACTGGACTTATAACGGCTGCTGCCATGGTTCGCCCAGACAAAAAATTGTCTAGGCTCACTACTGCCTCTGTTATGAAGCGCTTTAAGGAGAAGCGCTTCGCTGCTGGAGCAAACCGAGAGAATATTGCTTTATGCCGAGAGATTGGGATTGAACTAGAGGAATTCATCCCCCTAGGTCTAAATGCTATAAAGGGCATTGCCGCTGAGCTAGAACTGTGATTTCGAATCCTGCTCGGTGAAGCTAAGGGGACTCGAACCATCCAAGAAAGATGGACAGTTCTAGTGTCTATCAACAGAACACCTCGTCAAAATATGCAATTCGGGTAGATTGTTGACATCTCTATATTGAATGCCTTATCCTTTTCGCAAAAGTGTAGGCGAACTACTGCAAGCAGAATCTATGAAGCACCGCACAAAGAGGGGGTTGCAGATAAGTGGCTGATCAGCAAGTCTGTGTACTAATAGATTACGAGAATGTCGGCCTGCGTTCAATACAATGGTTATTTGACCAAATATCGGACATCGGTCGGATCATTGTGAAAAGAGCCTATGCTAATTGGACCTCTAACAAGCAACAGATTGAACTCCTGGGACTTGGTATCGAACCCATCCACGTTTTTCGCTCAGGGGGGTCGGGCAAGAACTCGTGTGATATACGCCTCGCCATCGATGCAGTTGAGTTATTGTACCAATCTCCAGTCGATACCTTCGTAGTAGTCTCCTCAGATAGTGACTTTATTCCTCTCGTAAGCAAACTACGCGCTGCTGGAAAGACAGTTATTGGGGCTGGGCGAAAGGCCACAGCTCCCGACTCGCTTGTGAAATCCTGTGATAGGTACTTCTACATCGATCAAGTTGATAGGCTAAGCACAGCAACGGAGTCCTCGCATGAGCAACAAACTGACACTCTTCTGGCTCGTGCTATGAGGGCAACAATAGATGATCACGGAAAGGTTATGGGGAGCAAGCTTCACCAAGCACTCCAACGTCTCGATCCCAGTTTCGACTTTCGTGCTCTGGGTTTCCCCACCTTCACGAAATACCTTGAGGCATCCTACGGTGTAAAAGTCACCCGACCAAAGAGAGTTGGTGATGTCACCGTCGAACTCAGTGATCCGAACGTCGTCCTAGTGTCCGATCACACTGCGAATGACTTCTGGGATCCCGGAATCGACGCTGCCTGGTCAAAGAGAGCTACAAAGCCGGGGGATTCTATTCCTGGACCTGTTGCTGCCGCATCTGCGTCAGAGGTCCTTGGTGTAAACAAGCTCAGCGTTTCGAAATACAAGACACTTCAGTGCCTTCTTGATGCAAGCAATCTTCTAGGCAGAAGATGGCGGCGTGATAGAAATACCATATATAGACTATAGGGCGAGCGCGAAGGTCTTCTCAAAAGTCCTAGTTTTATCTTTTATCCTAAATGGTAAGCCAAGCAGCGGTTATGTTCTGCCAAATTCCTTTTGTAGTTGCCATGAGCTGAGGTGGATCATAGTTGGTCTGCCGTGGGGGCAGGTGCGGGGGGAGGTCGTTTGCTCCAGTTGGCGTATCAGTTCCTTTGTCTCTTCCTGCTCTAGAGTCTGCCCAGCCCTGATTGCGCTGTGACAGGCTAAGGTAAGGGCTGTCCTTTCCACCCACTTAGTTGTGGTATCTTCTCCCTGAGAGTCCGATATTTCTCTCACCGCCTCAGCCGCCTTGTCCACTCCGAGCATAGCCGGGATAGTGCGTATAATATAGGTTCTATCGCCAAATGGCTCAATTTCAATGCCGAAGTGGGCTAGCTCTGGGGCTCGGGAGCTTAGATTTTCTCTCTGCCTTGGGCTGAGTTCAATCGTCAATGGCTCGAGGAGCCCTTGAACCTCTATAGTTCTCTGTGCTTGCTGAGCCAAAATCTTATCAAACAGAACCCTTTCATGAGCAGCATGTTGGTCAATGAGATAGAGACCGTCAGGTCCTTCGGCAAGGATGTAGGTACTAGCCAATTGCCCCACAACGCGAAGAATAGGCAGGCTGGGGTGGGCAGTCTCCGAGGTCGAGGATGGGGGGCTAGTAGCCTCGTGTTGGATTGGCATCTGCCAGGCTTTTTCCTGCCCTGGGGGTGGGGCAAAAATAGGTTTAGACCCCACCTCAGGCACTCTAGCCTGCTCCACCAGCGTCCCATGCACTACTTCATAGGTAGCACTGAAAATTGAGTGCTCCTGGCGGAACCTTACCTCCCTCTTAGCAGGGTGAACATTTATATCAACATCTTGAGGAGGAACAGAGATGTTGACCACAGCCATAGGATATCTCCCTGTCATTAGCAGCCCCTCATAGGCTTTTTCCACAGCCCGACTGAGCAAGCGACTCTGCACCCACCTCCGATTAACAAAGAAGCTGAGATAACTACGGCTGGCACGGCTGACCGAGGGAGGGCTAATATAGCCGTAGATTGACAGCTCGCCTCCCCTCTTTCCTATCTCCAACATCGTCTGAGCTATCTCCAAGCCGTATACCTCAACCAGAACATCTCTGGCTCTTCCATTACCCGGGGTGTTTAAAATGGGTCGTCCATCAACACTGAGGGAGAACCTTACCTCGGGGAAGGCAAGGCTATACTGACTGACAAGTTCGATTATGTGGCTATTCTCTGTAGCCAGTGATTTTAGGAACTTCAACCTAGCTGGAAGATTGCGGAACAGACTGCGCACCACCACGGTAGTTCCCTGAGGGCACCCTCTTGCCCCCCTTTCCACCACCCCACCATCTCTCAGGCTGAGATAAGTGCCAGCCATCTCATCCTTGCTTCGAGAAAGGATACTCGCCTCAGCCACAGCAGCGATGCTAGGCAGTGCCTCACCGCGAAAACCAAGGGAGGTGCTTTTCTCCAGGTCAGCTAAACTGGTGATCTTACTGGTGGCATAGCGATGGAAGCAGAGTTCTATCTCCTGAGAAGGAATCCCTGCTCCATTATCGGTAACCCTTATAAAGCTCACCCCTCCACCCCTCACTTCAATGCTCACTTGAGAAGCGCCAGCATCGAGGGAATTCTCCACCAGCTCCTTGACCACTGAAGCTGGTCTCTCCACCACTTCCCCGGCGGCGATCTTGGAAATTACCTCTGGAGCTAAGATGCGGATAGACATTCTTTTAGGTAATTATCCCTTAGAGACAAGTATGGATTTAAGGTATAAGACCCTCTGTTTTTAGGAATTTCTCAAGGCAAATACATTGCTCTTTCATTCCTTCAGCATCACAAATGTCGGGTATCTTTAACCATCTTGTCTTTCTATCCCTAGTTCTTTCTGCCAATGGTTTCTCGTCAGTTATTATTGTCACTCCTAATTTTTGTGCATAATAAATCAAGTAGGGGTCAGCTGGTGGTCTAGTATAACTACCTCGCCTATAATTTACTAGGCTAGGATATTTGAATATCAACTGTAAAACACCAGCATCAGCGTCCACATCAACTGAAAGTACAAATTTGTCATGAATAGGACTTAGTCTTTGGTGTGATGCAGGGTCATTAAACTCTAACTCTGACCATACTTGAGATACTGTTTTTAACTTGTTTGAGGAAATCATATTTTCTAGATGTAACCAGATTTGTTCTCTGTATTCTATATAACGGTTAGGATTAGCCCAATCTGCGCCACTGAAATCCATGATAGCACTGCAATCGATAAGATAGTATTCAAACTTAATCAGTGGGGTTTGTACCATTACTATTACCCATATCTTTTACTCTGGGTTGTTGCTAAATCAAATAGTCGAGAAAAGTTTGTAGGTCGAACCCTGAGTAAATCCGCCGCTTCTATAGTAGACAAACCAGAAGTTCTACAAGCATCCAAGATAACAGTAGTAGCCGCAAAACCCACTTCAGCCAAGCGTTCCTGTGGTATATTCCTTTTGAAATCCTTGTCTCTTTCTGTTTTCCGTGGTGGTTTGACGATATAATCATCGTTATCAAGTAAATGCTTAATACGATTATAATAACCGTCAGGAGCTAATCCTATCCCCTCCATCCTTATGGCAATTACATGGCGACTAACCTTGAACACGGATGCTATTTTATACAAATCATCCAGTGGCCATTGTTTACTAACTAATTCCGCCCGCTTTGCCAATACACCAAGAAGTTCTTTTTCGGGAACTAAAGTTGCGGCAGCGACCTTGTTACACCAAGACTCGACCCTACCCAGCAATGTATCACTCTCTCTTTTTAAACACATCGCATCAGAATGTAAGAGTATGTGTGTAAATTCATGGAACAAAGTAAAGGTCTGTGCTGCTGGAGCTTCATTGCGGGAAACAACAATCATGGGTATTAATTCTGGGTGCCAGAGAGAAAATCCTCTAGCCTCTTCTCTAGGGAAATCCTCCACAACTACGTAGATACCTGATTTCTGTAACCTACCTCGCCATTCCCTAAACGCATATCCAGGATTAATCCAACTTTTTTGTTCACTAAAATCTACGTTGATTATCTTGCGTATTTGGTCACCGACATCGCTTGGGTTTTCTTTATCTGAAATTGATAGAGAGCGAAAAGCAGAAATTTCACTTGGTTTTTCTGCCAAGTCGGAAAGGACTTCTTGCAATCTTTTTGCTTCTCTTAAAGCGGAGGCCGTTTCGGGGCCAATAGGCCAGTTCTGTTCTGGAATAGTTCTAAAATCAGTCGGAACCCACTTTTCTACTGGAGGTTCAGGTAAAAACAATACTGTTATGGGTCTGTCATAGAGTTGCGCCAAACGGTTTAAAAGCGTTTTGCTTACTTTCCGTTGGCCAGATTCTATGTCAAGAATTAAATCAGCTTTTACTTCTAGTTCTTGAGCTACTTGGGGGATAGAATACCCGGAAGTTAATCTCGCCCATTTTAAAACCTCTGGATTGACTACTAACTCTCTTGCCTTTGGCATTTTCTCCTCCGCCATTGCGATTACTCCTCCCCACCCTCAAGGTTGCAATAATCCCCTTTTGGGTGTATACTATACTTGTTGGAGTATGAGTAGACACCCTAGCAACACCAAGCCTAAGAAGTCTGAAACAGAGTCAGGGACGTCACCCCTGACCCGCTCAGCTTTTTATGCATTTTTACACAAAGTTACCCGTCCTGTCCAGAAGCCACCAACCGACCAAGAAAAGCCTCAAACATAGTCTTGCTATTATTGCGCCTATTATACCTGAAACTATACTCATTAACATAGCTCTGCAAGTAATCACTACCTACAGAATGATAAACACCATTTATACCCCTTTTAACCAAGCTCCAGAACCCTTCAATGCTATTTGTGTGAATATCACCCACAACATAGATTTTCTGGCTATGTGGTACAGATTTATGGTCGTATCCTTTCTGTCCTAGCTTATTATAACTTGGCAAATCATCGGTGTATACCACGCTGTTAGGTGCTATGGTTTTTTCAATGAATGGCACTAGCGTTCTGGCTTTCACATCGGGTACTTTCGCTGCTCTTACTCTACCCTTGCGTTCTACAGCCCCCACCACTATGGATTTCCCCTCTGCCCCACGACCACGCTTACCACGCCTTTTGCCACCAATATAAGTCTCGTCTACCTCTACTGATGAACCCTCCAAATCGCCATTATCACCAAGCATCAGGCGAATTTGTTTGAACATTCTCCAAGCCGTCTTGTAGGTAACCCCTGTCTCACGCTGAAGTTGTTTAGCAGAGATACCGCAACGAGTGGATGCCATTAAGTACATAGCATGAAACCAAAGGCTAAGTTTTGTACTAGAATGTTCTAAGATAGTTCCTGCCATCGGATACACATGATTACCACAAAAATCACAAGCATAGGCTGAACGATTTGTTACTTTATGATGCTTAGTCACTTTCTGACATTTCTCACAAAATATTCCATCCGGCCAGCGATTGTTTTTTAGCCACTCCATACAAGCCTCATCATCTGGAAAATCCCTTTCAAAGTTCTTTATGGTATAATGTTTCTGTTTCATAATCGTTACTCCTACGCTTGATACTTACACTATACCATACTATTTACTTGTTGTCAAG
>SDBU01002230.1_pt1 | contig 26183 bp, 37 predicted proteins | sample 2277071 | NCBI WGS metagenome assembly SDBU01 (sample SAMN10397929, study PRJNA504765) | marine sediment metagenome | isolation source: marine sediment core GS08_GC12, 126 cmbsf | place: Arctic Ocean: Gakkel Ridge, Loki's castle | collected 2008
GAAATAGTAATGTTGAACAGTCTTGTAACGTAATCTGTTGCGCTTACGCTTAAATTAAAAGTTCCATTGGTTATTAAGTCGATTGCTATAAATCCCCCGCTTGAATTTTGTTCAACGGTAAAGCTTGTAGTTGTGCTGCTTAATATTATAGAAAAGTTGTTTATGATCGTGTCTGTGAAAAACTCTCTTGCTGTAATGTTAAAGCGAGCTGAGCCAAATACGTAGCTTAGTTCAGTAATAGATAATGGTGTTATTGTTGAGGTTAATGTTTGATTAAGAAATCCTGGCGCGGATCCTAGTATGTCATATGTTCCTTGTTGAACTAGAAGTCTGACAGTTCCGGTGCTGTTGCTTTCATTAAATTGAAGTGGAACGCTTGCATTAAAAGCTGTTATTGGATTGTTGGTAACTGCTTCGGTAGCGTTGATTAGAAATTCGGCTTGCCAAATGTTAAAAGTCTGAGTTGTTGTAAGATTTACGAAAACATCCAGGCTTAAGTTAAAGTACCCTCCGGAGTTGTTGCTAGTTATATTGACGGTGTACGTTGTTAAGTTTGCTACGTTGCCAAACTTAACCTCTCCGTTTCTCGTATCATTGGTAAGTGTTGCTGTTGAATTGCTTAGCGTTATTGAGAAGTTGGTTATGCTGCTACCGTCGTAATAATCTGTTGCATCTATTGTAAGCTCAGTTTCGGCTGCGCCTCCGGTGAATGAGCAGGGATCGCCTTGACATTCTGTTGTTGTATCGTTTAACAATAATATTAGTCCTTGATCTAAGCTTCCATTGAAAAAGGCGATATCATCCGCACCACCGTCGAAATGGTTTAAGTTTGTTATTGCTCGAAAGAAAAATCCCCAGTTGCTATCGCTGAAAGGTTTTGCGGCTCCTGTTGCAGTTACTACCGGTACGCCATTAACGTATATAGTGCAGGTTGTGGCGGAATCATTCATAACTAGAGCTACTGGTGTCCATGTGTTTATTATTGGTATTACGTTGCTGTCGCATCCTACACCTACACCGCCGGTTTGTATATCGCTTGCTGTACTTTCTTGTAAAAACTCAAAGTCTGGGCCTCCTCCGGTACTCATATAAGTTCTTCTTGTGTTGCCTAGCGTTTCTGCTCTTATCCAAAAATGCACGCTGTAATTTAAACCTACTTCAGCCATGTTTGCTGTAGTTATGTTTATTAAGTTGTTACTATCCTCCTCTAAATCCCACGCGTTTTTTCCGTTGATTATTCCGACGATGTTTTTATCTATTACCGTTGCTGTTGTGCTGTCACTACCTCCAAAAATGTCAATAGCTTGCCCACTTGTAGTTTCAAAATTCCAGTAGCCCCAAACTATTGCGTCCAAGTCTGCTAGTGTTGCTTGCGCGCTTACAGAAATTGTTGAGAATAAGCTAATCAGAATAACAAATACAAAGAGAATGTTCTTTTTTAACATGGTGTTGGTTGCCATCCATATCGACCACTAACCGCCCCTCGCAAACTGGATAACTCCTAAAACTGCAATAATAACAGCTAATACCATAAACAAAGGAACTAATCGCATTACGGTTGTTGTTCCAGCATCACCGCCCTGCGCTGAAACATTACCTGCTGCAATCTCTGTCTGATTAGTAATTGTAGGAAGTAAAGCCATTAAGAATATGACTGCTGCAAATGCGACAACAAGTCCGCTTAGCAACTGCGACTGGCCCTTTTTTCCGTTAGTCATAGAGTGAAAGCGTGTCTTAGATTAGGCCCATTCCTTTTGCTAAGATTGCTAAACCTCCTATTGCTAAGAATAGCACAAGTAAGTTTAGAAGTGTTACTGAGGAACCCTGGTCAACAAAAGTGCCAGATCTGAAAGAATAAGAGATGTTGTAAACTCCATTTGCAAAGTTTGACTGGCTCATGTTTATGACTCCGCCGGCATTATCTATCGTGTAATTTCCTGCGTTGATTATTCCCATACCGTCGAAAGTTTGATCTGAAGATCCGTTAAGACTTCCTAATACAGTTGGGGTTCCTTGAATGTTGTCATTAGCTAAACTAATTTCAGTATTTATTACAGAAGCATTAAAGCTTTCATTTGTTATTGAGTTGGTGCTTGTTAACTCATCTACTTGTTGGCCGGTGAAAGCAATACCAACGCTTACGATTATAATCAAAGTAAGAACAATGCCCATTACACTTTCTGCTAAGTCTGCCATTGATGTAACCTCAAGAAAGTCAAATAAGGGGTGGCGTTTATTAATACTTCTTTTTTTGTGTTAAACTTCTATTCCGAAAACTGTGCTTTTCTTTTTCTTTCCTTTGCTGCTTTGTGGGCTTCCTGGTGCATGTCCAAAGTTAAGCATAGGTGGTAATTTTCTTTCAGGAGCAAATTTTTGTTTATTCCCTTTCTTTTTTGATCCTTGTTTGACGGTTCCACCAAATTCTTTTTCAGTTAATTTTACAGCTGCGCTTGCAATTTTTGGCGTGGTTACCAATCCTTTACGGAATCCTGAAAGCAGTTTGCCTGTTGGGCTTCTTTGGAATCTCTCACTCCTTGCAGCTTTTAACTTAGCCCTTTCTTTTTCTTCTATCCTTGCGATTTTAACGTCGCCCTCTGCTTCTATTCTTTGTCGTCTAAGATCTGCAAGCTTCCCCGCCTGCTTTACTCTCCGTTCTGTTCTTTGCTTTTGTAAAAAATCTTTTAATCCCATTGTGTGCCTCCACTAGAAGCCGAAAACTCCTAGCTTCTTTTTTGATCTTCTTAACTGGCTTGCTCGCTGGCCTTTCTTTGTTATCTGCCGAAGCTCCCCGGCAGTATCAATTCTAAACCTGGTCTTTTCAACAAAGACGTCCTTTTGCTTTCGCTTTGGCTGCCTGAACTTAAAGGCATCAAACTTAACTGCTTTTTGCTTTTTACTTATTGGTTGTCCAAAATTCGGAACAAGCTTAAACGTAGCTGCTGCTGTTCTGCCTACGATCCCTGCGCCGAAACCTAATGCCTGCTGCCTGCCTAATGGTGCTTCTGTTTCTTTAATGAACCGTCCTTTCTTTTTAACAAAAACATCAAAACCAAACAAGCCTTTACGCTTTTTCTTATCCTTCTCATCACTATCTAAGAACGGTCTGAACCTCGTTGTTGTTGGCGGCCTTTCAAAAAAAGGTCTTATCACCGGTGTTTGCGGTGTTCCTGTTCTTATTATTGTCCGTTCTATTATCCTGGTTTTAAAAGTAGGCTCGATTATTGGCACTTGTTTTGGTACTGATTCTAGTTTTGTATCCATAATAGTTTTAGCTTTAGGTATTACAGCTCCGCGTTGCCTGGTTCTTAAAGAAGGTTTAATTGTAAATATAGGCTCCACTTTTGGCATTAGATCCGTTTTAATTCCAGTAATTTCAAAAGGTTTAACGCCTGCTGCTTGTTTTGATACTGTTCTAACTGTAGGCTTTCCAAAAACCTCCCTGAAAACTTCAGGAGATGGTGCTATTTGTCCTACGTCGTCAAATGGCGGCGGTCTTAATTGAGCAATAGTATCTCCAAAGCCAAACTTTCCTGCGCTTCTTTGTGTAACTGGTGTAGTAACTACTCTTTCTAAACCAGGCACAGCAGCAGCCTTTGGTGTAGGCTGAACTACTTTCTGCTTTGCAACTAACACCTGCTCTTTTCCGCCTGCAAGTCCAACATCTAAACCTCTAATTTCCCGCAAAATTTTCTCTTGCCTACGTTCAACTACCCTCTCGCTTAAAGCCCTGAAAACTTCTGGATCCCTGATAAGTCCCTCTCTTATTTTAGGATCTCCTAAATCAAAACGCTCCTCTACCTTTTCTCCTCGTTGCTGCCTTTCCTTCTTTGCACTAGGGGCTGGTTTCGATTTCTTTGGAGGCTTTGGAATCCCTAAAGTATCTGTAACTTGTCCTCTGAATATAGAACCCGCTTTAGTCAATTCAAAGGGAGTTTTTGTTTCAAATAAAACTTCTCGACGAATAATTACCGGTTTAGCTTTCCGAGCAGGAAATTTTGGCTCCACAGGTTTTTTCCGTAAAGATATATCTAGCTCAAGTCCTTTTAAGCTTACTTCAAATGGAGAACGTATTTTTACTTTTTTTCCAACTTCTTTTTTTAATCTCGTAGCTTTTCCTTCAAAGGGCTGCAATCTTGTTATAGGCTGGCCCAATGGATCTACCCTTCCTGCGCTGACGAGTTCAACACCGCCCCTTAAAGGCCGGTCACTTTTAGCTTCTTTAAAAACATCTCTTATTAATCGCGGCGGTTTTGGAAGCTGAAGGGTTCCGACTTTCCTTTTTGCGCGCGGCCCAAAACCGAAACCTTGCTCAATTATGCTAGTCTTTTCTTTTAAGATTTTAAAATCAAACCCTTTAATTTCAGGAGTTCCAAAAGCTCCACGTTCTGCTGTAATTTTTTCTTTTAATACTGAAGTTAAGCCTAGTTGCGTTTCTAGTCCTGCGGTGCTTATGGGCCTTTGTGCTGTGGGTTTTGGCGGTGGTGGTTGAGTTCTTGTTTGAATTTTAAGTATAGGTTGGCCCAATGGATCTACCCTTCCTGTACTGACAAGTTCAGGGAATGTCTTAAGCTTCGGTGCTAAATCAAATGTTTCTACTTGAAAGGGCTTGCCGGATTGTAGCCTTGTAACTACAACTTCCGCTTTCCCTGGAACTTGGCCTATTGTTTCTGCAAATTCTGCACCGCCTCTACTAATGCGCTTCTCTACTACTTTACCGCCTTTTTCAACCCTGCCAAAACCTTTGCCTAGTTCCCCTTCAAGAGATGGTTTTTGCTTTGCTCTTTTTGTTACAGCAACATCAAGAATTTCAGGCCTGATTGGAACTTCTTGTTTTGCAAGCTTAATAAGTCCGCCTTCTCCTATATCCACAAAAGTTTGCCTTTTCCCTGCTAAAACCCTTGCGGCTTCATCAACTTTAGGTTTCTTCTTTAATTCAGTTACTTTAATTTGAGTTGCTATGTCTTGAGTTAGTTTGAAGCGTTGCGTGCCTTTTTTACCGCCGCTAACAGGGATTAATTCTTCTATGATTCCTATGTCGCCTACAGTTTCTATTTTCGTAAATTTTCCTTTACCTTTTGCGTCTGGGATTGCTTCTAATGTTTTGCCCTTTGCTCCTTTTCCGCCTTTACCTTTGCCACCTGGAATAAGAAAGCTTCCTAGTAATCCGCCTACTGCTTCGCTGCGTTGTGTAAGTTTCGGGCTGAATAAAGGTTTAACAACACCTACTGCTGCGGTTGTCGGGCTTTTTAATGCTGTTTGTGTTAGTTCTTTTACTGCTTCAGGTGCAGTTGCTAAGAAGCCTATGGTTCCGCGTGCTATGCCTTTATGGGTTTCTGTCATTTCTTCTGTTGTTGGAAGTGTGAAAATCCCGACTTTTCTTGTACCTCCACGTTCTTCTAAACTTGCGCCGGCTTTGATTTTTTTTCCTAAGTCTTCTCTTACTTTCTCGCCCTGCGTTATGTCTTTTTTTCTTGCTGCTATGTCTGCTCTGACTTTATTTTTTATTCCTTCTCCTAGAAGTTCTCCACGATCCTTAAGCGTATCTTGTAGCACTTTGACATTGGCTTTTTCCGTTTTTATGTTTGTAAATAGTTGGTTTCTTTCTCGTCTTAAATCGTCTAGGTTTTCTTTAGCTACCAGGGCCGCGCTAGGCCTGATTGCTTCCTCTGCTTTCTTTTTAAGTTCGGTAAGCTTTTCTGTTGCGCCTCTACCAACGGCGGTTAATGCTTCTTCACGTTCCCTTTTTCGCCTGGCTGCTGTTTGCGCCTGAGTTTCAAACCTTTGCTTTCGTACATCCTCGCGTAGCTTATCCCTTGTTTTCTTCAATCTACTAATTACAGGTGATGGCCTGGCTTTAGGTTGCACTACAGGAATATTTAATCTTTCAAGTGCTGCGCGACTTCTAGAAACCTTTTGAACTCTCGCAGCTTTTTTTTCAGCAGCCTGCCTTAACGTCTGAGCTACCTGCTTTTCCCGAACAACAGCCTGCTCAGCAGATACTTTTTGAGCTTCAGCTTGCCTGGTTACTGCAACTTTAGCTTCCGCTTCTGCAACAGTAGCCCCTCTAACAACCGTTTCTATTACTCGACCGCCACGACCTCGAGTAATAACAGTACGCGTCACGCCAGCAGGGGCAGCAGCAGGTCTAGAACCAAAACGTACGTTCCTAGCTCGCCTCGCGGCCTCGCGCCTTTCACTAACTCTGCCCATAAAAACCTCTTATGCTGACCGAATTTTATTAATACTTCTTTTTTTCCTGCAAAACCTTCTAAAATTGGAAGTAAATAAATGTTTGAGTAGAGCTAGGCGTAAATAGGAACAGAAGCAACACTACAAATAATACATAGAAGAACCAGTACCTTAGTCTTAATGAATTAACTTTTTCAATTATGTTGGGTATCTTATATGACAGGGCATGTAAGTAAAAGAATATTACAATAAGAAGAATTGTAAATTTATTCGCTAGAAAAAGCGGCAACATTTCTGACGTTCCTCCAGAAAAAAAGTCTAAAAACACGAACTTCTTTACAGAGAATAATAAATGCTCAAAGTTCCCAACTCTGAAAATTAGCCAGCCCAAAAATATAAAATATTGCGTGATAAGAATTGAAGCAAACCTATTCCTAACCAGGTTGAACCTGCCGATCCACTTATGCACCACCAATAATGTACCATGGTAAACTCCCCAAATTACGAAATTCCACGCAGCACCATGCCACAACCCGCCGAGAAACATAGTTATCATTACGTTAATGTAAGTCCTGGATCTTCCTTTTCTACTCCCGCCCAAAGGAATATAGAGATAGTCCTTGAGCCATGTTGAAAGTGATATGTGCCATCTGCCCCAGAAATCAGAAGGGTTGCGCGCAAAATAAGGCTTGTTGAAATTCTTTGGAAGCCTAAAGCCAAGTATGCGTGCAGCACCAATAGCAATGTCGGTGTACCCTGAAAAATCACAATAAATTTGCACTCCAAAAGCCAACGTACCAAGTATTATGTGAAACGAGCTTAGTCCAGTAGGATCGGCGAAGATAGAGTCAACAAGAGGAGCTAGGTTATCTGCGAAAATAACTTTTTTAATTAATCCCCATCCAATAAGAGTTAAACCAAATTTTAGATTCTCGACACGTATTACTATTCTCTTTTCAAGTTGCGGTAAGAATTGTGTTGCCCTGACAATAGGCCCTGCTATGAGCTGCGGGAAAAAAGAAACAAAGACAGCGTATTTTAGAAATGAGTCTGATGGCTTAAGTTTTCTTCTATAGATGTCAAACGTATAGCTCATGGTCTGGAAGGTAAAAAATGATATGCCGACAGGTAGAACTATGCTTAAAGTGGTTACTGAAGGGCTGGCTCCAAACAAGCTGCCTATATCATTGGCAACACCTATGGCGAAGTTTGCGTACTTAAAAAAAGCAAGCACTCCCAAGTTACCAATTATACTTATGATAAGAAGAAGTTTTCTTTTTTGCAGTACTTCAGTTTCATATATCTTTCTCCCAATATAAAAGTCCAGTAATGAAGAAAACAAAAGGAGAACAAACAGAAGGCCACTATCAGCGTAATAAAAAACGTAGCTTGCCAGGACTAGTAAGGATAACCTCAAATTATTTTTTCTCAATAGTTCGATAGCTAGAATCACAACAATCATAAAAATTGCAAATTGCAGCGAGTTGAATAACATTTTTACGTTCCTATTGTTTTTATTATTTTTGAGCCTAAACTTTCTGAAAAAAGTTCTTTTCCTTTTCTATTGAGATGGTGTCCGTCATAAAAATAAGATTCGTTATATTGATGGGTGTAATCCAGCACAGTAATGTTGTATTTCTCAGTAGCCGCATCAAGAAAAACATCAAAATTATTTTTATATTCAGCAGGTATCTTATCTAACAAATTAGGATTTAACGGTATCTTCACCACAACAACTTTAATCTTGTTTTGTAAAAGCTTCTGAAGTGTAAGTTCAAAAGCCAATTTCTCTGCATTTTTCCCATCAGGAATATTGTACTCATTAAAGTCTGTTTTACTTTCCAGCTTTGTTATAAATTGAGGATCTTGTAATTCCTTGTACTGTAATAAAATGCCTTCAGCTTTAAAATCTGAATTATATTTTTTGAAGAAATCAGGCTTTTTAGCACCAAACAATCTGTGCTTCAGTAAATCAATTTTGTTGTCTGTTGCAGCATTGATAAATTTTCTTTTGTATAACAACAATTTTAACGTGTTCATGCTTAATAATTCTTCATAGGTTTCATTATATATCACATTCAAATCCGACTGGCGTGGATTAACATGTTTTGAGATAAGGGCGTACTGGTCATACGGAAAAAGCCAGCGTCCGCTAAAGCTCATGTAGCCAACACCAATCACTACTGCTACCGGTTCTGACCTAATAGCAGCGTCTATTTCAGCAAATCTTCTCAAAGGAGTTGATGCAGGGGATCCAAGATTATAATGCTTAAACGAGCTATTTAGGCCATCTATCAGCCTGGCATCCACACCTTCTTTTATAGAGGAAGCTCCCCAGTAGTATACCTTATCGTAATCAATACCTTTGTTGTAAAAGTCGAACGTGATCGAAGCTCTACCCAACGCAGAATAATTCTGCAAATAAGGATCAACATAAAATTTGATTATCAGAAAATATATGGAAAATGAAATAAGTAAAGCAAGTGCAAGCATTATCATGATTCTTACTTTATCCATCACAATCATTCTTCCACAGTTATAAGATTATCCCTAACCAGGTAATCGTATATTTCACTCGCAACCAAACTCTCACCTGCCTCCACCCAATGCGGATCTATTTCAAAGAAAAAAGAGTTATTTTTGTTATTCTCCCTAAACGCAGGCAGCAAGTCTGTGTATGAAATGTTTTCAGTTTCCAAAAAGCTTTTTATCATTCTTTGTGGCCGGTCTATATCCATATCACCCCTTTCAAAGCCTTTAAAGTCAAGAAATTGCTGAAGCTGTCCTGCATCCACTTGTTCTTTGTAAGGAAGTATCACCACGCCAAACTCAGCACCATTTTTCTTGCTAACACGTTCCATTTCTTTTATGAGAAGCTTCGTAACAGTCCATCCAGAATCTAAATCTTTTTCAGCTTCTTTACTATTTGCGGATTCGTTCCTAAGGATAACAAAATAAGTGTCAAGAACTTTACCTTCTTCAATAGGGGCTGATGTTACTATGCCAAACTTCATTAGCGGCCATCTTATAAATTCAGTTCTTACTGCCACACGCCAAAAAAGCACGTACAACTGAGAATTAACACCCATCCACTCTCTTAAACGCCATCCTATTCTATGCTTGTAAGGAACTAACTCTTTTTGAACCAACAAACCGCCCTGTATTTCATGCACACTCTGGAAAACATTGTCAGGAATATCAGCAGGATGAAAATTTAAAAGAATAAGGTCAGGCTCGTACTGCAACAGTTTTCGTTGAAGAAACAGTAATTGCTGGCTTGTACCAGTAGCACCATTGCCCCCATTAATAACTGTTATGCCATCACCATAACGTTCTCGCAGCTTTGTTTCTAAAAGTGTCGTATGCTTTTGTTCAAGACGGGTATGGACGCTTTGAGTGAAAGAATCACCTACTAACAAAATGCGGTATTCCCCCTGGCTGTTCTCAAGAGGAATTTCAGGACTGTAAAGCCCCATGCTATTTTGAAAGAATCTGTTAGCATACTCGCTATTAGCATCTCTATTAACACCTTCCATATTAGGAATCGGCTCAAAATAGTTATCAAAAATTTGCCTGTCCTTCTGAGTTGAAACAGGATAAGTAATCCTAACCACTCCTTCCACTATCAACAAACTTATAATTAACGTAGTAAACATTAAAATAAGTTGTTTAGAATATCTCATGTTTCCAATGCAACTGCTAGTATCAAGAACGTCATTCCTAAAACAACAAGCCCCATTACTATTTCTGCTAAATGCTTCTCAATCCAGTTTAACATTTTCAGTCACATTTTTTAAAGTTAGCTCTATACGCTAAATATCCGATCATTACTAATATTGTAGTTTCAAATTTTTGGTTAGTATAGCCCCATGCCCATTCTTGTAAAGGAAAAGATAACCAAATCAAAAACAGACTTATTATAAGCATCATCCAATCGGCAGCCAGCCAGGCAATTTTAGTTGTTTTCACGGCGAACCACTTCCTATTTCTTGCTTGCCAATTTCGGCTTCTTCGATTGGCACGTCGTCTTGTTCTAGAATTGTTTTGCGTGCGCGTTCGATTGCTACTTCCATTTCTGCTTGGTTATCGCAGGGCGCAGCGCCTCCATAATTGTATGCTCCGTAGCTTACGCTGATGAAAGTTGCTTCGTTCTTGACGCCTTTGGAGTAGCGTTCTATTTCAATTATGATAGGAACTTTCTTACGTGCTTTGGTATACCTTCTCCATTGTGGAAGAACTTTAACCTTGTTCATTTTCTCACCAAAGCATTTGATTTGTGCATAAAGTGATCCATACCGACGGAAGCCGCCACGAACCAAACTAATGGGAAAAAAACAGCAGGAAGATTTAAAGGAAATATTCCTATTGCAGTTAATCCAAACCAAACAAGAGAAAGAAGCAAAGCAGCGACGGTGACAAAGTTTCTGTTTAAAATCTTCCAAAACATTATCAATCAGCTCCTTTTATTGTTATTAACGTCGCTACACAACCCTTTTTAATAAGCCGACCTTCGCACTCTATTATGATTGGCTGGACTATATGAGTTTCATCCCACAGACAATAATCACCGCCCACATCACTACACAACTTGCTACGTTCAAGAACAGGCGAAAAATCCGCTTGATAGAAAGCCATGCCAACAGAGCCTACAAACACTAGGGCAATTAAAAATGTGGCGAAGTTCCGCCAATCAATTTCTTTTAAAAAGTTCATTTGCTTTTGCCTCTTTTCTTGTTTGCTTTCTCATTGAGTTCTTTTTCCTGTTTGATTAGAGCTTCTTGTTTCTTGAAGATGAAGAAGAACCAAAAGACCAATCCACTAACCCAAAGAATACTTCCTAAGATTGTTGTTATCATTCCGGCGGCTCCTTGTTTTATTTCAACAGGCGCACATTCAGGAGTGTTCTTTTCTTCCTCTAATTTCAAGTTCTCCTGACATTCATTAAACTCATTGAGATAAGTTTTCTCTAAAGTAATAGAACCATTAAGTCCAACTGTAAAATACAGTATAAAGATAAATGGTACCACAGTTAATAGCGGAATTGTAATAAGATCTTCAAGCCTCATTTGCCTGGCTCCGCAGGCTTTGGCTTATGCCTACTATCTGCATGCACCTTTAGCATATGAGCCACCTGATTCTCTGTATAGCCCTCAACTTCTAAAGGACATAATTCACATTTTTTCTTAAACATATAGATCAACTCCGTTGTTGTTTGATAAAGGTCAATTCGCATACGTTATTTTTTCTTTGAAAATAGCTAGGACATTCTGAATATATTGGATGTAGTGTACCATCTTCTTCCATACAATTTTTTCCTTGCTCCCTATAGACATAAAGCATATCGTATTCCGCGCAGCTTCTATCAAGCGTTGTTATGACTGATTCTGATTGAAGTAACATAATCGAAGCTATGGCAAACCATGTAAGGAGAGCTACTATCAATAATTTTGTTGTTTTTTCCATTTTAACCAGTTCGTATATCCTATGTAGGAACTAGTATATACTAACTGGTATATAAACCTTTCGGTAGTTTTAGGCACCATGACAGGGGAAAGTGAGAGTTGACATATACTGGCCTAATTTTAAGGTTCGCGTAATGGATAGACTGCGTACGTTTTAGGGCAAAAGCTTATAAAAGAATCCAGGGTATTGACCTAATTCTACTGGCCTACTTCTTTGGCCGGTGTCCTAAAGTGGCCTACGATATCCCTAAGTTGTTTGTAAACTTCAGGATGAATTTGTTTTAGCTCGTTAATGATTTGGGTGTTCAATACAATAATTTCGACAGTTCCCAAATGCTGGACGAAGCGATCCTGGCCGGCGTTGCTGCTCCATGCCTGGAAATACTTGGCGTTCTTCTTTTTCTTTTGACGGATGTACATAAGTGGCCTCTCAATCTTTTATTCAGGTTAAACACATACACTTAAGTCATAGACTAATTAGATGCAGATTCTTTAAGGCTTCTCTCTACTACTTTCTTTACCTGGGCTGCATTACGAAGGCTTAATCCAAAGTCGTGCTGCAATAAGGAGCGATCTATTACTTGTTTGCCGCGCCAAAGGCTGCTGTAAGTATCTATAGAAGCTTTGACTTTGAAAATAATCTTTGTAATTTCATCCGCAGTCATGAGATCCTTAAGGCCAAACTTCTCAAAATATTCTTTCAAGTATTTTGTTTTAAGTTGATCGTACTTCTTCCAGGGAAACTCCTCTTTGTTTTGATTTGGAAATGTGCCATAGAAATTAGGACGTTGCTTTTTAAAATCTTGAAGCTCAGCAATTATGGATGTTCGCTTCCTTGAATAAAAGCCAAACTTGCCACGCCAGTAAACGTGCTGCAAGCTCAAGATTCTGCGCGTAGCTATATCTCTATTGAGCTTTAGAAAGTTGGGTAGGATGACACAATGGAATAATCTTTTAGATCCAATCACCGCAAACATTTTGGTAAGCGTTATATTGATTGTGTTCATTGCTTCTTTGCTAAACATTCCTGTGATGGCTTCATCATATAATACTGCCTGGTCTTTCTTTGCGTTCTGTACTGCACTCATGTACTGGTTTGGTGTGAAACAAACTCTGTTAATATCGAAAGAAGGATCCATGTATAAGCACATCTTGATTCCTAATGTACTTTTGCCTATTCTCTCAAATCCGTCAATAGCATTAACCCAATCAAACTTATGCTTTTTCATAAACACTTTTTTAATTCTATCTAGGTTGTCAGTTAGAAATCCCTTGTACAGTCCTGGGCTGTCCTTTAATCCCATTCGTCAACAGCTCGCCCAGGCATAATTTTTGGTATCTCAAGCTTGGTATATCCTGCATCCTCAAAGAAGTCAGAAATCTTTTTAGTGCATAACACCGCTTGACTATAAGGAATGATCTCGCCTTCGAAAAGCTTGTTTAAGTTATCAAGAAACTCTGTATAAAGTTTATTTTTATCCTTGGTTCGCTTACTATTTTTATCTTCCATCTTCTTACGGAGCTTCTCTCCTAGAGAAACAATAGCAGCCAGCCAGGCCCGGTAACTTTTCAAACTTTCGACATGGGCAGAATCTAAACCCATCATTTTTCTACCGCTGCAAACTCTAAAGTAAGATATAAGCTCAAAGTATTCAGCCAGGTATTGCTCTTTAATAAAATAAGAAGGCATTACGCTTTCAGTAACGCCACCAGTCTTATCAAAGGTCATAGTTTAAACCCCATGATTTCTTCTATGAGTTTCTTTGCGCGGTTAGCATTTGCTTTCTTTATTTTAAACATGGTGTTATCGTCTTCGTCCAGAAGTTCAAAGCTAACTTTAGCTGAAAAAGGAAGCCTACTAAGCTTCGGTAACTTCATATCTCTCCGATTATTCTTTCCCATAGTTTACTCTCTGAATTGTTTATCCTAGTGCTGTTCCGCGCTGCGCTATGGCTTCTAATAAAGTTGAGTTCTGATAGCCAAAATAAGCGGCTGCGGCTGCTGCGCCAGCTATGACCATAACAAACAGCATTAACTTCTTATTCTGCCCTAGAAGCTCGTTTATGGCCCCTTGAGCTTTGGCTCTGAGGACTGCTGCGCTAAGCAAAGAGCTATCCGTTTTTTTAGTAAGATTGTATGGATCTAGCGGCTCTGCATTATCCCATACATAACTGTACACAGGAAACTTTCCAGAGATGGTGAACTTATCAGGTGAAAGCGTAAACTCTTTTAATCCGCCTAGCTTAGCTGGATCTGCTGGCTTCTTTGAAACTTTGTTTGCGATAGACTTTCCAAATTGAGTGACTTTGCTTTCTGTAACAGACGCTTTTTCTTCCGGTGTATCTTCTGATTTAAATGTTGCTTTCTCTGCATCAAAAACAAAACTTCTGCCAAAAAAGTTTAGAGTTGGATTCTTATTAAGGTTTACAAAGGCTTCGACTTCTTGACGGTCAGGCATATACATTCTAATGGTTACCCATCCTTTGCCTCTGAAAAATTTGCGTGTTAATGCAAGCGTGAGTTCTTTTCTTACAAGAACAAACACCAGCATAAATAGGCCTGCTAGCACTATGCTTAAGTTCGATAAGATCTGTTCTGTTGCTACCATGGTTGCATCATCCTCATTTGTTTTTTCTAAAGAGCCATCTGAAACCTTTTTTTTCAACGTCGTCCTGCTTCCAGCCTTTCAATTCTGATATGCTTGTTCGCATCATTCTAGTCCAGAATCCATCAACGCCTCTGCTGACTACAAGAATTGCCTGGATGTCTGCTAGAAACGCAGTCTTAGCATCAGGTAAATCCAGATGCTCTAGGAGCTGCACAAGTTCCAGACCTAATCTTATCTCAATTAGTTGCTTTGCGTTAATGTTGCTTAACACAGCATCTCTACTAAGCCAGGGATAATCTTTTTCGCTTGCGGGCTTAATGAGATTTGTTTCAAACTCGTATGGGTTTTCTGTTTCATTCAAATCAGGGCCGGGTGCTTCCGGAACTGGTACTGCTTCGTTTTCTATCATGTGTCATCACCTATTGCAATTTTTACTATAAAATAAAGTCCTAAGACTACGCTTATTAATGCTATGCCTGTACTGGCAATACCTGGTAGTCCTGGCAGGCCGCTTATGAAAACAAAGCTTGCTGCAAGAATGAAAAAGATTGCTGAGCCTATGCCTAGCATGGCATTATCAGTTAAGAAAGCGGCTGCAAAAAGAAGCATCCCGGCACCTACTAGAATTGCAAAAATCCAAATCGGATTATCTGATGGAAGAATAAACCGTTCCGTAATTGGTTTAAAGAAATTGCTGCCACAACTGCTTGAATCATTTACGTTTCTGTATTCGGTGCTGCCATTAAGCACCCACCCGCTTGCAGTCCACGTTTCTATACAGTCATTAAAGCTTAACAAGATGTTGTCTATTACTGGCGTGTAATCGTGCCTGTTAGTTTTTAATGTTGCGCGGAATTGTAGGAATGTTTCTGGCGTGCTTTGAATTTCACACCCTAATACTTCTTTGCTTAAGTCGTTGCTTTCTGCACCGCCTAGAAACTCGTCAAACACCTGGACTGTTTCGCCTGCTGGAACTTCAAGCCATAGCGTAAACTCGTATGTCGTGCCTACTACTAAATTGTGGCAGCCGACAAATCCGTACAGGTTGCCTCTGTTCGTATCGTCTATGGTTCGCCTTTTCTCTCCCTGACATTCTCCTTCATCTAAGGTTGTGCTGTTTGCTTTCAGCGTTATTGTTTGCGAGCCTGACGTACTTACTGCGTTCAACGAGTACATTAAAAAATACTTATCGCTTTCATAATTTGTTACCGTCGCGTTTAGTATCGCGTGCAGGCCTGCATTGTATGTTACGTTTGTTGTTAGCTCAGTATTTGGATCTGTAATGTTAAAATGGTTTATTAGGTTGTTGTCTTCGTCTCTTAGTTGCATGTCAAACGTTGTTATGTTGGTCATTATTGTTCCTGCGGTTGTCCTCGCAAACACTTCTTCCGTATGCGTTCCTTCTGACTTATCGCTTATGAGAAATATTGCTACAGCTCCCGTTTCTGTACTTCCTGATATGTGCCTGCTTCCTAGGTCATCTCTTATGTGATAATCTACCGTTGCTGCTGCCGAGCCTGAAAGCTTCATCTTGGCTATTATCAATTCTGGAGTGCTTATATCTCGTACGATTGTCCAATTATATTTATTTTCGTAGGCTGTGTTTGAAAAGTTAAACGTTCCTTCTATCACTTCGGCAGGTAGCTGCGCGCCGGCCCTGCTTTCCTGTTCTACTACTACCACATCTATGTTTTCTACGTCTATCGTATCCCTGTCACTCCATACCTCTAGTTCTATTAGGTGGCTTCCGCTTGTTAACGTTGCTTTTACCGGGTTTAAGCTGCTTACCCTGAACTCGTTGGTGCTTGTTAGCGTGACTATTTGTTCCTGTTCTATTATAACTCCGTCCACTCTTATTTGCGCGCTTACGTGAGCATCACTTCCCCCACCAGTTGTTTTCTGTAAGTCCATTGCTGTTAGAAATGCGAAAGTTTCCGTATCTTCGACGTCTAAAATCGTGCTATTGCATAATGTTGGGCTTGTGCTTTTTATTCCAGAGCAGCTTCCTAAAGGTAGTACTTCACTTTCTAAAGTTGTATTGCCATTTATTCTTCCTGTATGTATGCTCGGCTGCAAGCAGGCCATCCAGCTCTCCCAGGTTACATTGTCTGCGCTTGTTCTTGTTTCCGCGCTTACCTCTCCCTCTTGCAGGGTGCCTGTCCAGTTAAGCAGCGTCCATGTCAACCGCCTTGTGCCATTGTGAAATACTATGCTAGTGTACGTTCCTGTTCTTACGCTTTGATTGTTGAACTTGTAGAGAGTATCATTGTAGATTTGTTCTATTTCGTTTGCGGTTAAGCTTCTATTCCAGACTTGTATTTCATCTATACTTCCGTTAAAGTTTTCTCCTCCGCCTGTACCTTCAGTAGTTCTTCCTATTTGGAGTGATCTGTTGAAACTGTCGGCACATGTTCCTGTGCCAGTAAGTTCCGCATTAATGTATTCGGATATTGTGGTTCCTGTTCTTGTTACTGCTACGTAATACCATATGTTTGGTACAGATAAGTTTGATTTATCTAAGATGACAGTACCGCAATCCTGGCCAAAGAAGAATGAGCCACCAGTTGACCTTTTAGCATACTCGTAACCTGCTCCTCCGCCGCTTGGGCGAGTGTCAAAAATAGCCTGATTAGTGCCAGTAAATCTTGAATTAATCCATGCTGTTAAGGTGAAATCGTTAATGTGCCAGTCAAAGAGTGAGGAATCGGCAATGGTAATACGGTTTGTTGTTCCAGCAAACTCGAACCTTTCATGATTGTGAGTAACCGCACCTATTAATGTTCCGTCGTGTCCAAACCCTGAGCTGTCATCTGCATTGTCTGTAAAGTTTAGTCTAAGAATCAGTCCTGAGTCATTTACTGTTCTATGAGTGTTAGTAAGCTCTAGGTTTACATCTATGCTACACCCTTCATTACAGGTTCCGTTGACGAAATCAGTTGTTGTAAAATTGTTTGTGCCAAAACCTATCCAATGGTTAGCGTCTTTGCCGGGCGTGAATGTTAGCGTGTTTGATTTTGTAAAGTCCAGGTAGAAAGGTGCTGGCTTTGTTAGGTTAACTTCCTTACCTTCCGCGTCTATTATTGTTTTTGTTACCGTTTTTGTCGTGCTAAGAAAGCTTGTTGGCATCTTACCATCTAAAGCTAAGCTTTTACTTTCTCCCTTAGTGCTGGCTTTGAGTTTATCCCAATCTCCCGCGTAAATTTCCGGGCAAAAAATTGTATTGTAGTCCATGAGCTGACAGGGAACGAAAGCATCCTGGCTTACTTGTTCAACGCAGCGCGTTGTGAAAACTGAAAGCTCTTTGCAAAACTGGTCGCCAACTTCAGCACTTGCAAAGCTACTCAAGCCCGCCACCATCAACAGAAAAAGCATAGGTTTCAGCCATCTCATACCCCTGCCTCCCCTAATGCAAACTGAAAAACAAGCCCAAAACCCAAAATTACTGCAAGCAGGGCCAGGCCGGTATTAGCAAAAGCAGGAAGTTCAGGCAAACCGTCTGAAAAAAGAACGCCACCTAGAATAAGAAAAACGGAAGCAGACGCAACACCAAAGGCTGCGTTACTCTGCCAAAGCGCAAGAGCCAAAAGCCCAATCGCAAAAGCCAGTAGTACCGCAAACATTAATGGCGTCATGTTTCCAAATCCAACAAAAAATTTTTTTGTTTTTTGACTACGACATTATGCCGCTTCCTCTTGCTATGAGTACAAGTACTCCGATAGCTAAGAACAAGACTAGCAGATTGAGGATAGTCCTTGTGGTTCCAGTAGCGGTGCTGTTCGTCACTATATCCTGGGTTACAGGAATAGCTACAGCGACAACCAAAATAACGCCAACGACTAAAGTCATTACGTTATTTGTCTGTCCGCCTTTCCCCTTCAAGAGATGAGCTGGATAAATTAAACTTAGTTTGCCTGACATTGTGTTCACCTCCCGGTGTAAAACAACAAATAAGGGCTGGCGTTTATTAATACTTCTTTTTTTCGACCTACTTTTTTGATTCTCTCAAGTAAACTGTCATTTCTCCATCATAACCCTCAACAGGAATAGAAATCTTCCGCACACTCCCATTTGAAAGCAAGCTGCGAATCTCAGAGAACACGCTATTCTTATTTTTAACACCATCCATGGCAATAACTATCTCAAATGAAGTAGCAGGCCGCTTTAACGCCTTAAGCAAATCCTCAACGTTCTCAAACTTCTGATTCATGTGATCCGTCCTTCAAACTTTCTGCACCGGCAACCAGTCGTATTACATTCACCGTAATATTCCGCAACACCATTAACATTTGCGATATGCGTGTATGCTCCATCCTCACACCGGCTACAAACATCAGCAAAACTCAACAGCCACCACCACGACACTTTTCAATCATATAATCTGCAAATTGGGTTTCATTAAAGCTAAAAACAAACTGTTCAACTGTCACATGATCAAGCAAGCTGTAAACTCCCCACATAGCAAACATATAACCTAGAAAAAAAGCAACAACTAACGCGCCAAAGATTATTAAGCTCCATAATCCAAATCTCGCGCGCGAGCCAACATTTACCGATTTAATTTCAGGTGTTACTACCCTTGTTCTTGTAAGTCTATGGAACAATTCCATAGACATAGTAGGAACTCTTGCCGCTTTCCTTTTAATTTTTTTAGTCATTGGTTGCCTCTTTTATTTTTTGTCTGGCGTACTCAAGCTGCCACGTTGTCAATCTAAGTTTCAATGCAAGCATCAGGAAAGTAAACATAAAATATAATCCAACGCGGCCCAGGATCAAACCCGTAAAGTGTTCAATAGTCTTGAACTTGCTAGTCCTATACATCCATTCCGGGTACTTATTTTTTTGTTCCGGATAAAAGTTAAGTGCCAGCAAGTCAGGCCCGGTATTAAGCCGCGCTGCTTCCTCATCAGCAAGCAACTGCTCACCATCCAAACCCTCAACGTAATGCCACAGCTCCGGATTATTCTGATAATCAAAACGCAAACCAATCGCAATAAACAACGTGAAAACCCACCACACCAAAACCACTATTTTAAAATACTTAACAGCCCGCTTAAGAACGTGCTGCGGCGGCTTCGGCGGACTAAGAAACAACATAACCAAACGCTTAAACTCCTTAACCTCAACCTCATCAGAATCTTTTTTCATTGTGTCACCAAAACTTGTCATAAACGAAAGGCCTATTAAACTCAGGATCCGCAAAAATTGAAGCAAAAAGCAGGAAAGCCACCAAGCCAACAACAAGCACCACCGGCGGAATCCACCAAAGCTTATTATCCATAAGGAACCTCCAAAACTTACCAGTCATTTTAAACCCCCAACATAAGCAAACAATAAGAAAATTGCAAAAACAAACAACAAAGTAATTACAACCGGCAGCACATAACTTTTCATAAAGTCACCGCGATAAGACCTGTTACAGTCAGAAGTCCTGTAACAAATCCTAAATAAAATCCTGCAATAAAATCAATCTTAATCATTTTTTTTCATTCATATATTCATCAAGTTGATCAACTATTTCGTGAAGTTGCGTCTGTAAACGCTTTAATCCAATACGGCTGTAAGATGTATGCGCCCCTATACGACCAAAGTAATTATTTATCTTAATTTTCAGCCATGCTTCAATCTGCCTTTCAGTTTTCATTTGAGATTCCTCAACACTTTAATTATCTCAGCGTTCTGCTCATTGTTAATTTTCATCAACTTCTGAACATTAGCCTGCCGTCGATTCAACACAGCCATGTAAATACTGTAGCCCAAAGTAAATAAGTAAACAATACCCATGATTGCAAACTGTAACGGATCCAAACTCTGCACAATCTCAACCATTGTTTGCCTCGCCTTCTTTGTAGCGTTCTTCCATGCTTTTATAATAATCATCTTTCTGATTCTTAAATATTAAATCAGTAGTCATGCCACAAATTTTACAACCCACCTCACCATCAGGTATCTTTTCCCCAACAGCATTTGAAGGAACTTTGTTATCTAGATGTTTTTGAATGTGCCAAATAAAAACTTCTCCTCGTGACATCAATATTAGTCGTTGCACATCAGCCATACTATTTGTTTCAATTTTCATTTGTATTAGCTCCTTTTGTTTTTTTCTACAAATATTTCGTCTAAAGGATCAGCTCCTTTTTCTTTCTTTGCCTCCTTTCTTTCTTTTTGCGCAGCAGCCACGCCAGCAATAACCGCGCCTCTAATGCTATCAACTAAAGCATTGTTTTGTTTCCACCGTTCAACTGTCGTAAGCGTCGTGATTAAAAGAAACGCTGCCGGCACCCAAATCGTAAACTTAGAATATGGAGCTGCAACAGCAACCACGCAAAGCAAACCAAAAAATAGCAGGTTGTTAAAACCACTTGTCAAAAACATTTCGCTGCGCAAAAGCTCAAGCTTATCCTCACTCTTTAAATCCGTCCAATGCTTCCAAGCTTTACTTTTCATCTTGATCACCTCCATGATAATCTTTTCTGCTCAACAAAAAGAAAATAAACATCAATCACAACCAAAGCGGTAACTATGGCTGTAACATTCCAGGCTAAAGTAAACATATCTACTTGCGTGTTAATGGTTCCAAAAAGAAACATAACCATAGTAAAGAGGAGAAAATAAAAGTAGCGTTGCCCTGCTGATATTTTCTCACTCATTTTTATCCCTGTCCATAACTTCTTCTTCAATATGCGGGTAGCGTTGCTTAAACTGCTCAGCAATATCTTCTTTAATCTCAGCAATAGTCAACCCACACTTACCACACTTTGACGTATCATTCCGATCCGGTGCAATGTGCTGCCCGCCTTCAGAGCAAAAGCTTATCTGCTTAGCTTTCTTCGCAAGCTCTTTCTGCAACTTCTTAGCCAGTTTTTCAATCACTTTCCAAACACCTCAGATAGTTTATCAAGAGCTTTCCTATCCCCTGTTACACAAAAGTATATATGCATCTCTTCAACAGCAGCCAAAACATCAGACATCAATATACATTCAGGATTGACATCTACAGATTTATTGTAGTGTATCAGTACTTTGTTTTTCAAACTCATTATAGCATCAACTCCTTTAGGTAGTTCTCATCTGAGTGTAAAGCATCAGCAGCACCGCGCAAAAACTTTTCGGAAACAAGCCGCCGGCCCCGCATAACCTCAGAAAAGTGAACCACAGTTAAGCCCATCTTCCGAGCAGCCTTATTCTTTCCAAACCGGAGATCCTCCATACGAAGCTCAATAAACTGGTGCAGACTATTTGTTATTGTTGTATCTACCATGGTTAAAACTCATCTGCTAATGAGGCCCTCCGGTTTGTTTGTTTGATTTCTTCATCTAAAACAGCCAGTTCTTTCGCAAGCTGGCGCATCTGACTGATAATTTGCTGCCGCTTCTCAATATTGTCAAGATGGGTTAAGATGGGCGGACTCATTTTCCTGTTTCTCCATGATTTTTACACCAAAATTTGCCATCAACTTCTTTGCAGGGAACAGCTTGACATTCCTGGCAGGGCATCATTATATTGTATGTAATAGTATGACTTTCTTGTTGTTGTTTTATCGTAGGCACCTCTATATTACCGTCACTTGCATCATTAGTGTCATTTGCGTCACCTAAAACCTGTTGGTTTCCGCCGATTTGCGTCATTTGCGTCACCTTTGCGTCACCTAGTTTTTCTTCATTTACTATTGTATTGTATTGTATTGGTGATGGTAATGATGCAAGTGACGCAAAAAACGTGGGATCGAAAGGTTTTATTATATCCTCATAGCTTTTTGTTGTTAATTCGTAATAAGATCCCCGATTATCCTTCTTTCTAAGGTTGCGAAAACCAAGCTTATCTAGCTTAACGCTGATGGATCTTTCTAGGATTGGATACTTATGTTCTGCTTCTTCAGGGAACATAGTGAACAACCTTTCCCTGATTTTTTTAGTGTACACTCTTTCTGGCTTTTCCTTCACAACTTCATAAGCGGCAGCTAATATCTTATGATCCCTTGATCCTTCTTTAATTACATCCATTTGTTTTAGATCTGTTTGGATTTTTGCCATGGCAAGCACTCTTTCATAAATTTCTTTATCTAAAAATAAGGCAATACTAAGGAGTGGCTTCCAGATTTGTTGATCTCTTTTCTTCAGGCCTGTTTCTTCTGAAAATTCTCTATAAATCTTTTCAATAGGTTCAGCATTTTGCAGCGTGTATAGGTATAAACTATCTTTGATTTCTACCCATACTTTTTCGTGCTTGTCTGCTTCTGGATCTAACTCACCTCTTTTATCCTCGTCTGGGGCTTTGGTTGTTGTGTTAATTATAGCTCTGTCTGCGGTAGCACCATACAGTCCGTTAATACTTCCTAGCATTGTTGGGCTGTAAACATGATAGTAAACTGTTTTGTATCTCTCATTGACTTTTTCTATTCTTGGAACAGTTCCGCTTGAAGAATATGAAGAATTTATAAGCTCTACTCTTTCGTCACTTTCCATTTGGCCAAACTTTCCTTTTGTGAAAAGCTTTTCTGCCTCGTCAATATATTTTGTAAACCGCTTATCATGTGTTTCTCTAAATAGAGTTGCTGCTGATGGACTGACTGTAACTGGGCCGGCATTAAAAGTCATTAGCTTGCTTATATCCATAATCTTAGTTTTTGCTGTTCCCTGCATCCCTCTCAGCTCAAATAGAGGATAGTTGAAGAAAAGCTGATGGAAGTATGTTCCTATATCCCAGAGCGTATGGATGTCATACCAAACATCCTCACGATAAAACATATATTTATTGTATTGCCCGCGTATTTTGTTGAACAAGTCCAGTCCATTAATTTTTGGCGCGTTTCCTTCTAGGTGTTGTTTGATGCTTGGCAAGCTCCATCTTAAATCAAGTTCTCCTGGTATGCTTTCAAAGGTAACATTGCGTTCATTCTCTAAGGCTAGCGTGCATGGGTAGATTCCCGGATTTGAAGTTATTAAGACTGGATCGCCTACTTGTCGATTTCCGAGTACATCATTTCCTTTTTTTACTTCTTGCCATTTTGGAAGTAGAATCCCGAAGGCTACACCACTACCTTCTAGCTTGCAGAACGTGAAAGGAACGCGCTTACTTACCTTTTTTGGATCAAAGATATACTGGCTCATGATTCTATTTTGGTCGTGAAAATCTATACCTGGCTCTTGTTTATTCTCTGGCTTTTTAATTCTAAACTTTTTCTCTAATTCCATAACTGGCATTTCAAGCTTTTCTGCCAGCTTCATTCTAAGCTGTGCTTGTACTGTATGGTCTTGGTGTGATGCTAGTCCGAGAACAAATTTAATGAAGCGCGGGCTTTTGTCCGGCAGTAAAATATCATCTATCAGATGTTCTAATGTTTCCTGCTCAAAATCTTGAAGCTCATATGGTTGCATCCTTTTTCTATCTGCTTCATCTGGCGGAGTGTCTAGAAGTACAATTTTTCCAGTTATTGTCCTGTAAAGTTGGATTCTCCCTTTCATTGCAGAACCTCGTGATTAGAATAAGAAACAGCGGCAGGGGCCGCTGTTCTTATACATGGCGTGATATGTTTCGCAGAAAGAGCTTGAAGTGCGCGGCCACCGGTAGCCGCGCGGTGTATGAGTTTAGGAACTATTCCGGTGGGGAGTGTGCTTGTGATGCTAGAACCCTTTAAATTTGGCCTGTAACTTGCCATATACGCGCTTTGAGAGGAGTTATTCTCTATAGGTGAGGAAATACTCCTATTCGTCGAAATGGTGTGTTTTTGGCTCATTCTTGCCTTTCTCCTCCTTCCAGATCTTGGCTTTTGGCCCATTGTTTCTTATTCTTGGTTTGTTCCAATAAGGACTAATGCAATTAGCACAATGTGTTGGAATCTTCTCTTTTCTAGGACTCCAAACATAATTACATCTTTTACACGTAAATTTTGGCAACGTAATTTTTGTACTTTCCATCACAAACAAGTTTATATAAACATACACATATAAATATGTTTGGTTTCTGTAGAATATGGGTTTATCTGAATAGTTTGATGAAGCCTACTGCGAGTATTACTCCTAGTATTATTATTGTTGCTGACCATAGGTATGCAGGAGCTACGCCGCCTACTTGCGCTATTCCTATCGTGATTGGTGCGATTAGCAGGAAGAAAAAGTATGGTGGAACTTCTGCTCTGAAAATTAGAATCATAGCCATAAGGACGACAAATAAGATTAGGAGAGCTGCGCTTCCAAAGACTTCGCCTTCTAAAGTTCCTTTAATCAAGTCAAAAAAAAGAAACGTTATGGAGCAACACCCCTGATGAGAAGCAATAAGCTAATCCAGAAAGCCAGCGTCCAGGGAACCGCAATAAGCATGACTAAGAAGTTTGGCCAGCTTAACTGAAGGGCCATCAGTAGCGGTGCGATTAGCACACTTGCTATAAGTGAGATTCCAGTTCTTGCAACGCCCAGGGCGTCTATAAGTTTGAATTGCGTGTCTGCTGGATCTCCTGTATTAACTGAGCTTCCTGTAAAGTTTTGCGGGTTTATGCTGCCAATTAGTCCGCCGCTTACGGTGCTGATATCTCCTGTTGCGCTGTTTGTTTCAAAGAAAGAATCAAGTTGAGTGTCTATGTTGAAGCCGAAGCTAACTAGCATTATGTTGACGACAAAGGTTATTATAAATACTGAGATTACTACACTCATCCTGCTGCCTCCGACCTGGTTGTAGCCAGGTAATAAACTACTGCAATCAGAATAAGTATGACCGAAAGGAATGGATTTACAAACCCTACGATTGAAAAGCCGAGCAGAACTGATAAGCCTGCAAAGCCTGAAGCAACTCCCGGCAGTCCGAAGACTGTTAAGACTACTGCGGTTAGTATTGCTGCGAAGCTTGCAATTATTACGCGCAGGAAAGGGCTTAAATCTTCTTTAGCCTTGTCTGCTATTCCTGTCACGCTTGTGGGCGGCCCTACTGTTCCTGCGGCTCCTGTTCCGACGTAAAAGCTTCTGTTTATTGTAAAGACATCAAACCCTTGTACTTTAATTTTATAGAACGCGCTTACTGTTTGGCTGCTGGCATTGGTTAAGTTTATTGTTATCTGTGCGGTTCCGCCTCCGGGGCTTGCTGTTACGTTATTGAGAGAAAGTATAGAGATGTTTGTTGTAAAGTTAGCCTCTATGCTGAACCATTGTATTATGCTTGTGGGTGAGTTTACAATAAAAGTAAAGTTGGTTAGCTGCGCTGGAATTACTCCTGGTGTAGGAATGAAACTGTAATCTATCAAGTTAAAGAATGAGGTAAAATCTATCGTCGCTATTTCACTCAAGTAGATTGTGAATGTGAAAGGGCTTGCTGGCGTGACCGTAACTACTTTTGTGTTAAAACCTTGAGCAGCGATTTGAATAGAGTATTGCCGGTTTGTGCTTAAATGAAATTTAACGCTTCCTGCAAAGTCTGTTTCATCCTGCGCGACAGTAACAAACGAATTGTTCTGTTGAGTTGTCACTAGAATGTTAGCTCCCTCTACCAGTCTATCGAAGGGATCTCTTACAAAGAATGTTATGTCCTGGCCTTGAGATTGGTTAAGTAGGAACGCATCTAAGATAACATTAGAGCCTGCCGCAAAGGTAACTATGTAGTTTCTTCGTGGATAGTTTCCGAACGTGCTTTCAATTCCTAAATCGTAAGTGCCGCTTACAAATCCTTTTTCAAAGAGGGTTCCGTTTGCTGTTGTGAAATTAACAGATATGGGAATACTTGAGCTAGTAAAATCTGCTGATACGTTTACAGTATCTATGAGTGTGTTTGTTGCTTCGTCGAATATTCTTAAGAAGATGCTATTATCGGGGAACAGTTCTGCTGTAAAATTTTCATCTCCTGAAATAGTAATGTTGAACAGTCTTGTAACGTAATCTGTTGCGCTTACGCTTAAATTAAAAGTTCCATTGGTTATTAAGTCGATTGCTATAAATCCCCCG
>SDBU01002231.1_pt1 | contig 26179 bp, 18 predicted proteins | sample 2277071 | NCBI WGS metagenome assembly SDBU01 (sample SAMN10397929, study PRJNA504765) | marine sediment metagenome | isolation source: marine sediment core GS08_GC12, 126 cmbsf | place: Arctic Ocean: Gakkel Ridge, Loki's castle | collected 2008
AACCACACCCTTTTCTAAATTTTTTTGGGTTTCTTGTTCAGTTTTTTCAACAATAACATCTAATTTTTTAATCTCATCTTTAAAAACAAATTCAGCACCAAGCCATTTAGCTTTTTTTAAATACGGGGCCAAAAGAGGAATGGATAATAAAAATATCAATACTCCTGAAAATCTATCAAGAGTAAAAAAAGTAGGCCAAATACCATGAATAACTAATATGGCTGCAATAAAAAAAAACACTATCCATTGCATTATTTTCATAATTTTTTATTTGCCTAAATAATAGCTAACCTAACAACTGTTTAATCATCATATATAACTAAGAAAATATCTAATAATAAAAAAAATACGACATTAATTATCGGAAGTCAAGAGAATTATATTTATTATTTTAAATGATTCCTTCAATTTAGATATAGAGAATTAAAAAAAGTTTTTTAATAATTTGTGCCCAAAAATTAAAAAAATGGGGTAAAAACAGGCAATTTAAGGAAAATAAGGAGAATAGCTAAATATTAATAAAAAAAGGCAATTACATAATAAACACGTAATTGCCTTTTGCTCCTCGGGTAGGACTCGAACCTACGACCTAGTGGTTAACAGCCACCCGCTCTGCCAATTGAGCTACCGAGGAGTATACTCAAATTTGAATGTTAAATGTAGCATATATTTTTCGAAAAATCAATAATAATTTTTTCACTTCACAAAAGTAAGCCATTCATCATATTCAGGGAGCCTTCCATTAACAATATCAAAAAATCTCTTCTGTATTGCATCAGTTATCGGACCTTTCTTCCCATTTCCAACCTTTCTATTATCGATCTCCACAATTGGAGTAATCTCTGCTGCTGTTCCGGTAAAAAATATCTCATCCGAAATAAAAAGCTCTCCTTTTGAAATCTTTCTTATTACCACCTTATAACCCATGTCTTCAGCAATCTTCACTGCAGCTCCTCTTGTAATTCCCAAAAGTATGGAAGAAGAAGGATCGTTTGTGTAAATTACATCACCCCTGATAATAAAAATATTTTCACCGGACCCTTCGGAAACATCACCTTCATTATCGAGAAGTATTGCTTCTTTGTATCCCTTATTTTGGGCTTCCACTATCGAAAGATAAGAATTTAAATACTGCCCGCAAGCCTTTGCAACAGTTGGAAACATGGAAGAATGATACTTTCTCCAAGGAGAAATTGTTACCTTGATTCCCTCTTCCAAGCTTTTTTCACCAAGGTAACTGCCCCAGGGCCAAACTGCAACGGTCATCTCAACAGGACAAGTATTCGGATGAACACCCAGACCATCAAAACCATAATACACAATTGGTCGAATATAACAGCTCTTTAAATCATTCGCCCTAATAACATCAAATATTGCCTGCCTTACTTCCTCTCTTGTGTAAGGCATTTTTATCATATACGTATTCGCAGAATCAAAAAACCTTCTTAAATGAGCCTTTAATCTGAAAATTGCAGCTCCTCTCTCGGTATCATAACATCTTATTCCTTCAAAAATGCCGGTCCCATAATGAATACAATGAGATAGAACATGAATTTTTGCATCTTCCATATTTATTATCTCACCATTCATCCATATTTTTTTGACGTCCCTTAAAGCCATTGTTTACCTCATAAATTTTTTACATATTAATGCTTTTATTTTAGCTTAACCTCTTTTATCCAATTCATTAGTCCACCGCTTTTAATTATCTCTTTCAAAAAAGGGGGGAACGGTCTAATTTCATATTCTTTTTGTTTTGTAATGTTCTTGATTACTCCTTCATCCATAATAATTTCAATCTCATCGCCTGCATCGGACTCATTGGCTGCTGCTGTAGATTCAATAATAGGAAGTCCAATGTTTATGGCATTTCTATAGAAAATCCTTGCAAAAGACTTAGCAATAACACAGCTAATCCCAAATCCTTTAATTGAAATAGGAGCATGCTCTCTTGAAGAACCGCATCCAAAGTTACTGCCCCCGATTATAATATCTCCTGCGGATGCTTTTTTCACAAATTCCTTATCGGAATCCTCCATAAGATGACCGGCGAGTTCTTCCGGATTCGTTGTATTTAAATACCTCGCAGGTATTATTACATCTGTATCTATATTATCTCCAAATTTCCAGCATTTACCTTTTAACACCATCATAAAACTCCTTTAGATAAATTTAACCACGGATTTCACGGATTTCACAGATTAAATATTTTATATAACCTTTCTTTTATATTCTAAACTTTCTGTAGCAAAATTAAATAATAACCCTAATCTAACGATTGTTGCTTTTAAATAATTTATTAGCTGAGCATCATCAATATTTTCCAGAGAACTCTTTGCCTTTAGTTCCACTAATATTTTATTTTCAACAATCAAATCACATATATATTATTTTGGATGCAAAAAATCCTTATAATAAATACCAATTTCCCTTTGTCTTTCAAAATTTATTTCCCTTAATTTTAATTCGTAACAAAACGCCTCTTAATACACACTTTCCAAAAATCCACATCCTAACACCTTATGAACCTCCATTGCCGCTCCAATAATCTTATAACTCAAATCCCTATATAATAATTTTTCTCTCTCCATATCTTCTTTTTTAATCAGTGTATTCCGTGAAATCCGTGGTTTAAATTATTTCTTCCGGTGACGTGATTTTTCCGGTAATTGCAGATGCTGCTGCTGTTGCGGGATTTGCAAGATAGACTTCAGATTCAGGATGTCCCATTCTTCCGACGAAGTTTCTGTTTGTTGTAGCAACTGCTCTTTCACCCTCTGCCAGTATTCCCATATGCCCACCTAAACATGGACCGCAGGTTGGTGTTGAAAAAACCGCATCGGCATCGATAAATATATCTATCAATCCCTCCTTTAATGCCTGTTTGTAAATCTGTTGAGTTGAAGGAATAACAATACAGCGCACATTTGGTGACACCTTTCGCCCTTTTAATAATTCCGCAGCAATCCTAAGGTCTCCCAGCCAGCCGTTAGTACATGAACCTATAACCACCTGATCGATTGCAACATCAGAGACCTCGGTAACATTCTTTGTATTTTCGGGTAAATGCGGAAGAGCAACCTGCGGCTCAACCATATTGCAGTTTATCTCGATTTCTTCTATATAAGATGCATCTTCATCACTTTTATAAAATAAAGGTTTTCTTAAACTTCTATCTTTCAGATAATTTTCTGTAATCTCATCCGGTTCAACAATTCCGGATTTCCCACCTGCTTCAATAGCCATGTTACAAATTGTCAACCTTTGCTCCATCGGCAGAGAAGATATAACTTCTCCTGTAAACTCCATAGCTCTATACCTTGCTCCTTCAACACCAATTTTACCAATAGTATATAATATTAAATCTTTTCCAAAAACCCATTTGCTCCGTTTTCCGTAATATATAAATTTCATCGAATGCGGAACCTTAAACCAGGTCTTCCCTGTTATCATTGCACCTGCCATATCCGTACTGCCCACTCCGGTGGCAAATGCTCCAAGCGCCCCATAAGTACATGTATGTGAATCTGCACCGATGATGCAATCTCCGGATGTAACAATTCCCTGCTCCGGTAAGAATGCATGCTCTATCCCCACTCTGCCCGTATCATAAAAATGCTTAATATTATGTTTCTTTGCAAAGTCGCGGAGTTGTTTTACTTGTTGAGCAGATTTTATATCTTTGTTTGGAGTAAAATGGTCCGGAATTAAAGCAATCTTTTCTTTATCAAAAACATTCGCTACACCGAGCTTTTCAAATTCGTTTATAGCAATAGGTGCAGTAATATCATTCCCAAGAACAATATCCAAATTACACTCTATAATCTCATCCGGCTCAACAGCTTTCTTTCCTGAATGAGCAGCGAGAATCTTCTCAGTTATTGTCATTCCCATAAAAAACTCCCTTTTATCCATTAATTAAATCTCTAAGATGAAATAATAAATCTTATACATTAACAATATTTTTGAATTTATATTTATGCTTTTTATAATAAATTTCTCATCCATAAATAACCTGTCCTTCTTCCTTTGCATATGCTGCGGTAATATTCTTTCCAAATTTAAATTCTTCAGGGGTCATTGTAATAATATCAAAAGGTATTAAAAATTTCTTAATAGTCATTATTTCCGCCTTTTTTGTTAATTCCGCTCTTTGGAATATATTTTTATTTTTAAAATCGCTTGAAATAATAATAACATCAACATCACTTTCTTCAGTTACCTTTCCTTTTGATTGTGAGCCAAATAAAATAAGTTTTGATATACTAAGTCCATTATCAATTAAACACTTTTTTAAAAATTTTACTGCTGTCATAATTTCGCTTTCAGCCATGTTAACAATTTTTCTCCTTTCTCTAAAATTTCTTTTGTTTTTTCTTTTTCATAATCTTTAAACATACTTTGTAAATCATCTGGATATCGAGTAGGAACACTCACCCTATTAAGGGTAAAAACAAAATCATAAAAATCATCAGGCAATTTTATTTTAATCTTTTCAACAAGATAATATGAAATCTGTGAAATCCTCTCTGTAATCCGTGGTTCACTTCATTCTTTCATCTCCTCAGCTTTCGTTTTACTGTAGATTGCCCTGTTAACTGCATCGAGGTAGGCTTTCGCACTAGCGATAATCACATCGGTACTTGCACCTTTGCCCACAAAAGTACTGCCTTTAAACATGACTCTCAAAATAACCTCTCCGATGGCATCTTTCCCGGATGTAACAGAATTAATAGAATAATCGACAAGTTCTCCCTTCATATTAGTTATCTTCTCAATAGCCTGAAAAACAGCATCCACGGGTCCATCACCCATACCGGAATTTCTCAGGTTTTCTTCCCCCATACCCAGTTCAACGATTGCCATCGGAACAATCTCAGTTCCGCTTGTTATTTGAAGCTTTTTAAACTTATATTTTCCTTCAATTTTAGAGATTTCATTATTGATAATCGCAATAAGGTCGTCATCAAAAACTTCTTTTTTAACATCGGCAAGTCCTGTAAACAATTCATAAGCCTTTTGAAGCTCTTCATTTGAAAGATCATAACCAAGCTCATTATAGCGATTCTTAAGAGCATGTCTGCCGGAATGCTTACCAAGAACCAATCTGCTGTGCTTTATTCCAACCGACTGGGGGGTCATTATCTCGTAAGTAAGAGATTCTTTTAATACTCCGTCCTGATGTATTCCCGCCTCATGTGCAAAAGCATTATCTCCTACAATAGCTTTATTTCTCTGGATATGCATACCCGTTACATTGCACAGCAGTTTGCTTGATTTGTAAATCTCTTCAGTTACAATATCTGTGTAATAATCTTTGAAAATATCCTTTCTTGTTTTAATACCCATAGCAATTTCTTCCACTGATGCATTTCCAGCTCTTTCGCCGATTCCGTTTATTGTACATTCAACTTGACCGGCTCCGTTTAAAATAGCTGCAAGCGAATTAGCAACAGCGAGACCAAGGTCATTATGACAGTGAACACTCAAAACTGCTTTATCAATATTTTTTATCTTTTTTATAAGAGTCTTTATCATTTCACCAAATTCATAAGGCATAGCATATCCGACAGTATCCGGAAAATTCAGAGTTACAGCACCCGCTTCAATAGCTGCCTCAAAAATATCGCATACATAATTAATATCGCTCCTTGTAGCATCTTCTGCTGAAAACTCAACATTATCTGTAAGTAATTTTGCATATTTAACTGCATTTATAGTATCGTTTAATACTTGCGCTCTCGTTTTTTTCAGTTTATATTTCAAATGAACGTCAGAAGTTGCTATGAAAGTATGAATTATCGGATTTTTTGCATCCTTAACCGCCTCCCATGCTCTGTCAATATCCTCTTTCTTAGCTCTTGCTAACGCAGCAACAGAGGATTTCTTAATAATTTTTGATATCTCTTTAACAGCGATAAAGTCACCCTCAGATGCAATAGGAAACCCCGCTTCAATTATATCAACTCCAAGGGATTCGAGTTGTTTAGCCATCTTCAATTTTTCCTCATGATTCATACTGAATCCCGGAGCCTGTTCTCCATCCCGAAGAGTTGTGTCAAATATTCTTATCTTTTTCTTTTCCATGAAGGTCTCTCCTGAAATTATATTTAGTATTGTCATAAGTTTTTTTGCATACTTTTTTTAAAAAAAGTAGGTCTATAAATGTTTATTCTCGAGCGGTAAATATTTTTTTATTTCCTTCATCAGTAATTCAAATTCTGAGGGTAACAAAGATTGAGGGCCATCCGAAAAAGCCTCTTCCGGATTTGGATGAACCTCGACCATCACTCCATCTGCGCCGGCGGCAACTGCCGCCTTCGACATTGGTATTATCATACTTCTGAGTCCTGTCGCATGAGATGGGTCAACTATAACGGGAAGATGAGAAAGTTCGGCTAATGCCGGAACACTTGAAATATCAAGAGTGTTCCTTGTATATTCCTCAAAAGTTCGTATTCCCCTTTCACACAAAATCACATTCTCATTCCCTTGAGAAAGGATATATTCAGCAGACATCAAAAGTTCCTTTAAGGTGGACATCATTCCCCTTTTTAGCATTACCGGTTTTTTTATTTTTCCAACTTTCTTCAAAAGCACAAAATTCTGCATATTCCTTGCACCTATTTGCAGAATATCAGCATACTCCGCAACAAGTCCAATATCTTCAACCGATATGACTTCGGTTATTATGTACATACCGGTTTTTTCACTTGCTTCCTTTAAATATTTCAATCCCTCTTCTTCTAAGCCTTGAAAACTGTATGGAGATGTTCTTGGTTTAAATGCACCTCCTCTAAGAATTTTTGCACCTGAATTTTTGACAGCTTCGGCAATTTCAATTATTTGTTCTCTGCTTTCAACTGAACAGGGTCCTGCAATAACAACAAACTGGCTGTCTCCAATTGAAACATCACCAATCTTTATAGTTGTCTTATCCTTTTTCAGCTCTTTTCCTACGAGCTTAAAAGGCTGTAAAATAGGAACCACCTTCTCAACATCAGAAAGTGATTCAAGCGTCTGAAGCCTCATTTTTGACCGTTCATCACCGACCGCGCCTATAACTACTCTTTCTTTACCATAAATTGGATGAACCCCATAACCCATTTCTTTTATTTTATCAAAAACATGCTCTATCGCCTCTTTTGAAGCTCCCTTCTTCATTACTATTATCATCTCATAACTCCAATTAATGTAGAATATAGAATATAGAAGTCGGAATAAAAAAAGTAAAACATTTAGTTAATTATTTTTCTATTCTGAGTCCTACCTTCTGTATTCTATTTTATTTTTTCAGCCAGGACATCATACTTCTGAGTTCTGCACCAACCTTTTCAATCATGTGATTTCGCGATTTATTTTTTAATGCGTTGAAAACCGGTCTATTAGCCTTATTTTCAAGCACCCATTCTTTGGCGAATTCTCCATCCTGAATTTCCGAAAGCATCTTTTTCATTTCTTTTTTAGTTTCTTTAGTTATGATTCTCGGTCCTCTTGAGTATTCGCCATATTCGGCGGTATTACTGATAGAATCATTCATTGTCCCAATCCCGCCTTCATATATTAAATCGATTATCAGTTTCATCTCGTGTAAACATTCAAAGTATGCCATTTCCGGCTGATACCCGGCTTCTACTAAAGTTTCGAAACCGGCACGCATTAATTCCACCACACCACCGCATAATACTGCCTGTTCCCCAAAAAGGTCGGTTTCAGTTTCTTCTCTGAATGTTGTTTCTATTACCCCGGCCCTAGTTCCACCGATACTCTTTGCATAAGCAAGTCCTATCTCTTTTGCTTTCTTGGATGGATTTTGATAAATCGCCACTAACATTGGGACACCACTGTTCTCTGCATACAATCTTCTTACAAGGTGACCCGGTCCCTTTGGTGCTACCATTGAAACATCAACATATTCCGGAGGAACAATCTGACCAAAATGAATATTAAAACCGTGAGCAAACATAAGGGTATTGCCCTCTTTTAAATTCTTCTCGATATCCCTGTAATAAATTCCCGCCTGATATTCATCAGGGAGTAAAATCATAATTACATCACCGGCTTCTGCTGCCTTATCTGCTGTGGTAACCTCTAAACCACTTTCTTCAGCTTGCTTCCAGGCAGGACTTCCCGGCAGTTCGGCAACAATAACTTCATTGCCGCTGTCCTTGTGGTTCAATGCGTGAGCGTGTCCCTGACTCCCAAATCCGATGATGGCAATCTTCTTACCTTTTAAAAGGTTTAAATCAGCATCACTATCATAATATAACTTCATCTTTTCCTCCAAATATTTTTTTTAGCTGTTAGCTTTTAGTTTAATAAATATTCAATTGTGGTTTATCTTCAAAACTTTTAAATTTTTGAAATCTTACAAAATATATTTCTTTAAATGTAGAATTTTATTTTTTCATAGCTAAAAGCAATCTTGTCAAGTTTTTATAGCAAAGCTATCGTAAGAACGTTATGAATTAACCAGGTTAGGTACTTTTAAATTCTCTCTTCAATGCAATTGTTCCTGTTCTTGCAATTTCCCTGATACCAAATTGTTTTAAAAGACCTATAAGAGCCTGGATTTTATCAACACCTCCCGTAACCTCGATGGTCATAGTTTTCTGGCTGATATCAATTATATTTGCTCTGAAAATATCAACAATCTGCATAATCTCGCTTCGTGTTTCCTGGTTACAGTTTACCTTTACAAGCATTAGTTCTCTTTCCACATGGTCTTCGAAAGTCAAGTCCACTACCTTAATAACTTCGATAAGTTTATTGAGCTGTTTATTGACCTGCTCGATTATCTTATCATTTCCATGTGTAACGATAGTTAATCTCGATGTCAAAGGATCATCTGTCGGTCCCACGCTTATTCCGTCCAGATTGAATCCTCTTGCACTAAAAAGTCCTCCGATCCGGGTAAAAACACCCGTCTTATTTTCAACCAAAATCGATATTGTATGTCTCATAATGCCTTATCTATCCAATATTTCTTCCATAGACCTCCCTGCAGGAATCATTGGATAAACATTTTCCTCCTCTTCTATTATAAAATCAATTAATACCGGTTTATTTTTTAATTCTATTGCTTCTTTTAAAACCTTCTCGACATCAGATGTTTTTTCTGCGCGCATTCCCACAATACCATAACTTTCTGCGAGCTTAACAAAATCAGGATTGGAATCTTTTAAAGTAACGCCCGAATACCTCTTTCTGTAAAATAAATCCTGCCACTGCCTTACCATGCCCAGATATCCATTATTCATTATACAAATCTTAACATTTAAATTTTGTGAAGCCGCTGTAGCAAGTTCCTGAAGATTCATCTGAAAACTGCCGTCTCCCGAAACACCGAAAACAATCTTGTCAGGATTTCCCACAGCAGCACCAATTGCCGCAGGAAAACCGTAGCCCATAGTTCCCAAACCACCGGAAGATAAATGCGTTCTCGGTTTAGTAAATTTATAATATTGGGCTACCCACATTTGATGCTGACCGACACTTGATGAGATTATTGCATCACCTTTGGTCAATTCAAAAATCTTCTCGATAACGTATTGAGGTTTTATCTTTTCATTATGTTCATACGAGAGCGGATGCTCCAATTTCCAGCCATAAATATTTTTCAACCAGTCTTTGGTATCTACCTCGGAAACCTTCGGATTTAGCTTTTTCAGAACTCTTTTTACGTCTCCTACAATAGGATACTTTGTTTCTACAACCTTACCGATGTTTGTTGGGTCTATGTCTATATGTATCTTTTCAGACCTAACGGAAAACTCGGCTACATTGCCCGTAATCCTGTTATCAAATCTTGCTCCGATACATATTAAAAGGTCACATTCTTTAACAGCTTTATTTGCATACCATGTTCCATGCATCCCAAGCATCCCGAGAGAGAGAGAATCTGTCTCAGGAAATGCCCCTAATCCTAATAAGGTACTTGTAACAGGAATTTGGGTTTTATATGCTAATTCTTTCAGTTCCTCAGCAGCATTTGATAAAATAACGCCGCCGCCGCTGTAAATAAGAGGTCTCCTTGATTTCATTATCGCGTCTGCTACTCTCTCTATCTGCTGCGGGTGTCCTTCATAAGTAGGATTATATCCCTTGATATTAATGTTTTTTGGGTATTCATAATTAATCTCCTTCATAAATATATCAAACGGAATATCGACCAAAACGGGACCAGGCCTTCCTGTGCCTGCAATATAAAAAGCTTCTTTGATAATTCTCGGAAGGTCTTTCAAATCAGTTATAAGATAATTATGCTTAGTAACTGGCCGTGAAATTCCAACAGTATCGGCTTCCTGGAAAGAATCATTACCTATCTGGGGAAGTGCAACCTGACCCGTTATAACTACTATAGGTATTGAATCTATATATGCATTTAACAAACCGGTTATTGTGTTGGTTGCTCCCGGACCGGATGTTACTATAACAACACCTATTTTTCCGGTCGATCTGCTGTAACCATCTGCCATGTGTACTGCACCCTGTTCATGACGGGTTAATATAAACTTTATCTCGGGAGTTTCGTAAATAACATCAAAAAGGGGTATCACGACTCCACCCGGTATCCCAAACATCACATCTACTTTTTCATTAATCAAGGACTTGATTAATGCCTGTGCGCCATTTATCTTTGACATAAATATTCCCTTTCATAAGTTTAAATGTAAATTATAATTCTTAACGCAATAAAATAATACACTCCACCTATGAGGTTACCCCCCATTTCCTTGATTTATTTTTTCTATGATTTATATAAAGGAATGATTGGGAATAACCTCTGATAGTCAGTTTAGTACAACTACCAATAAGTTCCCCAAAAAAAGGACAAATAACAAAGAAATTGTTAAATAAAGATTTAGGATAATAAAATTAGGAATATTCCATTCCAGAGAAAGAATATCCCTCCGAAAATCATAACCCAATCCTTTGACCCATCCCATTTCAAATTTCTCTGTAATAGCTTTCATTGAAATGTAAATAATTATTTAATATGCTTTAAATATAATGAAAAATTTTCCCTTTGTCAAATAAAAAATTAAATAAAGCAAAAAAAATTAAGAAATGCTTGAATGCTTCGCATAAATAATTTATATTAAAATTAACGAGGTTATTTTATTACAATGGGATGAAACATTTACCCTACGAGTTTTCGATAAATTTAAATCATAGTTAAAAGAATGTTTCGTCCCCATAGAAAGAAGCTTAATTTTTCTAACCAATAATATGGGAGTTTATATGAATAAAAAAATATTACGCAGAGAGTTTTTAAAAAAGAGTAGTAAAGCCGCAGCAGCATTTAGTATTTTACCTTTTGCCGCAGGGAGTAATGTTAATAATAAGAAAGCTGCACAAAAAATAAAGGAAAATGCTTCCATCACGGTAAAAGAATGTTTAGAGAATATTATTTATACCGAAAAAGAGATCGATGACTGGTTTGCCGGCAAGGCATTCCCATTTGCTAAGTACAGTGGCGAATTTGGATGGCTTCTGCCAAATAACTATTTTCGTGACGGTATCGATAATTCCGTGAGCGTTTATAACTTTGCAGGAGAGGATGGTGAGCGGATTATGATTAATTATAAAGATAAACCTTGCCGGATAAACACTTACGGTGACAGCTTTACTCAATGCCATCAGGTAAGCGACGGCGAAACCTGGCAGGAGGTGTTGGCTGCAAACTTTCAGGAACCTGTCCGTAATTTCGGAATCGGCGGCTGGTCATTATACCAGGCATATCTTCGCATGCTGAAAGAAGAAAAACGGACTCCGTCAGAATGTATTATATTCAACATTTATGATGATGATCACAAACGCAATCTTGATTCATGGAGAAATATACGAGTAAAAAAACATGAAAGATTTATCGAACCGACTTTACCTTTCGTTAAAGTAAATTTAAAGGAAAAATCATTCGTGGAATTCAAGAATCCCTGTCCTACAAAGGAGATTTTTTATAACCTTGCTGATTCTGACTGGGTTTACGAAACTTTCAAAAATGATTTCGTCCTGCAGATAATGCTCGCTCATAAAAACGCAAATACAAAAAATCCTTATCAAAGCTATTCAGATATAATGAATCTTGCAACAACCCACGGCATTAATACGAAAATTGAGGACAGCGAAACACTTATAGAGACAGCAAACGATCTACATAATCGGTCTGCAATATTTGCATCGGAGGGTATTGTTGAAAAGGTCGAGAAATTTGCAAAGGAGAACAATAAGAAGGTTCTTTATGTATTGTCCTTTCCCGCAGGTAGTATTGTCAGGTATGTGGAAGAAGGAAAGCGCTGGGACCAGCCGTTTGTGGATTTTATGAAAAGTAAGGGACTTCCATTTGTTGATCTTATGGATATTCATGTCAAAGAATATTCACAGTTCAAATTTTCGATCAAGGATTATCTCAAAAAATATTTCATTGGTCATTACAATCCTATGGGCAATCTTTTCTGTGCATTTGCTCTGAAAAATAAACTTATAGAGATGCTTGAACCAAAACCCATTTCGTATCGTGAGAATAAAGATATAATGAAATAGTAGATTGTATAAAAATTATGCCGATTGTATATTTTTGATTAGAAAGTAAACGGAAAATGACAAAATTTAAAGTATAATAAAAATACTCATCAATAATATAATTCTTAATTAATTTTGTTTAGAAAGGTGAAAAATGAAATTTGTAAAACAAAATTCAGTTATTGTTTTTCTGTTTATTAGTTTTGCATTACTTTTAAGTATAAATATTTCTGAAGCAGCAGAGGAGCATAAGCTTTATGCTGGATGGGCATCAGTGGATATTACTCCCGACAAGCCGGTGGCATTGTTAGGGCAGAAGCGTAAAAGGATCTCAGAGCGTGTTAATGATCCCCTTATGGCAACAGTATTGGCACTGGAAACAAGAGGGAAAAACGGAGAAAGAGAACAGGCTGTTATGGTCTCCTGTGATCTCATCTGGACAAGGAGAGAAATACAAAAAAGACTGCAGGGTTTAATATCAAAGAAACTGGACGATTTTGATGCTGAAAAATTATTTCTCAATGCCACGCACACACATACTGCTCCCGGTATGATAGATAATGCCTTCTCCGGTTTATATGATGTTAGTAACGATAAAGGGGTAATGAAACCGTCGGAATATACCGAATTTTTTCTCCCGCTTGTAGCCGATGCCGTTGTAAAAGCCTGGCGGAACCGTAAACCTTCAGGTATGAGCTGGTGTCTGGGAAATGCTGTACTGGGACACAATCGCAGAACAGTAAAATTTGACAGCAGTGCAAGAATGTATGGTGTTAGCGACGAAGGTTTTTCCCATTACGAAGGCAAGGAAGACCACAGGGTCGAGATGTTGTTTTTCTGGGCTCAAAACTCTAAGCTTACCGGAATAGTGATTAATTTCGCATGCACGGCGCAGATAACCGGAGGTTCAAATTTTGTTTCCGCTGATTTCTGGCATGAAGTCAGAGTCGGTATGAAGAAAAAGTATGGAGAAAATTTATTTATATTTCCACAATGTGGAACAGCAGGTGACCAGGTGCCAATAACTCACGAGTTCGTTTATAAACGCGCAGAAGAAATTATGTTAAAAAGAAAGGGAATATCATGGAGACAGGAATTTGCTAATCGAATCATCGAGGCGGTAGATAAAGTAATGCCCATTGCGAAAGACGATATTAAAGATAATTTGATTTTCAAACATACGGTAGCTAAAGTTAATTTGCCCACTAAACAACCTGCTGCTCAGCCCTTTTACACCACCGACAGCGTGAATCCTGCGGAATTTCATGTTATTCGCCTGGGAGATATTGCTATAGCTACTAATCCGTTCGAGATTTTCATTGATTATGGCATACGTATAAAGGCGAGAAGCAGGGCGATTCTAACATTTCTTGTACAGTTGTCCTGTCACCATTCCGGTTATCTGCCCACTGCAAGGGCGGCTGAAGGAGGAGGTTACAGCGCTGACGAGTATATTGTTACTCCCGAAGGCGGACAGATGCTGGTTAATGAAACAGTCAAGCGGATTAATGAAATGTGGGAGTAAATGATATTACAAAATTTACTAATAATAAATATAATGAGTGATTAATACCGGTTTAGTTTCTTGTCACATACAGGTCACATTTTATCGATAAGTTATCCAAAGTTATTAAATTTAAATTACTTTAAATAGAGATGATTTGTAAAGATTTAGTCATCTGAACGATTTCTTCTCCGCCAAAGGCGGATCCCAATTCATTCATTTGCTATAAACATAACGTTCCTACATAAAGTGCAAAAGAATAATCCCGCTTGTGCTGTGATGGTATGTTTATAGACTAAACTCTCATGCTCTTTCGGAGCGCCACGAATTATGAAAATAATAGTAACTTTACTCGTCGTTGAACTCGAAGAGGGGCAAACGGCGTTTGCCCCTACATCTCTGAAACTTTGTCCCTTTGTCCCTTTATTTTAAAAGCAATGTGCCCAAAATGTTTTGAAGATGTTCATCTGTATCTTTCAAACTGATGTTCCCCGGAGCCAATATTGTCAAAAACTACAAAGTCTTTCTCCATAATGCCTTTCTGCGATATACCGTCTATCACTACTATGGAGTTGTCGATTCCAAGTTTTGGAATATATACTTTTGCTTTGGTGTTAGCTGGAATTTGGATCTTGAGTGAAAATGATTCGTTTTCGACTTTCTCAAAATGAACATGCACTGTTCCCCGTATAGTAGGGAGGTCAAGGATACCGCTTTTTAACATGCCAACCTGGGGTTTGATTTGAATTTTGCTAAATCCCGGCTCAATTGGCTGAACTCCCATAAGGAATCCCGGGATTATATTTGCAGGTGCAGCTCCCCACGCATGATTCCAGTCTTGATTGGGTTTGAATTCGTTGTCCCATGCCTCGAGTGTGATAGTAGTGCCGACATCGTAAATCATATGTGCCCAGCTCCGTTCCAAAGTAGAAGTCAAGAGCGAAAGTGCATAATCATCCTCGTTTGCCTCGTAAAGTGATTCCAAAAGATATTGTGAACCATACACACTGCATGCCATACCTCTCGTTTTGATAAAATCTGCAATTTTTTGTTTGTGCTCTTCAGGTACTACCCCAAAAGCAAGTGGAAACATATTTGCATGCAAAGATGCATGTCTGCTTCCTTCACCATCTACATAAATTCCACGTGTTGTATCAAACAATTTTTTATTGATAGATTTTTTCACTAGTTCCGCTTTCTCACGGAAATAGATGTAATCTTCCGACTCCTTCAGCACCTTTGCAATTTGACTCATAAACACAAGTGCTCGATAATGGAATGCATTCACAACCGTATTTATCGGCTTAAATTCAAAACCATCTGTTTCACCATAACCTTCTTTCAAACCCAATACGCCCCCATGGGGCCAGTCAACAATGTCTTTAAGCTCTCCTGCAAAATGAATCGACTTTAGTACTTCATCCGTGACTCTGCCTGTCTGTACGCTGATGAGTCCATCTTCACGTTCAAGCGACACCAGAGTTTTTGCCTTTAAATCGTCATAATATTTTTCTATTGATTCTATATTTCCCGTATATTGATAATCAGCCCATGCCATTAATATAGAATGTAAAATCCATTCCGTGGGCCAGGTGGGATGGGTAATCAAATATTCATGGGTGTATCGTGCCATTGTAAACTCTCTATCAACCGAGTAATGGCACAATTGATTGATATAGGCATCCGCTTCGTAAGGGATTCTTTCCCTGTCACCGTCAACATACACGCCGCAGAAGCTCGTAGCCTCGATGCTGTACTTACAGAACTCCCATACATCGTTGAGCACCTTGTTGGAAGATGTAAAACGGGAAGCAGCATAATTGAAGGGATAATTGACTACTACCTGTCTGACCATCGATTCTTCCAATTCACTCGGGCAATTTGTAATTTCAAAGTAACGAAACGGCATAACCTCGCCGGTTTCTCCAGGCATTTTGATTGCCCTTTCTCTTGTATTTCGCTCGTCGGGAGTGATAGGAACAACGTAGGTATGCGTTCCCTCTTTGGGAGTTAATACCATCTTACGATAACGCCTTGAACCGCCCGGATTTCTATTAACGGAGTTTTCTCCGGCAGGAACCTCCCCAAGATGAATCCCTACTTCCCGCTCGATTGATGGACTTGTTAGTGTAAATTTAACCGTTCCGAAAGCTGCCCTCCCGAAATCAATGAAATAATGACCTTTTCCCTTTTTCACAATTCGCACCGGCTTATTCTCACTCTTTTCAAGCGGATAACGGGCAGTGCGGTGTTCCCGGTCTATATTTCCGGTCCGGAAACGCTGAGGAGAAGAATAAGGACTGACTTCATTGTTTTTGTTCCAGGTTCTGACCTTCCAGAAATAGGAAGTTTTCAACAACAGCGGTTTACCCTTGTACTCCACATTTATTGACTCGGTAGATTTGACTTTTTCAGTGTCCCACATATCACCTATATCGTTGTTCAGCTTTTCCACGCTGGAAGCAAGAAGAATCCGGTATGCTGATTGGAAATCATCTTTAATAGTAGAATTCACAATCCAGCAAAATTCAGGACTAACATCGGTAATGATTGTTTTCTCCGGAAACTCCATAAGTTCGCACATCAGTCCTGTCGGGGGCAGGGTTTCACTTTTCTGTGCTGTCTTATCCTTGAAAGTGCAGGAAATAAAACCTGTTAGAATTATCACAAATATCAATCTCGATATTCTCATAATATTCTCTCTCTTTCCTGTTTTTTTTGAAGAACTTTTTTATAATACCCAAATTAAGGACGATATAAATATATTCCCGCATTAATCCGTAGATAGTCAATAAAGTCTCGATTCAACGCTAAAAGTAGTAAAAATTGGCAACGTGGAAAAATCCAATTAATTTGTTCATATAGAATATACTCTATGGGTATCTATGTATAATATTATTTATCTATTATTCAAACCATCCCGGCAATGAAACAGTCGCCTGGTAGTTAGAATAATTATATAAAGGATTCCGCACCGGTTTATAAAGTTTTCCGCTTTTCGGATTATCATCCTGTGTATATACCCATATTTCAAAGGGATCCCACACTACAATCTCGTCCCGGCAATCTCCCATAACATCAAGTACTGCATTACACTTATCAGGATGGCCATCTCCCGGAAATTCTACTACTTTTCTTCCCCAGCCATCAAAAAGTCCCCCATGCTCCACATTGGCAGACAATACATAAAACTCCTCCGATTTACCTGACCAGTTAACAGGCAGCATCATACTGCCGTGTTGGACAGGTTCAAAATCGAAATATAAATTGCCATCAGCATCAAAATAATGAATGATTCCCTGATTACACCAGAAGTTGATAGAAACAATTTCCAAACCGGGTAGATCGTCACGAAAATTGGCAACCGCAGGATTTTGAACATGACCAAAAAAATGATGTTTCAGAATATTACCCTTCAAATCAATTAAAATCATTCCTTCATCGCTGGCTGCATTTACAATAATCGGTTCGCTGTCCCCATCAGATTGTAATTTTACCACAGCTACTCCATCCGCATGGTCATTTATAGAATCATCCAAACTCCACAGTAGTTTTCCATTGTCATCATAAAGAGAGTAACCTATTGCAAGCTCATCTTTTCCGTCATTGTCAATATCATAGGCAAAAGGATAATGCCCGGTGATGCAGGACCCTTCCCACATAATTTTTAGTCGGTCATTCAAAACCCAAAAATTTCTATAACGGTCTTTTATAACAATATCCCGGGCGCGGCCTGTACCACGTATATCACAAAAATAAAGACAATCCCCTAATATCCTGGGATAATGGTCTGCAGGAGGTTTGCTTTTGGGTGTCGGCGCTTTATATTTTGTTTTTCCTGTAGCGCCATCAGCAACTATTATCTCAAAGTTCATACAGTATATAACCTCATTCCTACCGTCACCGTCAAGGTCATAAATCTGAAAACCCACATCACTGCTGAGATCATCATTCCATGGATTTTCCTGTCCATGCTGCCATAGTATTTCCCCGTCAAACGTCATAGCTGTAAGACAGCTTAATTCAGTATAGGCGCTTTTAAAACCATGGTGCACTACCTGACCGATTAGAACATCTATCTGACCATCACCGTTAAGGTCACCAAAACGGAGGTTTCGACCGGCTCCAAATCTTTCGGTCTTAATCTTTTTCCATAAAACCGGACGGGGATTAGCATCTTGTAACCTTTTTAATTCCTGCTCTCGTTTGAGTTTTTCGGCTCGTAGCCGATTTTTCTCTGATATGCTTGTAGTAACTTTTACTGACTTATATCGTGTCGGTATATCGGATGTCAATCCGATTTTTCCATTGGGAAAAGTATTATCATTTGCCTCCAAAACAGTTCCATTGCTGAGTTCAGCCCGAATATTACTGCCTTTTAATTTGACTTTTGCAGTTAAATATTCCCCCGGTATAAAGGAGCTCTTACTTTTTGCAAGTATTTTTTCATCAGGCTTGTGATAAGCTGATGCATGACGAACCACCTTAAGTATTGCTTCCTCTCCGTTAATACCAAAAAAGTAATAGCAGCGATCATTCCGATAACGAAAAACAAAACCGCTCTGACCTCCATTAGATTCCGGTGCAAAACATACTTCCGCAATATAATCTGTCCATAGGTCATCACCGGCAATAATCATAGGATGAGTATATATCCTGCGTCTCTTGTCTGTTTCATAAGCCTGCTGCATTATATTTTTATCATCCTCACGGAGAACACGCCAGGCTCTCTGTGAATCAACACTCTTAAAACAAGACACAACCCAGTTCCCTTTTGGAGCCATTTCCGGTAAATAGTGATATTCTCCATGTGCCCAAACCACGCTATAAAATAAACCGGGAGTAAATCCACTAAAATCATCATCCAAAAGAACTACATTCTCACAGTCTTTTATGGAACTGCATGAAACCAATAAATATAAAAATATCCACGAAATCGAAAGTAGTGCAGGAATAGAGGTATAATTTTTTTTAGAATAAAAAAACATAATATATCCTCCTCTTTAATGAAAATAAATTTATAGAAATTTTGTATTGCTATATAGAATCAGTAGGAGTTAATTTTTATTCTTTCGCACATTAAGAATATAAAGTCTTTTAGGAGGCAGTCCAAATGAAATCTTTGTTCTTGCTCCTTTTACTTCAAACAATCCTTCATCAATCAGTCTTTCGTCAGCCTTATCCACAATAGTGTATAAATAATTTCCTTCAGAAAGCAAATAAAACTCGGCACCCATTTCTCTTCTCAAACTGCCAAAATGAAACAGTTCAGCTTTGAATTTGTCCTTTCCTGTTTCCACAACAAGCGCTGCGATTTCCCTCGCCGGTGTCAGCCAGCGAACTGCATTAAGCGGAAAATATTTAACATCTCCGGGATCGCCGGTTACAGAACTGTAAAGCAGAGAAACATCAAGATTTCTCAAAGAAGTTTCAAGATATTTCATAGGTGATTCAATCCCATCTTTATACATAAATCCTTCAGTATATAAACTGGGGAATCTCACAAGACGGTCAGTGAAACGTACTTCGCTGGTAAGAGCTGGGAAATTAACACTCAGTGCATCCACAGTCTTCTTGAGTCCTTTTGTCAATGCTATTATGTCACCGTGCATCCGGTATTCCATATAAGGATGTTTTTCTACTTTGAGAAGTTCATCAAATTCAGTATTGCCTGTCAGAAACCTGTATTTTGCTATCGTTTCTACTAAAAATCCCATTCCTGCTGCACACCACATAGCCGAACCTTTGGCAGGATTTTTGATAGAGTTTTTAAGATACTCAATTCGATACTTAGCCATCGACCGTAAGGGCTCGAGGTATTTTTCCTTACCGGTGATATGATATGTCAAAAGCAGTGTTTTTGTCATCATAAACATCGCACTTGGAAAATCATAAAGGTCGGTACTATAATTTTTTGGCTCCCACCAATTCTCACCTACTCCTCCAATATATCCTTCGGGCCAGTGAATAGCCGTAGGAAGTATGCCTGCCGGTTTTCCATGTTCACTGCGTGCAGCAGCGTCAACCCAAGTATCCATCCAATCCGTAAAAAGCTTTCCAAGACTTTTATCTCTTGTGCGAAGCCATAAAATCAGTGCCGGATGAACCGCCCGGGGATGAAAAACAGTGTCACAAGCTCTCGCTCTGCTTGTATCTATATTGTTAACTGTAAAATATGTACTTTTAAATTGAATAAAACCGCGCTGATTACGTCCTGTCCAAAAATTCTCCATCAGCTCTGCAAGCCTCATAGCCCGTTCTTTCCATTCGGGATTATCCGGATCAAGATGCATCATAGGAGCTAATGCATCGGCAACATCTTCTGCGGAATGTTCAACATCAGTCATTCTATTGTGATATCCCCCCTTGAGATGAGGCTGATTAAGAAGGGAATTTGAAAAATAAGATTGAATTGTATTTATCTTATGGTCTTCAAATCCTATTAGGACAGCAACCCAGTTTCGCCACATTTCGCAGTCGTCTCCCCAACCGCCTCCGTATTCACCATTCTCTCTCATCCGATGATCGTTCCACCACTCAATGCTGTCAGTCAGACGTTCCAGTGCTTCTCGTTGATAAACCGCCCATTCCGGCGCACCTGCTACTCTCTGATAAACCTTTTCAGGAAGTATCGATTCCCCTAAATACATACGGATTATTTTATTTTCAGGGAAAACAGTTCTGGTAAATTCAAATAATTTTCTTGCCTTACTCAAATATTTTACTCTAACCTCCGGATAGGCATAAATCCAGCGCATTTCCAAAGTCATCCATACAAGCATCCTTGCCCGGTAAATACATGCTATTGGGTATAAAGGCGAATTCTCACCTACTTTAAAATCATAATCTATATTTTCTCTAAGCTCGCGCTGAAAATATTCTGTCCTTTTATGGTTCAGCCAAACTTCGATTCCTGAAATCATCTCCTTGAGACCGGAGATTTCAACCTGTTCTTCGTTTGCAATATACTGAAGTCTATTTAAATAGTTCAGTCGTATTTGGTCATCTTCTTCATTCCCGGCAATCTCTATCAGTCTCCCGTGTTTAATCAGCCTCAATTTCTCTTTAGCAATTTGTTCAAAAAGTTTTCTATCTCCTGAATTTTCCAAAGCATCCATAATTAATACCCAGGACAAATTCCTCAATTCGCCTTGACTTTCCGAATGATTAAGTTTACTCACAGCAGAGGAAACAAAGCGATTCGGCTCTTCACTATACTTTAACTTTTCAAGAATCTGTTTCCAGCTCATATTTTCAGATTCCCTGGGAAAACTTTCAGAAAAAACTAACAATATTAAAAACAAAGTAATACTGAATAACAAAAATAATTTCCTCATTCTAACCTCACAATATAAAATTTAAATAATTTTAAAAGAATACGATGTTAGTTAAAATATAATAAAATATTCTAATATCAATATTTTTTTATATTCTCTTAGTTCAAAAATATAATATTATAACCACGAGGTTCACGAAGAAAAACATTTATTCCGAAAGTAAATGAAGGCACTGAGTTTTAGAGAATATTGTATGGGCGGACTTGAAATCCGCCCTCTGAAATTAATATTATCATACCTTGGTGCGGTCAAAAAGAGAATTTATGTTTAACCTTATTTGGCTGAATGAAAAAAACACTTGGAAAAGTAAAATGTATCTCTTAATTTTTGGTGTAAAGTGTCTAAAAGGTTTTGAAGATGTACTGGAACATTTGGGCAGACACACGGGTCTGCCCCTACAATTTTAGTACAAAAATAAATAAAGGCACAAAGGCACAGAGGCACAAAGTTTCAGAGAATTTAATTGCTGGCGAAGGTGTTCTTCACCTTCGCTACCAAAATAAATTATTTTCATCCTTCATGGCGCTGCAAAGCAGCATCAACGTTTAATATGAAAAAAAAGATTTGTAGGGGCGAACGGCGTTCGCCCATCCTATTTTCTAAAAGAAAAAAAGTAACAAAAAAGAAAGAAAAATTTTCAACCGCAATTAATGACTTTAATTAACCTATAATAAAAGAACCTTAACACAGGAGTCTTTTATGAAATCAGTAACAAGACGTGATTTTCTTAAGAGGGGAGGAAGTGCTGCGGCAGTGGTATTGTCGTGTTTATCTTGTGATTCGGATAAATTTCAAACAGGTAAAAAACCTAATATCCTGTTCATTATGACGGATCAGCACCGTGGCGACTGCATCGGATGTGATGGGAACAGTGTTATAAAAACTCCAAATCTTGACAGGCTTGCGAAAGAGGGTGCTCTTTTTTCCAATGCATATAGCTGTACACCAACATGCACACCTGCACGCTCTGCTATTTTGACCGGTCTTACTCCATGGCATCATGGGATGCTCGGTTATGGACGTGTTGCAAATCGTTATCCGATGGAACTTCCACGAGCTATGAGGGAAGCGGGCTGCCAGACAATAGGAATCGGAAAAATGCATTGGTATCCACAGCGCCATCTACATGGATTCCATAAGACAATTCTCGATGAATCGGGACGTGCGGAAACTAAAGGCTTTGAAAGTGATTACCGGGCAAGGTTTCGCAAACAAGCGCCGGATGGAATGAAATATGACGTCACCGGCATTGGTTGGAATGATTACAGAACACGAACTTATATTCCTCCTGAAAATCTTCATCCCACATACTGGACGGCACAGTCTGCAATCGACTACATAGAAAGTTACAATAAACCGGAGCCATTTTTTATGAAGGTATCGTTTGCCCGTCCCCATAGTCCTTATGACCCACCGGAGCGATTTTTTGAAGCGTACCGGGAAAATGAGATGCCTGCACCACACATAGGAAACTGGGAAGCAAAATATGCCCAGGCAGACCCTGAAAACTATTCCCTCTGGCATGGTGACCTGGGAATAGAGCAGGTGCGCCGGTCACGGCGTGGATACTATGGTTCAATATCCTTTATTGACGAACAGGTTGGCAGGATATTTCATACACTTGAAAGACTGGAGTTATTCGATAATACGTTGATACTCTTTACTGCTGACCATGGTGATATGACAGGAGACCATCATCTCTGGCGAAAATCTTATGCCTATGAAAGCTCGGCGAGGATTCCTTTTATCGTGCGTCCGCCGCTGGGTATGTTTGATAAGCAGGGCTTGACCTTTAAGCAGCCGGTGGAACTTCGAGATGTCTTCCCGACCTTCCTGGATGCGGCTGGCAGTCCTATTCCTGAATATCTGGACGGTAAGAGCGTCCTTGATATCTTTCGCGGAAAGACTGAAAAATGGAGAGAGGTTATCGATATGGAACATGATGTCTGTTACAGTCCTTCAAACCATTGGAATGCCCTGACGGATGGAAAATATAAATATATTTATCATGCACAGAATGGAGAAGAGCAGCTATTTAACTTAAAAGATGACCCGGGTGAATTGAATGACCTGGCTTCAGAGCCAAAAAGTCGAAGTAAGGTTCGCGAATGGCGGGCTCGAATGGTAGAGCATCTTGCAGAAAGAGGGGAACCTTTTGTTGTGAATGGTGATTTATCACCACGCCCGGAAAGGATGCTCTATTCTCCGCATTATCCTAAAATATAACTTTATATAAAGAGATGATATACAAATTTTATCATAAATATGCGGTCTTTCAGGTCTATTCCGGGAGTATCGGGATTCCTGTTTTCGTTGTAAACTAAATAGAAATTGTTTGCGGCATTGTGGATATAATGGAATAAGAAATTTGTAGATAATCTGCTGTCGAGGTCGTTCCATTGTATGTATGCCTTCATATACATATCGGGATTGAACATATATGTAATTCTCGTGCTGACCACGTTGGAATAAAGAAATCCGGCAGGCAGTACTAAATGATTATAGTCGTAATATGCGTCCATATTGAAGTGCTGTGAAGGTCGAAACTTAAAATATGGTCCGGCTACCCGTCTTTTACCGCCGTAATAATTACCGATTTGATATGTGCAGCCTCCTGAGAACATCCTGCCCTGGTCAGATTTATAGCTGAAATAATATGCGCTGTATTCATAATTTCCCGCAGGAATTAATATATTACGTATATCATCGTCTTCGGATAGAAATTGATGATAATTATAAACGGAAATGGCAATTTGGTCGCTTGAGGAAAAGTTTATATATGTGGTTCCGTGAAACCGCTTCATTTCAGGAATATTTTCATTATTAGTGAGATAATGAATCGAACTTAGAAACTGGAAATTTTTTAAGCCATATTTATTTATCCAGGTAGTTAGGGTTGCAACAGAATATGTGCTTCTGATTTTTTCTCTGCTGACAAAACCCATTTCAGGATTGAAATTGTCCCCAAGATTCAGATATTTTAGATACCATTTAAATGAATCGGTATTAAGGTCTATAAAAAATGTACCGGCATAGTCATTTCGCTTCATACCGGGAGTGATAGTCTTTGCAAAAGACCCACCCGTAACAAATGACGTGGTGAGAGGGAAATTCCCGTCTATTCCAAATGCGCGGTTATATTTTTCACCGGAGCTTTGCTTATTCAGACCAATCAACCCGATGCTCGAATTATTGAAAATATCACGTTTAATCCTTATAGCGGAGTAATTTGTTGCAGGTTCTATACTGGCATTGGATAATCCTTTTTCCTTACCCTGCATACTCATAAAACCAATCGAGTTCCTGCCTATTTTGCCTGAGGCTTTTGTTCCTCCCAGTAAAGGTATTTCTTCACCTTCGCTTAATCCTATTCTTCTGCTGTAATACAACAAATAACCCTTCGGACCGCCGGCATAGGTTGAAGAGACTCTGCCGCTTCTCTGGCGGGATAACCGGTTTCCCCTGAGGTCAACGTCACCAAATTCAAACAGTCCGGAATTTTCAAGAAAAAATTCTCTTTTTTCCGGGAAAAAGATATTAAACCTCGAGGTATTTACGATTTCCTGGTCGGCTTCAACCTGGGCGAAATCTGTATTATATGAAAAATCAGCCCTTAAATTTCCTGTTACTCTGTAATTAACATCAAAACCGCTATCAAAGTATGATGAAGATATATTTGGAGCATATTCCCTTGTATTGCTTCCGCCGGCATAAGGTATTATCTCCAAATTCTTTCCTTTCGACAATTCCTTTAAACCTGCCATTTCACCGTAAAGAGAAACGCGAAACTTCCCAACTTCTCCCAACGCCCGGGGTATATATGACCAGAAAGCTCTTTCATTCTTTCTTTTGATTTCTCTGGCAAAGTTTACACCCCATCTGTCTAAACCAACTTTGAATCTTATTGAATGGAAGGGAATCGCTATTTCCGTTACCCATCCAAAATCAGTCTTTCTTGAACTGCATTTCCAAATTGCATTCCAGTCCCAATTTATATCCTTTCCCTCATCTACAATCAATGCGTCATATCTTGCACCGGATGGATTTGTCCTGAAATGATAACAGTTCTTTTTGTCATTATATGTATCTATAAATATTTCAACATTATCATTATTATCCAAAACGGCATCCCGCCTCATCTCAGTGGAAATTATTTTATCAGGTTCGCTGTCATAACACTGAATTCCGAAACAAATATTTTCATCATCTATGATTACTCTAACAACTGTTCTTTCAGTAGAAGGAGTATTATCGAGCGGCTCTTTTTGAATAAAGCCTTCGGAAGGTGTGCACTGCTCCCATTCGGGTTCGTTTAATATTCCATCAATTTTTATGGAAGAATTGATTTTTTTTACATAGATTATCTTTCTCTCAAGCTGACCGGAATATTCATTTACCTTTATCGAATCGATTTTTTGAGAGACATTTAAATCCGTACCGGTTTCTTTCGCATAAACTTTTATTATTTCCTGAGCGGAAAGTGTATTGAATGTCAGGAAGAAAATAAGTAATTTTTTAATCCTGTTTATGTGCTTAGTAATTTTGTATTTAAATAACATTATTATATGAACTCTCATTTTATGAATCGAATTTTCAGAAAATCCTAAAAAGCCCGAATACAACAATCTGCACTTTTTGAAATGAATAATAAAATATTGTTTTGTTAAAAATTTAGCCATATTTTTTATTTTTAGCAATAAAAAAAATTAAAGCGAATGAACAGGTTTTTTGGTTACAGTTTTTCATTCCATTATTTTGAGAAAATTGTCTCAACTTTTAGAATTTTAATAATAAATTGAGATTTTGTTATCAA
>SDBU01002233.1_pt1 | contig 26167 bp, 27 predicted proteins | sample 2277071 | NCBI WGS metagenome assembly SDBU01 (sample SAMN10397929, study PRJNA504765) | marine sediment metagenome | isolation source: marine sediment core GS08_GC12, 126 cmbsf | place: Arctic Ocean: Gakkel Ridge, Loki's castle | collected 2008
AGCCAAAGATAATCTCAAAGAAGCCGTTTTGCTAATGGCCAAAACCGCCAAACCCACCAAGGCTCCTAAAACTCCAGAAGCCACCCAAGCGGCTGAAACGGAAACTGATTAATAGTTAAAAAATAATAAATAAACAAACAAATGAATAAAAAAATGACTACCACTCTTGTCATCCTTTCCTCACTTCTCTTATCAGCCTGTGTTCTCCGTCCTCAAACACCAGAACAAATGCTTGATTCCATCGCCGAAGATGAAGCCCCAGCATCGCCCGTAACCAACGAAGACTCTTTATCTCAACCCACCATCTCTGAGTCAACAGAACTCGATGTTTTACAAAAAGAACTTGATGCTATTGATATTCTTGAGGAAGATTTCAGTGATATAAATTGAAACCGCCTTATAATTTTGTTATAGTCACTACGTATGAAAAAAACAATTTTATCCCTACTTGCCTTAACTATTTTCTTGTTACCTGTTTCTGTTTTGGCCCAAAATGCCAGTCCCTTTTCTCAAAACAAAAGAGTTGTTCTAGAAGCCGATCAGATCGTTGATAAAGACTATTTTGCCGCCGGTGAAACTGTTGAAATTCATGGCACCGTTAATGGTGATGTTTATGTCGCCGCTGGTCAAATTATCGTCGATGGTGTTATCAACGGCGACCTAATTGCCGCCGGTGGTCAAATTACTGTCTCTGGTACCATCTCCCAAAACGTCCGAATCGTTGGTGGACAAATCACTATTGATGGCCAAATCGGTAGAAATCTAACTGTCGGTGCTGGCGATGTCCAGCTTGAAAACTCCGCCAACATTAATGGCTCTGTTGTTATTGGTGCTGGCAATGTCACCATCCGCTCTCCTCTCAATTCAAACCTGACTGTCGGTACTGGCAACTTAGTCATTTCTTCTCCCATAAACGGTAATGTCGAGGCTGGTGTCGGCAATCTTACTCTATCTTCAGGCGCCAGTATTAGTGGCAATTTAGATTATTGGAGTGATCAAGAAGCTAATATCAATCCTGATGCTTCGGTCTCCGGTGCTATCAGAAAGCACACCACTCCCTCTCTTGACCTACCCCAAACCCCAACTCGCAAGTTTTCCAGAGCATTTACCCGAGGTGGCAAAGCTACCACCGCCAGCCTTTCTCTTTTCAGCCTGACCTCCTCTCTTATAATTGCTCTTCTTCTTCTCCGCTTTTTCCCCAGATGCACCCAAATGGCCGCTTCTATCATCAACAAAAAACCCTGGCCTTCTTTAGGCATTGGTTTTGCCACTCTCATCCTAACTCCCTTCGCTTTCATCTTTCTCCTAATTACCGTCCTCGGTATTCCTCTCGCCTTTGTTCTCATTTTTACTTATATTCTTTTCATTTGTCTTGGCAAAATTTATGTTGCCCTCTGGCTGGGAAATTTTCTGGTTGAAAAAACCAAAACCAAACTTAAAAGTGGTTGGATAATCTTAATCGGCCTAATCGCCTATGCCGTCATCACCAAATTGCCTGTTGTCGGTGGTCTGGTTAGCTTACTTGGTCTCCTTGTCGGTCTCGGAGCTACTGTTCTTTGCACCCAAGCCTGCTATCGAAATGCTAAGAAAAAGGACTTAGTCTAAAAAATTTTCATCAACCAGTCGCTACCACTCTTCCTACCTTATATAATTTTCTTATTTCCAAGTACACCGGATGATACAATAGCCAAATGGGAGAAAGGCTAACACTTGAACAAAAGGTTAGGTCAACAGACATTCTTGCCCCATTTTATCCTACTCCTGATGTTTTAATGAGTAGGTTCGAGCGTCATCAGGCCAAAGAAGAGATTCTGATCTACCTTCAAGAGTCAGGAGCTTCAGTAGAACGCTTATTTCATTGGCCAGAAAGAAGTGCTGGATTACTAAGCGATATTGGCATTTTAAGACATATGTTAGCCGGTAATATTGTCATTTATCCCTTCCATCATCAACTTCTACAACCTAGTAGTTATGATGTCCGTCTAGGAAGGCATTTTTATTTACATCAAGATCCTCAATTACCAGCAGAAGAAGGACAAACACACGCCTATTATTGTGAAGGCACCCCTTTTTACAATCCGCATGATCCGGCTGATGTTAAGCGCTTTTGGTCAGGACCCCTCAATCCCGTTAAAGCAGAATATATATTACGAAAGTATGGGACAAGTCCGGAAAAAGTTGCCCAAGACGAAGGCATTCATTTTTTAAGAAATATTGATGGAGACGAAGAACTAATTATTCTCCTTCCTTTAGTCACTTTACTAGCCCACACTGAAGAGTTTATTGGTGGAAGAAACATAATTGGTTGTAAAATCTCTGGCAAATCTACTGTTGGCAGAAACATGATCGAAATCTGTAGTGATGCTAATATAGGTAATGTCGGTTTTACTTCCCGTTGGACACTAGAAATTACCAATAAAACTCACGTCAGTGCTATATCTTTGGTTGTCGGAGAACCGGTAGCTCAAATTCAGTTTGAAGAACTAGTAGAACCGCCATTAAGACAATATGCTGGAAAATACCAGGAAGGTCAAGAAATTAATGACATAGCCAGAACTTGGACTCCAGAAATGATGCTTCCCAGATGGAGAAGACATAAAATTCACTAAGATGACCAAATTTACAAAAAAAAGACTCGAAATGGTCAAAAACCAAATTACGGGCAGGGGAATTCGTGACCAAAAAGTCATCAAAGCCATGTCAAAAATTCCAAGGCACAAATTTGTCCCTGAATATCAAAAACACCTCTCTTATGAGGATATGCCTCTTGATATTGGTTACAAATCAACCATCTCTCAGCCATACATTGTTGCCCTATCCTGCCAACTTTTAAACCTAAAAGGCAATGAGACAGTTTTAGAAATTGGCACCGGTTCAGGTTATCAAACCGCTATTTTAAGCCTTTTAGCCAAACAAGTAATCAGTCTAGAAATTATTACATCACTGGCACTTACCGCCCAAAAAAGATTAAAAAAACTAGGCTATATCAAAAACTGCCTTATCATCAATAAAGACGGTTATCTTGGTTACAAACCGCAAGCCCCATATAACGCTATCATCTCAGCTGCCGCATCAAAAACTGTTCCCCTGGTCTGGAAACAACAACTAAAAAACAATGGAGTGATAGTTATGCCAAAAATTTACACCAACAAACAAATGCTTGTAAAAATAACTAAAAAAAACAAAAAGTACACCACTTACTCTTTCGGGGAAGTTGTATTTGTTCTCCTAAAATAAAAAGAAGTCTAATTTTCTCTAAAACTAAAATTTGAAAATTATCAACGAATACATTTGAAGATAAAATTAATTTTGACCAGATACGCTAAAAAGTTAATCTAAAGATATGAAAAAGTTAGTGGTTTTTGACTGGAACGGCACCTTACTTGCCGATACACGTGCATGTATGGCAGCTGATAATCATGTTTTGGAAACATTTGGCGGAACTCCTGTGAGTCTAAAACAATACAGAGATACTATGATTATTCCCGCTATCAATTTTTATGTTAAACACGGTTGCAATCGTGAAAAATTAGTTAATAACTCACAAAGATTGGGAGAAGTTTTTCATTCATTTTATGAACCAAGAGCCGCCAAATGCCGATCAAGGAAAGGAGCTAGAGCATTACTAGAGTGGCTTTCCAAAAATAACATTCAATCAATTGTGTTAAGTAATCACACAACCGAAGGTATTAATTTTCAATTAAAACGATTAAAGATTAATAAATATATTTCTGAAGTTATTGCTAATTCTAGTTTAGATAACTCAATGAAGAAACGTAACAAAAAAGAAAAACTAGAACAGTATTTATTACAACATAATTATCAGCCGACAGAAGCAATCATAATTGGCGATTCTATGGAGGAAACTGAAATAGGAAAGTCTCTTAGTATCGAATCAGTAGCAATCTCCGAAGGATATTATTCTACCGCTAGGCTCAAAAAAGCCATCCCAAACTTTTTCATTCATAATCTTCTAGAACTCATCGATATATTGAAACGTTAAGTAAAATTTTAAACCCAAGAATTCTATGGATCACTTAGCCATAATGAAAAAACAATGGGGCCTAATCCCAAAAATTCTTTCCACATTAATAATTTTGCCCGGTTTTTGCTTACATCCAAACATTCGTCACATTGTCTGAGTTGTGAATTTATTATATAATTCACCTATTATGAAAAAACAAACAAAATGCCCGATCTGCGAGGCAAATCTAACCATTCCAACCGACGCAGAACTGAATGAAATTATTTCTTGCCCTGATTGCGAAGCCAAGGTTGAAATAATTAAAATCACCAATAACAACATCAAGCTGGAGGAAGTTAAGGTTGAAGAAGACTGGGGAGAATGACCAAGATTGGACTGCTCCATACAGGCATTAGGGGAGACGAAAAGCTTCTTATTAAAGCAGCCAGGAAACAAAAAGTTGCCCTGGATTTAGTTGATTTAAGACTACTTATATTAGACCCCAATAACTCTCAAGAATTTAAAGGATATGGCCTGATGCTCGACCGTTGTGTTGCCAACACCAAGGGTATGGAAGCACTTAAGTTTTTTGCCGAGATTAACATCCTTACAGTAAATTCTCTACCTGTCTCTTTGATCTGCGAGGACAAATTTGCCACCACCACTCGGTTAATGACTCATGACGTGCCTTGTGTCAAAGCGGCTTTAGTGTTTACCGAACAAAAAGCCAAGCAGTTAATCAAAAATTGGGGTGGATATCCTGTCGCTATAAAATCAACCCACGGTTCTTGGGGCAGACTTATGGCCAAGGTTTCTGATGATGAATCCTTGGAAGCCATAATTGAACATAAAACTATCTTAGGGTCTCCACAACATCATTGTTTTTATATCCAAGAATTTATTAATAAACCAGGCAGAGATATCAGAGCTTTTGTCATTGATGGCAAAACAATTTGTGCTATTTACAGAAAATCTTCTCACTGGATAACTAATACTGCCAGGGGTGGACAAGCATCAAATTGTAAAATAACCAAAGAATTATCTGATCTTTGTCAAAAAACCTCACAAGCCATTGGTGGCGGAGTTTTGGCCATGGATGTCTTTGAGACAGATGATGGTCTAAAAATTAATGAAGTCAACCACACTATGGAGTTTAAAAATAGTGAAGCACCAACCGGCGTCAGTATCTCTGGCAAAATAATTAAGTATTGTGTCAATAAAACCAAAAATGGATAAAAAAATTAAAGTTTCTATTGTTGGCGGTTCGGGCTATGCCGGTGGGGAATTACTAAGAATTCTTCTTAACCATCCCAATGTTAAAATCAAACAAATTACTTCTCAAAGATTTGTCAATCAGCCCGTCACTTCTGTCCATCCCAATTTGAGAAATAGAACCGATCTTGGCTTTTCTTCTTTAAAAGACCTGAAAAAATGTGATCTTCTTTTTGTTGGTCTACCTAACAAACAATCAGCCGCAAAAATGACTGATTTCAAAAAAATTACTCCCAAGATTATTGACCAAGGTTGTGATTTTAGACTCAAAGACGCCAGTGATTATCTAAAATGGTACGACTGGAAACATCCAAAACCAGATTTACTTTCTGATTTTGTCTACGGAGTCGCCGAACTTAACCGACTGATGATTAAAAAAACTAATTATGTTGCCTGTGGTGGTTGTGAAGCTACCTGCTCAATTCTTTCCCTATATCCTTTAGCAAAAAATGGGCTAATTGACAAAGTAATTATTGATGCCAAAATTGGCAGTTCAGCCGCCGGTAACAAGCCAAGCTTATCTAGCCATCATCCAGAGAGATCTGGTTGTGTCAGATCCTACCAACCAACCGGCCATCGACATACTGCCGAGATTAGTCAAGAATTAGGCATTAAGGATGTTTTTGTTTCCGCCACTGCTATCGAAATAGTTCGAGGAATTTTGATTACCGCTCAGATTTTTTTAAATAAAGACCTAGCAGATAAAGACATTTGGAAAATATATCGCCAAGAATACAAAAATGAACCTTTCATTAGAATAGTTAAAACCAAAAGTGGTGTTTTTCGCTATCCTGAACCAAAAATTCTTGCTGGCACTAATTTTTGCGATATTGGTTTTGAGAAAGAAAAGTTTTCAAACCGACTTGTTGTCATCGGGGCTATTGATAATTTAGTAAAAGGCACCGCTGGCCAAGCAATTCAAGCTATGAATATTATGATGGACTGGCCAGAAACTTTAGGTTTAAAATTTACCGGTTTACATCCGGTTTAATCTGTAAATGCTAATTATCAAAGTCGGTGGCGGTAAAGATATAAACTGGGACTATATTTGCCAGGATATTGCTCAGCTTAAACAAAAAATTGTTCTTGTTCATGGGGCTAATTGGGAAATGGATAAGATAGCCAAAAAACTTGGCCAACCACCAAAAACAATTATTTCTCCCTCAGGTTTTGCCAGTAGATATACCAATCAAGAGACCCTAGAAATTTTAACCATGGTCTATTCAGGTTTGGTTAATAAAAGAGTTGTTTCTAAACTTCAATCCCTAGGTATTAATGCTATTGGTCTTTCGGGAGTTGACGGCCGTATTTGGCAGGGCCAGTGGAAAAAGGTTATTTTGGCCAAAGAAAATGGGAAAACAAAAGCCATCAGAGATAACTATCAAGGCAAGGTTACTCAAACTAATTCTGCTTTAATCAAATTGTTGAGCAGTAAAAATTACTTGCCAGTTATTACCATACCGGCTATTAGTCAGGAAAACAAAATGATCAATGTAGATAATGATCGAGCCGTTGCTGTCATGGCCAAAGATTTAGCTGTAAAAAAATTAGTTATTTTATTTGAAGCCCCTGGTCTTTTAAAAGATCCCAAAAACGAATCCAGTTTAATAAAAAAAGTTAATATTAAAAACATTGACGATTATTACAAATATGCCCAGGGTAAAATGAAAAAAAAGCTTATGGGTGCCAAAGAAGCCTTTAAAAATGGCGTGGAACAAATCTACTGGTTTGACGGTCGACTTAACAACCCAGTGACTAGGGCCCTAAAGGGGGAAGGAACCACTATAACAAAATGAAAAATTACGCCGGCATCCAACAAAGATTAATGGTTCAGACCTATCCAAACAGAGGAATTGTTATAGTCAAAGGCAGTGGGGTTTTTCTTTATGATCAAAATGGCAAGAAATATTTAGACCTAATGAGTAACATTGGGGTTAATATTCTTGGACACAACAATCAATATCTAAACACAAGCATCACCAAACAACTTGGCCGGTTATCCAATCTTCATTGTAGTTTACCAAATGATGTTCGTTCCACTCTTTTACAAAAATTACGCCAATTTTTACCAAAACATTTAACCCATTTTTACTTTTCAAGCACCGGTACCGAAGCTATCGAAGCCGCTTTAAAGTTTGCTGTTTTAACAACCAAAAAATACAAGTTTATGGGAGCCAAAGGCAGTTATCATGGCAAAACTTTGGGTTCTTTATCTTTAACTACCAGCAGTAGTGAGAAGTATCAAAAACCTTTTCAAAAAATTTTGATAAAAAACTCCTTTATTGATTTTGGCAATCTTATAGATTTAGAAAAAAAATTAGACAATTCTTTTGCCGCTGTCGTTTTAGAGCCAATTCAAGGCGAAGGGGGCATTATTGTTCCGCCCAAAGGCTATCTGAAAGGGGTGGCAAAAATATGCAAACAAAATGATCGCTTACTCATTTTAGATGAAATCCAAACCGGCGCTGGTCGAACCGGTAAATTTCTTGCCTCTAGTTACGAAGATATTAAACCAGACATAGTTTGTCTTTCAAAAGGCATTGGTGGTGGCTTGCCCTTTGCCATTACGGCAGTCACTGATGAGATTAATAAAAAAATTCCTCGTGGAATTCATACCTCTACTTTTGGCGGCAATCCATTATCCTGTGCCGCTTGTTTATCCACACTTGAATATATTCAAAAATATAAAGTAATTCAAAATGCTAAAAAAATGGGTAATTATTTTATTAGCAAACTTAGGAAAATTAATAATCCCAAGATAAAAGAAATAAGAGGCAGGGGCTTAATGATAGCCCTGGATTTAAAAGTTGATCCAACCCCAATTCTAAAAAAATTACAAGACAAAGGAATAATTGCAGCTCCTTCGTCGGGCAAGGCGATTAGATTTTTACCCCCGTTGATCATTAACAAAAACGAAATTGATTTAGCAATTACCACCATATCTTCTGTTTTAAATGAATAAAGACATTTCTTTTTTAAAATCAATAGTTTTGGCATATTCTCCCTACGGCCAAGAATCCAAGGTGGCCAAAATAATTTTAAAAAAATTAAAAAGCATCGGTTTTATTGCCAAGATAGACAAAGCAGGCAACGTGATTGGAGAAAAAGGCAAGGGAAAAGAAATTATGTTTATAGGTCATATGGATGTTTACCAAGGAATTATTCCTGTAAAAATAGAAAAGGGCAATCTGTGGGGCAGAGGTTCAGTAGACGCCAAAGGCTCAATTGCCTATTTTATTGCTGCCTGTTCTAAATTACCAAAAGGGTTTTTCGACAATCATAAAATCATTATTGCTTGCTGTGTTGAAGAAGAAGGACCCTCTTCAAAAGGAGCTAGATATCTTATGAGAAATACCAAATACAAACCCGAATATATATTTATCGGTGAACCAAGTGGTTGGGAAAATGTAACTATTGGTTATAAGGGAGTCTTAAGTTTTACTACAAAATTCGAACAAAATAATTTTCATTATGGATCTGAAGGTTTTAGAGTTACCGACATGGCCGTTCGTTTTTGCAAAGATCTAATAGACAAAATTAACAATAAGAATGGTCAAAATAAATTCAACAAATTAAGTCTAGAGATCCGAAACATTAACTCAACTAACAACGGCATTAAAGAAACCTGCCAAATTCAGGTGGTAATCAGAATTCCTCCTAAACTCAATGTTAATAAGTTAAAACAATGGATCAAAAATAAAGCTGACAACAAATTTACCAAAATTATTTTCACTCAAAATGATCCGGCTGTAGTATCCAACATTAACAGCAAATTAGTTAAAAGTCTAAGAAGGGCTATCAAAAAATTTGGTGGTAAAGCTAGCCTGGTTTATAAACTAGGGACATCAGATATGAACATAATCAAGCCTCATTATAAAGTTCCGACCATTGCTTACGGCCCTGGAAATTCTCGACTAGATCATACCCCAAACGAACACCTGTCACTAGATGAATTTGAAAAAACCATGCTCATTCTTCAAAAGTCACTGATGTCATTATAAGATTTTAACCTTTTGTATTTTTCTGTTTAAGTTCAAGCCAAAAACCTTTGACTCCGTACTGCTCATTACATGCTAAATTTGGCTATTTTACCACCGAAACCCACGACAAACTTTATCCGGTAACATCACTAAAAGTATACCGGCCTTTTGAGCTGCTTCAATAACTCTTGCATCTCCAATTGATCCGTTTGAAGCAAATACCACCTTTACTCCCGCATCAATTAACATTTGTATTCCGTCTGGAAAAGGAAAAAAGCTATCACTGTAAGCCACCGACCCATTTAAATCATGCCCTGCCCTCACCGCTCTGGCAACCGCCAAAGCTGCCCCGCCAACCCGATCTTGTTGTCCTGCTCCATTTCCAAGTAAATAATTGTCCTTTACTATCGTTATGGTATTACTACTACTCATGCTGCCGACCGCCCAAGCTAAAGCGATTTGTCTTTTTATTTTCTCAGTTAGTTTACCACCATAAACCTTTAAATCTGGATGTTTGAAATCCAAAACATAAGAAAAAGGACTTTGTTCTATCATTCCACCTCGAATGGATGTCATCATTGGTTGTGTATCTAGACTATTTCGATCCAAATTTTCTAACGCCTCATTTTCCAAAAATCGACATTTATCTTTTTTTCTCTCAAGCATTTCTATCGCCCCTTTGGTAAATCTTGGCGCATAAATATTGTCCAAAATCCTTCTCCCAACTTTAACCCGGTGACTTAATAGTATTTCTGCAACTTTTTTGTTAATTATAAAGTTTGCAATAACAATTCCTCCAAAAATCGATAAAGGATCTCCCTCAATCATTCTTTGGGCTACAACTTTAGGATCACTATCTATAGCCATTCCACAAGCATTTCCATGTTTCACTCCCACCATCATCGGCCTGTTATGATCACCAAAATTAGTATCATTTACCGCCGCCAAATGCGTCATTACTGCTAAGGCTTTATTCCAATCATCCAAATTATTTGTGCTCTGTTCCTTTCCAGCTACTAATCTAAAGTTATAAAAAGCCAAAGGATCATTTTTTCTGTCAATATCCACTCGATAAACACTCGCTTTCGACCATGGATTTATTCCATACAATAACTCTCTCCTGTCTATCAATGGCACAATTTTACGAGTTCCTTCACTTCTACGGTCAGCTGATATTCCAATATATCTTGCCACTTGATATTCCGCCATTCCATTTAATTTATTTACAAATTCTTCTTCATCTGGTCGGCCATTTTCAAGCCAATCAAGCACTTCTTGTCTCTGCTCAACAGTTGATACTGTTATTTTTAACCCCTTGGCTCCTTCATGAAGCATTGTTGGCCCACCCACATCAGTTTTTGACAACACCGCTGTCAGATTGTCACCATTTTCTTCTATCGTCGCTTCCAGTGGATACATATCAACACAAACCACATCAATTATAGGTAACTTTAATTGATTCATTTCTTCACTCTCTTTCGCCACATCTCTTCGGCCTAACAAACCTGCCGCCACTTCTCTAGATAAAGTTTTAACTTTGTCTCCCATGATTTGATCACCACCAACCAATTCTGATACATCCATTACTTTGACCCCGGCTTCTCGCAATACCTTTGCAGTTCCTCCAGTCGAAATTATTTTATATCCATGTCTAACCAATCCTTTCGCAAAATCACCAATTCCGGTTTTATCATAAACTGACACCAAAGCCCACCTTTGTCCACTATCCATCGCAGATTTTTTTCTTGACTCTGCCACCATACAAAATTGTACCACAACTAATTTTTTCAACGGTTTGCATTATCCATATTTTTGGTGCGCTTTTTCAATCAGTGGTAAAATCATTGTGAAACAAAATATGCCTCAAAAACTAATATCAACCAATCCTGCAAGAAACTACAAAATAATTGGCAAAGTAAACATTTCTACAAAACAAGAGATAAAAGAAAAAGTAAACAAAGCCCAAAAAGCCAAACTCACTTGGAAAAAAACATCATTAGAAAAACGAATAGCTTATTTCAAAAAGCTAATACCTGTATATAAAAAAAGGAAAGAAGAGATAGCTCAAATACAAACAAAAGAAACGGGTAAACCCATAAATGAAAGTCGAGAAGATGTCGAATTTGACCTTTTTGCCATTGAAAACAATATAAAAATCGCCAAGAAAATATTAAAACCAAAAATTTTAGATAAAACCAAAACACAAAGAAACATCCTTTACCTTGAACCATTGGGTGTAATAGCAGTTATCACACCCTGGAACTTTCCATCATCCAACTTTTTCATTTCTTGCACCCAGTCTCTACTTGCAGGCAATACCGTCATCTTTAAACACTCCGAAGAATGTCCCCTTACCGGAAAAATTCTAGGAGAGGTTATGGAAAAAGCTGGATTCCCCAATGGGGTATTTAATCAAGTCTATGGAGATGGACAAGTGGGCGACATCTTGACCAGTCAAGCTATCGACGCTATCAATTTCACCGGCAGTACCAGAGTGGGACGTTACTTATACCAAAAAGCCGCTTCTAAATTTATTCCTGCAATTTTAGAAATGGGCGGTTCTTCCCCGGGGATAATTTTTGAAGATGCAGACATAGACAAAGCCTGCCTTCATGCCTGTGCAGAAAGATTTTTAAACTGTGGACAGGTTTGTTGTGCCCTAAAAAGACTCATCGTTCACCAAAGCATTTACAAGCAAGTAGTAAGCAAAACCAAAAAAATTGTTGAGAATATGAAAATAGGGGACCCTATGGACGAAAAAACCGACCTTGGACCTCTGGTGGCCAAAAGACAACTAGACTTGTTGATAGAACAAGTAAAAGATGCCAAAGACAAAGGAGCAACAGTGATTACCGGAGGGGATGTTGTTAGCAACTTGGGCGGTGCATTTTACCAACCAACAATCCTGACTAATTTAACAGCAAACACGAGAGTATTAACAGAAGAAGTATTTGGACCCGTTCTACCGATCATATCATTCAAAACCGAAGAAGAAGCAGTAAAAATAGCAAATAAAACAGTCTATGGGTTAAGTGCTTATATCTATGGAAAGGACACGGAACAGTTGAAAAGAGTTGCATCCAGAATCGACGCTGGACAGGTAAGCATAAACGGTACTTCTTACTTTTCTGACAATTCACCTTTTGGAGGATATAAAATGTCTGGCATGGGCAGAAATAGTGGCGAAGCAGGTTTTTACGATGTCACCCAAAAAAAAGTAGTATCTAAACCATGGTAAAAAACCAACTTCAAAAATCAATTATGACCAATGTTACCCACCGATATCTTTATCAATTTTTGATAACCAGTCCATAATCTCAATTCCTTGCGGGCACAATTTCTCACACTTACCACACCCAATACAATTACTGGCTCTCTCCTCAATTTTTAACTTGTTGTAAAGTTTTTTTGCTTCCCCTTTCTTATAATATGCCCCAATCCCATTATAAATCTCAAAAACTTTAGGAATATCAACTCCGCTAGGACAAGGCATGCAATATTTACAATTAGTACACGCTATCGGCTGATATTTCTCATAAACCACCCTAATTTTCTTTATTATCTCTAACTGTTTCTTGTTATAAATTCCAATCTTTGATTTTTCAGCGCTTTTAATATTTTCTTTAACCTGCACCAGATTACTCATTCCCGATAATAATAATGACACTTCCTTCATGTTCCACAACCATTGCAGGGCTCCATCCACCGGTTTCACTCCTACTTCTTTCCACATATTTAAAACCCTTAACGGGGGATTGGCCAGTTTCCCTCCTTTTAATGGTTCCATAATTACTACAGCCAGGCCCTTTTTGGCCGCATACCTCATTCCCTTAAGACCAGCCTGAAAATCTCCATCCAGTATGTTTAGTTGTATCTGACAAAAAGTCCAATCGTAAGCATCTACTATTTCCTTAAATAAAGAAATATCGTCATGAAAAGAAAACCCTAAATACTTTATTCTGCCATCTTCAATCGCCGCCTTAGCCTTATCTAATATGTTTAATTTTTTAACTGTTTCCCATTTTTGTCTATCTAGAGCGTGTAGTAAGTAAAAATCAACCCAATCGGTTTTCAATTTTCTAAGCTGTTCATCTAATAATGAATCAAAGTCTTCAGCCTTAGTCACTGCCCAAACCGGTAACTTAGTTGCCAATTTTACTTTTTGTCTATAACCATCTTGCAATGCCTTACCAATCAAGACTTCACTCATTTGCTCGTGATAAGGATAAGCTGTATCCAGATAATTAACTCCACCATCTATGGCCCACCTGATCATTTTTATCGCTTCAGTTTCATTTATCTTGCTCTTATCCTCATCAACTACCGGCAATCTCATTGCTCCAAAACCGAGAGCCGATACTTTCCAACCCAATCTTCCAAATTTTCTATAATTCACTTTCTCATTATAGCAATATTGATTATCAGCCAAGGAATTCCCAAATTGACGTTTATGTCTCTCTTTTGTATCCCAAAAAATATCAAAAACACTTACCGTGTACGAACTGCTACCGGGTGTCCGTACATATTTTGAGGAGTTGTACATCGAAGATCCTGAGTACTCTCAGGACGAAGATCTCGAGTAACCTTGGAACGCATTATTCACATTTTCTTTCCGCCTTTTTACCCCGCCGGACTCCGCCCGCCTGGTGCGCGATTTCAGCCCGTTCAGCCCTCCAAACAGCCTTTGTTAAAAGAGGAATATAAAAATCTAAATTAAGACTGGTTTGAAAATATTTAAAAATGCAGTAAACTATTTCAATCAAAGATGAATAATATTTCCTCTACTCAACTGTGTGAACAAGTCAGAAAAGTAGCTAGTAAGACTCTTTTACAGACTCTAAATGAAATTTGGGGAAGCCCTTTTACTGAAAAACAACTAAAGAAGTTATGGTTAGCTAGAATAAGAAAAAATAAGAACCTGCTTCCTAGTGGGTGGTACGCTCCTCCACCAGACGGCATATCGGTTTTAATAGCCAGCCAAAAGGATCAGCATAGATTAAATTATGACAGCTTAAGAAAACCGGTAAACTGGCCAGGTAACACCGCTTTTCATCCTCAAGAAGGCATTGTTCAAGTATATGCATCTCCGGTTGACAAAAGCGGTATCATTGGAGATTTTGGTATGACTCTTTATGCCGGTAAGGATTCTGATTTAATCAATCACTTTAAAAAAATGCACAAGATTACTCTTAAAGTAGCTGGAATGATAAAGTGTGGCTTAAAGGTTAAGGAATTTTATCGCCAAGCTCTAGATATATTTGAAGAGAATAATGTTAGCAATACAACCCTCAGTATTACTGATCTAACCAAGATTAACATAGGCCATAATATTCCAGGGACAATAAAACCATTTTCTGCTAAAGAGAAAAAAACAATCAAAGGTTTAAATATGAAAAAAATTTCTAACTTAATAAGTGAAAAGAGAATATTTATAAATAAAAAAGAAAATTATATTTTTAAGGTCAATGATTGTTTCACCGTAGAACCTCAGTTGATTAACAATAAGAATACTGGACTGCCCGTAATCCTTTTCCATGTGATTGTGGTAGTTGCCAAAGGAAAAGTAAAAATTTTGGAAAATTTTAAAAAAATATTTAAATCAGTAGGTATGGATTATATGTTTTAGTAAAAAATAATATTATAAATAAATTAATGAAAACCAAAAAATCTACTCTCACCTACAAACAAACAGGTGTTGATTATGCGAAAATGGATTCACTCAAGATCATAGCCCAAAAGGCAGGAGCTCACCGCTGGGGCCAGCTTCTCGAGGGTACTCGACACCTTGCGGCCCACCCGCTAACCCTTCGCGTTTCGTAGATCCCGAGTAACCTCGGGACGCATTATCCTTATTTTCCCAATGCGCGATTTTTATGTTTTCGTCCTTTCGGACTCATCAGTATAGACTAATCTATAAAACACAAACACTACACCCCACGAGAGGAAACCAAAAAAACACAAGCCATTGTTGGCTCGCTTCTTTTGGTCCCTCCCATCCGGGGGCATAGTGCGGCTACTTCGCCTTCTTTCCGGCAGAAGCCAACCCAATCGCAAAAACGATAGTCCCTAGGTACGTACCCAACAATGAGATTACCTCCTCGCTGGTCGACACCTCAGGGAGTCCCCCTACGCTCAAAACGAAAAAAATTAAGCCGATCGCAATCAACATCTCAACACCTTCTTTCGATGGCTTAGTGTGGCTGATTCCACATTAAACTATATTATACAAAAAATAGCCCCAAGTCAATATTATAGGACTTAAACAATTACTCAATACCCAGTCAACATCAGTGCTTTATTTTAGTATAATACAGCCAATGAAAGAAAAATCGCCCAATAAAATTAATGATTCACTAGATTTGCGTCCACTTGGTTTATCTCCTGAAGCACAAAAAACCCTAGAAGCAGGCAGGAAATCATACCTCTTTGGAATATTTCTTGATCCAATGATTACGGTCGGGATCAATCATATATCTGACGGCAGTATGGATCAAGGGAATGTCAACACCGCCCTTTTGACCATCGCAGAACTTTTTCATCTTTCAGGAGAAGACTACGAAAAACAAGCAGGAAAATTAACTGGAGATACTCTTTCCGCTCACCAAAGAAACATTTTAAACGGAAGCATTGTTCTGGTTACTCCTGGAGAAGGAATGAATGAAGCCAATCGACTTGCACAATTAAGGAGATCCGACGAAGCCCTTTCAAAATTACCACCAGAAATCCAAGCGATTATTGCCGAATTAAATTACGAAGCATTTTTCCGTCCCCAAACAATGGCCGGTGGAATTGAAACACGTGCTAGAAATGAGCTTAATCAATTATTAACAAGTCTTGGAACAGAACAAGATGCCATGCCACATCTCACATTGACAAACTGGGCAATTGGGCAAATTGTTGGAGGGATAGCTTCATCTGTTTCTAAAACAAGCGAAACCAGCAATTTAAGAATTATTGACATAGGTTCTGGTCCGGGAGGAACTGTAGCAGCAATTACTGATAGGTTACTTGATGCAGAGACAGAAGGTGAAAGAGTGGCCATCACTTGTATCGAAACCACTCAAGGATTTTATGATCAGCTTAGATCATTTACAGAAGGCGATGATGTCATTGCTAATTTAGGACTTGAAGTAAACTCACTAGGTGCCAACCCTTCTAACAGAAGCATTTCCAAAGCCGGTAGTCTGACAACAATAAAATCAGATGCATTAAGCGCTTTAAAAAGTCTTGATCTAGAATCTATAAATCAAGACGATATTGTATTAATTACAGGTAATTATTCATGGCACAGGCTAGATCAGCGGACAAAGCAACAAATAATAGATTTATTTGCAAATATCCCGAATATAATGTTTCTTTTGGGAGATTTTGCTCATCATGGAAATCCTGTTGCCAAACAATATTTTTGCCTCGGTGCCAACGGACCCTTAAATATTGGAAACATTGGTCTTGGTGAACAATTCGTCAAATCTGGCTTTTCATTAGTCGACTTAGAACTCCAAAGACCTGCATCTTTAGATAAACGCATTGCTAGAAAAATAATTTACGATGACCAAGATCCCGATATTGATGGCCATCTTTGGATAGCATATAAAGGAGAATTGACAAAACAAGCTCTTAATCTTGTCGAATCCTCTCAATAAATCAATATCCAACGATATTTAAAAAATCTCTAAAAACTTACTGTGTGTGAAATGTTATCGGTAAGCCGAAGGTATTTTGAAGAGTTGTATATCGAGGTACTCCGAGATCCCGAGTAACCTCGGGACGCATTATCCATGTTTTGACGCGCGATTTTATTTATTCTTATTCACTCAATTAAGTTTTATCGTGAAATATCGTGAATTATCCATGTTATAATAAAAACAACCACAATAAATCGAAAATCAAACACGAGACACAAATGATTTAATGCGAAAAAAGGCAAAGTATCTTTCTGTTTTTTTTGACTTTGATCCAACGACCAGTCGTTTTTAGTTACCCAAAAATGCCATTGGAAGGAGACAAGGAGACTTCATGGCATAAAAGTGTTTGTTCTAAGTCGACTGGAATACAAAACCTATCAAAATGAATTAGGAATAGAGACAAAAAATGAAAATCATTACATTACCCACTCCAAAAAATTTAAAAAATGCAATATCGAAATTAAATCAAAAACATAAATGGACTACCGGTCATTTAAAAAATATAGAAATATGTATAAAAAACAAAAAAATAAAAATCTCACACAAAAAAACTGATTTAAAAAGCTACGATTTTGTCTGGCTTTCTTCTTCTTGGCCATCGCGAGACATCGCCTACATCGTAAAAAAATATCTCGAGTATTCTAACATTCCTCACTCTTTTGTAGAAAAAGCCGGATCAAAACTTGTCGATTGCATGCTCTTTGCCATAAACAATATCCCTCTCCCAAACACATTCTATTGTTCCAAAACAAAATTAAAACAAAATATAAAACAACTCGAAGACTGCTGTTCTTACCCATTAATTATTAAAGACAGCAAAGGGTATGGTGGCAAGTTATCCCAGTTAATCTATAATCGTCGACAATTCTTAAAAACAACTCTCAATCTACCAAATCATAAAAAGTTTATCTACCAAAAATTCATTCCAAATGAATACGACTGGGGAGTTCTTATTAACAATAATCAAGTAGTCGCAGCAGAAAAAAGTTACCCGAAAAAGGGAGAGTTTAGAAACAACGCCTGTAATGGAGCTAAAGAAGTTTTTGTAAATACAAAACAAGTACCACAAGAAATAAAAAATATCGCCATTAGGGCCAGTAAAGTTCTTGGGCTGGAATGGTCAAGATCAGACATTATAGTAGACAAAAATACCCAAAAACCATATCTTCTTGAGGTAAACAGATTTCCGGGTATCAGCAAGGGTACAGATGAAGTAAAAGCTGCCCATCAATTCTTAAGCTCAAAGCTAAAAACAATTACCACTTCCAAAACACCTAATCCTTAACATGTCAAAGTTGCCAAACACTTACTCTGTGTGAAATGTTATCGGTAGGCCGAGGTAAACCGAGGTACTCCGAGATCCTGAGTATTCTCAGGACGTAGATCCCGAGTAATCTCGGGACGCATTATCCATTTTTTCCTTGATGTTACCAAAAAACAGTCCTATAATATGATATAATTATCTCACTTTGAACAGAAAAGAAAACAATCCGTTTAATTTAGAAAAATACCAGCAAGAGAAATATGGTGAGACCCAACTCGACTATATTCCAGATGCAGAGTATCAGCGTCGTCTAGCAGAAACTAAAGAGGCTATAATGTCTTTGATTATTAAATGGGAAAAGGAAGAGACAAGAATGGGTTTAGATCAGTCATTTGTCGGTGTTTTAATATTTGGCAGTTGGGCAAAAGGTAATGTTCACTCAAAATCTGACCTAGATATTTGGTTATTAAGAAAAGCCGATGAGGGCGATGGCTGTGAAGACGCCTTTGTTCAAGAACTTAAGGCTTCAGGTCTGGATAATATTGACTGTGGGTGGGCAAACTCTTCGGTTTTTGCTTTTACTCAAGGCTTCGCTTATGATATTAACAAGGGTGTTGTGTCGGAAGGATTCATTTTAGTTACGCCTTACGACTGGGTTAGAAAAGAAATTGAAAAAGCCCAAAGTCCATGGGGAAAAGAACAAGCTGATTTATGGCAGGCTAGTTTAGACGAGTACACAGCCCATTCACAGCAACTTATAGACGGGTTAATCACTTAATCTTCAACCTCACAATTCTCTAGGATTTTCTTTTCTTGGCTGTTTACCCCATTGAACTTCACTCTATCGGGAACATCGAAGTTTTGCAATCTTATCTACATAATGCCTGATTTTTTGACACAATTGTTATGTCATTTATAAATTCTCTAAAGAATTCTGCTACCGTATTTTTCACTTTTTTTAAAGCTTTAATTAATATCTGTCAAATTCATTTTCCGCCGATTTATCGGGCTATAAAGTTTTATAGATTTATATAAATATATAGGGCATATAATCCCATCATCATGAAAACTTTTGAGGCTTTTATTATAAAAAATAAAGTTGTTTCATCCGATTGGCAAAAGCTAATAAACAAGCTTTTGAATTATGAAAACAACATTACTATTGAAATATTGTTTAAAACGAACAATATAGAAATTTTTCTATATTGCAAAAAAGATCTGTCTATTTTGGCTAATAAATTAGAACCATTTATATTAAATCCTGTTGATAAAATGGAACAAAGAGGTAAAGAGCATAATGGTTCAGTCAAATCAGTAAGATTCAAACTACCTCGCATGGTAAATATTTTAAAAGTTAAAGAAAAAGAGGAAATTAAAAAACAAAGAACTATATATAAAATTCTCGTTAACTGCAAAAAGATATTTAAGGTAAATATTTACTCAATAAAAATTTTTTTACGTAAAAACAATAGTATAACTTATTGCTCTTCATACTATAGCTTAATTAATCCCCTTATTAATTTTGATTTTAACTTTAAAGACAGCTTTAAAATTAAGAAAAAACCAATTCCTCTATATCTTAAGCTCGATAAAGTTATCAATTTGTTTGATCATAATAAGAAAAACAGTTTTTTGAAAATATATGGGTTTCCAAATTTTCCATACCCTTTATACTTTTCTTTAGACAAATTCGACTTTGGAAAACATGGCTTACTTGTCGGTCAAACTGGTGTAGGTAAGTCAAAATTAATTGAGCTTTTTATCAGAAACATGAAAAAGCAAAAATTGCTGGACGAATATGCTGTTGTTGTCGTTGACCCACACGCAGGCCTACACTCTCAATTCGCAGATTTCAAAGATTTGGTTAATTTTGATTTCATTAAATTTTCTTGTGAATTATTCCCATCACTTTCAGAACCCAAGGTTGCAACAGAACTATCAATTCTTTTGTTTAAAACTCTTTTAAAGGATCAGTTTAATGCCAAAATGGAAAGGGTTTTAAAATACGCTCTCTATGTTTTATTCCTACAAAATAAAATGTCTCTTAATAATCTCAAAAAGTTATTGACTGAATTAGAGTTTAGAAAGCAATTATTAAAATCTATGCCTGAAGAATTTACATACTTGCTTCATTTTTTTGACACTGAATTTGTTGAGCTTCAAACAAAATTTTACGAAATTGCAATTATGCCAATTTTAGTTTTGGTCGACGAGTTAAATTTTATTCCTGCTTTTTCTAAAAATGTGACGCAGTATTCTTTAGAATCTACACTAGAACACAATTCTTTAGTTTTCTTTTCTCTAAACAGAATTTTTTTAGGTGAAAAAGCAACTCGATTAATTGCAGGATTGATTATCCAACAAATTTTTCTTATTGCTCAAAAAAGATCGATCAACAAAAAGATAATTTTAATCATTGATGAAGTCTCTACTGTAGAAAATGAAAGCTTAATAAACATTTTATCAGAGGCAAGAAAATTTAACTTATCTCTCATTCTATCTCAACAATATTTAACTCAAATTACACCAGAACTTTTAAAAGGCATTTTATCTAATGTTTATAATTATTTTATTTTTAAAGTATCAGATGAAGACGCAAAAATAGTAACTAAAAATTTAGACATAACTTTTCCCGATAATATTTTAACTGAAAATAAAAAAATGGGATTATCTGACGAATATCTCAAAAGAAAATTGATTGTAACTTTAAACCCCAGAGATTGTTTAGTCAGAGTATTTGCTAACAATAAATTTTATCCATGTTTTAAAGCAAAAACAATGTCTTTGAATTAATTTTGTGAACTTACAAAAAGCTAAAAAAATTGCCAACTATATTTTCGAAAATGTCTTCGAAGTTGAAAATCTTTATGGTCTTAAGAGATTAAAAAGTAAATTTGCCATTGATATCCCCTTATCACGAAAGACTACTTGTTCTTTGTCGGGAGACGAAACTTGGATTTTCGCCTCAAATCAAGAAAAAATCGCCTCTCAAAAAGCCATTGCTCAAAGGTTTAAAAAAGATGAATGGATGAGAAAAGAGAAAAATATCAACTCCCTTAAAGACATTCTTGAAGCCTGGGCAGAAATAAACTATATTACAGGAGAAAAATATATTAACTCTAAAGATATTACACAATCTGACGGTATTTACAACAGTATCTCTGTTTATCAAAGCGCTTCTGTTTTTGACTCAAAAAATATTCTTTTTTCATACAAAATATTTGATTCTAACTATATGCTTGCTTCACGAGACAGCACCTCTTGCACATTAGGTATTCGGGTCACAGAAAGTATCTTTTGTTCATCAGGATTTGAGATATCTTGGTCTAACAAAGTGTCAAAAAGTATGTATATTCACGACTGTTTTGATTTATACGAATGTCTTTTTTGTTCTCATTTGCGTTCAAAAAAATACTGCATTGCCAATATGCAGTTTGATAAAGAAGAATACTTCAAACTAAAAAAATTTGTAATTGATTGGATTTTAAAAGAATGAAAACTTACTGTGTGTGAAATGTTATCGACAGGCCGAGGTAAACCGAGGTACTACGAGGTACTACGAGATCCCGAGTAACCTCGGAACGCATTATCCATATTTTGATGCGCAATTTTTAGTAAAATATCTCAAATGAGTATTTTTAAAGAAATAAAAAGGATTTATTACTGGCTGATATTTTTAAACAAAACAAGAGTTTTAAAAACAATAAATCATATAACAGAAATCGGTAGGGGAGACTCAAACAGAATTCAATACCTCTTGGCACTAAAATTCTTCCAAGGAAAATATACTTCCATTAATATCAACCCTGCAACAAAATCACCTACTCTCTTCATGAAAAAACAATTTATCACGGCGGATTACTTCAAACTAAAAATAAAAACAGATTTGATTATCTTTGACCATTCCATAGATGACATATTGGCTTTTGAGATGACAGGCAAGAAAAAACACCAAGAATATTCACAAATAATGAGCGGTATCAGTCGATTCGATTACAAAAACCAAAACTTCATAAGCAAAATTCAAAAAATATTAACCATCGGGAAAAAATTACTTACACCACAAGGCCATATTGCAATTTCAAACTACCCCACAAAATACGACAAAGAAAGGAAAACAATCCACATAATCAACAAATTACTTCCAACTCTGGCAACCGAAGCAAAAAAGGCAGGTTACGATATAAAATATACCTCCAAAAGATTCCTGCTTCTCCAATTACCAAACTAAAACCCAATTCCTTACTCTGTGTGAAATGTTATCGACAGGCCGAGGTAAACCGAGGTACTCCGAGATCCCGAGTAACCTCGATTCGCATTATCCATATTTTCTTATACGCGATTTTTACAGCCAATGATAAAATCATTAAGAAACAAAATATGCCCAGAAAACTAACCCCACAACCAATTATTGAAATAAACGATCCAGAAGTGTTGGCAATTTGTGATCAAGACAATGGCGAACCATTGGTGAGTATCCAAGACATGATAGACGCAAAAGTGATTGTACTCCCATCTAGTTTAATAACAAAAAAAGAAGGTCTTGAGGATAGTCAAAACCCAATGGTCAGAAAGGGAGTAAAAAAGAAATTACAAAAAGTGGTGGAATCTCTTGGAAAACAATACACTTTAGTTTTGATTGACGCACATAGGTCTTACAAATTCCAAAAAGAATTATTTGAAGCTAAAGTAAAACGAATTATAGAAAAAGAAAACATTGCCGTAGAAAAAGCCAAGAAAAAAGCCAGCAAGGTTGTTTCCAATCCAGATGTTTATTCTCCTCATCTAACAGGCGGCGCCGTTGATGTCGCCATTATGGACAACAAAACAGGTGATTATTTAGATATGGGAAATAAGTTTGATTATGACAATACGGCTAGCTTAGATTGTCCCAATCTAACACCAGAACAGCAGTCAAATAGAAATTTTCTAGTTAAAGTAATGAAAGAAGCCGGTTTTGAAAACTACCCCAATGAGTGGTGGCATTGGTCCGATGGGGATAAATATGCCGCTATGGTCAAGGAAGAAAGTTACTCAAAATATTCAACCTTAAAACTAAATTAATAACTTACTCTGTGTGAAATGTTATCAGTACTCCGAGGTACTCCGGACGTATTATCCCTATTTCTTTAATGCGCGATTTTAAAACCCATGATATATTTAAAACAATGAATATTTTAATTGGAACTAAAAATGCCTATAAAGCCACCGAAATGGCACAGTTTTTGACAAATATCCCCAACCTAAAAATTCTTTATTTAAAAAACTTTAACTTTAAAATTAATGTAAAAGAAGACCAGTTAACCCTGAAAGAGAATGCCAAGAAAAAAGCAAAAGCAATCTCAAAATTGGGAAATTGGCATGTTTTGACTTCGGATGGAGGAGTGAATATTCCGGGATTAGGTAAAAGATGGGATATTTTAAGAAACCAGAGAACGGTGGGAGAAAATAAAACTGATTTAGAGAAAGCAAACAAATTGCTTTCTCTAATGAAAGGACTGGAAGGAGAAAAAAGAAGGGCTCATTATTATTTGGCTCTAGCTTTAGCCCAAAACGGAAAAGTATACTGGTCAACCCAAGGGATAACTGACCGAGGATACATAGCAAAAAAACTTCCTTCCAAAAAAATACCTCCATATCGCTGGATGGGACATATTTGGTACTATCCACAGTTTAAAAAAACATTTAACCATCTTAATGATTCAGAAAAGGAAAAGATCAGAGAAGTTGGTCAAAAAATCAAGAATGAGCTGAGAGAAAGAATAGAAAAAATCGTCTCCTGTTGCAAAAGTTAAAAAATCTCCGACCACTTACTCTGTGTGAAATGTTATCGGAAGGCCGAAGGTATTTTGATGCGCGACTTTCATCCTCGCTTCACTCGCAAAAAACCCTGAATCACCCTTCCATGTTTTTTAAAAATTTCTTTATTCTTCTCTCTTCCCCAAGGGTTTCTTGGAGAAGGGTGCCAAATTGGCAATACACGATAGGTTTTTAACCCCAATTTTACTTTCGATATTTCTCCTATTTCTGCCTCTCCTTTTGCCAAGTCATTAAAGATTTTTACCGTCTCCACCCCCAAAGTAATTATCAAGCTTGGTCTCAATCGCCCCACCTGTCTCAAAAAAATTGGCCAATATTTTACCGCTTGTTTTGCTAAAAGCTTCCTGTCTTTACCCAAACAACACTTGACCAGTTCAGTAAAACTACAAATCTCCACACTTAAATCAAAACTTTCCAGCAACTCATTTAACCTTCTACCAGTTGCCAACAATTTTCCGTCTTTAGTGTAGCAAGCCTTTCCCGAACTCCAACCTTTTGCCGCCACCGATTCTCCCACAATTAATATCCTCCTCCCTCTGCCTTCACCTTTTTGAAAATATTTATCCAGCATTAAGATCGTGTGTTTTAATTATAAAATTAGTCAAAGTCTGGTCATCTGCATCACTAAAATTTTTTGTATAGAAATTATACTGGTCTCTTCCAATGGCATTGTTTAATTTTTTGTGTATTTTCATATTCAATGCATTTCTATCCGAACAAACATCATTATAAAGCTTAGTACCATGATAGGGTCTAAACTGAAACACGCTTGTTCTAAATTTCCCTTCGGTTTTGAACGAATACGCGATCAATTCTTCAGCCAGGTCGTAAGTTTTATTAAAATCAAGCTCTTTTTCGTTTGGAAAGCCATACATAAAATAGCCCTTAATATTTATTCCCACATCTAACATCTCTTTTATCTTTTTCTTTACAAAAGAAATCGGCTGATACTTATCAATCATCTTTAATATTCTTTCTGACCCTGACTCGATTCCTGTAAAAAATTCCAAACAACCACTTTCCTTCATCGCCTCCAACGTTCTCCTGCCTATTCCATTGAACGGTCTGACATTAACCATCGCTCTCCAAAATAGTTTGACTTTACTAAAAATTTCCACCACCTCTTCCATCCTTCTTCTGTCCTTTAAAAAAAGATCATCCAATACCCTAATGCATTCCAAATTCGAATAACGTAATTTTAAATTCATCACCTCCCCATATATACTCTCTTGACTTGCTAGCCTTACTGGACAATCTAAGTTTAAATTTCTGGCCGCGCCGCAAAAAGCGCAATTATAAATACAGCCTCGGCTAGTAACTATATGTGCCTCCCGCAAACCAAATGGATTTAAGACCAGCCCGTTATTAAAAAAAGTTCTGTCCAACGGTATTTTCGAGATATCTTTTACAAAATATTTCGAGGTTCCATTTATCACAAAGACCCTTCGATTATACCCGTTAAATAACGGCTTTTCTTTTATCTTCTCCAAAACAATATCCAAAACTATTAACTCTCCATCCCCAATTACCACATCCAACTTATTTTTTGTCTTAAACCCAATTATCTCCTTACTAGTAAACTTTGTAGTTTTCCCTCCAATAATGAAATGCGTTTTTGTCCTGCATTTTTCGATTATCCTTTTTATTATTCCAAAATTTGTCGTAAAAATATTCAACCCCACAAATCTCGGCTTTTCTTTTTCGATTTTCTCCAAAATCTCTGTCACCAACAAATTTTCTGCCACCGCATCAATTAGTTTAACTCCAACTCCATTTTCTTTTAAATTCGTCGCAATGTATCCTAAACCCATCGGCGGCAGATAATCTTCACTTTTTTTTTTGAATTTTACCTTCAAACAGGGGAGTGTTAATAATCAACACCCTAACTACCACCGGCTTCTTCATCTGGTAGTCCTTGGAGGATTCGCTGAATATTATAAAGACGTTGCATTGGTAGACCGTCTCTATGTATTAAAACCGGGAGAGTAAAATCGGAATGTTCTTGCTCCGCAGGTACAATGAGTACATCAGGATTAATGTTTTTGACAAACTCTACCGCCTTTTGGCTTTCCTTGCTCTCATCGACAAACATGAAAGCCCCCTCTAAACAATCGGCTAAAGGATGGCCTGAATCTTTGGGTGCCATGTTTTTTCTTTCATGTCTCATTATCCGAGTCTACAA
>SDBU01002234.1_pt1 | contig 26157 bp, 53 predicted proteins | sample 2277071 | NCBI WGS metagenome assembly SDBU01 (sample SAMN10397929, study PRJNA504765) | marine sediment metagenome | isolation source: marine sediment core GS08_GC12, 126 cmbsf | place: Arctic Ocean: Gakkel Ridge, Loki's castle | collected 2008
GCTTCCCGGAGTAGATATTCGTGCTTGTGTGCTGGAAGACCTTTGGCGTTACTGAGCAGGTCAATAGTCTCTTTCAGTTTCAGCTCATACCCTGCTTCACGGTTAACATCATTCAAGACGGTATAACCGTTCCAGTCCTCCATCAGTTTCATTAGTTCCATTTTGAACCTCCGTTGTTATTTTTAACCTATCGTAATGAACTTCTCCAAAGCCATTATGATAGCAGGCTCAATCTCCAATGTTTCAGGTAGGGTTACTATCTCGACAACCACTTCAACCTCCTGCGACATCAGCTCGTTCAACTCTGCGAGAAACTTATCCCAGTTCTCGTCTCCAGGTTTAACACTGGTCTGTTGAGGGTTTTCTGGGATTGGCTTGCCGTAGGTTTTAATCAATCCTTGGCGCACTTGTTCAATTGGCATCAGAAACTCAATGAGTTTCTGAGTCAGTTTTACCAATGCTAGGGAAGTCTTGACTGGGAACCTATTCGCCGTCAATTGCTGTAGCGGCACCCTTGCGTTGAAGATTTCACCATTTGTCAGTTTCATTTTCTTTTTCTCCTTTTTTATTCAGTTTCTAGGCCGGGTTTGAGTAAAGCATGATGTATTTCATGCCAGCGCCACCAGTAGAGAAGAAGGGTATACTTCCGATTGCGCCAGTTGCGGGAGTAGCCACATAGCCTAGTAGAGCCGGATTGTTGACCTCATAGATAGCATCCATCGTCTGGGTCAAGTTTAGGTTCCACATTGTGTACCAGGCCATGTCGGACTCGTCCATCTGGTCGGTGAACTTTCCACCGAGGGCAACCCAGGCTCCTGTGATAGTAGCGGCTGGAGTCATGTAGATACCGTCAGTGTGAGGTGTGACTACGCCACCACCAATCAGTGCTACATAGGTGGCCTCAAGATTCAACCAGGTAGAATCGCCACAAGTGTATCCTGTGGCTGCACCAGATACGTTGAAGTTGGTTTCCTTGAAGCCGTAGCCATCAGCTAGAGCAGGCACGGCTATGGCAAACTCTTCACCAATTATCTTGCTGGCTGCGGAAGCGACAATGGCCATAAAGGTCTCGTTCCACTGCATGGTATAGTCGTTCCCGTCACCAAAGTAGAACTTCTCTACATCGAGTACGGTGTGGCTGATGGGATCCCAGTGAACTTTGACCGCTACCCTCTCGGTTGACCCTGAGCCTACAATGCCCAGCGCATAACCAAAAGGTAACTGGGTAGAATTGTCTCTTATCTTAGAGACCAGGCCGGTGGTAGTGTTGATGTAGAGTGCTTGGCCTACTGCGACGGCTTCATCGCCACCATCGTTTTCACCCTTCACATCTACGCACCAAATCCCCTCGGTGTCCATGGTCATGAGGAGATTCCCGAGGGCTGCAGTCTGAGTAGCAAACGGCATCCCGACCGCTGCCTCAAACCAGACTCCGTATCCTTTGGTCACATAGGATACCTGGGAGCCATGTTCTATGTTGTCTCCGTAAAGTGTAACGTGCCTACCTTCATAGGTTGAGGAAATCTCATCCCCTAGGGCGCAGACATCTGCTGCGGGATAAACTCCTTGTGGACTCATTGTATTTTACCTCCTGTGATTTATTTATCTGCCCTTTGTGGCAGTCTCGGCTTCCTCGTCACTCATCCCCAGTCCTTTGAAAGACTCGACAAGTGCCTTGTGGTCAGCCTCGGTGTTGGTCTTGGTCGGCCCCAGTCCTTTCACCTTGCCCGCCTCAGACAACTTGGCGATATAATCAACTTCGGACTGTATCGCTTCCGTAATCCCATCGGCAGATTCGGCATCCTTGAACCTCTCAATAAGTCTTTCCTTGGCAGCTTCGGGTAGCTCGGCCTTGTCTACAGCCTCTTTTATGACGGCTTGTGCTTCGGCTATCGCTTTGTCCTTCTCTGCTTCAGAAACCTTGGACTTGAGAGTTTCAAGTTCTGTGGTCAGAGTCGTATTCTGACCCTCAAGCTCCGTGATCCGTGCTTCGCTTTCCATAACGGTCTTAACCTCCCGTGTTATTTCTGCCCTGACGTTTGTCTCTATTACTTTGACTAAATCAGGACGTTTCTCCTTTAGTGTGGATATGTCCACTAGGTCTATATCGTGGCCCCTATCCGCTTCGTAGAATGTGACGATCCCGCCAGCCCCAGGCTCAGTAACAAAGTCAACCGACCTGGCAGCTACGAGTTTCTCTATCACCAGAGTTTCCTTGCCATCGATGGTGCCCTTAGATGCGCTCCCAACTGCATTGATGGAGATGCCCATCTCTGAAAGCATCTTCTTATCTCGCAGGGAAGCTAACTTTTGCATCAACCACGGCTCGACAATCTCAGCAATACCAGTCACTACTCCGGCTTCGTCAACTGATACATTTGTTAAAGTGGCAACCCAATCCTTTATCGACCTCTCAGGACGGGCTTGGTCTTCTTCCTCGGTTGGGTGGTCAGCGTACATCTTCTGGTTTTCAAATATTCCGTAATCCCTCTTCAGCATCTCAGCAGGATAATATCTGTCCTCAGTAGCGTTGAAGCCCGGCTTGATGACGATTACCGTAGCTCTGCCTTTGTCAAACTTGGCCTCAGTCAGAGGGACATAATTCTGTATTATCTCCCTAGTTTCGTTTTCTCTTACCCAACGTGGTATCTCCTCATCCGGCACATCCAACTTTCTATATTCAGCCCTTATCTTTCGTTTAACAGCCGGTAAGTCAGCAGAGGGTATGGCTACCTTTTGGCCTCGGAATCCACCCGGGGAAAGGGCAGCAGCCGCCCTCCCTAGTTGTGCCCGTGTGATCTTATTCTCTAGGTCTTCCCAAAGTCGAAGTTTCCAGCCAGAAGATGTCTCCACATCCGGCACATAAGCGTAGGCTTGAGATGGGAACTCAATACCATCCTCAGTCTTTACCGCTTCCTGTGTCTTTATCCACTCCAGAACGGAGGTGGCTTCTTTCAGAGCTTCCTTAGCCTTCTCTTCATCTGCTTCATCTGATAAAAGCTCTTGACACAGTTCAAGTATCTTCTTTACCCGGGCAGAGTCCTTCGTGGCGTTGCGCTTACCCGCCTCCTGGATGATCTCGGAGTAGGTCTTTTGGAGGGATTCCTGCGCCTTAAAAATCTTGGTACTTGTGACCTTCTTAGGTTCCCCAAAGGTTGCTATCCCACTATCGTCTATCTCATAACTAGACTGATAATACTGACCGTCAACCTCATAGATAATCTTGTCCTCAAATACCTCTTCAATGGTTAGCTTCTTGGGTATAGGAGACTCTACCTTCAGCCCATACTCAGCGACTAGCGCCGTCTGTAGCAAATTTGCCCTGTTCTTGTCACTTAGCATTCTTGCCTCCTTGGCTACCCATTTATCACCTACCTTTTTGAACTTGGTTTTAACTGCGGCCCATGCTGTGCCCGCAGCCTTGCCCTCATTATCATATTGCTTGAAAGCAGAATTGAAGGCAGCTACCCATATCTCAATTAGATGTTTGGGCAATCCCTCTAGTTGTTCTGGTGGATTCTCTACCGTATATGGCATCCCTTTGACTCCTAAAAGACAATAAAAAAGACCCGACAAAATGTTTAAGTCTTGTCGGGTCCTCCGATGTGCTACTTATTCAGTTAGATTACTGGAGCTAGGGCTTTGCCTAATCTGGCCAAGACTTACGGTCAACCCTAGACTGGCTGCTACCCTTTTTGGGGCATTTCCCGTGTTCTATAAAGTTTCACCAGTCTCACCCGTCGGTGAAGCGTTCCTTTCCGCCACTCCAGAATATTCTGTTATTAAAGTGCTACTTACTGGCTAGGGGCCTCTCACCCCTAGATGCTTCACGGGCATCGCTTCGTGTCGTTGTTTAAGACGACCTCTCTCACGCTTAGCAGTTTCCCCGTGTTTTAACTTGCGTCTATCTTCCGCCACCAGTAAGTATTCAATTGTCAAAGAACTCCTCGGTTTCGTCTCGGTCTACCGAGGGGGATATAGATTAACTAGTCACGGGAGCGACCCGTTTCCGCTGAGTTACCCCTAATCTAAGAATCTTACACTATTTTGTTAAGGTTGTCAACGCCCTAATCAGGATACGTCCTTGAAACGGTAACTAATGTCTTCTTCCCTGCCCTTACCCGCACCTCAATAGTGCCATGCTCGATATACTTTCCCCAGTCTATCTTGTCAAGCTCTTTCTTGAGGGCTATGTCTTGTGGGTTGTCTGTCATCTCAGATGGCCTTACTATGCATTTTTGCCACTAGCTACACGAATTCGGTCAATTAACTCTACTTCTGCGTTCAAGGTTATTTCTGGTATTCTCTTGGTTATCTCCTCATTCACGATTTCTCTTACCTTGTCTTCTGTTAATTTACCCATTGTTGGTTACCTCCTTCTATTTACTTATCACCGCTGGAGCTAAAGCGCACCGGCAGTCAGGATGCTGAGGGGGTGCATCAACACCTCCACTAAATGTCTCACCTCTTGGTATCACGCCCTGCGCTTCGTTGGCCTGACATTCATCGCTTACCAGGTCATCGCCCGCAGTCACCCACTCTTTGCCGTCAATTCCCATCTCTTCCATATTGTCGAGTGACGCTTGGGATAATGCGTTGGCGGTCTCCGTCCGGGCGATTAGTTCACTTCGGAACTTGGTCATATCAGCGAAGGTTCCCCGGAGGTCTCTTGACAGTCCGGGGATACCTCTCTTATTCTGTATCCCGTTACTGATAACGCCTGCTAATCTACGCTTCGTCTCCTCATCCATGCCCTTGACTAGAGCGGCACCCCTTCCCTTTGCCCAATCTACCGCCTGCTTGACTGGAGGCCCTTCAAAGGCTATCGGGATACCCGCCTTGGTCTTGCCCCACGTTATCATCTCTGCCTGGCCTGATACGTAGACCTCCGCTAATTGACCTTCAAGGGTAGTAGTCAATCTCTCATCAAACGCACCCAGGAGGGGATTGAGGATATTGTCAATGTCTTTATTTAAGGGCATCTATTCGCCTCGTAAGGGAAGGCAAACTCCAGAGACTGTAAGTTCCTATTATTCGATACTATCAAGATGTTCCTGGTAGGCATCCTCTAAGGCATCGGACTGTTCAGGTATAGCTTCGATTGCCTCATCGAGGAGGGAACCACAAGTGACCCAGACCAATATGAAGAACAGCAAGAACACCGCAATCGGGAATATTGCACACCCCAGCTTTTTATTTTTCATCTCGCTCCTTTCTTTTTTGCCAAGTTAATCTGGTTGGACATATTTATTGTAAATCTTTTCTAACGAACTATACGGAAAGGCATCCCCCAGAGAATTAAAGTACTTAGCCATATCTCCCTCCAGCCTTTTCCTTAATCTAAGGTTCTTCGGGCTGCTCGGGTTAGCGGGAATCTCCGCTTCGAGTAGAGCGATAAGCTCATTCACTTCTCGGAGAACTTCCTTCATTTATTATGCCTCTTTCCTATCTTTGAAGATAACCGGTGCGGCTGGCTGCACTTGGTACAGAAATACTCGGAGTCCCTCAGTGGAACTATATCACCCTTTGGTTTCTCAGAAGGAAACCTCTCCTCCGCTAGCTGTGCTCCCTTCGCACAGTCAGGGCATACCGTGCACACCAGCCCATGCTCTTTCTCGGTATACCCTTTGCCTCCACAAGTGTTACACATTTGACTTCTCCCTTTCTTTCAGTACTTCTCTGAGTATCCTGGCAATCTTAAGAGCTTCTTGGCTAGGTGTTGGGGCTTCCTTTGCCTTATTCGCTATCTCATCCAGGGCTTCCTTTGGGTCATTCACCCCTATGGCAAGCATGGCCTGTTGCTGCACGTCTTCAGAGCCAGCGAACTCAGGCAACACCTGAAGTATCTGTTGAATAGAAGTCGCCATCTCAGCGTAGTCTTCAGGGGCAATCCTGGGGAAGACTCTATCTATGTGTATCGTGGACGGGTCTGTCTTGTTGTGAACCAATACAATCTCATCTATATCCTGGTAGGCGTCATTCCACACCGATTGATAAGACTGGCACATCTTGGTTACAGGAAGTTCGACTGTTTTAGCGGTTGCGAGATTCCCTGTTGCGATGTCCCCGAAGTACTGTTCTGGCCATCCTACAGCAGAGCATATCTGGAGCTTAATCTGTCTGGCGTCTTGATAAGCGCCGCTCGCCCCGGTGTCCGATTTTATCGGTACGGTGTCGGAACCTAGATTCTCTATCAGTTGAGAGCCTGCGGCTATCTCTTTATCTTGGGTCTTGGCCTTGATGACATCAACGACCGCTTGACCGCCTTTGACCTTCGTCTTCCAGGCAAACCTCGCCAGAGCCAGCATAATCGCTATCCTAGAAGAGAGGAACTTCCGGTAATACTTTATCCAATCGAGCGCCGGTAGAAGAAGAGGATTCCCCCTTTGACTGATAGTGTTGTAGGTTAGATGGTAGATTAAGGCATCATCTGTCTTCTGGACGGCCTTGCCCGAAGCGTCTTTGGTTGCCTCGTCCTTGAGGTTTCGGGGGCTACGATAGATTGTCGTATGCGCCGTCCCTTGACGGTCTGACCACTCCCTACGGTAATATCTTACGTCCTCTATATCGTCTGGGTCGGTGATTATCTCGGTTATCTCTAATGATTCGATTGTCCGTATCTTTGCGCTACCGTTAGCCCCAAGGAAGATAGCAAAGAATATCTCCCCATCTACTAAGAGCCTGTCAGATGACTTCCTTTGACCTCTAGCCGATAGTACAGCCTCATTGTCCCTGGAATCCCAGAAGGACTCTAAAACCTTCGTGGCTTTCTCATCTTCTGTTTGCCAGGTCATCCCGGGGCCGAATGAGTAATCCGTCCATAGCCGTATAGCCTGATGGGCTAGCGGGTCTTTCAAATAGTACAATCTTGAGAGCTTGAGATTGGCTACCCTCTCACTCTCAAGGATTACGTCTCCTGCCGAAGACCCTATCTTTGCCCATCCCTCGTCTTCTAGAGCTAAATCAGCTTCTACGCTCAACGTAGACTCCATCATGATTTGGGTTAGCTCATCTACCGGGGCTGAATCTCTTAGACGGACATCTTGTTTATCTTTCATACTAACTCCAATTCTCTTACTTCACTCATAGAATCGTAGATTACTATTGTCTCTACTTCTTGCGCTGCCCTCATAAAGGACAAGGCTTGAGTGGTCGAATCCACCTGGTCGTCATGCGCTCCGTTGGGAAAGGCAGACATCTCTTCTATGTAATCATACAACCAAGGGGCCCCCTCTGGCAACAGCACTCTACCAGCTTCTATGAGGGGCGTGACAGCACTCGCTCTGGCAACCTTGTTGCTATCTACCTTAAAGGGTATCACAGGGATTCTAGTATCTCTCTGTAGCTCCTGAATCAACGATTGCCCGCTAGCCTTGTCCTCTACTGCTACCGCTGAAGGGTGGTCTCTTGCGTCCAGAGCCACAGCTACCCTTTTCAGTTCCGGGAACTCTACCTTTTCTCTCCATACGTCTAAAAGATAATAGCCGTTTGATGCTTCTCCCCATATCGTGCATACCGAATAGTCGTTTTGCTGCTTGTCCTTAAAGGCTGTATCCCAACTGTGGATTGTCCTTAGAAATGTAGGCCTTTCTCTGTAATACTTCCACCACTCCCTTTTGATTATCTGGCCCTCAGCTACGGTTGGATTACCCTGGTATAGGGATTCAAAGGCCCTTCCTCCAATGGATGACCGTATCTTTTCCAACGCTTCCACGGGATACCTCTCCGGCCATAGAGCTTTCCCATCCTTCAGGGCGGGGAAATGTAAGACCGCCCATTGGTCGGAGGCAGGGTCTTCTTTGGATTGCTTTAGTAAACGGCCTACTAGGTCGTCCTCATGCCAACGGGTCATCACAATAATAATAGCAGCGTCCGGCTCTGCCCTAGTCCGAAAGACCTTGATATACCACTCCCAAACCTTATCCCTTATTGTTTTACTGGACGCCTCTTCCTCATCTTTTACCGGATCGTCTATTATCCCTAAGTTGTATCCTCGGCCTGTTAGACCCCCACCTATTCCTACAGCGTAGTAAGACCCGCCCTGTTTAGTGCCCCATTCATGGGCCGCTTGGCGTTCAGGTACTATCACTTCCTGTGCCGGTCTCTCAGGTCTATGATGAATTAAGGGAAATAGCCTGGCCACTTCTGGGGAAATAAATATATCCCTAGCCCGCCGTGAGTGGGTCAGGCTTATAGATTCAGCATATCCCGCTTGGACAATATACTCTTCAGGGCGCTTCCCTAAATACCAGCAAGGAAACCGCAAGGAAACCTTCTCACTCTTTCCGTGTCTTGGGGGCATTATTACAATGAGCCTCTTTAGCTCGCCTCTCTCAATCCTCTCCAATGCACCTGCTAGGGCCGTCAGGTGGTCTGAAGCCTGATAGTCGGGCATAGTATACTGACAGAAAGGTACAAGGCCCTTGCGGGCCTCTACCCTACTCAGGTACTCGTCTTCGACTGCTTCTACGGATAATAAGGATAAGTTCTTCATCTGTTAATTCTGTTACACCGCCTTCTTGAGGGTCTTTCACTTCTGGGCCGTAGACCTTATCCATCTTGTTCAGTAGGTCTATAGCTCCAAGATTCCCTACTCGGACAACGCCTGCCCGGCCCACTACAGTTTCTCGCCCTATCTCTGAGAGCTTTTCCTTCCGCTCCTCTACCTCCATAATCTTATCGCTGACCGTCTTCTTGGCTACATAGTCGTTGAGTTCTTTCAGCCTAGCTATAATCTTGACATTTCTTACTAGATGTGAAGCCGTTGCATCTACTCTACTCAAGGCATAGCCTACCCCAAGGCCAGACTCGCGCTGATTCAATCCCCTGAAGAGGTTTATCGTGAATCTCTCATGCCGGGGATTAGCGAGCGGAGTGCCTATAGTTGTGGGTTGCTTCGCCATTTCCTTATCCCAGAATAAATAAACAAGGTGCAGCCAAGACAATTGTTAGACCCGCCCAGAATTTGTAACTCCAACTCGTTCATCTTATCCTCCTCCTTTTCTTCTTACATTAAGCACTGCCCGCTATCCCCAGAGCAACTGCTTCAAATATCGTCATCACTCCTCCTCAATCAGTGGCTCCCATACTTCATCCGGTATTTCCATCCACTCGAAGGTCTGAAACCCTGTAGGAACATCATCGGTCGATACTGAGATGTCTTTAAGCAGCTTCTCTGGTAACTCTAGCATTTTCACTCACCTTCTTAGCCCTAAGCAATGATTTAACATCAGCATTTATGTGCTTCACTATCTTTACCTTTTCACTAAATGGCAGGACTGTAAGTCTCTTATCCAAAGCCTCTCTCGCTTTCCTGTGTCTCGCCCAAAACTCTTCCTGTTCCTCGGGTGTCATAAACTTCATTTCAGTGGCTCCGTTGCCGACCCAAAGCCCCTTTGAAGTCCTGTGTTATAGGAATCACATTCGTAGCAATGGGCAACCTTACCCCCCGAATACTTCTCCACTTTAGGTGTCCAGTCATATCCTCCACAGATACACTCATAGGGCAACCCTTTCTCCACCTTCAGGACGACTTCCTGTGAGGCGAGGTACTCCAATAATTTCCTCGCTATCTCATCAATGGGATAAAAATGTCCTCCTGTCGTACACTCTAAAATCTCCCGTGCCAGCCCCTCCCGTATCTCTTGCTGCTTGGTCTTTACAGGACTTAACATAACTCTCCTTTCATTTCTCAGCCTGCACACCTTCGGCTGGTAAATCCTCACAGGTTAAACAGCAGTACATAACCTCTGGACAATCAAAACACTTGCCCCCCTCGGTGTCAGGGTTTGGCTCAGATGGTAGGTTAGGATTATACGCTGGATAAACCGTCACTTGGCATCACCTCCTTCGACTGGTTTATACTTGCAAGGTCGACACAGTTCTGTTTCTTTGCACTCTTCAGGTATGCAGTCAACAGGAATAAGTTTGAGAAACCCCACCACGTCCTCATTCGGTATTTTCATCTCACTCTCCTTTTCTTCTCGCATTTTGGGTGTAACGATATGTTGGGCGAGAAATAACCGCATATCGGGCATAGAACGGTCTGTTCGTTCGGTGTTATCCCACATGTGGTAAAGCTCATTTCACTCCTCCTCCTCCTCGGAAGATATCGATAGCCTTTGAGTCTATCACAAAAGTGCCTGTCGGGGATTCCTTTGCCATTTTGAATAACGCCTCCAGTATCGCATCGGCACCATCTTCAAAGGCAGACCCCCTTATCGGAAATTTATTGGGCGGTATACTATACTCTTTGTAAGGATTCACCCACTCTTTAGGTCGCCTTGCCTTCTCTACCATTATACCTCCTCTACACTACCTGAGATTATGTTAAGCCAACCTCTTCCCACAACAGAATATCGGCAAATTGAAAGAGTACGCCAATATCTCGCGGTCTACCCTCGAAAAGATAGTCCCGCACTCAGAACAACTATAAATGATATATTCCCCGTCCATTTCTACCTTCATCAGTCCTCTCGGTATCTTAAGAGGATAAAACACCAAGGACATAGGTTGTCGAAAAATCCCTTTTTCTTAAATAAGTTCTTTAACAACTTGCCTCCTATATTATGTAAACTTAACCCCTAAGTCCAGTTTTCAGTTTTTCCCATATGCGAACTCACTATAGCTACCCCACCCCCTCTGTTCTGTTCGGTGTCCCACCCCCCCCCGGGGGGGGGTGGCGAGGGAACTAAGGACATCCCTGGCCAGTCAGCAGAAACACAGCAACGAGAGCGCAGCCCATCAGTAGCACCAACCAAAGTAGTATCATTTCACCCCTTTAGCTTGAGGCAGTTTTACCCACCAGTTCCCATCGTACCAAGGCTAACAAAAGATGAGAGCCATTTTGCCAAGTGACCTGACCCTCCACTGACGGGGAACGGCACCACTGACAGGCCTGCTACCCCGTCTCCTGGCCACGCTGGCGGGAGGTAAGACCCCTTAATCTTCACTCTTGGAATCCTCCAACTCCTTAACCTCAGCGGCCGGCAGCTCTGCCCTGGTTCTGTTCCCGATCTGCTCCAGGAGGTCCCGAGTTTCTTTGTCCACCACCACGATTGTCTGGTTACGATTGTCGTTGTACTGCGGCGCCTCGCTGTAGACCTGCTCCATCTTATTGAGCTCGCTAATAGCTGCCATCGGATCCCGTAGCTTGACAGTGGTGCTCACAGATACACCTTTCCCAGGGCCTAACGATTGCGAGACTCTTCTTATTTCCTGCAGCGCGCCACTCCTAAGGGAGCCTTCTAACACTTGCCCTTCACAGTCAACAACGTCCCCAAGGCGACCACGGCCAATCTCTGAGAGACGCTGCTTCCTCTCTTTAACGTCCATGATACTGGCGTCAACAAGGCCGTCAGCCTTAGCTTTGAAGAGGTGGGCAATTCTACCCTTGATGTATACATTAATAGATAGGTGATGGGCGTATGTTCTCACCCATGTTGGAGCATACTTAGCTTCTAGGGCTGAGTCAGTCTGAGATAAACCCTGGAAGATACCTTGAGCATAGACTTCATGCTGGTTGTTAAGCAAAGGCAGAGAGAAATCAAGGGTCTTCAGGGCTGGTTGCCTGGTGGTGGTCAATTAAAAAAATCCTTTCCCCGGGGGCGCGCCCCCGGGGGTGGGGAGGGGGGAGGAGTATTACTCTTCTTATTCTACTTCCTATTCATCTATTCAAATCCTAGAGTTATTCCAGAGTAGGACTAGAGTAAGTCTGGAGTAACTCCAGAGTAAGTCTGGAGTGAATTAGCTATAAAAGCGGGGATATTTTTCGTGTTTGGTGTCATCATCTTGGGGGTAGCCTCATGGTTTCTGTCCTCCCTTTTCTGTCGGTGTTGTCGTTTTATTTCGATGACTAAATTGGTGGTTTCGAGATTTTCTTTCATTTTTCTTGTGGACCCGGGGCGCTGATCTCTTGCGACATGGCCGGTAATCCGGCAATCAGCGCCCCGTCCAGGAGGTGTGCAACGACCCTTCAAAGGTAGCACTTCTCGCGCCTCTTGTCAATAGCCGCCCGATATTTCCTGGGGCTGCTCTCGGTATGACTCGACAACGAGCGCACCAGCTATACAAGGCTAGAACTAGAACAAATGTTTTGTAAGGGGATTCCCTGATTATTGGCTAGGGTATTGACAAGCGCCTTACTATAGTATATACTTTAGAAAATAGAGAGGAGTAGTAAGTATGACCAAATTAGGCCGACCACCTCGTGATGAAAAACAACGCTTTTGGGGGAAGGTTCGTAAGACTGATGGTTGCTGGTTATGGACAGGTGGCCCTTACTCTTTTAATGAATATGGTGTCTTTTATAAACGAGCTATAGAGGGTAGGTCTAAGGGTATCTCATCTCATCGCTACAGCTATGAGTTTGTAAAGGGTCAAATACCCGAAGGGACTGTACTCCATCATAAATGCCGAAACAAAAGATGCGTCAACCCAGACCACCTAGAGCCAGTTACCTCACAACAAAACACCATTGCTGACAAAGATATGATTGCTGTTAAATCTGCTTGGGGTAGATTCCGAAAAAGGCAATAGAGATTAGAGCAAGGAGGAAACGAGATGGGTCTAAAGAATTACCTTATTGTTCAATGGGGTCTCTTTGAACTCCAAAGCGGCTCCCGTAACCTTGCCGAGGTCAGGTCCTATGGTAAAATGATGCGAAGATTTACGATTAAACAGATTCTCCCGATGGCTAAAGAAGCTCAAGCCTACGCTATAGCTGCTAGCACCAAATAACAGGAAGTGAAACGACTTTATAGGGAGGGATAAAGGACAATGGCAGTTAGCCTGCAAGTGGCCCTGGACATGGATCGTTCTGTCTGACAGGCTAAGGATAAGAGAGATTCCCTGGCAAGGGCTGGAAATCGAGGAAACCGCTTAACGATTGAGGGTAGGGCCGGGCAACCGGCCTCTCCCTGAGTAGTTAAGGAGGATAAGATGAACGAGTTAGTTTATGCTGGTAAAAAAGTAGAGGATATTATAAAAGCCAAGTATCCCCAATCCGTAATAACCGATGACTCAGACTTTATACATACTGAGCGGTTTGAATTGAGTTTAGAAGGTATTGAAGATGATGAGTTCTATCCCTTTGCTATCAAAGAGGGCTTTGCACGGTGTTGCTTTGGGTTCTCATTGACCCTAGCGAGTTTAAAATTTCCAGAAGGTAGAAGCAACAAACCAAAAGAGAATAAGGAAAAACTAGAGAAGTGGATAGAATTGGCAAAGACTCTAACCCCCTAACAGAAGGAGAGGAAAGAATAATGAGCAGAGGCGGTTATAAAGGTAGAGAGAATTTTCCCCATGTATTTGAGCATTGTGCTAACTGTGGCAAGAAGGGTGTTTATGAACGAGCATCCGTATGGCATGAATTCAGAAGGGAAAAAGTCTGTCGCTATTGCAAGGTCGAAAGGTTACTACCAGCAAGGTAATCCCCCCAGGTGGAGCAATAAAGGAGAGAGAGAATGAGTTTCACTGACCAGAAACCAAGGATTGTTACTAAGGAAGACCTGACCGCTGCATGGAGTGGGTATAGGGATGGGAGTCACTTCTATTGTAGTCTGTGTGGAACCTCATTCAAAGAGGGGGACATATGGCGATGGGTGTATGCTGGCAAGAAAACTATGCTCAATTTTATGGTCTGCTCCAGTTGTGATAATGGAGATGTTCTAGGAAAATGGGTTAGCCTCCATGCAGAGTGGGATGAGTTAGCAAACGGTAAATTCAGATTTATAGCCACTGTCTTAAGGGATTGGCAAGGCCAAGACGGGCAAGGCTAGCCATAAAGGAGGCCCAATGAGAACACTAACCCATATCGGATACTACAAGGGACAGGTAAAGATTATCAAAGAGGTGAAGAAATGATAGAGCCCACACTTGAACCCTGGAATGTAGATAGGTTAATGGTTGCACTAACACCCGAAGAACTACATCTTTTTCGGGCCGCCCCTGCTCTCCTAGAGGCTTGCGAGGCAGCGTTAGCAGCTATGTCGAATGAGTGGCTATATCAGACAGGACAATTCTGCCGCCCCCAATCTGCATACCCGCAACAAGGCACAGTTCATGGTGACCTATCCGATGCAATAAGCCTAATCAACCAAGCCATAGCCCAGGCGGTAAAGAAATGATGGACCTCACCGGCTATGAAGTTGAACGGATAGGCGATGACCGCCTCCATTATTGGAAGGGAAAACACCACATCTTCACCGACCTGGAGGGGAAGGTAACATTAGCCCATACTTTGAAGGAGGACAGTAATGCAAAGGATAATTAAGTTCAGGGGTATGCTTAGAAATGGGGAATGGGTATATGGTGGCTATGTCAAAATTAAAGATGGGGCAAACTGTATATTAAGTGGAGAGTGTGACCACTATGAATCTGAAAATGTCTTGAGATTTAATGCAGTTAAGTACAAGACTGTGGGGGAATACACTGGCCGCCTCGATAAGAACGGTGTCGAAATATACGATGGTGATAGAGTTGAGGCTTTCGACCCGATAAAGCTAGAGCGTGACGAAACATGCGACTATCAGGGGATAGCCGAGTGGTCGGACAAAAGCCTTGCTTGGATTGTATCTTGGGAAGGTAAGTTTATTGAAATGCTATGCAGAGTAGAGCAACCTGAAGTCATCGGCAACATCTGGGAACCCATCCTGAAGGAGGAGCATGAGAGTAGAATCGCTCAAGGAAGCAATCAAGGAAGCTGAGAGATTTCTCAAACTAGCCAGAAAGGTGGAGGTCTCTACCGTACATGGCACTCATCAGATGGCTGGGAAGAAGTGGCAAGAAATTAGTTACCCTAGCCCTCAGAACTCAGCCTGTAAACGAGCCAGCTTAGACCTGACCCGAGCGCTGGCTGAGATGAGGAAACCTATATAATATGAGCACCAAGACTGACCAGCTATGCCATGAGCTCTATGACTCCATGGTAGCTGGCACCAAGAATAGCAGCGCGGAAATACTAGCCAAGCTGCTGGAAACTATAAAGGAGGAGACTGAGATATGACAGCATCAATCACCTGTGATAAATGCGGAGGGGTACATATCTTTGACCATGATAAAATCTGGGCCACACCTGGAGCTTGGCACAAAGTTGATAAGCGACAAGCAGGGCTATACCCTGAGAGCCATCGCTGGCATCTTCCGAATTAGTACCACTATGGTCTGGAAGATTATTCAAAGAGGGAGGTAACGACAGTGAAACTAACCAGACGGCAAGCAATCGATAAGAGTATCGAGTTATGGGAGTGGTTGGCTGAGACGGGGAAGGAGAAGAAAGATTACCCTTGGGAAGGCAAGGTACCAACTGTTGAATGCTATCTCTGTGAGTTTACACATGGGCATCGTGAATATGTCAGAGCTCTTATAGAAACTTGTCGGAAATGTCCCTATGTAGAACAATATAGCCGTGCCTGTCAAGCCCTTGATACCACTTATTATAAGTGGCTTGATGCAACGACCCCCAAGGCTGGAAAGAAATACGCTGCCCTATTCCTGGAAGAACTGAAGGCTTTACGGGAGGAGAAATGAAGATAGAAGCCCCCGACCTTACACCAGTTTACTGCCCCTGTGGGTGGAAAGGGACAGAGAACGAGTTGAACAGCGGCTATCAAAGGAAGCCCGGAGGCTTTGTTGATGAGCCAGTACCCACATGTCCCAAGTGCGATAATGAAATTACGGAGGGAGAATAACATGGAAGAACAAAGCCTGAGATACCGAGTGAATATTTCCACATCAGTCAAGGGGGTTAAGACGTGGGATACAACTGTCGATGGTCTTGGATACACGGAGGAGGAGATTCTAGCAAAGAGCGACAGTCTGGTGAAGGCACTGGAATCCCGCTACCCTGCCCCTTTGGAGAGTTAGAATGAAAGCGATAAACACAGCCTTAGATTGCAAAGACGCTTGCCCTGATGCTGGAACACTTCGTTGTATTCACTGTGATTATGAGGCAGCTTTCGAGGAAGGTTGTAAAATCCAAGCACTCGCCACCTGGTCCATAGCATACAAGGAAGGGCAAGATTACGAACACAAGATAATGCTTGAACTTGCCGTTGATGAGGGGAATAAGGCCTTTAAGGACGGCAAGAAGGAAGGGATAAAGGAAGTGGTGGAACATGTGCAGGATTGCGCTTTTCGCACTCCTGCCTTCTATAGTCATATCCAAGTAGAAAAGAATTATTGGCAAGCCAAGATCAAGGAGTGGGGGTTAAATGGTTGACCTAGAAGCAGCCCAGGCCCGGCATGAGAGGGAGGACGAGACAGACCGCATCGTGGCCTGCAAGGTATGTGGGGAATGTGGCAACAAGCTGGTCGCGGTCAAAGACCCTGCCCTTCCCGAGCGGGTGGTCAAGTGCGGGGCCAACAAACTACATGTCGGCTTTGAGAGAGCCAAGGGAGTCATGCAACTCTATCGGGAAGGGGCAACCGTCCCTTTGCACACCGCCCAGCGTATAGATGATATGCTGGAGAAACAAAAAGAAAGGAGACAGGAAGAATATGGCAAGTAAGGACGTAGCACTAAGGGAGTCGGCAGCACTAACTCTTAACCCAGACGAGGTAGTGGGTAACGCTACCCTTCAAGCCAAGCTCCTGATGGACATAGTGGACAAGACCAAGTGCTATCAGGTGATAGGCAACAAGAAGTACCTGCAAGTGGAGGCATGGGAGACAATCGGGGCGTTCAACCGCACCCATGCTGAGACAGATAGCGTCACAACTATACTCCGGGACGGGGAAACCATCGGCTATCAGGCCCATGTCCAGCTATGGAGGGACGGCATTGTGGTAGGCGGTGCGATCATGCCCTGCTACTTCTCCGAAAACTGTTGCAAGGGGAAGGACGGGGATGCCAAGCACAAGGCCAGTATGAGTGCGGCCCAGACCTTCGCCACCAGCAAGGCATATCGGATGAACTACTCCTATGTGGCTATCCTGGCAGGATACCAGCCCCTGCCGGCAGAAGAGGTAACCGATGATATGAGGGAGGCCGTGGTCATCGATAAGACTGAACACTGGTGCAATGAGCATAACACCCAGTTCTTCATGAAGGGCAAGATGAAGAGCCATGCCCATCCGATTGGAGATACAGGGGAATGGTGCCATGAACACACCGATAAGACCAACGGTGGCAAGCAGAAGGCACAGGGAGGCACCAATCAGGACTCCCAGCAGAGTGCTTTGCCTAAAGAGGTAAAGGACATAGGGGTGATGCTAAACCACGCCCAGGACAGAGGAAAGGCACCGGCCAATGTCTTTGCCTTCCTGTCCGTGGAGTTGAACTATGCCATCAACAAGCCTGCTGACATCCTTGACCTACGCGCCTCTTGGGATGCTGTGAAGGTGTGGCTGGAGACAGAGGGGGTATCGTGAGGATCCGACTAGACTTCGGCAGGTGGATACTGTCAGCCTCCAGCAATGGAGTGGGCGACCGTTTCCGCTTGATGGGAATCTGGACACCCTTTTGCAAGATGGCGAAGGGGTATACCTGCGAGTTCTAAAGGAAGGACGGGATGCCGATGAATAAGGGATGGTTCAAAAGGGGGAATGAAAACTGGAGAAGAAAAGACTGCACCCCACCAGAGCATCGCTTTTGGCGAAAGGTAAAAATAGGTACTCTAAGCGATTGTTGGATATGGGGAGGCTCTATCACTGGTGGAGGGTACGGACAGTATGAAGTCAGAGGAACAAGGAAACAAGCTCACCGATATGCGTATGAGCTATTTGTTGGCCCCATACCCGAAGGGTTAACAATAGACCATTTATGTCGGACACGACCCTGTGTTAACCCAAGACACCTGGAGCCAGTGTCCCTGAAAGAAAATATCTTAAGAGGCATAAAGGGCCTAAGGGGAATAAGAAACACAGAGTTAACCCATTGTCGGCATGGTCATTTATATGATGAGGCCAATACCTATCATTGGAGAAACACTCGTATCTGTAAAACATGCCTAGCTGAACGAGGGCGAAGGCGCTATCAAGAACGCAAGCTACAGTTAGTACCTTAAAATATTTTCAGCCAGGATACACGGCTGGTGTGCCGGGAAGCCCGGGCTGTAGCCAGCCGTTTAACTGGTAAGACGGAGCTACCCTATTACCGTGAGGAAAGGGCAGGACGAAGGCAACTGGTAGCATTCTTAACTTCGTATGGTTGATGCTACTAGCTCCGTCTTAACAAAAGGAGGAATTATGACCGACCAAGAATACAATGAACAAGTGGTAAAGATATTGGGTGTTAAAGCAGTAGTTAACGCAGTTGGCGTTCATCTGAACACCGCTGACCATATGCGCCAGACAGTAATTCTCTACATCGCACCCACTGAAGCACAGGCCAAGAAAATCAAGGCGCTTGTGCGAAAGCGTTTTTGTGATGAAGTGTCGGATATGTAGCGATGCCAATAGGTAGATTAGCGCATAGAGATTTGAGCGAGAGCTTGAAGTTTGCCGCTCTACCTATTGATACACGCCTTCTATGGTACATGCTCTTCCCCTGGATGGATGCCCTCGGCAGATTTCATGGGTCAGCAAAGCAGGTTAGGGGTATCTGTTGCCCTTACATAGAGGAATGGGCAGAGGAAGAGGTCGAGAGGATGCTGAAGGAACTGGAGAATACCCAGCGTGATGCCGATGGACTGGGATGGATAGTCAGGTACAAGGCACATAGTGGACAGCACTGTATGTGGCTGCCGGGATTCAGAGACAGCCAGTATTTTCTCCAGGCGCATAGGGAAGCGAAGGGTAAGTACAAGGAGAAAACAGGCGTAGATAAAAAAAGTGGTGAACTACTCTACGGTTACAGCAATATACCGCCACCGCCAGAGGCTGTGCTGAAGAAGTGGAAGCCTGATAAGCTACTCCCAGGAGAAATGGCTAGGGTCCCGGCGATCTCCCAGTCCCTGAATGATACACTGGCTAAGATGGCCAAGCTATATGAGGAAACATTCGGCGGCTTGATGACATCAACCCAGGCTTCCAGGCTCAAGGACTTGGTGGACAGCCATGATATTGAGGGGCTCAAACAGGTCATAGGCAAAGCCAAGGCTGCCGATGCCAAGAACCCCATGGCCTACATCGAGAGCGCCCTGAGAAACAAGGAGGGTAACGACAATGCCAAGACTACAGAAGATGGACACGACACCTCTGAAGGACTCAAAGAACTCTAAGCTATGCCGGGATTGTGGCACCGAGTACCAGCCCCGGCACCAGTACACCCAAGGCCGTTGCCCCAAGTGCATGGCTGTCTTTGTGGCCCAGGAAGCGAACAGGAGAAAGGCTGAAGAAGCGGCCGCTATCATGGGGGAGCGCAAGAATCGGAGAGAGAGCATCGGGATACCGGCGCGCTTCCTGGATAGAGACTTCTCCAACTACGAACACAAGCTGGCGTTCCAGGACAAGGCCTTCAAGGAGTGCTACCGCTATGCCTGTCTGTCCGAGGATACTGAAGTGCTTACCCATGATGGCTGGAAGGACTGGGAAGCTTTGCATATATCCAGCAAATGTGATAAAATAGTAGTATATGATAGTCAAAAAGAAACGTATTTATTCGAGGTACCCTCTCTTTGGCATGCATACCGAATCAGAGAGGATATGTTCCGAATTAAATCAGAGAACACAGACCAGCTTGTCTCCCGTAACCATCGAGTTTATACAAAGGATGGGCTTGTCCTTGCCCAGAGTCTTGGCGCAAAAACGGATATGGTGTATCTGCCAGAAATGCCAGCAGATATTCAATGTATACCTCTCAAAAATAGAGAAAGGAAAGAAAAATACTGGAACCTTTTGCTCAATAAGTTGTCGACAGAAAGTAAACATAAGGAAGTATCTCTTAGCGAGTGGCAAACACAGGCACCCAATGTCCGAGAAAGAGAAACGCAGGCGCCACGAGGAAATGAGTGGAGAAAACAGTCCAGGGTGGAAAGGTGGCGTAACATTCTTCAAAACGCATGGCAATTATACTGGGGTGAAATATGTGCGGTGTCCAGAGGAATACAAGGCTATGGTGCGCAAAGATGGTTATGTTATGGAACACCGCTTAGTGATGGCGAAGCGATTAGGACGCCCATTATTGAGAACAGAAGTGGTACATCACAAAGACCACGACCCATCCAACAACAATCCAGAGAATCTCTTGCTTGTGAATTCCAATGGAGACCACAGGCGTTACGAGGGGAACAAGCCCATTCAACCACCACTGCAACCGTAGCCCGTGAATTCTATCAAGGCACTATATACTGTCCCACCGTTTCAACGGGTTGCTTCGTAGCCCGCAGGAACGGAAAGATATTCCTCACTGGCAATTCTGAATTCCCTCTGGATAAATCCGTAGGATACCGCTCACTCTATATGTATAGCGAGGCCACCAAAGAGCATGTCGGCAATGGCGTAGGCAAGACGCACCTCAGCGCTGCAATAGCACACCGCATCCTGGACAGATGCAACAGTCAGCCCTTCCCGCGGATCCATTGGGTCAATGAACCCGAACTGATTGCCAGACTAAGGGCCACCATCAACTATACCCCTGAAGAGAGGAAGTATCGGCAGACATATGAAGATATTATCCACGAGTGCTTTCACTGTAACCTCCTGATAGTGGACGATGTGGGCAAGGAGAAGCCGAAGGATCTAAGCTACACTCAGCAGGCTATGTTCGCCATCATCAACTACAGGTACAACAATAACTATCCCATGGTCATCACGGCCAACCTCAATCCAAAGAACCTGAAGGTACACCTCGGGACCGGCACCGATGAGGCCAGCTTCGACAGGTTCTTTGAGATGATTGAGGGGAAGATGCTGGCCATAGCCGGCCCGAGTTATAGGCGGAAATGATGACTCATCTTATGTGCCAATTGCAATCAAGGGAAAAGGAGGAATAAAGGAGTATGCCCACACAAAATGAAAAGCCGATAATTTTTAGTGCGGATATGGTGAGAGCCATACTGAATGGCTCAAAATCTCAAACAAGACGGGTGATTAAGCCACAGCCGACCCACATCTATTGTAGTTATAGTGGACGTTACCACTTTGATGGAAAGATGGCTAATTGCCCCTACGGCCAGGCAGGGGACAGGCTGTGGGTTAAAGAAACCTGGAGGCTGGAGTGTGAGGCCAAAAGCCCAGAATCAAATACCCCCGTCCATATTTTTTATAAGGCGGACGGAGGTAGTAAGGAAGTTAGGCTCACTGATCTTGTTTATAATGAGGCGGGTATTTACTTACCCTCAATACACAATGCGTTATCAGATGGGGCGTGGCAATCCTCCCGGTTTATGTCCCGATGGGCCAGCCGTGTCCAGAGAATAATCACCCTTATCAGGGCTGAAAGATTACTTGATATATCTGAAGCCGATGCAAAAGCGGAGGGCTTTAACTCAGTGAAAGAGTTCCTGACTTATTGGGATATTCTGAATAAGAAGCGTGGCTATGGCACTGATGTTAACCCCTGGAATTGGGTGATAGGCTGGTAATGGACATCCTGCTAATAGGCCCCCAGGTCGCTCCGTGGTGGCTCATCCTGCCCATTATGGCGGTCTACCTGATAGCGAGGAAGAAGTGAAACCTTACTTTGAAGATGAAGCTGTCCAGATATACTTGGGAGATTGCCGTGAAATACTACCCTCACTCCCAAGGGTGGACTTGGTGCTGACTGACCCGCCTTATGGAATAGATTATCAATCCGCCAGGCGGATTGAGCGACAGCGCAAAGAGAAAATACAGGGGAATAATGAGTTTCCTTTGTGGATATTCAATGAGTTACAACCACGGGTAGCCTTGTTTGTCTGGTGTAGATGGGATGTGTTGGGTCTATTGCCGAAGCCGAAGTCTTTTATAGTATGGGATAAGGGCAATCATTCAATGGGGGATTTAGAGCATGAGTATGGTAGGCAATGGAAAGGGATTGCTTTCTACCCAGGCCCATTCCATAAGTTCACTAAGCGCCCCGTTGATATTATCCAATGCAAGCGTGTCCCACCCGAACAGATGCTCCACCCAAACGAAAAGCCCGTGGGAATAATCAAACCACTGATACTTGCTCATCCCGCTGAAACAATCCTTGACCCCTTCATGGGTAGTGGCACAACCCTGAGAGCAGCTAAAGACCTCGGACGTAAGGCTATTGGCATTGAGATAGAGGAGAAGTATTGCGAAATAGCCGCCAAGAGAATGAGCCAGGGGGTGCTCCTATGACCCTGCCTGTGCTGGCTGGGGCTTGGGTCACGACTAAGATTACAAGGAGGAAGAGATGAAAGTAAGTTCAATAGTAAAACTAACCCATTCTTTCATAGAGGAATCACATTCATCAGGTGCATTTGTTCAAAAGGATGGGGCGGCAAAGAGGAGGTTCAAGGTAATCCGTTTCTTTGAACAACCAGAGGGGCATCCCTTAGTCTTGGTTGAACGCCTAGACGGGAGTAAACAACGCAAAACTTACTGGCAAGGATTTCTGGAAGAACTGAAGGAGGGCTAAACCATGAGTGACCAAGAGAAAAGTGCCTTAGCTTACTTGGTGAAGTTGGGAATTAAATGCAACCTGTCCAAAGTAGTAATCATCGAGAAAGCTGAGAGGCTTGGATTTAAGGGTAGAACTGCCAGTAAGTATTACAAGATTTTTAAGGGAGGTAGCCATGAGTGACATACTGAATGAGGAAGAGATGTTAGCTGCGTTAAAGATACCTCTGAAATCAAGGCATTTAGTATATGTCAAGTATGAATTAGCAGCTGGATTAGCTATCTGTCCAGCCCAAGCTGAGAAGTCCAAGAAGGCTTTGATTGAGTGGTTATACAGCCATTCAGTAGGTATAACAGCAGACAATGAACTGAAAGATAATCCACTCTGGCAAGCCTTTCTCAAAGGAGGCTCTTAATGGGTGAAGCAATTAAGAAGGGGAAAGCAGGAAGAGTATATAGTATCAATAAGGACAAATTAAAGGAAGCACTTGATGAAATTAAGGAGTTAGTTAAGTCGATAAAAGAGGCTCTGGAGAAGGAGGACAAGTGAATGAACAGAAAAGAGTTTTTAAAACTTCCCATTAAGGAACGCAGGAGAATCCTTGAAGAACAGGCCGGTAAACCCGAAATTATAGAGCACTACAACTCTCCTTATAAAGCAATACTAGAGAAGGTGGCAGAGGAATTAGCCCGCCAATTTGGAGAGTCTGGATGGGAGAGGCTCCCGGGAGTAGACAAAGATATTTATTTAGCTGCTGCTACTGAAATCCTCTCCCTTAAAATTGAACACGAAGGCCATCACTATTCAATAGGAGTAATCCATGAGGATGTGGAGGTGCCTGAAGTTCCAAGCCTATATCATACATTATCTCAATGGGATTCAAAGGTAGCTTACTTAGAAGCTCAACAGGAAATGTCTGAGGCTGGCTGGCGCAAAACCATAAAGAAGGGGGAGCAAGATGAACAATAAACAACTCACACCTAAAGAACTGGCTGAGAAAGCAAGGGTAGGTATCTGTGATAAATGCGGACTGGGGATAAGCGGCGAAGATTCCATACCTTTTATGGAAAGGTTGGGCAAACAGTACGTCCACATTAAATGCCCAAGAAAGCGCAAAGGAGAGGGAGGGAAGGATGCTAGAACTATCCGAAGCACAAGTTAAGCAAGCGGTGGAGCAGTATCTACAGTTTGCCATGAACAAAGGTGATCTCTGGTTCGCTAGGCTGAACGCTGGGCAAATCCCAATCACAAACAAGGATGGCTCACGCCGTCTATTCAAAGGCGTAGAGAAAGGAACCTCTGACTACATTGTGGTACAGCCACGCTTCGTCAGGATGAAACACCGTGTTATGAGGCGGGTGGCGTATGCTCTCCCTATCACCAGGACTATTTTTGTGGAGTGTAAGTCCACGGATGGCAAGCAAAGGCTGGAGCAGATAGTGTTCGAGGAGAAAGTTAAGGAAATCCACTGCATGTACCTGATAGTCAGGTCAGTAGAAGAATTACAGGAGGTTATCGAACAAGAATGAAACAACAAAGACAGCGAAACAAACTGCTCACGCCCTTAGTCGTGAAGGTACTACCAATCATGGAGGAAGAAATGATAGACACTATCTATATCAAGATGTGCGATTGCTCTGAGATACAGAAGCAGAAACCTGATTCAACATATGCTCTTTGGGAGGCTCGCATACCTCCTATTGGATACCACTTAGGAAATGTATTTGCCTATATTGAGCCTAGAATCATCTGGCTCCCTACGCAGTCCCAGTTGCAGAAGATGGTGGGTTTACATCCATTCCGAGTGTGCGGTAATTTTTATGAATGGTTATTTGATTCGGTTGATGATGGCTGGCATGTTAACCATAACCACCAAAACTTTACCTCAAGGGAACAGCTTGAACTGGCGTTCTGTATGTCTGAAAAATTCGGGAAAGTCTGGACAGGGAATAAGTGGACTACTTCCCAATGCTAGTCTTGGTGATGAGCCGCAAGACAAAGTTGATGATGACGATAAGTGATGCCTGAACTTCCAAGCTCAAGCCAACACCCGTGGTCACATGTAGGAGAACAGACACTCCCGCTATCAGATTCACCCATAGGGTCTTTGACTGATGCCACTTTTTCATTTGAGGTCTCCTTTCTATTCTAATTGGACTACTCCTTTCTACTGCCCCGTAAACGTCTTGTAGAGAGCCACTATCATAGCCAATACCATAGCCCAGATACCACCCACCTCTTTCTTGCTCCTCTTACTCTGTGATTTGAGCCCTGCGATGGCCTCACCATGTTCCTTAACGGACAGCTTCATCTCCTTCATATCCCCCACCATACCCTTCTCTTCTGTGCCGGGGACTCCAAAGAAACCCTGATGTACTTGCTGGATTAACTCATTATCTTTTTTGGTCATGGTGTCCCTCCTTATCTACTCTCTAGTGTTTTTATCTTTGCCTTCAGGTCATCTATTTCCTGGGCCAGATTCCTTGCTGGCTTGGGTTCAACATAGCTAGGATTGGGTATGAGTTTGTCAGTATCAAACAGCCAAGCCGCAAGGTCTTTGTCAGGAATAGGAATATCAAGTAGGGCTATGGCCTCGTTAGGCCGGTTCCTTAGCTTGACGTCCTCGTTGCCGTGTCTATTACCCCACCATCCAGTTAGCTCTTTTGTGGTTTTGTTGTACCGTACTTCAAGCATCATTCACTCCTAGCTGTACTTGATTATAACACCAATTACATGAAGATTAGGTATATTCACCCCCTCACCGTTAACGACAATACCTATACGGTCATTAGCAGCTAAACTACTTAATACACCAGATAAATCCAATTCCTCTAGTTCATTCATAGTTAATGCGTAGTCTTGATTAAGGGCATTCTCACTGTGCGTAGTATATGCTTGCCCCGTAGCACCATAATCAGACGAGATAGTGAGCCTATGCGTTGCAGTCGTATTAGGTATAACTAAAAGAACAGCACTCGTAAGAGAGGAAAAGTCAGCAGGAGTAATAAAAGTTATCCTGACTTTCTCATTCTGGGCATTTATAAGCCATGTTGGGAAGTCTCCTTTATTACCTTGTGTAGCACCACTTCCACCAAATACAACCGCATGGGAGAACTCCCTAGTCGCATTCACATCATTGTCATCTACATACTTTTTAGTTGCTGCGTCTTGATTGGCGGCAGGGTCCACTACAGATGTAATCTTTTTGGTATTCATAGAAAAGTCAGCACCAGATTGCCCACTGAGAATAGCCATGAGTTCTGCGCCTGTCAGGGCAACGATATTCCCTGCCGCTTTCCGCCCGACTATCCGTGAAGCTGCTACCGGAAGGACAACGGGCGTATTGTCCGCGATTGCAATCAGGATTGAGTGTGTGTCATAGGTTGCCTTTTCCACAAGATCGGTTACCGCCTCATCATATTGGGTCTCAACCTGGTCAAGGTTAGCTGCAGACAAAGCTGGAGCTGCACCGTTCACCCAGGGGCCTACTTTCACATATGCCATGATTATGCCTCCGCTATAGAATCAGTTCTCTCGATCTGAAGGCTTTCTAACGTTGTTTTTACCCTGGAATACAGAACCCTGGCTATCATTATCCCCGTATCCGCGCCGGCACCCGCGCCTACACCTGCAAACCATCCTATCTCCTCAATCACCCCAACCGCCTCAGAAGGTGAGACATAGACGGTGCTTAATAGTGAAGTCGCTGT
>SDBU01002235.1_pt1 | contig 26132 bp, 20 predicted proteins | sample 2277071 | NCBI WGS metagenome assembly SDBU01 (sample SAMN10397929, study PRJNA504765) | marine sediment metagenome | isolation source: marine sediment core GS08_GC12, 126 cmbsf | place: Arctic Ocean: Gakkel Ridge, Loki's castle | collected 2008
ATAAAAGTTGAGCCGCCGGGCGAAGGCGACGTAGCTAGGAGAAGGGGACCTTTCCTCGATGATATTCCAGGGAGCGAGCGTAGCGGGCTTTTCCTCTATCTAAATGGAAATAAGCTGGGCACTACCCTGAACGTCAAAACGCGGACGGGGCAAAAAATCCTGCGAGAGTTGCTAAAGGACGCAGATGTTTTTGTTGAGAGTAATCCGCCTAAGAAGATGGCTGACTTAAAACTTGACTACGCTGCGTTGGGGGAATTAAATCCTCGTCTTATAGTTACCTCGATTACTCCGTTTGGGCAGACAGGGCCCTACAGAGACTATAAAGGTTATGCGATCAATACTGCTGCGCTCGGTGGACAGAGCATGCGCACCGGAGAACCTGACCGGGAGCCTTTGGCACCGGTGCTTTCGCAGAGTCATTACCAGAGCGGCGCTATGGGGTCTGCGTCGACATTTGGGGCTCTGTTTTCCCGGATGTCCACGGGACTGGGGCAGCATGTCGATATATCGGAGGCTGAGGTGTGGGCTACTATTCATCTTGGCCACGGCGTACATTTGGGTGTTTTCGAGGGACGGAAGAGTATCAGGGCAGGGCATCGTACGATCAGTGTCTATCCCTGGTGCATACTGCCCTGCAAAGATGGCTACATGTGTCTGATTGCTATTCAAGGTTATCAGTGGAAGAGATTCCTGGAGGCCATGGGAAGTCCGGAATGGATGGGTGATCCCAGGTTCAGAGATCGAATTGTGATGGCATTCGAGCATGCTGATGAAGTCGATTCCTTGGTGGAAGCCTGGCTGATAGAGCACACGAAGGAAGAGATCTTTGAAATGTGCCGGCAGGGACAGATAACATTTGCCCCGGTGAGAAACCTAGCCGAGGTTGCGCATAACCCTCACTTCGAGGAACGGAAATATTTTGTGGAGATGGACCGGCGCTATGCAGGTACGCTGAAGTATCCGGGGGCACCTTACAAACTTTCGGAGACCCCGTGGCAACTGGAGCGCCCAGCCCCTTTGCTGGGGGAGCACAATGAGGAGTTTTACTGTGGCCGCCTGGGGTACTCTAAGGAAGATTTAGTGAGGATGCGAAGAGGCGGGATTATCTAATGCAGACAAGGGAGAAGCATTGAGATGGCGGTTTATCCTCTACAAGCTTACCGTGTAGTTGATTTCTCATGGGTGTGGGCTGGCCCTTTGCTGGGAATGATCCTGGCCGACATGGGTGCCGAAGTGATCAAGGTGGAGACGAACAAGCGGCTGGATAGCGCCAGGCTGACGCCAGGCCGTTCGACTGTAGGCCCGGAGACAGACTTTGTGTTTCACAGCATGAATCGGAATAAGCTGGGTATCACCGTGGATATGTCCGATCCCAGGGGGGCAGAGCTGATAAAGGACCTGATAAAGATAAGCGATGTGGCGGTAGAAAACTTCTCGCCCAAGGGATTGAGGAACCTGGGCCTTCAATACGAAACCCTGAGTGGGATCAACCCCAAGCTCGTCATGATCTCGCTGCCGGCTGCCGGGCAGTACGGGCCCCTTTCGGATATTGTTACGTATGCCCCATCATTAGGTGCCCTCTGCGGATACTCAAGCTTAATTGGCTATCCAGGGGAACGGGTGCTGGGGGAGCAAACGCCCTATCTTGATGTCAACTCGGCCATACATGGTGCTTTTGCAGTGATGGCTGCCCTCTACTATCGCGAGAGGACGGGGAAGGGGCAGTATATAGATATGGCCCAGATAGAAGTGGGGGCTTCTACCATTGGCGAGGCGTTCATGGAGTACTTCATGAACGGTAGGGTAATGGGAACAACAGGGAACCGCAACCCGGTAATGGCTCCTCATAACAATTACCCGTGTTTGGGGGAGGGAAGGTGGGTCTCTATCGCAGTTAAGACCGACGATGAGTGGCTGGGCTTCTGCAACGCCATTGGTAATCCACCCTGGACTGAGGATGTAAGGTTCAGCGATAAGTTCAACAGGATGAGAAGCCAGGACGAACTGGACAGACTTGTCTCCGCCTGGACTATCGGACACACCGATTATGAGGTGATGGATATTCTGCAAAAGGCGGGTGTGGCCGCGACTCCTTGCCTGGACCTAATGGAGAGATTCTCTGACCCTCAGTTCGAGGCGAGAGGGACTCATTTGCAGGTTGAACATCCAGCGACTGGCGTTGATATTATTGCAGGGATACCCTTCAAGCTTAGCGATACACCGTGCGAAGTTCACCGACATGCCCCTCTTCTCGGCGAGCACAATGAATATGTTTTTAGCGAGCTTCTATCCAGGACGAAGGAAGAGATCGCTCAGCTAATCGAGGATAAGGTGATCTACTAAGCAAACATTCAGCCATCAGCTTTGATCAAATCCCCCTTAATCCCCCTTTTCAAAAGGGGGACTTTTTTGAGCTATTGAAAAAGCTGAATGCTGATAGCTGAACACTTACCGCGGTTATCAGTTGCGGGGCAACCCCAGCCCCCTGGTAGCTATGACGTTGCGGTTGATCTCTGATGTGCCGGCGCCAATGGTGTCGCCAACGCTGAACAGGTAGACAGTCTGGACCATACCTCGAATCGGGGCTTCAGATACTGACCCCATCTGGCCATAGAGCCCCATCATCCCCAGCCCGGCATTTGAAAGCCTCTGGCCCAGCTCGGCGCAGAAGTTCTTGCCCATTGAGGCCTGATAGTCAGGGATGAGACCCTTGTCCTCCATGGAGGCGATGTTGTAGCACATCAGACGCCCTACTTCGCACTCGATAGCAAATTCGGCCAATTTATGACGGACAATAGCATCCTGATTCAGTGTTTTGCCGTTACGTCTGGTCTCGCTGGTGTATTTTATTAGCTCATCTACCAGACGGCGGTTTCTTCCTAAAAAGTCAATGCCGGCGGTCCTTTCGAAAGAGAGGGCTGTCATAATGACTTTCCAGCCTTGGTTCTCCTCCCCCACAAGGGAGTCAGCCGGGATATGTACGTCATCGAAAAAGACCTCGGAGTTTTCGGGGCAATCGGCGAGATTGATTAAAGGGTTAACGGTGACGCCCGGGGTTTTCATGTCGACAAGGAAGACGCTGATGCCTTTGTGTCTGGGCGCGTCGATATCAGTCCTAACCCCCAGCCAGCACCAGGAAGCGCGGTGAGCGGCGCTTGTCCAGACCTTCTGCCCGTTGATGATGTACTCTTCACCTTTCCTTACGGCTCGGCACTTCAGGGCAGCCAGATCCGACCCGGCCTCGGGCTCGCTGTAGCCGGTGCACCAATAGGTCTCACCGGCAGAGATACCCGAAAGGTGTTTTTTCTTTTGCTCTTCGCTGCCGAAGAGTATCAGGGATTGCCCGATCCAGCTTACACCACCTACACCCATGTCGGCCCCGGGCACCAGGTTGTATGCCATCTCCTCGCGATAGATAAGGTATTCCGTGTGGGTGGCAGCGAGACCGCCGTACTCCTTGGGCCAGGCCATGGTGAGCCAACCCCGCTGGGACAGTTTCTTGGATGTCCGCTGGGCTACCTCCCAACTGTAGTCATCGCCGTATTCCTCGGCGTATCCGCCGCCTCTCCAGTCGGGTGGCAATTCCGTTCTGGCGAACTCCTTTAGTTCACTCCTTAGTGTCTGCTCTTTCTCCGAGAAACCGAAATCCATGTATGCTAGCTCCTTTCGTTAAAAAAGGGAAGTTTGAAAAAGTGCACTGATATGATAAAATACCCTAAGGCTTTAGTCAAACATAAAAGGGGGCTTGTATGGAACAGCGCAAGATGATAGATGTCCCGATCGGCACAACTGTCAGGAGTTCAGTCAGGGCGCCGATTGATGGTGATTATGAGTTCGTGGAGCATCTCGCCCCTTCGGATTGCAAGCCCTCTGGCGGGGATACCAAGATTTACCGGATGAGGGGGGAACTCCTGCCCCCGTGCAAGGCTTGTGGGAAGAGGGGTATCTGGAAGCTGGCGGAGAGCAAGCTTGAGATAGCCAAGGACAACACACCGTATGTTCTCGAAAAAGTCAGGGGTGACCGGCCCGACGTATCATATCCGTCCGGTACAAAGCGGTAAGTAATCGCACACTTCCTGTTGCCAAAGCCCAACGAAATACCACACCCTACATGCATTTCAGAATGCCCCTGGCCCAGGGGCAGTCGCCGCACGGTAGGGTGTATTCATAGCAGTCTTTGCGGAAGACAGGTGCGAGCAGCGCGAAGCAGGCCTCAGCATGAGGGCAATCCCCACAGGGAGAGAAGTCAAATCTGTCGACCCGCTTACGGAAAGTGCGGTACTCCCTTGAATTCCAGATATCGCTGAAGTCCCGCTCCCGAACATTCCCGAAGCTGACGCTGGTAATGCTCTTCTCTCTGTTGTTGACATAACATATGTACGAATGATAGAGATTGTTGCAGGGTCTAACGTAGCCGTCCCAGCTGACAAAGGCGATCCTATCCTTAATAAAGCCGCATTCCCTCTCGGTTTTTGGTGTAAGCGGTGGCAGGTCCAGGGCTATGGAGTGCTCTTCCGCCTTAGCGCTGGCCTCGGCAAATATCCTGGCTGTATGGTCAAGAGAGGTGCCGTCTCTCTGCATCAAGCTTTTGAAATTCATGAGCACCTTTTGTTCCCGGGCTTTGGCTACCGTTTCATCCAGTAGCTGGAACTTCTGCTCCATGCTCTCGTCATAACCGCGAACGCTATCCCGCACAGGATTTGCCGAACGTAGTTTGTCCTTCAGTGGGGGTACACCAAAGAGGGCGTTTGCGTAGTTCTCTACGTCAGGTGTTTCGAATGCCATGTCTAAATTGCGGCGCTTGGCTTCGGCTTCGGTTGCGTTGAATAGCTCAATAGCTTGGTCAGAGTCATACTCGTACAGAGTCTGGTCATTCATCTCGGAAGTGTGAGGCAGCAGGTGTGTAATGATGATGAAGCTTATGCCATATCGGGCGGCTAGGTCAACAACCTGGGGCAGCTCGCTGATGTTTCTCTTCATGGCGACAAATTCAAAGCCAATCCGCGGGGTTTGGATGCCAAGCTTTTTCTTGGCCTTGTTCAACCGCTCGACGTTCGTGAGTACTTGATCTAAACTGGCATCCTTCCTGATCTCATTGTACGTGCCGGATGTGGCAGCGTCGATGGAAACTACGATATCATCCAGTCCTGAGGATACTAGCTGCTTTGCCATGGTATCATCGAGGAGGGTTGCGTTTGTGGTGAGACTGAAAGCCCCATTTGGGGGCAGGTGTTCCTTGCCCAGACGGATCATCTCAATGACGTTCTCGTTGAGCAAGGGCTCACCGATGCCTATGATGTTAACAGCCTCAATTTCGGGGAATATGGGCAGCAAAGCCCTATAGGTTTCCATCGTCATATCGCTGCCATCTTCCTTCCAGAGTTTCCTCATGCACATGTCGCAGTTAAGATTGCACCTCGTAGTGACCTCAATGTTCAGCTTCCTGGGTTTATCATCCATAGCTTAGCTGCTCCCGATCATAATGTGGCTGGAAAATCAATCAAGCGTGTTACTTGTCTCTTTAATTGTAGCATCATTGCGAGTTCGCCTCAACGAGATCAGGCGGCATCGGACGCGAAAAAATGAAGCTCGCTTGCATCGCAAGCGAGCTTCATGTCTAATGCGTTTTATATGCTGTATGAAGCTAGCTTAAAGCCTCCTGCGCACCAGGTACGAGGCGAGGAACTTCCTGTCGATGTTTGGTGTGCGGTACAGCTGGAAGATCATCGAATCCCTGTACAGCAACTCCATGGGCCAGCCTTCCTCTCTCTCGATCGCACGGGCGCCCATGAGCTCTATGGCCTTGCGGCAGGCGTCGATAGCCGCCGGGGCGGCGAACTTGAAGGCGAGAATCGACCACTTGCCATGCTTTGCCTCCTCATCACCCTCGTCATACAGCCTGTTGGCCTTGGCGGCGATCGCACGGGCGGCCTCGGCGTTGACCCACATATCGGCTATGGGGAAGTGGACGCCTTGATATTCGATAAGCGGGTGGTCCCACCTTACGGTGCTTGTGGTGTAGTCAAGAGCCTGGCTGATGGCAGCTTCGCAGGTTCCAACGGCCTGGAATGCCTGGTTGCCCATGTGTTTATTCATTGCACCAACTATAGCGTAAAGCCCCTTGCCTTCGGGTGCCGCTATATACTTCTTGTCTACCTTCACATCCTTCAATAAAATCTCATAGCGGGCACAACCCCATCTTGCACCCTGTAGGTCCCCCTCGCGGCCTCGGATAATACCGGGTGCGTCGTCGTTGACTATAAAGAGAGAGAGGCCGCTGGTGCGCTTGGAAGTATCGGTCTTGAGCAGTACCATATGCCATTGCAGACCTACCGGGCCTGGGCTGCACTGGGCCATCCACCACTTGGGCCCGTTGAGAAGGTAGTCGTCACCGTCGCGGTTTGCATATCCGCGCATGCCGCCCATGTCGACGCCTGACTCGGGGTCGGTGGCCCATAATGTGCAGAATCCCCCGTCCAGCGTGCGCTTAAAGTATTCTTTCTTAACGTCCTCGTCAGGGGTCCAGTGTTGAAGGATGTGCACCGTGGGTTCGCCGTAATAAAACCCGTCGTCCATCCTCGGTGTGTAGGCTATCTTGGTGATCTCAGCGGAGAGCAGCCCGCACTGGGACATATTCCAGCCGGGGCCGCCGTACTCCGTGGGGATAGTTCTGCCATAGAACCCGGCATTGATTATGGCTTTATTCATACCATAGTAGACGTCTGACATCTCGGTCATTGCCAGGATGCCGCCGAGGCGGTCCAGTTGCCGGCGGTTGGGCAACCACCATTCCTCGATTATGTCCCGTGCCTGTTCCAGCTTTTCGTACATCTCGGGCGTCCACTCCTCGGGATGGTCGGCCGGGTCATAGATATTGGGCTTTGTAATGTCCATGCGGTTCTGCCTCCTTAGCGCACCTTTGGGTTTATTTAACCAAGATACCGGTGATGTTGCTGACGTCTTTCCCAGGGATTCTATCCCTGTTGCTCTTTCACAAGCCAATCAGGCTAGGGTTGGAGGATGATGAAATCAATCAGAAAAGACGACAATCTAGTTTACTGGTTTTCCGCCTTGGGTGTCAAGCAAAATCGATGGTTCACACATGGTTGGGATCGCTTGCGCTATCTGTACTTCCTTTGTGGCCTGCTTGTCCGTTGGAGGAATCACTCATGTGTCAGCGTACGATAGTTGACTTGGGAGTAGTTGGTTGGTACAATTTTATATAGAGCGGGAGTGTGCATGAATATATAGCAAGTGCGACCTGAATGAGACAAAAGTCACAGACAGCCGTAGTAGCGGCTTCTAGAATAGAGCACAACCCGGGAGGGTGAATTACCCGGTAGTAAAGGGAGGCTTGAGATGGTTGACTTAGCGGAGAATATTCAGGAAAAGCGTCTGACGCAGATAATAGCGGACAAGGTACGATACAGAACGATGATGGGCCAGCGGACAGGCCGTGTTGAGGAGCAGGAGAAGCTGGGTAAGATAAGCGATATTAGGCCGACGCTGAGGCTCGATCCCGAGCGGGCGCGGCACGTAACGCAGGTGTACAAGGCGACCGAGGGCGAGCCGATCTCTATCAGAAGGGCCAAGGCGGTAGCGTATCACTTGGACAATATGACAATATATATCAACGATTACGATCGGATTGCGGGCAACTCATCGAGATCACCCGATCATGTGATCAGCTATCCTGAGCTATACTCCCGCTGGGTGAACAAAGCGATTGAGATGGGCTATAAGGACATGCTCAGCGATGAAGAGCGGGATGAGATGCATGAGATCTTGAAGTACTGGTTCGACAAGTCTGTTCAGGGTGCTGAGCGGCAGTATCTTGCCGAGGAGGACAAGCCATACTGGTCATATATGAACCAGGGTGTGTTTGTCTGGGTTCATGGGGCTCACTCTGGCCAGGTGCCGAACTACGAGAAAGTATTCAAGGTGGGGTTGAAGGGAATATTGAAAGAAGCGCAGGACAAACTAGCGGAGATAACCCAGGACAAGGACCTGATACGCGATCATTCGCAGGAGTTTTTGAAGAAGAAGGCGTTTCTGGAGGCTGTGATTATAAGCATTGAGGCGGCGATAAGATGGGCGCACAGGTATGCTGATCTTGCCAGGGGCATGGCGGAGGCAGAGACGGACGATAAGAGAAAGAAAGAGCTGGAGCAGATAGCTGAGAGCTGTTCCTGGGTACCTGAGAATCCCCCCCGGACGTTCCACGAGGTGTTACAGGCGTGGTTCCTGCTGTTCCTGCTGGTGAGGGTGCTGGACATCCAGACGAGCGGCATAGGTGACAGGGTGGACTACCTGTGGTATCCATTCTACAAGAAGGACAAGGAAGAGGGGCGGATAACGCCTGAGGAAGCGCAGGAACTCATGGAGTACATCTGGCTGAAATTCACCGAGCTGGCTGACTTCAATGCTCCCATAATGGGGAGCGGCGCTCACACTACACCGAGGTATATAACCATTGGCGGCCAGGATCGTATGGGGCGGGATGTGACCAACGAGTTGACGTACATAATTATGGATAGTGTAAAGTCGCTGGGGCTGGTGGAGCCGATGATGGTGGTCAGGCTGCATAAGAACACGCCGGACGAGTTCCTCTATCGGTTCACGGACATCATGAGGGAGGATGCGGGGCACTACGGCATATTCAACGATGAGTTCATGGTGCCGTGGCTGGTGAGCAAAGGATTGCCTGTAGAGGATGCGAGGAACTGGTGTGTAGAAGGGTGCATGAGGTGGGCGGTAGTTGGCAAGCCAATGGGGCACCGGGGGATAGCTGGTGTGGGATTTGCGCTGCCCAAGTGCCTGGAGTACGCCTTAAACCAGGGTAGGGATCCCAAGTTCTTTGATGGGAAGCAGATAGGCCCTGAGACGCCAGACCCATTGACCTTCACCTCGATTGAGGATGTGATAGAGGCGTATCTGGAGCAAACAAAGTTCTTCACCGAAAAGATTGTGACATTCAGCAACATAACGGATGCTGTTGAAGATATCTGGCTGCCGCAGCCGTTTAACTCGGCGTTGCTGGATGGTTGCATCGAGAATGCTATGGATGTGAGGGATCTGCACTACTGGCACAAGACGAACATGCAGCCTGTAGGGCAGACGACGGTGGTGAATGCGCTGGTGGCGATGAAGAAGCTGATCTTTGAGGACAAGACGGTGACCATGGAGCAGTTGCTGCAGGCGCTCAAGGACAACTGGGAAGGGCATGAAGAGCTGCGTCAGATGTTCCTGGATGCACCGAAGTTTGGCAATGACGACGACTACGTTGATCTTTTCGCCAGGGATGTGCACATCAGGACATGCCAGACGATACATCAGTTCAAGACGATATTTGGTTTCAATGTACAGTCTGATGGCAGTGGCAGTGCGAGCTACTTCAGCTTCAGTGGACTGACCGGTGCGACCCCTGATGGAAGAAGAGATCGCGAGATATTCGGTGATGGCACCGTCTCTCCGGTGGCGGGCACCGACAAGAAGGGGCCGACGGCGGTGTTGAAATCGGTAGCTAAGATCGACCCGCAGTTAACATTCAATCACCTGTTCAACCAGAGATGGGCGCCGGAGTTTCTGGAGGGAGACAACAGGTCTAAGTTCGTAGCCTACCTGAGGACGTTTGTGAATCTGGGCATACACCATGTGCAGGGGAATGTGATAGATGATGAGGTGCTGAGGGATGCGCAGGTACATCCTGAGAACTATGAGAGCCTGGTGGTGAGGATTGCTGGATTCAGCGCCTATTTCACGGATATGCACAAGGAGGTGCAGGACCAGGTCATTGCCAGGACAAAGCAGAAATTATCGTAGTATCGTAGAAAAGCGGTATGTAAGGTAAGGGGCTGCTCCGTATCGGAGCAGCCCCTTTTGCTGTGATCATAAATGTTACCCTGTGTAATTGCTACGAAAATAGACCCTCGATATACTAAGCCAAGCCCTTATCCCCTGTCATTTGGATTCCTGCTTCCGCAGGAATGACACGAAGTAGGGGCGTTTCGCGAAACGCCCCTACCCGCAATGATGGCAGTAAGTAAATGTCGTAGCGAGGTACGTATAATGCAGGGGCTTGGTAACCAAGCCCCTGCTATTAAAAGAGCGCTAATAGTGAAAACCGTAGCCCGTACCCCCGTTCACTCTGAGCCCTTCGATAAACTCAGGACAGGCTTGTCGAAGGGCTGTCATTGCTCCGGAAATGGGAGATAAAAAAGCTCGTCTTGAGAATGTAGGGGCACGGTTACCGTGCCCCTACTCACCACGAACGGCGTCTTGAATGCCGGTTATTATAAAAGCAGAACCGTAAGGTGGGTTTAACGCAGTTAAACCCACCACTCGCTCGAAAACTTTACCGGAGATTTAATCTTATCGCGAAGGTATTTACGGGTTGGTGGGTTTCGATACGCTCAACCCACTCTACCTTTTTATTCTACTTTCCCTTCCAGACGGCCTTGCGGCCTTCCATGAAGGCGCGGGGGCCTTCTTTGGCGTCTTCGGTGTCGAAGATGATCCATGATTGCAGGCGCTCGATGGAGTAGGCGGCATCGAGGGCCTGCCCTCTGATGACGGATTCCTTGATCGCCTGCACTGCCAGGGGGCCGTTTGAGCATATCTTCTCGGCGTAGGCCATAGCGGTCGGCATGAGTTCTTCATAGGGAACCACTTTGTTGATAAGGCCGATGTCGCAGGCTTCCTGAGCAGTGAACTGATTAGCGGTGAGGAGCATCTCCATAGCGCGGGCGTAAGGAATCTGTCTGGGAAGTCTGACAGTAGTACCGCCGCCGGGGAAGAGCGCCCACGTGGGCTCCATTACTGCGAAGACAGCTTTCTCAGAGGCTACCCTGATGTCAGTGCCCAGGAGCATCTCCAGACCACCGCCGAAGCAGAAACCGTTGACAGCGGCGATGACAGGCTTCCAGAGGTCGAAACCGCGGAGCACTGCGTTGAGGGGTTTGGTGTCCGACTGGAGGTCTCTGAGATCGGCTTCGATAATCTTGGGGAGGAAGGTTTTGAGATCTCCACCGACGGAGAATGCTGTTTTGCCGGCGCCGGTGATGATAGCTGCCCAGATATTGCGGTCATCCCTGATATCCATCCAGGCATCGGAAAGCTGTTCCATCATCTCGTCATCCATGGCGTTGAGTGCATCGCGGCGATTCATGGTGACGATGGCTATGTGCTCTTTCTTTTCATAGATAACTGCTGGCATTTTATTCTCCTTCTAGAGTTTGCCCGGCACCCTATTTGCTGGTTGCCGGCCTGAACTTGGGCAAGTGCCAATCCTGATCTTCTACCTTTTCGAAGACAAGTTCGAGGGGCATATCGGCATAGATATCCTCGTTCTTGCAGCCCACTATATTAGTGTGCATACGTGGCCCCTCCTCCAACTCAACAATAGTTACGTTATAAGGCGTATCCCAAGCTGGATAAAAGGCCTGGTGAGTGACCTCCCAGGAAAAAACCCTGGCTTTACCGCTAGCTTGGGTCCACTGATAATTCATGCTCATACATCTTGGGCAGAGGTTGCTTGGGGGGAAGCGATAGAATCCACAGTCATCACACCTCTGAAGCAAAAACTCCTGTCTCTGGCATCCATCCCAAAAGGGCTTGGATTCTTCGGAGGGCATTGGGAGCGGCTTGGGGAGCTTAAACTCTGCCATATAATCACCTCCTCAGGATTAAAGTAGAGAAGCTGAAGGTTGGCGGATACTCATTAACGACACCACCGAATCCAGTTATTAAGGTAGTCTCAGCATCCTTCACCTGTCTTTCCCCACACTCTCCTCTTAGCTGGCGAACACCCTCGATTATGTGTCCCATACCCATGGTGTGACCTTCTGAAAGCAGACCACCGGCTGTGTTGCAGGGGAGCTCACCGCCAAGCTCTATCTTGCCGCTCTCAACAAAAGGCCCACTCTCTCCAATTTTACAGAAGCCGCAGGCTTCCACTTGTGTAAGGAAAACGATTGTGAAAGCATCGTAAAATTGGCAGACATCGATGTCCTTTGGTGTCATACCCGCCATCTTGAATGCAGTTTCACCTGCTCTTGTCCAAGCAGCCCAATCAGAGATTTCGGGATTGCGGTAAGGGCGTAACAGAGGTGCTCCATGCGCTTGCCCACAGCCGCTGATATAAATAGGACGGTTCTTCAGATCCCTCGCTCTCTCGGCAGTGGTCACTACAACGGCGCCACCACCATCTGTCCAGGGGCAACAATCCAATGCGCGCAAGGGCTCTGATATCCAGCGAGAATTTTGATGATCCTCAAGGGTGATTGGTTTGCCGTACATCTGGGCGTTTGGATTCAGGCATGCGTGCTTCCTACACGTGACAGCCACAGTTCCCAGTTGCTTGCTAGTTGTTCCGAAATCTATCATGTGCCTGCGGGCCACTTGAGCCAGGAATGGTATCGCCGAAATTTCTCCATAAGTCAGGGTAAACTCAAAGCCAGGTGGTAAACCCAGTGGGACATCTACAGGGTTGTTTTGCCAGCCATAGCAGCAGACCACAGTGTGGCACATCCCGGCATTAACGGCCATAGCAGCCATCTGCGTTATGGCGATGGGAGTAGAACCGCCACAGTCTACGGTAGCCGTGAAGTTGGATGAGATTCCTAGAAGATCAGCAACTCTTCCTGCAAAGCCATGTCGCTCGCCCTGCTGTGAGGGGTGCACAAATAAAAGACCATCGACATCATCCTTAGTTAAGCCAGCATCCTCAATGGCTCTTTTGCAGCCTTCTAAGGCGAAGTCCATGGTGCTTATCCCTGCCATCTTTCTACCAAGTTTGGTGAGACCGACGCCAACGATGGCACTCTTATCTTTCAGGCTCAATTCATCACCTCTTTGTCCTAATTAGAGGGGAGTTCTTCCTCTCAACTCTCTATGGAGAGAATCCGGGCTGCATTATCACCTAATATGGCAGTGACCTCAGCCTCTGTGAAGGTTATGCCTTCGGGAGCGTTTTGTGGCAGCTCTCTGATTAAATCTGCGTAGTCTTTGGTGGACATAAGGGCGGCCACAAAGGGATTGTCGGTGCCGAAGAGGACCCTGTTCGGACCGAGGCGGTCGAGAGCGTGCCTCAGGACCTGGCAGAACTTGACGTAGTTAGCCCGGGCTACATCCTGCCAGGCTGAGACGTCAGTTAAGAGATTGTATCTTAGGCCAGCAAGGTAGAATAGCTGCTCGTGCCAGCCAAAGGCCATGTGGCCGGCAGTGACAGTCAGGTTGGGAAAGTCCTGCACAACGTCGTCGAGATATATGGGGTCACCGTACTTGGCGCGGAGGGGTGCTGCACCAAGCTGACCCGTGTGGCACGTTATCGGCAGTTGCAGTTCAGAAGCCTTCTCCAGTACGCGGTAAGTATTGGGTTCGTTCATGAAATAACCTGTCTGGGGATAGAGGTTTAGCCCCTTAAGACCCCACTCCTTGATGGCGCGTTCAAGCAGCTCCACAGCGTCAGGTCTGCGGGGATCAACCGTGGCGAAGGCAATTATCCTGTCGGGGTGACGGCTTTGGAGGTCTGCATAGGCCTTGAGTTGCACTTCGAGGGATACCTTTGGTTCGCCGAAGAGAATCCAGAAGTCCATGGGCAGCAGAACTGTTTTATCAATTCCACCGGCATCCATATCGCGTATCAGGGCCTCGCCCTCTGCGTCCCACAGGGCGGGGATCATGCTTTCTCTTATGGTCTCCAGGGGCATTTCCATACCCAACTGCTTCATGCCGTTTAGATACATATTAGTTACGGCTTGCCACCAGCCCTCAGGGTACCATTCCTCGGCTACCAGGTGATAGTGGGCATCGATAAACATTCCCTCCTCCTTTCTACAATTACAGCCACGAATCTCTTATCAATGACTTAGGGTCTGGGCAGACCCAGGCCGGCGATTGCGATAAGGATTCTCTCGATCTCGTTGCTACCGCCGCCGACAGCCTGCATCAGGGAGAACTTATATTCCCACCCCACGTATCCGTCGAGCGGAGCTCGTGCCCCTTTATCTAGTGGCCCGTAAAGACCGAGTATCTGCATTGCGGTATTGGCCAAGCGTCGCTCTAGTTCACTGGTGAAAATCTTGGTCATAGATGCCTCGGCGAAGGGGATGGTCCCCTTGCCCAGCAGCCAGGCTACTCGATAGGCGAACAAACGCCCGATTTCCAGGTCGATTGCCAGTTGAGCTAACCTTTGCCGAATGATTGGGTTCTCGCTGATGAGCTTACCGTTGCGGTACGTTGTCTTGGCATACTGCACTATGTCTTCAAACAAGTGCCGATGTAGTGCCACAACGCCTCCCATGAACACCCTTTCGTGGTCAAGAGCCACAGTGAGATAGTGCCAGCCCTTGTTTAGCTCGCCGACGACAGCACTCTTGGGCACGCGCACATTGTCGAAGAAGACTTCATACAGGGGGTAGTCCCACATGGTGTCGAGTTCCCCCACCGTAATACCCGGGGTCTTCATGTCGACGATAAACATGCTGATGCCCCGGTGCTTCTTGGGGGCGTCGGGATCGGTCCGCACCGTCATCCAGGCATAGTCGGCCTGCCCTGCGAAGCTGGTGAACAGCTTTTGACCGTTGATAACGTATTCATCGCCATCGAGTAAGGCTGTAGTCTGGCAGTTGGCAAGGTCGGAACCGGCGTCTGGCTCGGTATAGCCCAGACAGAAGACAAGCTCGCCTCTGAGGATTCTAGTCAGAAATTCCTTCTTTTGCTCCTCGCTGCCGACACGGAAGAGGGCGGGGCCTGCCATGTTCTGAGCCAGGATATGAGCACCACAGGGGGCTCTGGATTGCATCATCTCTTCGCTATAAACGAGCTGTTGTGTGTAAGGGCGTCCGAGGCCGCCGTACTCTGTGGGCCATCCTACGCCAAGCCATCCCTTAGCCGCCAACTTCTTGGTGAATTCGCGGCTGAACAGTTCCCGCGGAGTACGCCCCTTGTGCTCGGGGCCCAGCTCTTGGCGAAGAAACTCGCGAATCTCTTGCCTGAAGGCCTCTTCCTCTGGTGTGAACCCGAAGTCCATAGCGCCTCCTTTTCACCGACGTTCGGTTAGATAGTGGCTTAGAGTCCCATTTGCTGGGCGACTATCTCCTTGTGATAGTCGCTGTTACCGAAAACAACATCTGCTGACTTGGCCCTACGGTAGTAAAGTCCTATGTCATGGTCTCTGCTAAGGCCGATCGCGCCGTGGCACTGAACTGCCCTCTCCGTTACGAACTTATAGGCTTCATTGATCCAGGCTTTAGCGGCTGCGATGTCTTTTGGGGTGGCCATGTCCTCAGAGAGCATCCAGGAGACTTTGTACATGAGGTTTCTGCTGGTGGAGACGTTGGTCCACATATTGGCGCAGTAGTGCTGAATCACCTGGAAGGTGCCTATTGGCCTATTGTACTGCACACGTTCCTTGACATAATCCAGGGTCATATCAAGGCTTGCTTCCAGCCCACCAACTGACTCAGCGCATTTAGCCATGATAGCGTGGTCGAGGGTCTTGGTCACGATAGGCCACCCTTTGTCCGCTTCACCGAGCATGTTCGTCTTAGGCACGGTGACGTTCTCAAAGACGACTTCGCAGAGCTTGTCCATGCCAATAGTGGGGATGACTTCGCACTTGATGCCGGGGCTCTTGGCATCCACGATGAATAAGGTAATGCCCTCTTCGGGGTTAGACCCGACTGTGGTTCGTGTGACGACGATCATGCAGTCCGCGATATGGGCGTTCTCTACAAAGAGCTTGGTCCCATTTATGACGTAACTGTCTCCCTGAGCCACGGCCTTGATCTCGATACTGGCCGCGTTGTATCCGGCGTTGGGCTCATACAGGGCCATTGTGCTGATCATATCGCCCTTTGCTATCCTGGGCAAGAACTCCTTTTTCTGCTCCTCCGTGCCCGCTGACAATATAGGCAGGCTGCCAAGGACAACGGTGCAGAAGAATGGTCCGGGCAGGATATTGCGCCCCATCTCCTGAAGCAGAATTATGAGGTCCATGTAGTCCATTCCCATGCCCCCGTATTCCTCGGGGAGTACCAAGCCCATCCAGCCCAGGTCTGCCATCTTGTCCCACAACTCAGGGGAGTAGCCTTTTTCGTTCTCTTCCAGCTCTCGGACAAGGGTCTTAGGGCATTCCTTGATAAGGAAGTCCTTGGCCATCGTTCTCAGCATTTCCTGTTCTTCTGTCAGGTCGAGATTCATTTCCAACTCCTTGTTCGGATTTCAACTGAGCCAGGCACGGTGGCCGTCCCAGTACTCTTCTCTTTCCATTAGCACTGCTGTTCCTTGACCGAAGCCACCACATATAGATGCACAACCGTATCTGGAGCCCTGCCGGTTCATCTCGTGGGCCAGAGTCCCCATGACTCTCATGCCACTCGCGCCTATGGCGTGGCCGATGCACAGAGAATCCCCATTGACGTTCATCTTCTCAGAGTCTATCTTGAGTTCCTTAATCAACGTGAGAGGGACTACTGCGAAGGCCTCGTTTGTCTCCCAGAGGTCTATATCTGCTGGGGACAATCCAGCCCTTGCCAGCGCTTGTCTTGATGCCATGGTGGCGCTGTATCCCATTATCGCAGGGTCACACGCAGCCCAGGCGATGGATCTTACGGTTATCATCGGGACCAGTCCCAGCTCCCTGGCCTTCTCCTTTGGCATAAACACACCTGCTGCGGAGCCATCGCTCTGTTTGGATGAGCTGGCGGCCGTGACCCTTCCATTCTCCTTGTACAGTGAGGGGAGATCGCGCAACCTCTCGATAGTCGTGTCCGGCCTGACATCCTCGTCATAGTCAACGGTTTGGAAAGTGCCATCCGCGAGCTTGCCTTCCATCGGTATTATCTCATGTTTAAACTTACCTTCTCTATAAGCTGCTGCGGCCCTCAGGTTGCTCCTCAACGCCCATTGGTCCTGGTCTTCCCTGGGGATGTCGAATTTCTCAGACAGGTTCTCGGCGGTTATTCCCATGCCGATCATGGCTGCCTGATCGACAATTTCCCACAGCCTTGGGTTCGGTAGACCGCGTGAAATTGCGCCAGAAGCTATGGCTTCCTCAAACATTTTATCCATGTCTGTGTCGACGGTCCAGAGGGGAATGGGGAAGTGGGAGCAGCTCTCGTAGCCGCCGGAGATGACGATATCCTCAATACCCAATTGGATAGCCATGATACCGAAATGAGCGCCGGCCATACTGGACGTGCATGCCCGATCTACAGTTAGTCCTCTGGTCTCGAAGGGACAGGTCATCAGGCTTACGCTTCTGCCAGGGTTTGACTGCTCGCCTGTCAAGTTTGGCGAGCCCATAGTAACCTCGTCGATCATGCTTCTGTCCAGCTTTGTCCGCTTAAGTAACTCCTCGACCACCTGGGTTGCCAGGTCGTCACCACGCATGTGTGAGAAGAAACCGGGCCTTTTCTGACTTCCCCTGCCGAAAGGCGATCGAGCGTAGTCCACCATCACTACTTCTCTTATTGCAGTCATCTAATTTTCCTCCTTAATGTAATGCTGCTACCAGCTTCTCGGCAACCCCAGAGCCATTGTGCAGACCAGGTTTCTCATGATTTCAGATGTACCGCCTCCCATGTTTAGCCCCATAACGACCTGATAATAATTCACGTACTTGCCGTAGAAGGGGGCCCACTTGGAAGACTCCACCTGGCCGTAGAGTCCCATGATATCGCAGGCGGCATAGGCAAGGCGCTGCGTAAACTCGGTGACGAGAAACTTTGCCCCCGCAGCGAGCGGAGCGGCTGTCATGAGGCCGCCAGTGATCTGGTTCCAGACGACGGAGTGTGAAAAGGCTAAGCCGGCTTCGACCTCGATTTCCAGCTGAGCTAATTTATTGCGAACCAGTGGGTTTTTGGCCAGGGGTTCGCCACCCGCTTTCGTCTCCTTGCAGAATTGAACCAAATCCTCGAGGTCTCTCCTGGCTTTTGAAAACAGGTCTATCATCGAGCGCTCGAAGTTTGATGTCATCTGGGAGGCAATCCAGCCCTGGTTCTCCTCGCCAACCCTGTTGCGCACTGGCACACGGACGTCATCAAGAAAGACCTCGTTGAACATGTGCCCGCCGCCCATGCTGTAGAGGGGGCTTATGGTTATGCCCGGTGTTTTCATGTCCACCAGGAAGAAAGAAATCCCGCGGCTTCTCTTCTCCTCGGGATTGGTTCTTGCGACCATCATGCCCCAGTCAGCGCGGTGAGCCCCGGTGGTCCATATCTTCTGACCGTTGACGATGTAGTCATCGCCGTTCCTTACGGCGCGAGTAGTAAGGCATGCCAAGTCAGAGCCGGCATTGGGCTCGCTCCACAGTTGACACCAGTCTCGCTCAGCCCGGGCCAAAGGAGGCAGATGTTCCTTCTTCTGTTCTTCATTTGCGGTTGCGATAAGGGTGGGAGCCAGCATACTTGCGCCGATGGGATCAAGTCCCTGCGCCCTGTGGTACCCCCTGACCTCATTGAAGATAAACTGCTCAATTAGGGGAGCGTCGCGGCCTCCATATTCCTTGGGCCAGGCCATGGCTATCCAGCCCCTGGCTGCGAGCTTCCTCCCCAGCTGCTTGTGGAACTCCCAGCAGTGGTCGAATTCGAATAGCGCCTCCATTGAGGCGTCGAATTCGGGTGGGGCGCTCTTCATCTCCTCTCTGAAAAAGTCATCGAATTCCTTTCTCAGCGCTTCTTGTTCCGGCGTATATCGGAAGTCCAAAGCTCGTCTCCTTTCTGGCTGTGCTTACTCTTGAATTTTTGTTTGCGTTAAGGGTCGTATCACAAGGGCTGACTTAGCCTCAACTGTTGCAAGGCGCAGTAAGCTACTCATGCCCGTCGATCTCTTTACTTGTGATGTCATCGGCTGGTTATACTGCAAAGGACGGAATATGCTGTTGCTCAGAGGCTACCTGCCCTTGAACACAGGGTCGCGTTTCTCCAGAAACGCAGCCGCCGCCTCCTGAAAGTCCTCCGTGTTCAGCATCTGGTCCGTATATGCAATTTCATGCTCCATTTGCTTAATAATGTCAGTCTCAATCATAGATTTGTTGAGGGCTTCCTTGTGAACGGCCACTGCCAGCGGAGGATTCTTCGCTATTTTAGCAGCCAATTCCTTTGCTGCGGTCATCAGCTCATCATGGGGGACGACTTTGCTCACAACACCTATTCGTTCAGCCTCCGCAGCATCTATCATATCTCCCGTGAGAAGCAGCTCCTTGGCCTTGGGTAAACCAACCACGCGGGGTAGTGTGAAAGAGGCAGCTGTATCGGGACCAAGCCCTCTTTTGACAAAAATCATGCTGAATCTGGCCCTGTCCGAGGCGATCCTGATGTCGCATGCCAGCGCGACTGAGAAACCCAGGCCAACCGCGGCGCCATTTACGGCAGCGATCACCGGCTTGCGCATGGTTGTCATAACAACCACAGCACCTACAACCGTTCCCTTGCCCCACGGCACATCCTCTTCTTCAGCTTGAACGCGTGATGAAGCAACGCCCTGCTCCAGTTCTTCCTTGTCAACCTCAGGCTCCGCAGCAGCGAATATATTGAGGTCCACGCCAGTGCAGAAATGCTTCCCTGCGCCCGTTAAAATAACCGCCCTGATATTGTCATCCTTGTCCAGATTATCTCTAAAGACATGGTCTATCTCCTCCATTAGGCGGAAGTCGAAGGAATTGCCTGAATCAGGACGGTTTAAGGTAACCGTCGCGATGTGGCCTTCTTTTTCCACGATAAGACGCTTGTACTCCATTTGCTAGTCCCTCTCTATCATTTCGACTGCCGGCTGGAATAGTAGTCTTAACTGTATTTCTGAAGTAAAAGCCGCTTCAATCACTTCTAACAGTCGGCAGCCTCAAGGGTAATATATCACTATTTCCCTGATTTACAGGGGATTGACAACAATATTGGCTTTGACTAGTCCAGAAAGGCACAACTGGTGACGAATATCTATTGATTAGCTCAGTACCGCATTAGGCAATGGCCTTTATCTATCTGGGCAAAAACACTATTAATCACTGGTTATGCCAAGCTACCAAAGCCGGAGTAAGTATTGCCGGTGGCGAAACGTTTCTTGCCTAAATGTCTGCCCCAGGCATGCCAAGACTGCCCAGTTCGTTTATCCTTTCACTTATTTCCTTGACGGTCCATTTTCGCTCGATATCGATGGATTTTGCAAGCCGCGGGGGTAGCCACAACTCAAGTTTACCGCCTCTTATGGACAACCAGCGGCCCGTTATGTTTTGGGCGTGGTCGGTGCCGAGGTAAGCAACGAGAGGGGATACATTATCAGGGGCCATTTCGTCGAATTCACCCTCTTTTGCTTCGGCGAACATTCCGCCCAAAGCTGTAGTCTGGGTTGTCATTCTGGTCCTGGCCATCGGTACGATGGCATTAGCGGTGACGTTATACTTCGCCATCTCTCTCGCCCACACCATAGTCAGGGCGCCGATGCCTAACTTGGCCGAGGCGTAGTTGGGTTGCCCGGCATTGCCGAGGAGACCGGCGTGGGACATTGTGTTTATTAATCGTCCGCTAATTGGATTGCCTGCTTTGCTCTGCTCTCTCCAGTACGAACAAGCCCACCTGCCGCAGTTGAAGCTGCCGGTGAGGTGGACCTGGATAACAGCATCCCACTCGTCTTTGGTCATGTTGAAGGTCATTTTGTCGCGCAGGAAGCCGGCATTATTGACTAGAATATCGAGCTTGCCAAAGTTATCAACGGCGCAATCGATAATTTTTTTTGCTCCGTCGAAATCCATGACGCTCTCGAAGCTGGATGCCGCCTCTCCGCCCGCAGCCTTGATTTCCTTAACCACATCGTCAGCAGGTCCGGTTGCCTTTCCCGTTCCGTCCCATTCCGAACCGATGTCATTGACAACGATCTTTGCTCCTTCTTGAGCCATTAGCAAAGCGTGGCTTCTTCCAAGACCTCGCCCTGCACCTGTGATCACTGCGACCTTACCGTCTAGCATGCCCATCTTTCCTTGTTTACCTCCTTTTTAGTTTTAAAGAAGATGGCTTCTTGTTCTTCGGGATAACGGTTCCTGTATATACTCCTTGCTGATGTTCCTCCTCTCGTGTTTAGGTGTAAAAGAAGCCCGTTCTTCTAGTGGTAGTATAGTTGAAGAACGGGCTTAGTATCCTTGCAGGATCCCATACGCTTAGCTTTTCGACCTTGATCAAAGGAACTCCTCGGGCAGAAACGGGCTTAGTGCAATAATACAACAAATCGCAACGCTGCGCTAGCCTGAAGTTACCTTCCAACAACCGGATACGTTTTGGTAAGGGATAGCGCTTCCATTTTAAACCCTTACGGCACAGTGTCAAGGCAACTACGGGCCCAAAATCATCAGTTTAGAAGAAGGATTCGACTATGTACTCATCACCTCCAATTATCTGTTCCTTTTCCAGTTCAGCGATTTCACCATCGGACATGCCGATTACCTCTTTGAACACATAATCGTTGTGTTCGCCTAGGCAAGGTGCCGGCTTGCGTATGTTAAGCGGCGTCTTATTCATGTTAAATAGCATCCCTGGATAGAGGTGAGTGCCTGCCTCACGGTGGCTGACTAATTCGAAGAACCCGCGGCACTGCAAATGGGCATCATGGTAGGCATCTCGCTGATCAAGCACCGGGCCCGCTGCAACCCCTTCCTTTTGCAGGATGTACATAACCTCGTAGTGGTCATGGCGACAGGTCCATTCCTCGATGTATTTATCCAGCTCATCCTGGTTCTCGATGCGGCCCGTGACAGTAGAGAACCTCTCATCACTTGTCCACGGCGGGTTACCTAAAGCACGGCAAAGTCCCTGCCATTCCTCGTCTGAGGAAACAGAGAGCACAGCCCACCTATCTTCACCGCGGCAGCGGTAAACTCCGTGGGGGGCCATGGCAGGATGGCGATTGCCCGTAGGTTCTTGAACTCTGCCGTTCATAGTGTAGTCCATGATGGCTTCTCCGAGATGGGGGATCACGGTTTCGATCTGTGCCAGGTCGATGAACTGCCCTTTCCCTGTGCGATTGCGGTAGTGCAGGGCACAGAGGATGGCAAAGGCGGCGGAAGCCCCTGATGAGGCATCACAGTGAAATAGGAGCGACTGCGTAGTGGTAGGGTCGAGGTCGGGATACCGTGTTAGCCAGGTATGCCCAGCCAATGCCTGAAGCTGGGCCCCGAAGAGGGAGCAGTTGGTATGGGGCCCACTGCAACCGAGTCCGGGCATGCTCAGATAGATAATGTCTTCCTTTGCCTCCTTGAGCACATCGTAGGTCAGGCCTAGTTTCTCCATGGCGTCAGGGGCGTTGCTCTCAAGAAATACATCGCTTTCTTTAATCAACCTTTTAAAGACCTCAATACCCTCCGGTCTCGCAATGTCGATGCAGCAGCTCAGCTTGTTTCGGCCCAGGGCAAGAAACATGACGAAGCGATCCCAGGGCCTGTCTCCAGCCCAGTGGTCTACATAGGTCTGGATTCCGCCTGTGCCTCCGAATGTCGCGCCGGTAGTGGGGACAAGCGCTTGTGGCGGTCTGGGGAGATATCCCCTGGTGATTGAAGGAAAGTGTTGAATTGACTCTAACAGGATGACTTCGGCTCCCAGGTCTGCCAGAAGCATGGTAGCGAAAGGTCCGGCGAATACCACCGGCATGGCAACAATTCTTACTCCTTCTAATGGAAGCTTAGCCATGTTTCTTACCTCCTTATAAATACAAGCTCAGATAATTCCGCTTTCGCGAAGCTTTACCAGGTCTTCACGTGTGTATCCGAGGCGGTCGCAATAGATCTCCTTGTTGTGTTGCCCCAAGAGTGGTGCGGGGTATCGCGCCTTTGAAGGGGTCTCCATCATATGTATAGGTGCGCCCGGGTAGGTGACTTTACCCGTCTCCGGATGGTCGATTTCGGTGAAGTATTCCCTTGCCTTAAGGTGGGGATTGCTAAGTATGTCTTCGGGGCTGTTTACTGGAGCGCTGGCGATATTAGCTCTGCGGAAGATCTCAAAGAGTTCATCTTTTGTGCGGTCGGCAAGCCAGGAGTACCAGATTGCGTCGAATTCCATCCCAGCCTCGGCGCTGAAGATATTCTGGAATCTGGGGTCATCTTTTAGTTCTGGCATCTCCATGGCCTCGAGGTATCTAGGCCACCACTGGGGCAGACTTAGAGTGTTGACGAAGCCATCTTTGCATGGATATACGCCTTGGGGGAGGATCATCATTCTGACCGCATCACGTGGTGGCGGCCAGCGGGTGGTAATTACACCGGCGCAGGCATAGCCAAGCAGGTAGATTATCCGTCTATCCGTGCTTCCCGCTTGGGTCTCCATGATCGAAACATCTACATGCTGTCCAACTCCCTGGGATTGAGCGGAGAACAACCCTCCCATAGTGGAAACAGCAGCTACTGTCCCTGCCTGATACTGGGTGACGTTTCCTCCGAGTTTCAATGGTTCTCTCCCCGCTGTGCCTGTGGAGTACATTTCGCCGCCCATGGCATACTCTACGATCTCAGATGCCTTAAAGTCGCGGTAGGGGCCGGTCTGCCCAAAGCTCGATATCGATGTCATTAGCAGCTTTGGGTTTATCTGTTCCAGGGTCTCATAATCCAAGCCCAGGCTGGGCATGACATGGGGCCTGAAGCTCTCCACGAGGATATCGGCATCTTTTACCAGTTCCTTGAGGATATTCTTCCCCTTGGCGCTTTTCAGGTTAAGGGTGATCCCTTTCTTGTTGGTATTGAGATGGAGGAACAGGCCGCTCTTCTCGGGATGTGGATCGTCCTTAAAGAAAGGGCCCATTCTTCTGGCGGGTTCTCCCTCACCGGGTTTCTCGACCTTGATCACTTCAGCCCCATAGTCGGCGAGAAGTTTGGTGCAGTAGGGGCCGGCGATGTGCCAGGTCAAATCCAAAACCTTGACATCTGATAGAGCTTGCTCAGACATAATGTTCCCCCTGGAGGTTATTGAAAACCGAAATCGAATTGTTGTTGTTTGCTGGTATGTACATGATTGGGCTTACAGGTGCCCTATTTGAGCTGCTTCGATAGTTCAGGCTGACTTGACCTCCGGTGACAATGCTATGGTTTCGGGCAGATCTGAGTCCTAACGATTCTTGGTAGCGAATACTATAGCAGGAGAGCGGATATTGTGCAATACGCTAGATATCGCACTACGTCCGCTGCGGACGGGGCTGATTTGGAACTTTCTTGTGGGGCTAACCTTTTGGCGACTTTTTCGTTTTAATAAGCGTACACCAAAAACAAGATTGGAGGGCGAAAGTCATGAAAAAGATGTTATTGAGAATGACGGTGGCGATGCTGGCGATAATGGTAGCTATTTCAGGTCTGGGGATAGCTGTCGCGCAGGAAGGTCAAGATGGTGCTGAGGTGCCGGTTCTGGCAGTTGATGCGCCGAATGTCGTTCAGGTTGATGAATCGGTGACCTATACCGTCACGGAAAGGTCGAGTGGTATAGCGGTTGAGGGGGCCGGCGTGTATGCCCTAAGTTGGCCCAAACCGGGGTTATCTGACACGAATAGCATAATTGCTCCGCAGGGCTACTCATGTGAGTTTCTGGGCATAACGACGGGTGGTGGTAACATAACGCATGCTTTCGATAGAGCAGGGGGATTACTTATTGTTGCTACCAAGGAAGGCTATGGCCCGGGACTGGCGCGGCTGACAGTGAAGCCTGATCTGATAGGAGGGCTTGCGATCCAGGCTGACCCCAGAAGGGCTGACATAGGTGAGGAGGTAACCTTCACGGCAAATACTAGAGGCAGCGAAACTACTGTTGAGGGCGTGGCACTATATGCCTTGTCGAGGGGCTCTATCGGACCCATTCCCATGCTTTTGCCGCAGACGGATGTTCAAAACCTCTCATTTAGTGAGACGGTGGTTGACAGTGGGGAATATCTGGGGGCAACCAATGAGTTTGGAGAATTGAAGTATCAATTCTCGGAGGCAGGGATATACCTTATTGCAGGTATCGAGGATGGATATGTGCCTGGTATCACCTACGTATTTGTTGGGCAGTTCCATGGGCTGAGGCAGATGTTGACACAGTTTGGCCAATTTGGCGAGTGTCTTGGTTTGAAAGAGCTATCGCCGCAACTGAACCAACTACGTGAGCGGCTTCACGAGGGCCTTGGGTTGGAAGAACTATCGCCGCGGCTGAACCAGCTACGTGACCGGCTTCACGAGGGCCTTGGGTTGGAAGAGCTATCGCCGCAACTGAACCAGCTGCGTGAGCGGCTTCACGAGGGTCTTGGGTTGGAAGAGCTATCGCCGCAACTGAACCAACTACGTGAGCGGTTTAACGAGGGCCTTGGTTTGGAAGAGCTATCGCCGCGGCTGAACCAGCTACGTGAGCGGTTTAACGAGGGCCTGCGGCAGTTTGGAAGAGGTAGCTAACACCTTTTGAATGTAGGGTTTGTGCTAGATCATGGTTTACCTGCACTCCTTCCCTGGGTTATACTGGCAGCCAGCGACTTTAGGAAAGGAATCGCAGGTGCGAGACGAGGAAGTCTTAGTCGAAGGTCTGAAGAAACGTGACCCTGATATCTGGGCTAGGCTCTATGAGGAGTACTTTCCGAAGATATATCGTTACATTTTCCTGAGGGTGCAGAACAGAACGGAGGCAGAGGACTTGGCAGAACAGGTGTTCCTCAAAGCTCTCGAATCCAGCCCATCTTTCAAATGGCGCGGAGCACCTGTGTCGGCCTGGTTATTCCGCATAGCGCGTAATCAGGTTATTGATTACTGGCGAACGGACAAGTCAAAGAGGATGTTGCCGGTGGATGAATCACTGATAAGCGGCGCAATTGAGCCAGAGGAAGCGGCGGAACGAAACTCAGATATACAACTTATGATTCAAGCGGTAGGGCAGCTTACCCAGGCGCAGCGGGATGTGATTGAGTTGCGATTTGCGGGGGAGTTATCAACTGCTGAGGTGGCTAAGATATTGGGGAAGAGCCAGGGGGCGGTAAAGGTCATGCAGCACAGTGCCTTGTCATCGCTACGTAGAAAGCTCTCCGACTGGGGGCAATGATGAACAGGGGTTTTGATGATATTCTAGATGCCTGCCTCGATCGTATCACGCAGAAAGGTGATAGCATCGAGCAATGCCTGGAAAGCTATCCTGAGCAAGCAGGTG
>SDBU01002236.1_pt1 | contig 26122 bp, 62 predicted proteins | sample 2277071 | NCBI WGS metagenome assembly SDBU01 (sample SAMN10397929, study PRJNA504765) | marine sediment metagenome | isolation source: marine sediment core GS08_GC12, 126 cmbsf | place: Arctic Ocean: Gakkel Ridge, Loki's castle | collected 2008
GTGCAGTTCGATATTGACGTAGCACTTAACGGAAACCACGTTATCATCTGTCCTAATTGTGGACACGAACACTGCCGGGTAGTTGAGAACGGCAAAGTTACTGACATCAGGTGGGATAGTAGAAATGCTGGAGGTTGGACTGGTTCGACTCATATGACAACGGGAATGACAGCAACAAATGCCAGTACATATGCAGTATATACAGCAAACACCATGACAGATAGTAGTGCAAGTTCAGCTATTACGTATGGAGCTTGGATGAACTTAATAACATATAGTTAATTTTTGTAACATTTTTTGTTTATCTTCGTATAATAATTATGGAATATAATAATCAAATAACATTTGAAAACGTGGTCCAAGCCGACCCCACACTTAGGTTTTTCTTAAGGGAAGCCGAATATGATTATGATAGATTGGATTGGCAAATCCAAGTCAAGGGTGCTGCACTTGTTCTAGCAATTGATAAATGGTTGGATTTAAAATATAGGTAATGATAAACCCGAAAGAATTTATAATAAAAAGATTCGAAACCAACTATCCAGAATTAGTTGAGTTAATCGATGTCTGGGCACAGCATTCCATTAAACAGAATTGGGATGAACTCTGTGTGGTATTGAATCACCACACGGTCCCTGACTGTCCTCCATCTGAGTGGAGTGAAGAACTTAAGTCTAATAAAAGATATCATTTTTTCATGAAACTTAGTGAGAAAGTTAGTGAATACTTATTAGCTCAAGGCTATACCTATGTTTCGAGAACATATGGTGGGCAACTAATTAACCCTGAAGGTAAATTCATGTCGGGTGATATTGTTAAAGCCAGAATGGTAACAGCAGAAGATAAAAAGAAAAAATGGAAACAAATATAATTGAAGGAAACGAATTACTGGCTCAACTATTAGGTTGGGAGAAAGAAATTGAGGGTGTGGAAGGTGTATGGTATGAAAACGTTGACTATGCAAGATACGTAGCATACTCCATCAACTCCAATTATCCTCACAAAGACTTGCCATTTCACAGAGACATGAATTGGTTATTTAAGGTCGTGGATAAAATCGAAACCATTAATAATGGTTGGGATGGAAGGCGTGGTAATGGTACTGTTCCATTAAGGGTGTTTAATGAAAAGGATAATGCCATTCCTTCGCTGTTTAAGTCATACATCATATCCAATCAACATCCTTGTTACATCAGCACTGCACCCACAAGACTTATATCGATTTGGAACACCTGCGTGTGTTTTACCAGAGATTATTTAAACGATTCAGAATGAAAGTAAAACTAAAATACGACACGGTGACGGACAGTATCATGAAAGAAGAAACTCTTCTGGATATGGGTTCAATGGAAATGATTTATGCCTTGCGTAAACTCAAGGCACTTGCTGAATCCCAAGAGAAGGGCAGTGTTGAGGTGCTTGACGATTTGAATGGTCATGGACAGGCGTATTCTGTACTACATAAGATATGGCTTGATAAAGATGAATTTATGATGTTATGAAAGACACTTTCGAAATAACAGCAGTTTGGGATGGTGAACGTTATTATCATTTTGGTATTCGGGCAGCAACAGCTTCCCTATATGGTGACGACCCAGATGATATCGTGACACTGACAATGAAAATCAGTGAAGACCAAAGCGAACCAACAAATGTAGGTAAAGAACTTCCAGATGCAGATTATTGGGTATGGTATGAGGATAGAGACGAAAAATTTTTAATGTTATATCCTCAAAAATTTTTACTGAAGATGTGTTTTATGTACGGTATGAAGGTTGAAGAAGAAAAGGGAAAGGGAAAAGCATATCGTCTGGAAGTCGTTGAAACAGAACATAAAAATTAGAAATATTATGAAAACATTAGCTGATGGCACACAGGTAAGCGCAAGAGGATTTTACTTCTTACTGGATTGGAATGACGGAAATAATAAGCAAGTAATGTCAAACCTCTATGATGTGATGAGACTTCATGAACTCACCAAACATCAATACATTTATTTGATGAAACATGCTATGGCTGATGAATTAAAAAGTCTTGGAGATGTACAGCAGTAATAGAAAATTTGTGGTTGTAACCGCAGAAGATGTAAACAAGAGAAAGGTTACGAAGGTCAGTGAAATCAGTAATGACCAACTTTTTGATTTTTCTAAAGTCGTTGAATATCTTAAAAACGATAATAGGATTGACCAACCCATGAATTTATTGGCAGAGACTATGCAGATATTCAAATTGTGTTTACCTACAAGTTATGTGAAGCTACATACCATCGAAGAGATTAGGGTATTGGCAGTAATTGGAGAAGTGAAGTTGATATGAGAAAAACCGATTTATACACCAAGTTCAGAGTGCGTTTGGAGAATGAAATACTTAAAGAAATCATAGATGAGAACAACTGTTGTACACCGGAAGAATTTGAAAGTGGTGATAGGTTCGCCAAGCGTGTTGCAAAGATTTTAATTAAAACCATACATAAAGTGCATTTTAAAAAGAAAATAAGAAACCGGGTCTACGGACTATACCTGAATGGTGTCTGTATGGAAGCCATTGCTTTCCAAACCAATCTTGGAGACGAAGATGTAGACCAGATAATTGATTACATGAACGAAATATATAATTGATATGACATACAAAGATTTAACTGTTGGTGATAAGGTAGTATATCAAGACAGTGACGAGAAATGTGAAGCAATGGTTCAGCAAATCAACACTGAGACCGAAGAAGTGCTTTTCATCGATTTAGATGAATTTGAATGGCAAGAACCATTCAAAAACATTCCTGATGTAGTAATAAGAAAATTTAAAAGATAATGACAAAGAAAATCAAAACAAAATTAATTGATGAAATGGAAGATAAATTAGAAGTTGGGAAAATTTTTTTAAGAAAAGATGGTCCTGTTTTTGAATACGAAACTAAAAGTTTCGAAAATGATTTTGGTGAAACTCCAAATCCTTATGATGCATCAATAACTTCTAAAGATTTAAGAAAATATAGAAGAAAAACTTATACATATAAGTATAAGGTATTGAATTGTGAGGGAAAGGGCACTAATTGGAAATTTACAAGCGGAAATCTTAATGAATGTGAAGTAAAACATGGATTAGATGTTATAGCAATTATTAATGATGATACTGATACAGCAGAAATTCAAGATTTAATTAACTAAAATGGAAGACGAACACATAAAGGATAAGAAAAGGAGAAACCCGGAGTTCCGTGAAGCTGACTTGGAACAGGGTGAGGTTGTACATGATAGTGATTTTGGAAAGGTTGTACATGTCAGTGCTTTTCATTGTATCGCACCTGATGGTACACACATATATGAATTTTAATTAAAACCAGAATAATGAGAGTAATTGAAACACATTTCGTATTGGAAGTCCAGAACATCATGGGACAACATTCTGAAGACCTGAGAAAAGTACATCAACTCGACAGGATTTGCTCTACCTATATCATTGAGAGAACCAATGGTAGAGGTGGTGTTGTTTACGAATACCTGAGTGAAGGCGAGTTCGAGGTGATGACCAATGCTCTCGCCAACAAACCATATAAGGACGAAAACCCCAAATGACATACAAAAAATAAAAAATCATGAATTCTGATATCAAAAAAACAGAAATAATTCTTAGAGAAGACAACACCATTTATGGTGAATTCGATTATATCGATTGCCTTCAACTAAAACTTGATATAATCGAAGGAAAAATCAAAGAAAAACTATATTATCGAAATGAATATGGTGGTAGAAATGAAATTGATGAGTATGGTTGTAGTTATCATCGTGATTTTCTACAGGTAAGTGAATTGTATAGAAAAATTGTTCAGGCACAAATGGAGAAACGAATTACTAATAACAAATAAGTATTATGGAAAATAGAATGAAATTATTTAGGGTCACGTTAAAAGGAATGACATATAGTAGCACTGGAGTAATTCATGGTGTGAGTTATGTTGTTGCTGAAAACTGTGATGAAGCATATCAGAAAGTCAAAACTTTTCTGGATGAAAAAGATTTAGGTTTTAGTGGTGACAGGGAACTTGATAAGGTCGAATTAATTGCAGATACATCTCAATATACTGAGGTGAAAACCATGTTATTTTTATAGTCATGGTTGAGATTAACGGCATGTATATTGTGGATTACCCTGACCTCATTACAACCAAGAAAATTACTGAAGCTGGTCGGAAGCACCTCGAAGAACTGCAAAAAATCATGATTGATTTCATGAAAGACTATGACATTACAATCATAAAAGAAAACGGAGAGCCACTTCTATAATAGCTGAGTATTTATTTTAAAATACTCAGCATGTCAAGACTTATTGAAATAATCAAAGAAGAAATAATGACAACAGTTGCCAACTATCCACAGTTTGGTAATAGATTAAAGTCAATAAGCGAAACAGATGACGATGAAGATATTGAACGCAAGATAAAAATAAAATCGGATATCAAAGAAATATAAGCCTTGACTTACACAACTGAAGAAATCAAACTGGAATTATTAAAATATAAACTGCCTTGGATGGCTAGGGTTTGGAAGAAATACGGAGTGAAAGCCATAAGGTATTCGATAATTCCAGTATTCGCTATTATCACGATATTTGGAATCATATATAATGGAAGCGGTGTTGGACACAATCTCTGGATATGGATGTTCATGAAGATACTCACATTAGTTTTTATCTTGGGGTTCGGTGCGTTTGGATTACTAGGGCATCTCACAGAATTACGGTCAGCAACGAAGCTCAGAAAGAAACTCGGTATAAGTGCTGAAAAATTTAAGGCTCTCATTGAAGCCTATCAAATAACTGGATACTAGCTACTTAATTAAAAACAGAAATTCCTCAGAAGTGTAACCTTTCTGGGGTTTTTTCGTATAATAACTATGATGGTAGACTTAGAAACAATAAGAGAGCAAGTAATGCCCCGCCAGTGTCCCTACTGTTATGAGGTTATGTGTAAACAAGATATCCTTGGAGAACAAGAGTATGACGTGGTGAGGATAGGACACTGCATGGGTGGACAAGCCACTGTGTTTGAGTGTCCCTGTTGTTTCGAGAAATCGTTTGTTCACACAGAATCATTGAAATGGAGAATACCTTAACATTTAAAGGCAGAGAACTCAAGTGGGATTATAAGATAGTCCCATGTCTTGAGTGTCCCATCTATCCGCTACAACATGAGTGGGCAGACGAACCAGATATTAGAAAAGATAAATGTTATACCAGTCACTGCACTTATCATAGAGCAAATGGTAAGATGGTTACTGAAGGACTCTATGCAATGACACATAGTGATGAAGAACTGTAACCTTTTCACCTAACTTTCGTATAATAACTATGAAAACTATAGAACTGCATTACACAAAGACCAAGAAGTACGAAGACGAAGAACAGGAATACCGTACTTGGGTCTGGAACGGTGATGAATTTAGTAAGGACTTCGGTTGGGTTAAGCGACCAGTACCCAATTTCACATCAACTGAACATAAGCAAGCCGAGGAATGGCTCACCATCAGCAACCGGGAAGACCTTATCTTCTTAGAGAAAGAACTTCTGGAATGTCAGTACTTCATCGATGCTGAGAAGCATGTAATCAGTGTTGCACAAGAAATCTTGAAATAGTCATGAGGATTCCCCGGAAAAAGATAAAGGCGATGCATGATTTCGTTATGGAATTATATAAAATTAAATATGTTCATTATCGTGATATCTATCCTAATATCGATGTGACGAACTTCCAAACCAGCACCAAAGTAGATTTTGCACCTGTTTTACAAGACCCCAAACACGAGAATATTCAGGAAACTTGGGGCAAACTTATGCACGAGAACAACCCGGACTACTATTTTAAGAGTAAGTCATGTAGTGAGTACTTTGAAAAGGATGGGAAAATATATAGGTTCTCAGACCATTGGGGTGCTATTGCAAGTTGTGAATGGACGATTGAAGGCAGAGGTCAACTAATAAGGAGCGTCTTCGATAAAGGTGATTGGGAAATTGGTGTTGCTGACCTCAAAGACTTCAAAGTTTTTGTGAGACTAATTCAAGAAAGAAGACATAAAGTACTCAATCCCGAATGGGTTAAAAGTATTGTGAAAGTGGAACCACTGGTTAAAACTCTTGATAAAATCAAATATGGTGGTGAGTTCAAAGAAATGAAGGATGATGATAAACAACTGGTGGGTTCAACCCTTGGTTGGTTAAGCAGAGAATTAAAATTTGTAGTTTAAATAATTTATTATATCTTTACAAGGAATTATGAGCGCAGAACAACAAGTGGAAAAGGAAATCAGGGAAGCAATAGCCTTCCTCAGAGAAAAGAATCACAGTATTCCAAGTGAGACTATTGAATTCATGAAGCAAGCCAGTCTGGAGAAACTCAGGCATCCCACTGAGGAAATCAAAACCTATTGTATTGACCATTGGGATAGAAATGGAAAGACGGGCACAACAACAATCGTTGCACTCAACGCAGGACAAGCCAAGATTATTTTCGAACGCATGTATCCTGATTTAAAATATGATGAACCTTATTCTTAGAAACTATGAAAACAAGATTAAATGTGGTAATAGACACTACTAGTTCCGTTATTGGTAAGGAACATCAAATGGAAATGTTGGCATATGTCAGAAATTCGTTAAGTAATTTCACCACCAACTATCCTGAGAGCAAACTTACTGTGAGTATGGAAGTCAGTGATAATGAAATAATGGAAGCAATCAGAGGTGACAGCCAGACCAAAGAGAATTGCTATTATTTCGATGAAGCACAGGGCAGACATAAATGCAACAACGACTTAGTGAAGTCCAGTAAGTGCACGAGTGTATGTAAATTTTATTTTTATTGGAATAAAACAGAAAATAATGGGAACAAAAACAGGAATTTGGGATTGGAATAAAATCGAAGGAACTAAGAATACCCCGAAGTTCAACAGGCAAGTACTGTTACTTGAAAAGAGAGGTGAGAAGTCATACGCTACGGTTGGCAATCTGAAATCAGTTGATGCCAATGGTTGTCATTGGGCATTGGGAATGCGAAGTAGTATTTTCGATAGCTTTTTCAGTGGAATGAATTTCCCTTCAACTGATGAAAATAAAGATGATGCCAAATTCACTCCGACTCACTGGTGTGAAATTCAAATACCTAAAGATGATTAATTATGAAAAGAAAATGCGCCAGTTGTGGTCATGACAGTGAATGTAGAATAGATGGTAGATTCTGTAGTCGCTCCTGTAAAGCACTTTATATTAAAAAGTATTACCGGGAACGAAGAAAAGTATTGCAAGCACTGTATAGAAAATATATGAAATAATACATATACTGGAAGATTAATGGAAGACAAACTTGTTGATGGTAAATGTTATTGGGTACGCTATGACGAAACATGGCGAATTGGAGAGTGGGTTGAGAAATATGAGCAATTCCAGTTTCACGGCAGAACCATTTATGGGTTATCACATATGTTAGAAATAAATTATAAACCAATAGAAAGACAACCATGAAAGAAATAGTACTTGACAACAGTTTAGAAATTACGGGAAGCGGTTTCAGAGCATTCGACCCTAAATATTTCTTTCAAGACAACAAAGATTATGAACCCGTAACTATGATTACCAATGAAATAACTCACACCAATTACATGAGTTATCTTGTAATGTGTTGGAAACGACATTATGGTGTGGTCATCAGTCCGACCATACTCTGGAACATGGTGTTGGGTAACCTTGCTTTCGAGGTGAATAAGAACCCCGAAACCTATCGCAAATACTTCACGGACTTCGATGAGAAAAGGGAAATTGTCGTTGACCAAGGCGATAATCTCATAAGTGTTGGGTTATTAATTAATGCCTTGAATGGTCTGATACCCGATGATATCATGAAGGAATTCTTTCCTGAATTTACTACCGATACCGATAAAGCAATCATCGCCAACTACACGGCTTTCCTTGATATGGTAAGTCCATATTATAATTATGGAATGATGATATGTGGCATTCCAAAGGTCAAAATATTAGGTACTACTGAAGATTGGGCACGCTTTCGTGTGCAGTGTGATGCAATTAGCATTGCCATCCCTGAATTCGAAGACTATCTGGTGAGAGTCAGAATCAATAGTCAAGATGTTTCTCAAGGAAATAACTTCAAGAACTTCTTCAGTCTACAACGCTGTGGGTCTGGTAGTCAGGTCATGGTAAGTGGTTGGTTTAAGGAGTTCTTTATTGAACAACCAAGTGTGGCATATCCAGAGAACTTCATTTCCTGCATCTCGAAAATTAACTACAAAAATTATAACGAAGGCGGTAAAGAGTATCGTTTATTTGCGGGACTATTTGTATCCAAGATAGAAGATGATTATCTTGTGCCTGAGTTTGAGAACATATATTTTGTAAAATCTTAAGCTATGTGGAATTTAGGTGTGATTATATGTATACTGGCTATCATCACGATAGCTGGTATTATTAATGTCAGGTCACTGGTAAGAAAAATGAAAGCCAATCCCGGTAAATGGATTGATTTGGGAATTGGTATTTTGGTCTGGGGAGCAGCAATTATTATGTTAACATTGGAGTTGCTGAAGCATCTGGACGTAATAGTTCGTTAAACAAATGAAAATAATTATTGCAGGTGGTAGGGATTTTAAGGACTACGACTTGTTGTGTCGGAAAGCAGATAAAATACTTTCACGGCAACACGAGGTTGAAGTCGTTAGCGGTACTGCGAAGGGTGCGGATAAACTTGGTGAACGCTACGCTGATGAACGTGGATATGCTATAAAGAGATTCCCGGCAGATTGGGGAACTCATGGACGAAAAGGTGGTGCGATTCGAAATGAAGACATGGCAATATATGCTGATGGATTAATATTATTCTGGAATGGTATGAGTAGGGGTAGTAGACATATGTTAGAAATAGCAACAGTAATGAAATTAAAGACAAGAGTGATTTATTACTAATGGGAAGAAAATTTCATAATATCGAAGGGGAGAGATTTAAAAATCTATTGGTGATTAAAATATCTCATCGTAACAGGAAGGATTTATATTGGGAATGTAAGTGTGATTGTGGTGAAACGTGTTATGCTACATCTGGTTGTTTAAAGAGGGGGAGAACAAATTACTGTAAAAAGTGTAATGATAGAAAATCACGTGAGTCAGTATTCAATCTTTTATATTCATCCTATAAAAGAAATGCATTGAAACGAGGATATGAATTTAATTTAACTGCAAGTGATGTTAAAAGAATAATAAATCAGAATTGCCATTATTGTGGTTTTGAGCCGAATCAGGTGTTCTATAAAAAGGGTATGATATTTTCTTTAACCTATAACGGTATCGATAGGAAAGATAATGAGATTGGATACACTGTTGAGAATTCAGTACCTTGTTGTAAGTTTTGTAACTTAGCTAAGTCACGATTTAAAGTAGGAGAGTTTCAATATTGGTTAAATAGAATAAGAAAACTGTAACAAAATAAAATAGTTTTCGTATAATAAACAAAATTAGAAACAATGGATGAATTATACGAACGCAGACGCAACCTCCAAGAGAGCATAGCGAACTACTTCAGAGATGGCGAAATCCACTACGGTGACAAAGGTTATCAAGACCTACTTGCTGAATTAGTGGAAGTTGAAATGGCAATCAGCAGTGATGAACTGGATGAGATAAGTGAAATAGTATAAAATAAATATCCCACTTTCACCATAAAAATAAAAGCGATGAAACAACTTATTGAAGATTACAAACGCAGGTTGGGAACAGCAGAAGAAATGATTGCAACCACCAAAGACTCTGGCAGTCGTAACGACATCGCCAAGATGGAACGTCTTAAGACAAAGGCTGCTAACTACCGTACCTTCATCACGGAGATGGAAAGGGTTCTTAATGGTAAATCCAATGAGGAAAAGAACGACACGAGAATCAAAGAAGAGGTAGTGAACCTCAAAGACCTCAAACGAGGGGATGATGTCACGTTTCATTTCGTTGATGAAACATTAAAAGGACCAGCTTTTGAGCCAGTCTCCACTCATGAGGGTATTGTCGATATCATCAATACTCCCAAAGGAACCTGTGTAATTAGAACAGGACCGGAAGCCGTGAGAATCATGAATGACTGGTTTCTTATTATCAGACGACCAAGACCACTTCCTCCAATACCTAAGAAGAAAAAGATTTGGGTAAAAAGTTGTTTTGATATTCACGAACTCAACGACTGGTGGAACGAAAACGATGTTGAAATCATCAACATCAACATCAGTGCTTATCAAAGTCCCGGTGGTAGCAGGAACACCATAGTATATTACTTCGAAAAATAAAGATGATGAAAGGCAATAAAGTATATCGACACAAAGATAATCCCGAAGAAAAACGCTTCCATGATGAAGCCGTTAAGATGGGAAGGGATGACCTCTCTGCAATGGTTTTGGAGCCGAAAAACGGAGGTATGTCTCCAAGTAGGTATCTTACCGAAGACGAAGAGAAAATCGTTATTTCGGCTATCCAGTGGCTCGGTAGTCCCGTTGGTCAGTGCTTCCTCAGAGATATGGGTTATGAGAAACAACCTGAGACACCTAAAAAGGAAATGACCGATGGAGATAGACGATATGTTGTCAAGCGTTGCATCCAAAAACAAAAGAAAACTGTTTGGACTTGGAAAGAACTCAGGGAAGACCAGCAAGACGAAGTAATCAAAAAAGAATGTGAGCGTCTGGGATTCACTCTGGAAGAGTTCTATGCTACCGATGGTAAGTACTTAAATAAAATACTGAAACGATGAAAAACATAGGTTTAGTAATTATGACAATACTGATTATTGGAACGGCACTATTAGGTGCTTGTTCACTGTTCGAGAAACCGGATAGCGGTTTATACCCTGCGACCCAAGAAGGTCAAAGCACAAATACAATTCAAATATCCCAAACACCCCAACACATATTAAGTTTGTTGCCTGATGGTGCAGAAAATATCAAGGTCATCGACAGTTATGACGGATATCCTGATGACTGTTGGATTCAATTCACATTGAATAACAGATGGTTCATATTTGGAGTACACTCTCAGAGTTATGGTGTGTTTGGAACTTGTATAACAGAAATAAGTTATTAATTATGAGAAACTTTATTGGGAACATTTTAATTGGTTTGGCAGGGATTATAAGGTTCTTGCACACCATACTCCTATTCCTACTTGTAATGGGATTGTGTTTGGGTATCATGATGATAACCTTAATTGCCTTCCTTGAGCTAATCGGTAGTGTATTTGGAACACACCCCGAAATCCAATTGGATTTAATTAAAAAATGGTATTGGGAAGTAATTATATTATTCCTTGGTTCCGCAACCATGTGGCAGGGATTAAAGAAGATGACTGATGACGACCTTTTTAAAGGTATTGGTAATAAAAAAGAAAAAACACTATTTTGATGAAAAGGATGCAATTAACAACCGTTGAGGTTGAAATCGGAGAGATTGTCGTAGACGGCAAATATTATAGCTTCCCTTTCAAGTTATGGGTGAATGCTAAACTCAGGTCTGAAGGCGAATATAGTAGCGACCACAGTTGGGATAATAAGAAAGCATTTATTAGAATGCTACTCAATGGTGAAGCTGTTAAATCAGTAATTGAACAAGAACTATAATTATGGAAAAATTAGAAAAATTATTGAACAAGAAAGTTAATCCCGATTTGGTGAAGATGTTGGCAATACTTGTTGCAGCAGATTTTATCGCAATCGTAATCGGAATTTGTGCTAACATTTAAAAACTGAAATCATGAAACTGAAATTAACAAGAACTGTAATTGTTGCCACTGAAATAGTCTTATTTATAGTAGGAATTTTCCTATTGTATTGGACTTATGATGACTTCACTATTTTGTGGAAGGATATTGCCGATAGTAGTGGGGAAAGACACTATTCTGGAATGTGTTGGCAGCATCAGGGACTGACTGCCATATTTTGGTTGTTTATGCTTTATACCGTTGCACTCCTGATATGGGAAATCATCGCTAAAACTGATGATGACCAGAAAGCACCGTTCCAAACACTCCTTGAGAGATTTGATATCGAAACCGGATATCATGATACTGGTAAGTCAAGTCGCAGAAGTGACCATTCCCATTATCAGAGTCCCAGAAGCTATTCTGATAGTCGAGAGGATAACGAAGATACGGATGAAAGTGAAAATAATAACAAAAATAAAATGAACTGGAAAAAAATTATCGGATGGATGATTGTTATCGTCCTTGTTGTATTGATGTTCAAACTTGGAAAATCCGTTTATCAGGGGTCCGTGTTTGTATACAACAAAAGCAAGAACTACCACAACCTCTACCAACAGAGGGTAGAGGAAAAACTGGGTTACTACGATAAACTCTGGAAGACCTTCTATGAAAAGAAAAGAATTGCCAATCTCAATAAAGATGTTTTTAGAGACATTACCATAATTATTATGGAAAATCGTAGTGATGGTGAGAACGTGACATGGAAATGGTTAGAGGAAAACCAGCATATCCCTTACACCGAATATACGAAATTCTATACGGAATTAAGTAGTTTTATTCATTCACAACGTGAAGGTTATTATGCCATTGAAAAAGCATGTCAACAAATTGCAAGACAGCATAACACGCTACTCGATACATTTCCAAATAACATATATAATAATTGGTTTTTGAATCAGGAGCGCATTATCTTTGGATACGGTTTGCTTTCAGATAGCACTCTCACTGTATTTGAAACTGGTGTGGAAAACATTTCATTGGAAGAAGAATTGGTTATCGAAAAATATGAGAAACCAGTTAGTGAAAAGAAGGAAGCAGTAAAGAAACCAGTTAGTGGTGAAAAAGAAGCTGCATTACTTAAATTACTTAAAGAACAGAAATAAGTAATAATTATTAATTAAAAACTGAAATCATGAGTAGATTTTTTAAAAGAGCAACAGGTGGAATGTGTGTGGTTCAACTTCTCCTTATTATTTTCATTCTCGTAGGAGAAGTCCGGTGTGTGATAAAAGCCGTAAGATGTGACTGGAATCCCGTGGGGAAAGCCGAAGTCATTTACACTGGTGCTGCACTCACTGGATTGGGTGCAATTGTGGGATGGATTAACATCCCAGATGGTACGCCTGTCACAATCGGTCCTGAAGAAACTACTGAGTAATGGGACGTGCTAATAGTACAAGATTTTTTATCTTTGCATCCGTCACAATAATTGGGTGGAAGTTAGGGTGGTTCGCAGAAACAACTGCTATTATTGTGATGCTTGGTCTGGGTTTCCTTAATGTTATTATGACAATTGAAGACATAACAAAAAAGAATAAGGGAGGATAACCATGAAATTATTAGAACTAAACGGGCACAAGTATTCCAAAGACAGTTTTGATGACTATAAATTCAGAGTAAAGGTTACCATCAAAACTGTAGATGATGTGCATCAATTTGATATCTACACCACAGATGAGAGTCAGGCAAGCGTGGAAAACGTTTTACTGGATAGAAAAACAGATAAAGTAACAAGTCTTCAAATCACGTATTGGTGTACGAGGGAACAGGACGATGCCAGTGCTAAAATGATTGAGGAATGGCTAAACGACACCGAGGACGGCAGAGTCTATGACACACAACTGGAAGCAGATGATGATATCATGACTGTTAAAGATTGGAATGCTGCCGTTAAAGACGGTTGTTTCCATAATGGAGACGGCAGTGGATATTGGGTTATTGATGGATTTGCATGCCGTGATGAAGTTTTTAGTAGCACATCCTTAGATGCCACACACATGGTTTGGTATAACAAATAATTAGGAAATAGATATGAAAACAAAAAAAGGATATTGGATTACATTTTTATCATTAACTGTGATAGGATTAATACTCACACTAATAGGTGTGTACGAGATGTATGGGTTTGAGGTACAGGACACCCATGAAACTCTCAGAGACGTAATGAAGGATGCCCGACACGCAACAAGGGGAATGTGGATACCGGGTCTGATATTGATGGTCGGTGCTTATATTCTCACGTACTTTCCATATAAAACCAATTAAATAACTAATGAAAGCAAAAATAAGGAGAATAGGTCAGGACTGGCATTGGGGATTTCTTCAAGGTATTTCCCATATCTTGGATGGTTTGGTGTTGATTCTGACACTCGGACACTACTCAATGAACCTCACACTCATATCTGCCGTTAAAGGTGCAAAAGCATTGCATGATAAAAGGAGACGCAAGCAGGAGAATGAAGTTCTAACAAGATGTCAATGTGGAACAGATGGTGAATGCAATCACCCCAACTGCCCACAAATAAGAGATGGTGAACCCAAGAAAACCGGAAGGCATTGCCCGTTACCTCACTGGACCGATGACCCTGAATACTAAAACAGAAATTATGGCACTGATATCAGAAAATCCAATTAAGAAATACGAACATGGCTATCCCTGTATGTTGGGAGAGGTCTTGGGTAGAATCGTTGGTGAAAGCGAGAAAGGAAGCTGGGGAAACTGTAATAATGAGCGCATGTTCAGCATCCCACAGTTTTCCACACCACATGGAACCATTATTGAAACCGGAGTTCTGTATCTCTCAGAAATCACTGAATCTGAGACAGGATGAAACCCATGTCACTGTTGTGAACCATGTTAATAGTGAAACCTATATTAAAAGTGTGAACCATCTGGATTATGAAACCCAAAAGATAAATGTTAACATGATTTCTGTTTTTAATTTATATTTTCCAATTCGGTGGTTTCTTATCGTACAATTCCTCGTAGAACTCATCGAGTTCATCCAGTAATTTGAAACATCTGTTCTTCAGGAGGTTGTAAGGGTGATGAAGTTCATTGTAGTGTTCAAGCCACAAGGTCTTGGCTAGGATGGGAGCATGGACGTACTGTTTAACGTACATTGCCTCTACTTCTTCTTCAATGGCAAAGACGGACATTGAGAGTCTGCCTACGTAGTCCAGTGCCCGGACAACTTCTTCGTAACACCCAACAAATTGTTTATCATCAATGCTCTGATTATTTTTGTGTTTGGCTAACTTAGTCTTTAGTTTTTCAATGACATCACCAGCTTTGCTAAGTTCGTTTTCGTGATTTGGTAAGTTAAAGTCATGTTTAATTAGTTCTTGGGTATCATTACTCATTTAATAATTTGGTTCTCGTACTTCCTGTTATTTTTATTTTAAAATGTTTGATGAATGATTAAGGGAGGTCATATATTGTGACATCAACAGTAACAACATCTTTAATTATTTGCTCTATAATATCCCAATTACCACCAGATAATCCACTTCCGAAACGAGGCGCATGTATTGTTGCATCGAGATTAATTGCAATATTATTTACCTTAATCAAGGCTTCCCTAACAGCTTCATATCTAATTGGTGGGACTCCATCGACATTGGGTCGGACACCGTGTTGTGCTATCATATTAGCAACATAAATATCGTCTTCAACCTTCAATACATCTGCGTGTCCAAGAGGATATGTCTGACGTGCCCTGTAATGTTGTTCGGGATAACACCACTTAGCAGATAACGCAAAAACAAAACCTGCGCCCCATCCTCCGATTGAATTGCAAACGTGAGATATTATTTTAATTCCTTTACCTTTCGGTTCGATTGCATTACCTACTAGATATTGAATTTTTGACATAGTTAATTATTTTTGAGTTTCCAAATAAAACCACCAGTCGTTTTTCTCTGACCTAAACAACAACGTGAAATATATTTATATGATATACCTGTTTGTCTATTTGCTTCATGCATTCCATTATATTCTGCAACAAATTCACCAGTTAATGAGTATTGTAATACTGGCACACTGCTATGATGTTCTTTACCGAATTTTCCTACCCAATATTTAGTTGGTTTATGTAATCCTGTCTCGAACGAATGTAACATATTTTCACTAGAAGTCGCCCATTCAAGGTTAGAAGCACGATTATTTTCTTTATTCCCATCTTTATGATTTATTTCTGGTTTATTTTGTGGGTTCAGAATAAAACCCTCTCCAACTAATCGGTGTACTCTACATAATTTACCTTTTCCGTTTTTATTTAATTGAATTAATAAATAACCGTCCTTATCACTTACATGGTTTAATGTTTTTGATTTAACTTTTCGTCTTACGTTATTTTTCATTACAATAATTCTATCAACACCACGCACACCTCCTAAATTAGATACTTCATAATTCCCCTCGTAATCTTGTATGGTTATCCAAATTTCTTTCATTGTTGTAAATGTATAATTAATATCTGGAATTACAAAATTCTGAGAGACTTTTTTACAGCCAGTCTTCTCTTTTAGGGATTTTTATCCTTGCCTTGTGCTTTCAGTTCAGCTTCATATTCTGTCATGGCTTCAATTTGTTCTTCGAGCTTTATCCATGCTACCCTGAAATTGCGTAGGGACAACAAACTCCAAGTTGAGTTCTGTAAGTCAATAAGTGCCTCACAATATTCCTCGTTATAGTTTCCCATGAATTTCATGCCGTTGTTGTAACTCTCAATGCTGATTGCTGTCAGATAGAGCTTCGGTGACTCGTCTTTCTTCTTCCTACGCTTACGCCTCTTGGTATTGGCAGGAACAGGGTCCGCTACCGGGTTTTCCTGAATATATTGGAAATCCCTTATAACAATGAGTTCTCCATTCTTAAGTAACCATTTACCTCTGAGGTTATTCAATGTAGTTAATGTGGTTTCAGTGATTTCGATTTTCATGATTTCTTATTTAAAATATTAGCTATTTCCAATAAAAATGCTTCTCCCTCGGCTTTCTTCAGGGGACTGAACAGCACCTGAGTTTCTTTACCATCCTCACCCACCTTAACCAGTGGTGTGGTGCTGTACTTTCGTATATTTTGAGATAGTTTATACATTATTATAGTTATTACCTGTGTTTCTTACACATAAACCCTTGATTTCTTAGGTCACAATATTGACCTGTTTCTGCCTCAAATGCCCCATTATAACCTTCCTTACCTTTGATGTAGGTATTGCAGTTCTCATGTCCGCAATACAGTCTGATTTCAAGGACTTCATTCTCTATTTTTCTTTCGGGATGCTGATACTCATCACCATCATCTTGATATTCGGTAAAAGGTAAATCAGGTTTGTTAACCGCATCACTGACTTTGGAAGTTGCCAAATAGTTCTTAAACAAATTACCTTGTCGATGTGGGTGCAGACTGGCGATGTGCGCCTCAATCAGCTTAATGATAACAATTGCGATGGCAGGAGTGATGACATAATATTTCTGGTAATCGCTAACACTAGTGTAGTCTTTGTCTTTAAACTGACCCTTTCCATAAACCACATCTGGATATTGAAGTATGAGTTCTTCGGCTCTCCTAACAAAACGCTTTTGCATTCTCTTGGTTTTGTCCAGTAGCTTGCGATACTCTTTCTCTGATTCTATTCCTAATTTCCTTGCCATCGTTCTAATTTTTCTAATTATTCCTTATTCTATTATACGAAATCTAGGGGAAAAGGTTACAATCTCAATGAAAATTATAATCAAATACGTGCTTGGGATTTACAACCTTGTAAGTGCGGTCACAATTATCTCCATTTACCCAACCAAAAGGATGAAACTTATCTCTCATCATTAACTCGGTAAAGATGCGTCCTTCAGCCTCTACGACTGTACACTGAGGCAGTTCTCTTTCCCTATAATATCCTTCGGGGTCTTCCCGGCTGTACCTGATAATCTCTACTTCTGTTGGACTCACTTCGTTGAATTCAACTGTCCAAACGCTGTCGATTAATCTATGTGTTGCTTTCATCGGTATGTGTTTTTGTTTAATTATTATACGAAATCAGTGGGAAAAGGTTACAGTTTTAATCAGAAAAAAACCCTGCACATCCCGGTTCATGTGTGCAGGGTTCTGAACGTAATAGAGAGACAATTATACTAAATCAATTAAACGATTTTCAATAATCTTGAGCAATTCACTCATTGGGCGTACCTCGGCTTCGGCTTTCTGAGCAGCTTCAATTGGAAGCTCATTTGCCTGAATCAGTTCAACTTGCTTTTCCAATTCAGCAACTTCATACTCGCAGTAATCACTCTCGAAGTATGACTGTTCGATGACATCAATCTTTCCGTCATCATACGTAGCAATGGCGAAGGGGAAATATTCACAACATCTCATCTTACTGTGGTCGTACTGAGGAACAGCTACCACATTGGCAGGGTTCACATAACATACCAAAACCTTCGATGAACCACTTGCAAAAGATTCAACATACCTTGTTGCTCCCACGTGCAAGCCATTCGAACATTCAATGCGGTAGTCACCATCACAGTCTTTGCGGTCTTGCTGGACTGGCACACCAAGTTTGATGGTCATGGTTCTGGTATGCATGTCAGTGAACAATGGTGTACTCTCATCTTCAACATCCACCACACCAGTGAACAATGAGTCATGGAGTTCTCCAAGTTTACCAAGGATTTCAACACCTTTCTTCTTTTCATCCCACTTGTTGGCGGTCTTCTTCTTGGTGATATCCCAAGTACCTTCATCGATTCTGCGATACACAACATACTTGTTTGGACTGGTTCCCCAATCTTTTTTGACGTGGAGGTATGTGCGGTTCACGTACTCAGCAAAAGCTGTTGCTGCGGTGTCCGGGGTCACGTCATTGACGGCTTTATAAACCACCATGTAACCTTTGTCGGTCAGCACGAAGTCGTGAGTCGTGATGAAGTCAAAGAGGTCGGTACGAACCCTTGTATCGGGGTTCAGCATCAAGAGCTTCCAGAAGTTCGTGATGGCATCCATCGGGAAGCCGTTCTCATGATAATCACTGATAACCTCTACCAGAGTGTCAGGGACCGGAGTATTGAAACCTGCCATGTAAACCTCATTGGTTTCGGGGTCTGACTCCAGACCTGCTACAAGAGCAATACGGGTATTCTCATTCAGGTAACAACGAATATCCAGAATATTCTGGTCACTTGGGTCTTCTTTGGCTTTCAGAACCAGTTTAAAAAGTTCGTTAGCCTCCGCAGTACTACCACAATTCTTGGTACTCAATTTACCATCAATACTGATGTTTACTACGTTTCCTCTTTTTACTACATTAATGTTTTTCATGTCAATTGAATTATGTTTTTGTTTCTCTATGTAATTATACGAAATTAAAATGAATTTGTTACAATTTCAGGCAAGAAAGTTTGGCTAAAGTTCCAAACTCACTTGCAAGATAGTTATTTGTTCATCTGTCATGTATTCTGAGTCTCCCGGCATACGGAAAAAATCAAGGATTTTCTCGTTGGTTTCCTGTAACTTAGTGACTTCACTAATTTGCTTCAGGATTACCAGTTGTTCAGGAGTCTGCTTGATGTCAGTAAGGTTATAGTGAAGCGTTAATTGATTCTTATTATATCTGATGTTGTCGTTCTTGGCTTCTGCCGGGATAGCGTCAATATAAGTCCTGATGGCTTCGAGTTTCTGCCCCCAAGTCTGGTTTACCCTGTCAATATATCCCTGACGATAGAACATATCAAGTTCGTTGTACTTCTTAATCACTTCATAGGTCTGGAAGTACTGGCGTACTGCTTCCTCTTTCCTATGTGACATTCTCTGCTTAAACTCAGAAATATGATAGGCTTTCTTGCAGTGTTCCATGTGCTTAACGTTGTTCTGAGCCACTTGGATAAAAGCAATACCCTTTTTGGTCGGAGTATCGTTATGTCGTCTTTTCCTAGCAATTAACTCCTTATCATTACTGCAATGCGAAACCATGCTTTCTTCATCAAACAACAACGAGTATAACTGTACTGCGTTTTTCAGGGCGTACTCGTCATCTGCTGTTCCGTAGAAGATAGGCATGTTGAAATCAAATAACACACTGAGTTTAATCCTGTCCTTACTGTACCCACCGACAAACTTCACGGGGATACTCAGCTTACGCAACTCAGGAGTAATACCTGAACCTCTTTTGCGACTTGCAATAAAGTCTTCGGGAATCTCAAGAGTGTCATAGTCCTGACAGTTTTTGCGTACAATAGCCATATACTCTTCCTGCATCTTCAACAAGGACTTCACAAACTTAACTGGCTTTCCGCTCTCGGTCATGGTGTCGTCCAGATGGACATTGAAGACATCGGCAATCTCAGAGCGCATGAATTTATTGCTGATATCACGCTTACTGATGATGTAATAGGTTACGTGTTGCTGCTTCAACCAAGCCTGTTTCAGTACTTTGCGATTGAATTCATCTTCAATATATAGGAGATTGGATTTTGATTTCAGTGATTCGTAACCACCTTCAAAACTGGCGTTGCTGCTGTACCTAGACTTACTAGGTTTCTTACCGAACATCCGGGGTTCAAAGAAGAATTTGAACAGCTTCTTGTCGCTGGGCATCTTCATGAAGCTATACTTGAAGTTACTGAAGTCAATGTCCTTCTGCTCAATGAGATTATCAACGTACAATGACATGCCATTTGGAAATTCGAGCTTACCGAAGTCAAGTTTGACAGCAAAATATTGCTCCAATGTCTGGATGTCAGCATACTGCTTACCTATTAATTCAATGATTTCGGCTTTGGCTTCTTCGAGCTTCTTCTTCAGAAGTTGGATGGCTTTCTTACTGTAATCCAATTCTTCACGACTAAGACTTACATTGACATCACCTACTTCAAGTTTCAATGCAATTGGTAGGTTATAATCTTTTGAAGATAAGCCAAGTATCTCATACTTGATTGGGTACGCTACCTTACCAAGACACACGTGCATGTAATCACTATAGTCCTCACCTCTGAACAGGAAGTTCTTACCCCTGATAATCTGGTAGTCATTGGGAAGGGGATTAATGATTTCGTTACTGTCTCTGTCGATGTACTCGAAACCTTCAAAAACGATGTTGTCGAAGTAGTACAATTGTCTCAGCATTTCGGCTTTGAAGTCATCCATATCTGACTCTAAAACAGGTATCTGAATCTCAGTACCATTTCCCTCTGTTGTGGGTTCATTATGAAGAGGATTGATTACCGGGGAGTCTGGACCTTCACTGATAAGATAGACGTACTTAATGCCGTTAAACACTGTGATGATAAGGAAACTGTTGTCATATTCATTCTCACCTTGACCAGTTGAACGCATATATGCCAGTGGAGTTTTACCACCGATACCGAAGCCACCAATTTGTGTGTTGTCCATACGCTTGGTTGACTCGAAATACGTACCATATATATTATAGATACGGTCAGGACTCATGCCCACACCGTAATCAATGAAGCTGATGTAATGGGTTCCGGTCTGCTCGTCTTTGTGCTTACGGATAACAACGGGTTTGTTCACCCCGGCTTCGATGTGACTGTCGAAGCTGTTAGATGTGATTTCACGAACAACGGTTCCAATGGGATTGGAATAGACTTTCTTGGTAAACATCTGGAATACCATTACACTTGCGTCTTCTGACAGCTTCATCTTTCGAGCGTCAGTTGTGGATTCCATTGCTTGGTCGCTTAATTGTTTCAGATTGATTTCCATTGTGTCTGTGTTTGGTTATAATGAATGTTTGTCTCTGTTATCTTATACGACAAAAATAAAAAAAGGTTGCGTAAAACGCAACCTTTTTTTATTTTTTTTAGCTGGGATTAACCAAACATAATGCCATAGGTCAATCCGATGGCTCCTGCATAGAGGAACAGCATGATAATCTTAACGGCATTATAACCTTCCCAACCATCATCGGGTTTAACAATTTCATATTCTTTGGGGTACTTCAAGAAACCCGGATTCTTTACCATCATCCTTTTGGGTTCATAGGTGTTCTTATAGGTTCTGAGGAACATCCACGTTATAGCAACGAACCACAGTAATCCCAAGGCAATTCTCACAAAATCCTTTCCCACGACTTTCCATGCGACCAGTATCATAGTGAATTTACCGACATCCGTACTGCCAAACTGGTCAGCGACATCAACAACGGCACTCAGACCTTCCTTAACGGCATTTCCGACTTCACCGCCAACTCCAACCCAATTACCATATACTTCGAGCTTCTTTTCGAGTTCAGCAATTTGGATGTCACTGGTGTACTTAGCCAGTTGTTCGGCTGTCATATAGGATTCAGGGTTTCCCACCTGTTTGGTTTGCGCACTTGCAGGGCAACAAGCCACGGCGAGCAAAGTCATAAGAACTGATAATACAAAAATCTTTTTCATGTCTATGTTTTTAATTAATATTGAATTTATAGTTATTATACGAATGTTAAACAAAAAGGTTACAATTATTTATTATCTAATGCTGTCCAGATGATAATATGTGGTGTTGCCGACTTCCAAACTTGAGTTATCAGACTTTTTCATCTTGCCCCTGATTTTTTCAATCTCTTTTATTCTGAGTTTGGTTTTAATTATGTCATCGGAAAGACCCTCATATTGAATCACCCCTATTGGTATTTTAGCGATACTGTCCCAGATAACTTTCACTGGTGCAATGAATTCCTCATACATTTCAGGGCAATTATGTTTCACCGTCACCCAAGTATCAGGAGGTGTGATATCAGTTACATATGTGAAGTGATAACCATCGTATTTGTGAAGAAGATATTTATTGAAATTCTCATTATAATCTTCACAATACTCAATACACCTTTCTTCAATAGGTGGTACGCAGCTTGTGAATAACAGAACGGTTAATAGAATAATAATGTTTTTCATGTCAGTGTTTTTTTATAATGTTATACGAAAATTAGATAAAAAGGTTACAATTATTTATTAAAGATTCTCTTTCTGGCTTCTGCTGTCATATCCCACTCACGGGTTTCGGGGTTCCAGACATAATTGTTGTTGTCATTATGTGCCCAGAAATCCAGTGCCCTTACAGCACCCTGACCGAATCCCGCATTGTTAAGTGCTGCCTCCGGTGTGTCACCCGGTAGGACTTCACGCTTACCTGTTCGCCAATAAAATGTGTATTTCATTTGTTTCAGATTAAAATTAGTGATTCTTATAGTCTTCGTCATTCAGACCTTCAAATGGATGAAAGCCATCATAGACACCATGTACTGATAAATCATTATCAATATGTTCTGCATGGAATCTGAGATTCGCAGGACTGATACGTGTCGTGTTGTTACGCTTAGTAGCTGTAACGGTGTTCCAGTACCTGTCCTTGCATTTAGTGCCTGATTTGGTCTTACAGAATGCCTGTTGGTAGCTAGATTTGATAAACTGCTGTCCACATGAGGGACAAATACAGGTATCACCTACTTTGGCTTCCTTATTCTGCTTATATCTGGTTCTGATTTTCATCTTAATTAAAATAATTAGCTATATCTCCAATCGAATCCGTCTTCACCACTTTTGTCAGTGATACGCTGAAGGGTATAAATAAAGTGTTCCAGATATTCCTCTGGTACGGCTTCAATACATTTAGTAAAGGCAAGTTTCCCACCTGCTACTGTTCCACCACCTTTGCCATCCGGTATCAGATTACCGTCTTTGTCATAATATGACTGAATACCATTTCCTTCTGCCATGCCATACCCACGTGCTGCTGCAAATAGATGGTCGATTAGCTTCTGTTTCAATGCTGATTTCTTCTGTGCTTCCTCCTTATTATAAGCCATGAGTTCATCATACTCGGCTTCAGTGAGGTTCACGACATCACGGATATACTGAACGTCTTCCTGCTTAACCAGACTTCTGGTTCTGGCATGGTCAACAATTTTTCTGCGGTTGTCACCATCATAGCAATCCAGTTTTTCATTGGTATCAATAACCACAACAATATCTTCGTTGTCACGTGGGTCTTGTCTTACGATTACTATGTTGTAATGGAAAATCATGTGTCTGTGTGTTGGTTACAGTTTCTTATACGAATCTTATTTAAAAAGGTTACAAAAATCAGTCATGTTTGTATCTAATCAATAACAGGCTCATGGTGCATCCGTGTTTCTTAATCATCTTCTGCATCCATTTCCTGCGCTTAGAATCAAATATCTTGCTGCTCTCGGCAATCGTTGAACCATATCCATCCCAAGGCACAGTAGCAAGAAATGCTGTCCATTCCACATCCAAAGTCTCACGGAGTTCAATCTGCCTTAATGCCTCGTTATATTCCTTAATGGCATCTGCGATATCGGCAGGAGTAACACCTGACAGTCTGAAACTCTGGCTAAAGTATTGCTTCTTGTCTTTCCAGACCTGTACGTACTGCTCTTTTCCAGCTCTAATGATAGTCCAAACATACTTGATGTCATCAATTACGATATCTCTGTGCTTCTTTTCCATAATATTCCATTATTATTACCAAATATAAGAAACTTATCGTACTTCTGACAGATAATTTCAGCACTATCACGTCTTATGTTTTGATGTCTGCCATCGGGATGTACAAGCCAACACTTATAATTTTCACCCTCAGTACAACATAGTTTCGCACCTGATTTAAGTGCATCTACAATTATATTTTGATATGTTGTCATAATTATTATACGAATTTTAATTTAATATGTTACGTTTTAACCTTACTTTTCTCACATAAGAATTGTATAATAAAAGCAGGAGCACTGAATTGAATATCAAAACGGATATCACAAAACCCTCTTTACCCAATAACTGGTACTCCATAACCACATCGAGCTTATCAAAGAGTCCCGGTGCAGCTTGCATCTTGTAGATAATGATTGCCATCATTATGTTACTGATAACCGTATAGGGAATCATTATACCCAACAAAATTTTCAATATTGTATTAAGAACGGCTTTCATTGTTCTGATTTAAGATTTCTCATTCGTTTTGCAATTGCTTGGTTCTGCATCTGGGTCAGGTATAATAAGTACCGGAGTAGGTCTGCATCATTTAGGTTTAGATAAGCAATGTGTCTAACCAGAAACGTGTGGTTAGGGAATGAGAAATAGATGTTATCCCATTCCTTACCATGTAAACCGTTCTCTGATATCCTGAACTTCCTGACGGCTTTCTCAACTTCTACTCTCATGATTCTTAATTAAAAAGGTTACTTCTTATCTCATTCAAGTCACCACCAGTGCTGACAATTTTTGCTTCTAATGTCATGACTTCGCTTACATGTTTCTCCTAAATTTATGTTACCGAAATAAAATGAGATGTAGGGTATTACCAATATGAATCCATACACACCGGATGCTATCATACCGAAGCACATCATAACGATTCCACCTATAAGGAACAAGGCGTTCAGTGTTGTCCAGAAGATAAAAAACCTCTTGGACTTCGTGCTTAGATATGGATACCAGTTCTTCATAATTCTGGTTGCTGTCATGTTATACTGATGATTTTGTAAGTAGGGTAATCACGTAGAACCTTGGCTCTGGCGTACTGCTCTTCTTCTGCATACACAGTAATAGTGGCTTCATCAGGTTTTTTGCTAAACCTTTTCTTACACCGTATAACGATTACGAATTTCATGGCTTAGTCTTTACTTACAATTATCCGGACTTCGGTTTGCCATCCAGTGGCAATCGTAAAGTTACCGTAGCCATGCTGAAGTTTGCCTTTGGGTTTGCCTGTTGGAGTCAGGGGTTGCCAATCCCAGAAATTAGTTACTGTATGGAAAGTGGTATTGCGATAGCACCCGGACTTAATGAGTACGGGATAGGCTTTCTTCTTCCAATCTGTCTTGCTCCCCCAAGGTTGAAAAAATACAACATCACTGATTTTGGGGTCACTGATTTTCTTATTTGTATTGACTAACATAGTTTCTGTTTTTTTAATTAAAAAGGTTATAAAAAGTACCTAATTACTTTGTCATGTCCAAATGCGTATTCCAGAGTATCGAGGTCTCGCAAACCAACCCATTTATATTCTTGACATTCCCCGGTATTGATATCGACCTTTGGCGATAAAGGCAATACGAATTTGAATTGCAGTGCAGTACCATTTAAGGAATGAGGTCTGTGATAATTGGCATTGAGAATATCATGTTCCCTGACATCAATACCAGTTTCTTCATGTAGTTCTCTCATACAGGCAAGTAGTGGTGTTTCATTGAAATCCATGAACCCACAAGGTAAACACCATAGACCTGCGTTGCTCATAGCTGCACTGCGCTTGATGACCAGAACCCGGTCAGCTACAATTAGCACTGCATCTACAGATATGCTGGGAGAT
>SDBU01002237.1_pt1 | contig 26121 bp, 29 predicted proteins | sample 2277071 | NCBI WGS metagenome assembly SDBU01 (sample SAMN10397929, study PRJNA504765) | marine sediment metagenome | isolation source: marine sediment core GS08_GC12, 126 cmbsf | place: Arctic Ocean: Gakkel Ridge, Loki's castle | collected 2008
TCCCAGGTATTTAAGGTAACCTACCTATTCAACAGAATTAGTGGAAGCTGTGCTTAAATTAAGGGAGGAATACCCACGGTGGAGAAAGGATAAGCTAGTGGTGCTGCTGTATGATGAAGGATTCACCTGTTCCGCCTCCACAGTGGGTAGGATATTGCGCAGGCTAAAAGAACGTGGTGTATTAAAAGAACCAATACCTAATCACATTTCGGTGAGGAAAAAGCAGAGAAGGCGTCCTTATGCTATGAGAAAACCCAAGGAGTGTATAGTTAGAGTACCGGGAGGCATTGTAGAGGTGGATACTTTAGATGTAAGACCCCTGCCTGGAATAATTCTCAAGCACTTTACTGCCCATGATGTTATATCACGGTGGGATGTGGTCATTGTCCATACCCCTGCTAGTACTAGCACTGCTGCCTACTTCTTGGATACTCTGGGGAGCAGGATGTCTTTCCCGGTGAGGGCGATACAAGTAGATGATGGGTCAGAATTTGAGGCTATTTTTGAGGAGGAATGCCAGAGGCATGGTATTAAGCTCTTTGTCTTGCCTCCGCTCACCTAAACTCAATGGTGGCGTTGAGCGAGCTCACCGGACTCATACCGAGGAGTTCTACGAGGTAAAAGAGAGTTCCTTCGACCTTTGTGAACTAAAGATGAGTTATTAGAATGGGAAGGGGTATATAATACAGTAAGGCTTTATCAAGCGCGGAGTTATGTGACACCACCTAAATTTCTAGAGCAGTGGAGGGGAAATCAAGGAAAAGAGGTTATGTGTCACTAATCATATGAACGAGTACAATTCCTTGACGGCTAAAGCTGTGAATTATACAATGGCACTACTGAGTAAGATGGGTAAGAAATACGATGTTATCATTGTGGGTGGTGGTCCGGCAGGTATTTTTGCTGCTTTAGAATTGACTAAGGCATCCAACCTAAGCGTTTTGCTTATAGAGAAGGGGAGAGACATTGATGAACGCCAGTGTCCGGCTCGTGACGGTGGTAATCCTTGTATTTCGTGCTCACCTTGTCATCTCGTTTGTGGTTTAGGTGGAGCTGGTGCCCTGAGCGATGGTAAACTAACACTCTCACCCCAGGTAGGGGGTCGGCTTGTGGATTACCTCGGGGAGGGTAATACCGAAGCCTTGATTAAGCATGTCGATGACATGTATCTCAAATTTGGTGCCTCAAATAAGCTATATGGGGTTGGGGATGAAGTTGAGAGGTTACGCCGCCAGGCTTCTCTCGCCGAATTGCGTTTGATACCAGTGCCTCTTCGTCATCTTGGTACTGAGCATTGCCGTTCGGTGCTCAAGACTATGCGGGATTACCTTATTTCACGTGTGGACCTTAAGCTTGGAGTAATGGCTTCCACTATCATTGTTGATAATGGCCAGGTTAGGGGGATTGAAACTGAGTCAGGAGAAAGGTTTGGCTGTCATTGCCTGATGCTAGCTCCGGGCAGAGAGGGGGCGGATTGGTTGTCTAAGGAAGCTAACCGACTTAATCTAACCATGCATATTAACCCTATTGATGTTGGGGTCAGGGTTGAACTGCCAGTGGCAGTGATGGATGATTTGAGCAATGTGCTATATGAAGCGAAACTGGAATTCCTGTCACCGAGTTTCGATGACCGGATTAGAACATTCTGTATGTGCCCTGCTGGTGAAGTCATTACGGAGTCTACCGGGGGTTATGACCCGGTAATCACAGTTAACGGTCATAGCTATGCTGATCGTAGAAGTAACAGCACTAATTTTGCTCTGTTAGTGAGCACCACCTTTACCGAGCCTTTTCGAGAACCTATTGCCTATGGTAAGTACCTTGCTAGACTAGCTAATATCCTTAGTGGCGGGGTATTGGTACAGCGCCTGGGTGACCTTATGCAGGGTCAGCGTTCTACCCCAGCCCGCATCGGGAGAGGCTTAGTCCAGCCCACTTTAAAGAGTGCTGTCCCTGGTGACCTTAGCTTTGTTCTTCCCTATCGGCACCTTACCGGAATTATGGAGATGCTTCAGGCAATGGATAAGTTAGCTCCAGGTGTAGCTTCACCCCATACCTTGCTTTATGGAGTTGAGGTCAAGTTCTATTCTAGCCGACTTCAGCTTAGCCCTAGCTTGGAGACTGAAATTAGCAATATGTTTGCTGTTGGTGATGGCGCTGGTGTTAGCCGTGGTTTAATCCAGTCATCGGCCTCCGGCGTAGTGGCAGCGGGCGAGATACTAAGAAGGAGCGGGTGTTAGGGCTGATTTTTGCACTATTGAGGCAAAACAGATGCGTGGTGAACTTGAAGAGGGTGAAATATGTCCACCCTTTCTTGACGGGGTAGCTTGTGCTATCTAAAAGGTATAATGAAACTGCCTTTTGACCTTACCCTGATAAATAAGCTTGATAGTAGAGTGAGGTTATAATAAGGAGCCGCTGTGGGTGCTAATCAGGTAGATATTATCTGGATGAATTGAAAGGTATCCAGACGATATGGTATTATCTTTTATCTATTCATCTATATTGAAATTCAATGTGTACTTTCTTCAAAGAGTTCTCAAGATGCTAAAAAGGTAAATTTTAAAAGCTCTAGTAGTTAAGGATGGGGTAATTATGGAATTTACCAAGATGCAAGGCGCTGGAAACGATTTTATACTGGTAGAGACCAATGGTATACAGCGCGATTGGTCACAGGTGGCAGTAGCTATGTGTGACCGTCACTATGGCATTGGCGCTGATGGTTTGCTGCTACTGCTAACTTCAGATGTTGGGGACTTTGGGATGCGTATATTTAATGCTGATGGCTCTGAATCTGATGTCTGTGGTAATGGACTAAGATGCTTGGTTAAATACTTTGCAGATAGAAACTCGGCTAGTTCTGGAGCTCAGGAAATATCAGTGGAAACAGCGGCTGGTCTAAGAAGAGCTCAGGTTCATAAAGTAGCCGGTAAAGTAACTAAAGTCAGAATCGGTATGGGTAAACCAAAATTGGGGGAAAAGGATATTCCAGTGGAAATAGAGCCGGGTGAAAGGAATATAGTTGACATAAAATCAATAATAACCTACCCTATTACTGTAGATGGCAGGAAACTACACCTGAGTCTTGTGTCCATGGGGAATCCGCACGCTGTTTACTTCTGCCACCAACCGATATCCGATTTTCCGTTATCCCAGTTAGGACCAAAAGTAGAGCAGGACAAGAGATTTCCCGCGAGAATAAATTTTGAGGCAGTCTGGGTTCTGAACCGAGAGCAGATAGAAGCTCGTGTTTGGGAAAGGGGAGTAGGGGAGACACTAGCTTGTGGCAGTGGTGCCTGCGCTATAGCCGTTGCTGCTCGATTACTTGGTCATATTGATAATAAAGTGAATATAAAACTGCCCGGAGGCATGCTGGAGGTGGAGTGGGATGGGGTAGGGGAGGTATTCCTTAGCGGCCCAGCGAAAACAGTATTTACGGGAGAGTGGCCGGATGGAAGTCCTGATTAAGGGAAGTCAATAAAAAATCTCTAAGCGAGGTGTGATTAAAATGAGAATGGCAAGACGAATAGAAAATCTACCCCCATATCTTTTTGTAGAAATTAGTAGGAAGATTGCTGAGAAAAAAGCTAAGGGTGAGGATGTAATTAGCTTTGCTATAGGTGACCCTGATATTCCTACACCTCAACATATAATTGATAAGTTGTGTCAGGCGGCACAAGACCCGGTAAATCATCGCTATCCGGAGACAGATGGTTTGCCGGAATTACGCCAGGCCATAGCCGAGTGGTATAAGCAACGCTTTGGTCTCTCTTTTGACCCGGATAAAGAAGTCTTACCCCTTATTGGTGCCAAGGACGGGGTTGCCCATATTGCCCTGTGCTTGCTTGACCCGGGGGATATTGCTCTAGTGCCTGACCCGGGCTATCCTGTTTATTCAGTAGGCACTTTGTTAGTCGGCGGCGAGCCTTACTATCTACCCCTTACTGAGAAGAATAATTTTCTACCTGATTTGGATAGCATACCTGAACACATAGCGAAAAGAGCCAAGCTCCTGTGGATAAACTATCCTAATAATCCTACTGGTGCCGTGGCTGATCTTGATTTCTTCAACAAGACAGTTGAATTTGCTCGTAAGTATGACTTGGCAGTCTGTCATGACGCGCCATATACCGAGGTTGCCTTCGATGGTTATCAACCGATCAGCTTTATGCAGGCGGACGGAGCCAAGGAAGTGGGGGTGGAGTTTCACTCATTGTCCAAGACTTATAATATGACTGGCTGGCGTATTGGAATGGCGGTAGGTAACACAGCGATAATAAATGCTTTGATGACGGTTAAGTCGAATCTGGATTCAGGTATTCCGCAGGCTATTCAATATGCTGCTATTGAGGCTTTAAGAGGTTCCCAGGATTGTATTCAGGAGCATAATGCCATTTATCAGAGGCGCCGTGACCTGGTAGTTGATATGCTCAACAGTATTGGGCTTGAAACTAAGCCAGCAAAGGCGAGCCTATATCTCTGGGTCAAGGTCCCTAAAGGCTATAATTCTATGGACTTTGCTGCCGCTTTGTTAGAACAGGTTGGGGTGGTAGTGACGCCAGGGATAGGCTATGGAAAAAATGGCGAAGGTTACGTGCGGTTATCCTTAACTGTTTCTGATGCCAGCCTGGTGAAAGGCTTGTCACGATTAGCCGGATGGCGCGATAGTAAAAACAAGTTCAAGGCAAAAGTAACTTGACATAACATACTTTGAGAAATAAGAGGAGCGTTATTACTGGAAGAACTGTTGTTACCGAAACGGCTCCGGAAAGGGCGTTCTTGGTAGCCGCAGCCGTTAAGGGAAGTACTGACAGGTGGTCAGCAGAGGATTCTTTGAAAGAACTGGCTCAATTAGCTGGCACGGCTGGAGCCAATGTGGTAGGGAAGCTCATCCAGCGGTTATCGGTACCCTCAAAAAAACATTATCTGGGTGAAGGCAAGCTGGGTGAATTACTATCGCTAAAGAATAGCACCAACTATAATGTAGTAATTTTTGATGATGAGCTTTCGCCGCTACAACAGCGAAACATAGAAGACTTTCTTCAGGTAAAGGTTATTGACCGTGTAGCCTTGATTTTAGATATTTTTACCAGGCGAGCCCGAACCCGCGAAGGCCAATTACAAGTAGAGCTGGCTCAGCACCAATACCTTTATCCTCGTCTTGCCGGGCAGTGGAGTCACCTGGAGAGGCTCGGTGGCGGTATTGGTACCAGAGGCCCTGGCGAATCGCAACTTGAGACCGATAGGCGTCTTATCCAACATAAGATACACCGTTTAAAAGCACAGATTGAGCAAGTAAGAAAACACCGCCTGTTATACCGCCAGAAGCGCCAGAAGAGTGGTATTCCGGTGATTGCCTTAGTTGGCTATACTAATGGCGGTAAAAGCACCTTGCTAAACGCTCTCAGTCGGGCTGGTGTTTTTGTTGAGGGCAAACTCTTCGCCACTCTGGACCCAACTACCCGGCGTATAACCCTTCCTGATAAGAGTGCGGTCTTAATTACTGATACCGTTGGTTTTATTAGAAAGTTACCACCGACTATTGTGACCGCATTCAGGGCAACCCTTGAGGAATTAACCGAAGCCAGTGTGCTGCTTCATGTGGTTGATTTAACTTCACATAATGCACCAGAGCAATGTCAAACAGTTGAGGATATTCTTACCGACCTCAACCTCATGGATAAGCCCAGGATTACGGCGCTGAATAAAATTGACCTTTTGCTGGATAGTGGCCGGACCTGGAGTGAGGAGGAAGCCATAGATTATCTTGCTGACCAGCCGGCTCCGGTGAACAAGGATACGGTTCTCATTTCTGCCGCCAAAAAATGGGGATTAACCAACCTCCTGGAACTAATCAGCCATACCCTGGCCCAAACTGTCTCCCCGGTTTAACACCCCTAAAGATGACGCTCTGTAATCAAAATCTAGGCCCCTAAAATTTCTTTTAAGAGGTAAACTACCTTTGGAGATAGTAAAGGGGATTTTTACCCCTTATTTTTGTCTCTCTTTTCCTCCCCGTTTTATTAAGTTAAGGAAACCCACCCCCTTTATCCCCCTCCCTTAATAAGGGAGGGGGAAGATATTAGAAAGAGGGGCGAAGCCCCTCTTAAACACCTCCTTTTGCCTCGGTCTGGTTTTGCTGAGAACACTAAGACAAAGGGACAGGTCATAACTTAATATAACATCCTAAGATATAATTAAGGTTCCTTTTTTACTATTAATTATCAGGCGTGAGCGATAGGCGTGGGATTTAGGGCACCTTTTTTGTGTGATATAATCATATCCTGGAGGTAAATGATTATGGAACCATTAGAACTTTGGCAGATAGTGTTAATTATGGTTGGCTCAATACTAGTACCACTTATTGGGTATATGTTTGCGCTGAGGGGATTTATTCGTGATACAGCAACGGCTGCGATAGGTGATGTAGCTGTTGATATTGCTTCGTTGAAAAGTGAATTTAAAGCATACAGGGAAAGCCAAAAAGAATGGATTGATCTGTATCTAAAAATGTCTAAACCTGGTAATCCGCATCCAAACAAGGAAGTTTTATTAGAAAAGCTTAAGAATGATACGATTACACGAGAGGAAGCAATTGCTCTACAAGAGATAATGGCTGAAGAGCGGGGAAAAGCGGAAAGTGAAAATGATTTTCTGAAATTAGTAATCATTATTGGCGTTTTGGCACTCGTAGCTACAGCAATTAGTAAGGCTAGTAATTGAGGGGAGGGAATTATTCTTATGAGCATCTTAAGAGATGGAGATAGTGTCGAAGAACGGGAAGAGGAATTTCTTGGAGCGTTAGGTCTATCTACGAAAGAGCTTAAGACTTTACCTGATTTTTTCGTAAGAACAATGGAGGAACAAGACAAAGTTAGATTGACTTTTCGTACTAAGCTTGAACCTGTATTAAGATATGCTGATTGGGTTTCCATTTCTATTTCACGCGAAGATTTCATCAATATGTGTAACAATATGCAAAGAATCTTGGATAGCATACGAAATAAATAACTCCCATTCATTAGCTTCTCTTTTTCCTTTCCTTTTTATCCTTAAAAGCTATTATGTAAACTTCTATTGTGGCATACTTTGGTTCGCACTATATATGTTATGTCAGTTAAATATGCTTTTATACCTAATATCCTCAAACCACTACCCTAATGCACCCTAAATAAAAAATAACCAATAAGCCATTAGTTCTACTTAAATTACTTCTGATTACAAATTACTGGTTAAACGCTTTAATGTCTCTTGCTTGATAATAGCTACCATAATTGCTGTTAATCCAGAACCTATTACCTCAAGCCAAAGAGCTACTTTCATCCCTGTTTAGTTCCCTCCCCCTGTATCAACTTCTCACCGTATTCAAGGAGGAGTTTGGCCTGGGCCGGGGGAACTTTCTTTGCTTCCAGGTAGGTCTTTAGTGCCTCAAGGGGTGTTATTTCTTCGGCGGTGTAGTTCCCCAGCCTGAGGCGAGCCTCCCGCCTGACATCCTTGGCAATAGTAAAGTAGTAAGCCTCTTTTAAAGTATTCTTGATGTCATTGTCCCTGAGTTGCCCTTCAATCTCGGCGGGCAGACTGAGCTGGAGTCGCACTATGGCATCCTTGATATTCTCTTCCTGTTCAGCGATAGCCCTGAGCACGGTTAAGGTGGGGTCAGTGTCCTCTGGCTCAATACTGACGTTAATAGTCAAAAATCGGCGCCCGGTCACCGGGTGAAAGTCAAAGGAGACCCGTCTATTGCCTGTTGGCTCATCTGGCTCGATTTCTACCAGATAGAACCCTTTTTCGTCCTCTTCTTCACCAAAATCCACCCGTTCGAGGCTTCCAGAATAGACCACCGGCGGACTGGAGGACAGAACCTGGGGCCGGTGAATATGACCTAAGGCAACATAATCAAAAGCAGGATTGGCAATATTGCTTGGTAGCAATACATGCTCTTGTCCTATGGTCATTAACCTTTCTGAGCCTATTTGTGCCCCAGAAACCCACACATGAGCCGCCAGTATGGAGGGTAGGCTGGGGTCAAGCTTCGCAGCGTGGGCAGCAATAATATTGGTTAATACCTGCTGTAACCTCTGGTTAATCTGCTCAAAGTTAAAGTTTTTGGTCTCCTCTCTGCTCAATAGGGCACTACGTCTCAGCCATGGCAAGGAAGCTATTTGAATAGTGCCACTGTTGGTCGTAATTCGGTAAATATCAGGACGGTTAGAGACATAAACATTTTTAACAGCCAGGGTATCAAAGATTTCAGTGGTGGTGGCTTTACCTATAGCGTTAGGCAGGTCGTGGTTGCCGACGAGAAGAAAGATGGGGATGCCGCTGGTGGACAGCCGATTGATGCGTTGGGCAAACTCACGCTGCTGAGTCTGGCTCGGTTCACGACTCTTATAGGCATCACCGCAGAAAAGAACAAGGTCTACCCTGTTCTCCACGGCATAATCCACCACCTGGTCAAGGGTTTTTAGGAAGTCAAGAAGGCGCGAGGATATACCGGTAGCCGGGTCAATACGCCCGTAGCTTTCTACACCAAGGTGAAGGTCAGCAAAGTGGAGGACTTTCAACCTTTCCCCCTCTTTCCCCCTCTCCTTCAAAGGAGAGGGGGAAGATGTATTATAAGAGGGGCGAAGCCCCTCTAAACTCCCTATTTCCGTTGGAATCTTACTTTTTCATTCTCCATATCTACCATTACTGTCCGAAAGCCAGCACCAAGTATAGCGTAAATTGCCATAGTGCCTTGCGTATTATCCCACCATCTGAAATATTTTCGCGCACTAGGAGGCAGGTGGTCACCGATAATCTTTTCAATTTCAGAAAAAGTTACCACTATATTGTCCTGAGGATGTCTCTTCAACCATTCTCTAAAAGGTATATATTTACCCATTTTTTCTCAACCTTCCATATCTTACCGCCAGGGGGGAGAACGAATAGTGGTTCGCCTCCTCTTAAACTCCCCATCTCAAATAATGCCAGTCGATAAGAGTTTGTATTCCGTTCGGGATAGGACAACAGCAAACCAAATTGGCTGAGACTTTTGCTTACGGGAGTAAAATTTTAAGGTCTTAGGAGAAAGGATATCAACTTTGGCTCCGCTTTCCAATCTGTGCTTAGTAATTAGAAACGGGTATGACCCTTTACCTACTGCCACATATTCAGCTAGCTTTGGCATTATTTCATTCTCAAGTCTGTGTCCACCGAATGGCCCGTACCAACCGCTAATGTACTTTCCCTTCTTCTTAACTAAAACACCAGAGGAGTCTACTTCACATTCATAGGCACTAGTGCGCCATTCGGAATATTTTCGCCGCCCTGTGAGCGTTATCTTTTCAAAGGGCAAATCTTCAGACATTTCCTTCCTCCTTCCATATCTGGCCACCGGGAGGGAGAACAAACAGGTCTTCACCACTGAGCTTGGCTTCCACCGTCCGTTTAAGTTCGGCTATAGGGAGTCGTATCTGATTCATGGTGTCGCGGTCCCGGATAGTGACCTGATTATCTTCAAGAGACTGGAAGTCAATGGTAACACAGAAGGGAGTGCCAATCTCATCCTGGCGCCGGTAACGGCGTCCGATGCTCTGGGCATCGTCATAGCTTATCATCCAGCACTGGCGCAGGTCGGCATATATATCTTTAGCCACTGCTACCAGTGGCTCACGCCTGCTCAGAGGCAATACAGCCACCTTGATGGGAGCCAGAGCCGGGTGGAGGTGGAGTAATACCCTTATCTCTTCTTTATCCGGTTCTTCAGCGTAGGCATCACATAGAAACGCCAGCACCGAGCGGTCTACCCCGGCCGATGGCTCAATGATATAAGGGAGAAAGTGTTCCTTGGTATCATCATCAAAATAGTCCAGACCCTTACCGCTGAAACTGGCGTGCTGAACCAGGTCAAAGTCGCCGCGGTTGGCAACACCCTCTAACTCAGCCCAGCCCATCGGGAACAGGTAGTCAATGTCAGAGCAGGCTCGGGCATAGTGAGCTAGTTCTCCTTTAGCGTGCTCTCTCAAGTGCAGGTTTGCCTTTTTGATGCCCAGCTTGACATACCAGTTGAGGCGTTCCTCAAGCCAGTAGTTAAACCATTTTCCATCAGTTCCCGGCTTAACAAAGAACTCAATTTCCATCTGTTCAAATTCCCGGCTGCGAAAGATAAAGTTGCCAGTGGTAATCTCATTACGGAAGGCTTTACCTACTTGGGCAATGCCAAAGGGTAGCCTTTTTCTAGTAGTATTAAGCACATTCTGGAAGTTAACGAACATGCCTTGCGCTGTCTCAGGACGCAGGTAAACTATACTGGCTTCTTCCTCCACAGGTCCCATAAAGGTCTTGAACATCAGGTTAAACAAGCGAGACTCAGTTAATTCACCGCTGCACGAGGGGCACCTATCACCCTCTATCTCATCACTGCGCCACCTCAAGTGACAACTCTTGCATTCCACCAGTGGGTCAGTAAACCCCTCAAGATGCCCGCTGGCAGCCCAGGTCTTGGGGTGCATCAGGATGCTGGTGTCCAGGCCCACCATATCATCGCGCTCCTGAACCACGGCTCGCCACCAGGCTTCTTTAACATTCCGCTTCAGCTCTACTCCTAGAGGCCCGTAATCCCAGCAACTGGAGAGTCCGCCGTATATCTCACTGCTGGGGAAAATGAAACCACGCCGCTGGCAGAGGGAAACAATCTTTTCCATGTTAACCTTGGTTGGTATCTCTTCTGTCACTCTATCACTCCTAAAAGCTTTTACCAGCGGGCACTATCGGGTAGCTCTCCAAGCTTGCCGCATGACTCGGATAAAGAATATGCCGAGAATAATGCCCCCTAGTCCCATAACAATCAAGGCAAATACCCATGGGGGTAGAATGTGTATCTGGTATGAATTGTAGCTGAAAATATCGAGCATTGCAAAGCAGATAATGATTTGAGGCAACGCAATCATATTGCCCATAAGTGATAGAATACTTCCCGGTTTCACCCAAGAGCTCTCCGTCTGCTTGAATAGAGCACCCAGTTTAGTTATTCCCCAGGTGATGGCTCCGGCCATCAGGGTAAAGATGAGTTGTAGAAGAAGCATCCAGAGGATAATCGCTCCGCGGCTTAGCCAACTATAAGGTGAGCCATCAGGTTTGAAGCGATAAGCTACCTCAGCCGGAAGCAGGCGATAGAAATAGATAGCTAAAATGATTGACAGGAGGAGAATGACCACCGGGAGCATGATATAACTCCAGTGGAAGGCCAATGTTGCTCCGGCGGTTTGTTTAATTGGTTCTTTGCTTTTAACCACTTGCCTCTACCTCAAGCCAAACCAGATAGCTGCTCCACAGCCAAGGACAAGTAAGGAACCCCACAATTGAAATAAAAATAGGTATAATCATCTATTAATTAGTAAATTGGTCGATATAAAAAGTTACCAGCTTTAAGCTTAGCTGTCAAAGACCGGAGTTTTACCTACCTCCTTTGCTATTCACCCTCCTGCACACAAAGTACATGAGTTTGACAGACGCAAAACGATAACAGTATAATTTGGTTAACGCAAGAAACGGCCGATGACTATAAACCCACCGATTCTAACAGATACCAACCTTCCTCTACCACTATTCATCCGTGGTAAGGTGCGGGATAGCTACGACCTAGGCAATCTGCTACTCATTGTCGCCACTGACCGAATTTCAGCCTTTGACTTAGTCCTGCCCAACGGCATTCCTGATAAGGGTTTAGTGCTTAATCAACTCTCCGCCTTCTGGTTTAAAAAGACTGAGCATCTAGTCCCTAACCACCTGATGGAAGTAGTTGATGATGTCCACCGTCTTGACCCCTACCTCCCTACCGAAAGCCGTTTCTCCTACCCTTCTTACCTGGCTGGACGGTCTATGATTGTTAAGAAGGTGGAGCGTATCCCCATCGAGTGTGTGGTGCGTGGCTACCTTGCCGGGTCAGCCTGGGTAGAATACCAACAATCTGGCGTTGTTTCCGGACTCCCCTTAGCTAAAGGCTTAAAGGAGAGTCAGAAATTTCCTCAACCACTATTTACCCCAACCACTAAGGCAGAAACTGGGCATGACCAACCTCTGACTATGGATGAAATAAAGAGGACGGTAGGTGAAGCTCTAGCTGAGGAGATAAAAGGAAAAAGCCTGGCCATCTATAACTATGCTCAGGAGCACGCCCGCGACAGAGGCATTATCATTGCTGACACCAAGACGGAGTTTGGGCTGGATAACGGGAAGCTCATCCTTATTGACGAGCTACTGACCCCAGATTCATCGCGCTTCTGGGATGCCGAGCAATATAAAGTTGGGCAGTCCCAACCCAGCTATGATAAGCAGCCAGTTCGGGATTGGCTCGTCCAATCAGGCTGGAACAAGGAGCCACCCGTCCCCATGCTATCCCCAGAAGTTATTGAAGCTACCACTAACCGATATCGAGAGGCTTACGAGAAGTTGACTGGTAGGAAATTGAGATAGTAGACTGACAAGAGAATAAAAGAGCGGTAGTATTGCTATCACTGTGGTACGTATAGAGGCTTATGGTAACATTTAACCCGCTTTCGGCGCTAAAGGAGCATTAGCAATATGCATGAGAATACAATTACTACTTACTTAGAGTCTTCCAAACCAGCCATCAGCCAAAAACCAAAACCAAAACCAAAACCAGAACCAGAACCAAAACCAGAGCCAGAACCAAAGCCAGAACCAAAGGTGGCGCCAGCAGAGTTCCCTACAAGAGAAGCTGAACCACGTCCCCCTAGACGTCCTTAGAAAAGGATAGTATTCTTAAGATAACTAAAAGATAAGCTGGGTGGGAAGGAGAAAGTAAAAGGTGCCTAAACCTCTTTCTCTATTATGGCTGCTTTTTCTGGTCAGGAAACGTTTCAAGTACCGCGTTGTAAGTTCTTTCCCACGTTTCTCTCTGTTCGGGGAATTTGTGGCTGTTCTTATGAATGTATTCTGCAAATCCCTTTGCAAGATCCGCATTTTTTTTGACTTGAGCATAGTAAGAAGCCAGGTTGTTTCTAATTTCCCCTAACAGCAATTGATTTCTAGGTTTGCTCTCGTCCAATTCTTTAGCATACTCGTATGCTTCTTCAGTTAATCGGATAGCTTGTGTAATATTGTCCATTTTCAAGAGACTGTAACCTGTTGTTGTAGCTAACCATACTATCCAGCTTTTTGATTCGTCTGCTATTCGTTGCCCTGTTTCTCTCTCCAGCTTCTGTGACACAATTACGTAAACCGCAGCGCCAAGCACTGCAATCGTAATTGCTGCGAAGGTCAACACAATAATCAGAGTATCTTTTAAAACATCATACTTATTAGGAATAAATTCTTGCGGGAGTTCCCACGTGGGACCCCACAGCAAATACCCAATAAACAGACCGCCTACCAATACTGCAACAACTGACAGACCTATGCCAAATGCTTTCATCTCATCCTCCCTTTAGCCCTCCAACAAATCCTTGGTGCTCGGTAGTTCACCAGCAATCCGCTCATCAATTCTAGTGGCTATATCTAAGGCTCTGCCTAAGGCTTTAAACAGCGCTTCTGCCTTGTGATGGTCATTTACGCCGTAAATAACCCGAGCATGCAGATTAAGCTTGGCCTCAGCCGCCAAAGACTCGAGGAAGTGACGGATAAGGTCAGTGGGAAATCCAGCCATATCATTATCATTAAAGGGTAGCTCTAATACGGTATATCCCCGACCACTAATGTCCACTACTACCGTAGCCAGGGCATCATCCATAGGCACGGTAGCATCAGCCATGCGAACGATACCCTTCTTCTCTCCCAGGGCTTGGTTAAGAGCCTTCCCCAAACAAAGAGCAACATCTTCCGCCAGGTGATGCTGGTCATCTCCTGTTGCTGAAATTTTTATGTCAAGTCTTCCATGTCGAGCTACCTGCGCCAAGAGGTGGTCAAACATATTAATCCCGGTGTTTATCTCCCACTGACCACTACCATCAAGATTAAGCTCCAGGCTGATATTTGTTTCCTTAGTCTCCCGTTTGACATTAGATAGACGATTAGACATTTATTCCCTCTCCTAATTTTTTCAGAGATTTTTCACTAACCCCTCATCCCTTATCCCTCTCCCCTTTATAAGGGGAGGGGGATGGGAATTTCTTAAAGGGGCAAAGCCCCTTTTTATCCCCTTAATAAACGGCCTCTCTAAGTGCTTTAATTAAGGCATCAGTGTGTTCTGGCTTACCCACGCTAATACGGATAAAATTTCGCAAAAGCGGCTGGTCAAAGTAGCGCACCAGTATCCCCTTATCCTGCAACCTTTGACGAAGCCCTTTTGCCTCGCCCTTCAGCACCTCACAGAGAATAAAGTTAGCCTGCGAAGGGACAGGTTTTAACCATTCAATCTTTCCCAACTCAGTAAAAAGTCTTTCCCTCTCTGTAATTATCGCCTTAACCGTACCCATCAAATAATCAATATCCTTTAGCGATTCCTGCACGGCGACCAGAGCGGCTACATTTACATTATAAGGTGTCTTAATTCTAAGCAGATAATCGGCTATTTTGGGCGGAAAAAGACCGTAGCCGACCCTCAAACCAGCCAACCCCGTCCATTTGCTGAAGGTTCGTAACACCATCAGGTTACCCCGCTGGCTGACCAATGGAGCCACCGTTTGTCCGCTAAACTCATAGTATGCCTCATCCACTAATACTGGTAGTCCGGTGTTCAATATCTCCAGCATGTCCTGCTCAGGTGTGATCGTTCCCGAAGGATTATTAGGGTTAGCCAAAAATATTATTTTAGTTTTCCTACTTATAGCTGCTTTCACGGCACCTATGTTAACGGCGAAGTTTTCATCCCTGGGCACCTCAACCACGGTACCGCCGCACAGTTCGGTGCTAAGACGATATAGACCGAAGGTAGGAACACAGTTTATTACTTCGTCACCATTATTGATAAATAGGCGTGAAACGAGGTCTATTAGCTGACTGCTGCCGCTACCAGCCACGATATACTTGGCGTCGACACCGGTATATCCCGCTAATAATTTCCTGAGTCCGGTCTGTTCATCGTCAGGATAGATATTCAGAGCGGGATAGGTAGCCAGAGCCTGGTTTACTCTTGGCGAACAGCCATAGGGATTCTCATTAGCGTCAAGCTTGATAATACTCTCTACGGGAACTTCCACCTTCCCCTCTAGTGTCTCCGGGGATGTGCTGGCATCATAACCACCGAAATTAACCAAATCAGGTCGGATTAGTCTCTCTATCCCCTTGCCTTCATACATTTTTTTTCACCTTTAACATAATAGCTAAATACGGGCACATTTTAGCACGCCTTCATAGTTTATTTCAAAGGAGAGAAACCAGCGATATAATATTTGCCCCGGTTTTGGCGTGCCGAATCGATTAAAGGGGAACTTCATGCAGAATGTGATGAAGCCTGCTTATTGAGAGGGCTATTTGACGATTTTCGAAGAAGGCAACTACCTGCCTATAGGACAAACCCGCATGCATTCACAACAGTCACCAGCGGCATTGCGGAAGGCCCTACAGGCAAACTTGTTGATGGCATATTGCTCATTGGCCTGTGGTTCAGTCAAAGCACACGCCGGACAACTTTCAAGGCAAATACCGCAACCGTCACATTCAACACTGGTCTCAGTATTTGTTGGCTCAAGCTCTACTTCAGTGAGGCAGCAGGAGAGCCTCACCCTCGGTCCGAAATCAGGGGTGATCAGTAAGCTATGCCAGCCGAGCTTGCCAAGGCCAGCCGCCTGAGCAGCGTGTTTGTATGAAAATATCGCCTTCAGAAATCTCGCATCCTGGGGGCAGCCGATGGATGGCAACGATAACGCCTTCAAGCCAATGTTACGGGAAGCCTTTGCTAGATCATAGGCCGCCTTTGTCATTCGGCCAGCGAGATAATTTGCCTCACTAGCCATTAGTTCGTTCAAGGGAGGAGCACCCATTATTCTCTCGATAGATGTCAGATCAAGAACCTCTTGGGAATACTCCATGGCGAAAACGACCACCGATTTGGCCCCCGGTAGCAAGCTCAAGGCAGTTTCCTCAAGCTTTGTTCCTTCCCATTCCGCTAGGCGGGCAATACCCACGACATCAACCTCCAACTTGGCTAGTACTTCTGACAGAATGGCGCTTGTCGCCGAGGTCTTCTGTTTATTAATCATCGCATCCTTCTAAATCAGCTATGGTACAATGGGGCACAATTTTCCCTCTAAAATAATATTATGACTAGTGTAAGCGACTTAAACTGCGTTGTCAAAAAAGTAAGGCAAGGTTAGCCCAATGCCTCCAGCCGTTTCTCTACAGCCCGGGCATGAGCCTCAAGTCCTTCAGCATTAGCCAAGGCTTGTGCCGCTGGACCTAACTCTTTCAAACCAGTATCGTCTATATTAATCACGTTGGTAAACTTAATAAAATCAGCAATATTCAGCGGTGAGCCAAACCGCGCCGTTCCGCCGGTAGGTAAGGCATGGCTTGGTCCAGCCACATAATCGCCCAGAACGACTGTCGCATTTTTACCAGCGACAACACAACCAGCGTTAGTCACTTTGTCGATATAAGAAACTGCCTTCTCAAACATTAGACAGAGATGCTCCGGGGCGTAAAGGTTAGAGAGTTCTATAGCCTCGTCTACACTAGCTACTACTGCTATCATCCCCCTATTCTTTAAAGATTCGGTGGCAATAGCTTGACGCGGTAAACCTTCCAGTTGCTGTCTAACCTGCTGACTAACTTCGTCAGCCAGACGTCGTGAAGTAGTTACTAAAATAGCTGAGGCTAAGGGGTCATGCTCAGCCTGAGCTAAAAGGTCGGCTGCACAGTATTCAGGGTTAGCTGTTTCGTCAGCGATAATTAATACCTCGCTTGGTCCCTGAAGTCCATCAATACCAACTACTCCATACACTAGTTTTTTGGCTAACATAACAAAGATATTGCCTGGTCCGTAAATCTTGTCCACTTTGGGAATAGACTCGGTGCCATAAGCCAGAGCAGCAATCGCCTGAGCACCACCGATTGAGAAAGTACGGTACACCTGAGCAATATCAGTGGCAACTAATGCCAGAGGGGAAACCGTTCCGTCTGACCTTGGTGGTGTAGTTAGGATAACCTCTTTAACCCCGGCAACTCGGGCCGGAATAGCCGTCATTAACACTGTTGACGCATAGGCTGCCGTGCCACCGGGAACATAGACACCGACACGCTCCAGCGGGCGTATTAGCTGACTCAAGCCCGGTTGAGCCACTTCACCCCAGATAGCCTCCTTCTGCGCTGTATGAAAAGCACGTATTCGCTCAGCAGCTAGCTTGAGGGCTGAAACCAGTTCAGAATCCACCTGCTGGTAAGCCTCGGTTATCTTGTCTTTACCTACCTCTAGAGAGGTTAGCTTGATACCATCAAACTTCTGGGTATAATCAAAAAGAGCAGCATCCCCCCGGTCACGCACCTCATCTGTAATTTGCCTGACCGTTTGCTCACGGTTATCAGTGCCAAGCACTTCTTTAGGGGCTTGTCTTGATAGCGCTGATTTTGCTGACTGAAAGCCTTCAATAATTTTCAATTTTTTGTCCTCCACCTTGGAAACCTTCCTTTGTTAGCTCATCCACCGCATCATCGTAACGACCACCTGCCAGGTGCCGTCCACCTCATCAATAATGTAGGTCATACCGGCTCCACCCGCACTGGCAAAAAAGAGGTCAGCCATAACAAGCACTGACCCTTCTTCCTTAAGTTGAAGGTTAGACAGGGTAATAGCGGCCCCTCTCCCTTCAACATTCCCACGGCTAAGAGGCACCTCATCGAAATGGTCTACCCAGACGAACTCTGCCGGCAAATCGTCCAGAGCAGCCACTATCGCCGTCTGTGTCGATTCCGGTATTGAGCCGGATTCAATCTGAGGAGCATCAGGTCTATCCAGCTCATAGGTGGTTCGCAGCAGGTAGACTATCGGAAAGTTAGGCGGTTCACCGCCAAAGGTATGGTCTACAGTATACAATTGACGCACCACAGCCGCATAGATGGCAGCTTGGTCATCCTTAGATAAAACTGGTGCGGGTGTGGTGCAAGCCATCAGAGTACTGAGGGTCAGGTTTATAATCAAGACAATCAGCCAAAATCTTCCCTTTTTCATTCCTCACCCTCCTCTTCTTGCCTCTTCCCCTCTATGCGGAAAGTCTCACTGATTATAAGTTTAGATGCCCTCCACTGCATTTCGTAGGATATCAGTAATAGACTTTATCCTTTCACTCTTAGTAGAGCTAGCCATACTATCCTTATTGCCAATCAGACAAGCTGTCGATTCACAAAGGTTATCAATAATTTTAAGGTTATGTCGAGCTATGGTTCGCCCGGTCTCGGTGTTTTCAATGAGCAGGTCAGCATCCTCAGGCAAAAAGGCTTCACTGGCTCCCCAGGTGGGAATTACCCTATATACTCCAAGGTGATTATCTCTAGCATACTCATCAGCTATGTTTACATACTCTGAGGCTACCCTAATCGGCACCAATCGCTCAGCATAAAGCTGTCTTAAGCTATCAACATCACCCACAGATAAATCCTTACTTATTACCGCCACTATTTTTACCTTGCCAAATTTGAGGTCGAGAAGCTCGGTTACCGGGCTGGACGGAAACTGATAGAGATGTTCCATAAGCCAATCTTTACCGGTAATAGCTAAATCAAAATTTCCATTAGCCACCTGTAATGGCATATCCTGAGGTCTAATCACCTTAATCATGACCCCGGTCAGGTTAGTAGTTGGTCGGCGATTACCTACCGCTGGCGGGTAATCATCAATCTGGATACCAGCCTTATTTAGCAGCTGAAGAGTAGGCTCTTGTTGATGCCCATCGGGTAAAGCCAGTCGTACTATACCCTCAGCCGCTTCCCCGGGATGATATTGACCAGTTCTCTCCCAGCTTCCCATTGCACCTACAGGTGAGGGAGGCCTCTCCATAGTAGGCAGTTTACTATCAATAGAAGCCGATATCTGGCTAAGGTCTTTCCTTTCCCAGCTACTCTTATTAGCTATCAAAAAAGCACTAAAACCAAGGATATTACCAGGTAGCGCTCCCAGGTCATGATTAATCTCCTCACCTACACCACGTGAGATTAATGCAAGCTCGGCACTTTCCGGGGGATAAACCTCGGCAGCTCCCCACAGGGGAAAGATGCTAAACCGTCTCAGCCGAAGGTTGAGAGCAAAAGACTCAGCCAGATTAGGATACTCACTGGCAATTCGTATAATATCCCTATTCGCCTGCATTTCCTCCACTGTAGGCATTACCTCAGACCGGCTGGCAACCACATATAAGGCACCCTCTCCGTATCCCAGATTTCTTAGCTTAACCAGAGCCGAGCTTGGGTATTTAACCAAAAGCTCTTCCACCCAGTCCAGCCCACAAATCCCTAAATCATAATTGCCCACGGCAACCTGAATAGGGATATCCTTCTCATGGAACACCTTGGCTAAAAGATTGGGGAATCTCTGGGATTTAGGACGATAAGAACGCATCCCTTCATGATAGGCGCTTAGCCCCCAGCCTGCTCCCTGGAGTAAGGTAGCTGTCTCAGTCAAAAGTTGACCTTTAGGTAACGCTATCTTTATCGGCACCTTCTTCCCCTAATAACGCTAAAACCTCGTCAGCAGTTTGTACCTCAAACCTTTTCTGACTGGTCTGGTCAGTCAAAACAAAAAGAGGTGCTTTATCTTGAACATCCAGCGTCCAACGCACGTTAGCTGGCTCCTGACCACCCAGGTGCACTTCAGCCGCATACCCAGCTTCATGGAGGCAACTAGCCAGGCTAAAAGCTTCCTTCAATGCACCCCCTCTAGACTCAGTCTTAATCAGGATTCTTTGCGCCGCAGGTTTAGCTAAAGTTTCTGGCTTTATCAGATTCATCAAGCGGTCAAGGTAAAAGGCAAAACCTGAGGCAGGAATATCCCGGCCACCCATTAAAGGAATAAGGGCATCATATCTTCCCCCACCGCCTATATGTTCCTCACTGACAAAGACCTGAAAAATCACACCAGTATAATATTCAAAGCCCCTCCCTGAAGTAATATCAATCTGGTAGTTATAACCCAGAGTCTCGAGAAGGTCAACAATATTTATAAAATTATTAAGGGAGGGCTCCAGTTCAGGTAAATCCTGATTAAGTAGAGCCTTCGTATTTTTTAGAAAACCAGATGACTTTCCTTTCAGGTCCAGCAAAGCAGTTAATGCCCTTCCCAACTCCGGCTTCCCCGGTTTTAGCTTAGCCAGCACTTCCACATCCCCATCCAAAATCTGGTTAAAGAGCTTGGTCTGCTCTCCGGAACTCAGGCCGAACTTCACCAGTAATGCTCTTATTAACCCGGCGTGCGACAGCCTTAACTCTACACTTTCAAGCCCCAATTTTTTCAAAACTGCCAGAGCCAGGATTACCAATTCTAAATCGGCTATAGTTGAGCCAGCTCCGATAAGCTCAGCTCCACACTGCCATCTTTCTCTCGTCTCTTTCCCCGTCTCCTCAAAGCTAAAGACGTTGGTCACATAAAAGAGCTTAGCCAACTCTTTCTCTTCCATAGTATCAATAGTATCAATGTAAAACCGGGCAATAGGGATAGTACCATCAGGTCTCAACACCACTCTCTCTCCACTCCAGCCGTCCCAGTCAAGGAAGGAATATACCTTACGCAACCGACTAGGAGTAAGTGTCCCGGTTGAAGTGAACAGGTGCAGATACTCAAGGGTTGGTGTCCTAACCTCTTCATACCCCCACTTAAGACAGCAATCTCTAAATACTCCCTCAATCAGGCGGAATTTTTTCATCTCCTCAGGAGATAAGTCTTGAGTTCCCTTACACCTTTGCACTCTCATAACCACACCCTATCTCAATAGTTAGTTAAATTCTACACTACCTTAACTAGCTGTTCAACATTTACATTTGCAATTGGACTATAATCACTATACAATATAACTTAGCAGTAGATTTTTCATAAGGTTGATTATGCTAAAAACAATACGTATCCTATTACTACTGGGCCTATTAATTACTGCCTTGATATCCATTAAGGCTCAGGCAGCTACTTCCACCATTGAGGTGCTTCACGCTGAGGGAGTCATCAACCCTGTCCTCAGTGATTATATTAAGCGTGGCATTGAAGAGGCTGAAGAAAGTAACGCTATTGCTTGTATCATCCAACTGGATACACCCGGTGGCTTAGACACTTCAATGCGTGACATTATCAAGGACATCGTTAGTGCCCGAATTCCGGTAGTGGTATATGTCTCTCCTTCTGGAGCTAGAGCCGCCTCGGCCGGGGTATTCATTACTGTGGCCGCCCATGTCGCCGTCATGGCACCAAATACCGCCATCGGCGCTGCCAGCCCGGTAGCAATGGGTGCCGAGGGCGAACAGCAAATGTCGGAAACCATGAAGGAAAAGGTTGTTAATGATGCCGCCGCCTATATCAGAAGCCTCGCCGAGGCTCAGGGACGTAATATGGAATGGGCGGAAAAAGCAGTTAGAGAAGCTGTTTCTGCCACCGAGCAGGAAGCTCTAGAACTTAATGTTATCGATATGGTTGCCGCTGACCTTGACGCCCTCATCTCTCAGCTTGATGGCAGGGAGGTAACCATGTTGGGTGGCGCCGTGGTCACCTTAAATACTAAAGGCGCTACCATTAACCATGCCAGGATGAATACTATGGAAGATTTCCTCTACGCTATTAGTGACCCAAATATTGCCTACATACTACTGAGCCTGGCGATGCTCGGTATAGTAGCTGAAATCTATAGCCCCGGGCTTATTTTCCCCGGCGTAATCGGTGCTATCAGCCTGCTAATGGCATTATTCTCACTGGGGATGCTACCGGTAAACTATGCCGGGATTCTACTTATTGTTCTAGCCTTCGGTCTCTTTATCGCTGAGTTATTTACCGTCACCTTTGGCTTATTCACCGCCGGAGGTCTAACTTCGTTAGTTCTTGGTTCCTTAATCTTATTTAAGGGGGGTCCATTGTTTCAAATAAATCCTTGGCTGATTGCCACAATCGCAATTTTCATTACTGTCTTCTTTGCCTTCATCCTTAGCCGAGTAATCAAAATACACCGCCGTCAGGCATCTACCGGCAGGGAAGAGCTGATAGGAAAGGCGGCCCTAGTTAAGGCAGCTCTAGACCCCGAAGGAATAGTTCTCTTTAAAGGTGAACGGTGGACGGCAATATCAGAATCAGGCCCGGTGGAACTCGGGCAGACAGTAATTATAAACAAGGTTGACAGTTTACAACTATATGTAACTAAGAAAGAATAGGAGATTTCCATGCCTCAAATAGACTTAGGTGAGTTTCAAATAGACCCAAGCCTGTTTCAAATAGCCCCGTGGCTGATTGTCACAGGAATAATCTGTGTTGTTGTTTTCCTTGTCATCACCGTCATCTGGGGAATTCGAGCCCACCGGCGTCAGATATCTGCCGGTAGGGAAGAACTGGTAGGAAAGATAGCCGAAGTCAAGATAACCCTAGACCCCAAAGGAGTAGTTTTCATTCAGGGCGAACAGTGGACGGCAATATCAGAATCAGGCAGGGTGGAGCCCGGGGAGGAGGTGCTTATAAGTAAGGTCGATAGCTTAAAACTATATATAACCAAGAAACAGTAAAGGAGGTAAAAAATGAACCTAATTGTTATCGGTGTAATTGTTTTAGCCCTGTTTATAATCATTCCAATGGCAGTTAAGATTGTCACTGAGTATGAGCGGGGGGTTATTTTCCGCTTGGGGCGGCTAGTCGGGGCGAGGGGCCCTGGCCTCTTTCTCATCATCCCCCTCGTCGATCGGATGGTAAAGGTCGACCTGCGCGTGGTAACCATGGATGTCCCATCGCAAGAGATAATTACTAAGGATAATGTTACCGTGAGGGTAAATGCAGTGGTATACTTCAGGGTGGTCGACCCTGAAGCCTCTGTGGTTAGGGTTTTGGACCATATTAGGGCCACCTCGCAGATATCCCAGACGACACTGCGGAACGTAGTAGGACAATCTGAGCTTGATGAACTGCTGACAGAAAGGGAAAAACTCAATCAGATGCTACAGAGGATAATTGACGAGCATACCGACCCGTGGGGAGTGAAGGTCAGCACTGTAGAGATCAAGGAGGTTGAGCTCGCTGAACAGATGAAGCGGATGATGGCAGCTCAAGCTGAAGCAGAAAGGGAAAGGCGAGCCAAAATTATCCATGCCGATGGTGAGGCCCAAGCTTCAGAGAGACTGGCTGAAGCCGGGGCTATTATTGGTAGAGAGCCAACCACACTGCAACTCCGCTACCTACAAACACTGACCGAGATAGCCTCAGAGAAAAATAGTACTATAATCTTCCCTCTGCCCATAAACATTTTCGAGGCCTTTACCCGCTTTCGCACCGATACGCAGCCAGAGGTAAAGACCGACAAATAACCATAGGGCAAAATTGAGGTTGTTTATGAATAATGCTTGAAGGGGCTTTGCCCCTTCAAGCATTATAGTCTAGTCACGCGGAGTAACATCCCCGACTACGATCTTAGTTAGACTGCCATCCAAGCCACGCAGTAAAAGACTGCCATCCCTTGCTACTGATTCGGCTACACCTTCATATATAGTTTCGCCGGTCTTTACTCGAACTCTCTTACCCAGTGTTACCAAATTATCTCGCCACTCTTGGTAAATAGACCCTCCAGCTGACAAAGTTAGGTATAACCTTTCTACCTCAACTAACAGGCAACGTATTACACTCAGGCGCGACACTTCTCTTCCTAGTTCATCGGAAAGACTGGTGGCAATCGGTTGAATCTCAGGAAAATCAGCTAGCCTAAGGTTAACATTTACCCCAATACCTATAATAGAGCAGTTCACTGTGTTTCCCTGCACATCATTTTCAATTAGAATCCCGCACACCTTTCTACCATTAATGAGAATATCATTAGGCCACTTAACTTGTGACTTCAAGCCGGTGACTGCCTCTATACTATGGGCCACAGCCAGTGAAGCTAGCATAATAAGGGAAGGTAGGTAAGATAAACTGGGGTGGAGAATAATAGACAAAGAAATATTACCCTTGGGTGACAGCCAAACACGCTTTAACCGCCCCCTACCCAAAGTCTGCTCACCAGCAATAATAACTGTTCCTTCGGCTGCTTCCTGTTGAGCCTCTCGTCTTGCCACCTCCATAGTTGAAGGTAGGCTGGGGTAGTAAAGAACCCTTTGCCCGACAAAGCGAGTCTCTAAATCTCTGCTAATAGAATCCGGGGATAAATTATCTTCCACCATATACAAATAGCCCAAAGGTTAGTAGTCACTCTAAATGTATCACAATTCAAGCGTCGGTAGCGACTACCTGCCAAATAGCTTTCTTATACCAAATACATCATAAGGATTATGATATTGTAAAAATACCCATAATAAAATATAATTAGCTTTGTAAAACCATGGAGGGATCGCATAGTGGCCGAGTGCGGGCGCCTGCTAAGCGCTTACCCTGGTAATTCGGGGTCATGGGTTCGAATCCCATTCCCTCCGCCGGAGAAAAATAAGATGCCCCTGAAGAAGGGGGATATTTTTTAATACCGCTGTAGGTTGAAGGACTATGCCCCACTATTATATCTGGACGATAGGTTGTCAGATGAATAAGGCCGAATCGGAGCGGCTCAGCAGCCTCTTTGAGCAACAAGGCTACCAGGCTACGGCTGCTGCTGAGGAAGCTGATATTATTGTACTCAATAGCTGCGTGGTGCGTCAGAGTGCTGAAAACCGTGTCATTAACAAGCTCAATGCCCTTAAATCACTAAAGAGGTCGCGTCCAAGTCTAACTCTTGCCGTAACCGGTTGTTTGGTGAACTCTGATACCGAGCAATTGAAAAAGACCTTCCCCCTCGTTGACCACTTTTTTAAACCCGGAGACTATCCACAGTGGCTAGAAAAAGCCGAATGGGAACAAGCATTACTTCAGCACCCCTCACCCAGTGTTTATGTTCCTATCATTCAAGGCTGTGATAACTTTTGCTCCTATTGTATTGTTCCCTACCGCCGCGGCCGAGAAAGGAGCCGTCCAGTAGCTGAAATAACCGGCGAAGTTAGGGAGTTGGTGTACCGTGGCGTAAAAGAGGTTACCTTGCTGGGACAAAATGTGGATTCATACGGGCATGACTTGCCTGACAAACCGGACCTGGCTGACTTGCTCAATGAGCTAAACACTATAGATGGATTAGCTCGCCTGCGCTTCTTGACCAATCACCCCAAAGACATGAACACCAAGCTCATTGAAACAGCAGCCTATCTAGACAAAGTCTGTGAGCAGATAAGTCTCCCTGTTCAGTCAGGTAACAATGACATCCTGAAAGCAATGAGACGAGGCTATATTGTAGAGCACTATTGCCGACTTATCACCGAGATACGCCATAAAATACCAGAGGTAGCTCTTAGCACCGATGTCATTGTCGGCTTCCCCTCAGAAAGTGAAGAGCAGTTCCAGCAGACATTTGACTTGCTCTCCGAGCTAAAATTTGATACTGTCCATGTAGCTGCCTATTCACCAAGACCCGGAACTATTGCTGCCAAGGAACTTGAGGATAATATCCCAGCCGCTGAGAAAAAGAGGCGGCTAAATATAATTGAACAACTTCAGGAGAGCATCGCTGCCGAAATTAATGCTCAGTTATTGGGCACGACGGTTGAAGTTCTGGTAGAAGGAAAAAAGAATGGTAAGTGGCAAGGACGGACCAGAAGTGGTAAACTAGTATTCTTTAGTGACAAGGGTGACTATCTGGGGCAACTGGTGAATATCAGGATTGAAAAGACAAGTCCCTGGTCACTGAAGGGTAGGATTGAATTAAGTAGTATGAACTAAAATAAGGAGGGAAAATGGGAGGTTTGGTGCCTTTAGTTGTCATTTTGGCGCTGATGTTTGGAATGATCTATTTCCTCATGATTAGACCAATGCGCCAGCGGGAGAAGAAACATGACGAAATGGTGATAGAACTTGATAGGGGAGATATGGTAATTACTGCCGGCGGAATGTATGGACAGGTTGAAAGAATTGATGAGGATAGCGTAGTCCTGAGAGTAGAATCGGGAGCAACAATAAGGGTGACTAAAGGTGGTATACTCAACAGACCAGAGAGATAGATATTGCTT
>SDBU01002238.1_pt1 | contig 26109 bp, 22 predicted proteins | sample 2277071 | NCBI WGS metagenome assembly SDBU01 (sample SAMN10397929, study PRJNA504765) | marine sediment metagenome | isolation source: marine sediment core GS08_GC12, 126 cmbsf | place: Arctic Ocean: Gakkel Ridge, Loki's castle | collected 2008
CAAAAAGCGTCAGACTTTTGCAAAAGGAGTTTATTTAGATACTCACCAATCGAAAGCATTTTAGCTACTTCTAAGCTGCGGCCTGCTGATTCAAGCTGCCTAGACCTGAGAGCCTTTACCATGTAATAAAATGCTGTCGGCGATTATACCGACACCTTTTGCGCCTTTTTGATGGCTGCCAAAACCTTCTCCCTTGAGATTGGCAGATCCTTTATTCTCGCCCCCAGCGCATTGTACACCGCATTGGCTATGGCTGGTGCTACCGGCACCAATACCGCTTCCCCCATTCCCTTAGCCCCATAGGGTCCTTCTTGGTGAGGTGTCGGAACTATGATTCCCTTTATGTTTTCGTTGCTGGGAACGGAGGCTGCGGTAGGTATCTTATAGTCGGTAAGATTAGGATTAACTACCATCCCGTTATCTAAAACAAGATGCTCATATATAGCAGATCCTATCCCCTGAACGGTACCACCCTCCATCTGTTGCTCAACCAGCTTCGGGTTTATCGGAAGCGAGTCAAAGGCTCCGGCAATCCGCAACACCTTCACCTCTCCCGTCTCTACATTAACTGCCACCTCCACAGCATGAGCCGCATGAGAAAAAGACATCACTATCCTCTCTGACTGCCCCTTCTCGTCCTCGGGAACAACGGGACCAAAATAGGAGCCTGTCCCCAATATCTCACCACCCCGTAGCGGTACACCATCAGCCGGGCTGAACAGGTCACTGATTTCAAGCGACCTACCAGGCCATCCCTTAACTAAGACCTTACCCCCCCCTGTTTCCAGCGAGGCAACCGCCACCCCAAGCCTTCCAGCTGCCGCTTCAAATAACTGCCGCTTAGCGTCCTGGCAGGCCGCTATTACCGCATTCCCCGTGTGAAAGGTAGCCCGGCTAGATATGGCACCAAAATCATAGGGGCAGAAGGCGGTGTCTCCCCGCAACACTTTAACCTTGTCCATAGGGACCCCAAACTGCTCAGCCGCAATCTGGGCTAGCACGGTATTAACCCCCTGGCCTATATCATCCGTGTTATGCCGCACCTCAATCGTTCCGTCTGGATGCACCTTGACAATAGCCACAGAGGTGGTAGCTGCTGTGGTGAATTTTTGGCCAATAGCCACACCTTTACCTCTCCGCCACGGACCTTTCCCCTCCTCTGGCTGCTTACCCCACTCTATCCACTCCGCCGCCTTGTCCAGGCACTCACTTACCCCTATACTATGGGTGACCTGTCCGCAAACATCTCGGTCCCCTTCTTTTAAGATATTCTTCTTCCTTATCTCCACCGCGTCAAGACCTAGCTTGTTAGCGATCACGTCCATCTGCTGCTCTATCGCCCAGATAATCTGAGGACTACCAAGCCCCCGGTAGGTACCGGTTAATGGATTGTTGGTGTAAACCCCGTAGTTATCCAGCTTGAAGTTAGGAACTCTATAGGTCCCCACCGCACCAAAGGCAGAATTCCTGGCAACTATGAGTGCCATTTCCGAATGCCGCCCGCAATCTTGGATCGTCTTTATCTCCCTCGCTACTAACGTCCCGTCTCTCTTTGCCCCATCTTTGATATAGGTGATAATAGAAACCTGCTGGCGACCATCAACAAACTGCTCCTCCCTGGTATAAACGAGGCTTACCGGTCGGCTACTCTTCATCGCCAGTAGGATCGTGATTGGCTCTGTCAATATACCTGATCCTGCCCCAAAATCTCCCCCTACGTAAGGGGCTATCACCCTCATCCTGTGGGGGGGTAGAGCAAAGAGATTAGCCAACATCAGTTGGAGAAAAGGCGATTGTTGTGTCTTAGTCCTCACCACCACCGTCCCATCACCCTCCACCCAAGCAATAGAGCGCTGAGACTCAATCTGGCCATGCACTACCCTGACCGTTGAATAGCGGTTTTCGACAATCAGGTCAGCCTCCGCAAAGCCTCTCTCCACGTCCCCACTGTGGATCTTGAAGTGCAACAGGACATTCGGCATGTCAGGATCAACCGTCTTCCTGTAAAATGTAGGCGGGGCGAAGTAGCTCGGAAAGTCTGGGTGAACGATGGTTGGCGGGTCCTTCTTTATCGATTCTTCCGGGTCAAAGACTGCAGGTAGTTCATCATACTCTACCTCAATCAAATCCCCCGCCTCTTCGGCAATCTCGATAGTATCTGCGGCAACTGCTGCAACCGGTTCCCCTATGCACCGAGCTATATTATCGCGGCACAGAAAATACTGATCCAGCAATAGCATCCCGGCCCGCCTGTCCGGCGCATCCTTGCCTGTCACCACTGCCCTCACCCCAAGTAACCTCTCCGCCTTGGAGGTGTCAATCTTAATAATCCTGGCATGGGGATAGGGGCTCCTTACCACCTTAGCATGAAGCATGCCGCCAATCCTAAAATCAGAGCAAAACCTGGCCTTGCCAGTTACCTTCTCCAGAGCATCCACCCTGGGTACACTCTTCCCCACTACCGATAGCTCTGCCATTTCTTCCTCCTTACTTTACAGTTTAAGGTTTTTGTGAAAGGCTTAGCCTTCTTTCGCTGCTGCCAGTACAGCTTCCACAATCTTGACATAGCCGGTGCAGCGACATAGATTACCGTCTATAGCCTTCCTCACCTCTTCTTCGGTGGGATTGGGGTTCTTATCCAACAGCGCCTTAGCTGACATTATCATCCCTGGGGTGCAGTAGCCGCACTGCACTGCAAAGTGGTCGATAAATGCCTGTTGCACGGGGTGTAGTCCATCCTCCCTTGCCAACCCCTCTATGGTGAGGATATCCCTTCCCCTAGCTTGCCCGACCAGTATTAGGCAGCTCTTTACTGCTTTGCCGTCAATAAGAACGGTACATGCGCCACAATGACCTGACTCACACCCTATCTTTGTTCCGGTGAGGTTGAGTTCCTCTAGTAACACATCAGCCAAGGTCTTCCAGGGCTCTACAAATACTTCGTAGACCTGCCTATTTACCTTGAGTTCTAACCTCTGCTTCATTGTGACCTCCTTTGCTACGCTAGAACCTTGCCTGCTCAGTGGCTTGGCTCACTGCTTTCTTGGTGATGACTTTAGCCAGCTCTCGTTTGTACTCTGCTGACGCCACCACATCTGAGGTAGGCGCTATCTCCTCCGCTACAGCCGTTCCGATTTCTTCTAATATCTCCGCTGTTACCTTCGCCCCACCCAATACTTTCTCCGTCTCTTTCACTCTTATCGGGGTCTTGCCCGCTGCCCCAAGTGCTATCCGCGCTTCCTTCACTATGTTATTATCTAGGGTCACCACAGCCGCTGCTGAGACAATCGGATAGTCCCCAAATCTTACAGCCTCCTTCACATATGCCGCACCGGTATGATGTGCAAGGTAGGGCACTTCAATCTCGGTCAGAATCTCATCAGGTTCAAGGACAGACTGTAGGTAATCAACAAAGAAATCAGCTAAGGGTATCTCTCTCACCCCTCTTACACTCGTTGCCTTTACCTTTGCCCCCAAGACAATCAGAGCTGGCGCCGGGTCTCCCGCCGGGTCAGCATGACAGAGGTTACCGCCAAGTGTCCCCCAATTCCTGATTTGAGTCGATGCCAATACTGTCTCCATCCAGGCTAACATGGGAAACCTCTCCTTAATTAGTGGAGAGGTTTCCACAGCCTCATGTGTAGTTAAGGTGCCTATCCTTATGCTATCTTGACCGGCAGTTATATACTCTAGTTCGGAGAGGCCCTTGATACTAATTATGTACCGCGGCGCAATCAACCTATGCTTGAGCAGTGGTAACAAACTCTGTCCCCCAGCAAGAATCTTAGCCTCCTCCTTGCGCTCAGAAAGCAAAGAACAAGCCTCAGCAACACTTACTGGCTCCAAGTACTCAAATGGTCTCATTAGACGGGCCTCCTTGAGATTAGAATCTTGTTAAGAATCCTCACACCTTTCCGGGCATGCTTGCCAGAGGATACCGCTGTAGACAGGGATACCACCTGCGCCACCCCCCACACTCGGGATAAAAGCCACCGGGGCACTTCTCATGCTCTCGCCCTACGCTCTGCCACAGGCGGCACCTCTTTTCTATTGGCGCCGAGTCCTTCTCTCTATGCTTCGCCGTGATTTCTCTCATCCCTTGTCTTCCTCATTTAGCGTCTTCGAACTACCTCTGTCTTTCACCATCTGCCTATGTTTTTTTAACTGTACTCAACCTTCTCTACCAAATGGGTCGGAGCCGAGAACCTTTGTTCTACTCCCTCACCCCTTGAATCATTTTATGTTTAGTAGGTGGTTGACACCTTTAGGAGGTTAGCGAATTTTAGAACATTGACCAGCTTTTGTCAACACTTACGAGGATTTTAGGGCTTACAGAAGCCTGTAACAATTAATATCTGCCATATTCCCTTTGCCTTAGATCTCTCTCTATATTCGCTTGCATCTTACGCCAACGGCCCTAATGACTTTCTAACCCCTTCCTTCTAATTGATGGAAAAATAAGGCGCCAGTGGGCTAACCAGCTTTAAATACGGCCGACTAGCTTAGTAGTGGACGTGATTCTCGCATAGCGGGAGAGGGATGATGTCTCTCCTGCCAGTAGTGTTTGCCAGGTGCCACACGCGCTTTGATGTACTCAGTGTCGTCAGGCAACAAAGGCAAGCGCTGCTTGTATTGGCTCGTTCAATACACCCAAAACCTCCCCGTCTTAGATTGTCCTTGTTCTGGCCAGTATTAGTGGCCGGAACTTTAAGCATCTTTGAAGGCAAATCTATCAATGCTTCCCAATTTTCATAAAGAGGCAGTAGGCTCTATGTATTCTTAAAGCCAACACCTTTATTGACAAACCTTAAAATACAACATATTATGAGCCAAGGGTGATTCTTGATGGGATAACACCGGGGAATGTTGGCTCCTCCACACCTTGTTTAGATTGTGGTTTGCAGGAGCAAGGGAAAGAGGGCTAAAAAGGACTGGTAGCTTGTCAAAGTTACCTAAATTAAAGATTACTACAGTTTTTGGGTATCCGTTAGAGGAAATCCGTGACATCGAACATGCCAAATACCTTCCCTTTGGTGATTATGTGTCCGGAGTAATTGTGGTGGTAGAAGGGCAAGTGATTGATTCATACGAGAAACTGGTCCAGATAGCTGCACAGGATGATTATAAAGGCAAGGAATTCCTCGAGGTAATAATAGCACCTGTGGTACTCGGTGGTGGATAGCTCGCTGACTTCCGTGCCTTAATCCAGCATACCCGTTCAAGGATAGGGTAGCGATTCTTGTGATCTAGACCTGACTCAGGATAAGCAATAAGGAGTTAGAAAGGGTAAGAAAAATAATCAATGATGCGCGCTACCAGCAGCTTCTCCTCTGCGTTTCCAACATATGGGATGTATCGCTGAGTCGCTCGGCATTGCTCGAGTGCTTTGCATGCCCGCCTTTCCGAGACCTCAAGCTTACGACATACGCGAGATACTGTCCTGTGTCTCCTGGACGGGCTTAAGAGTTTCCCCGGGCAGCCTCCTTCAAGATGGCATTGTCAAGGGAAAGCTCCGCCACAAGCTTCTTCAGCCGGGTATTCTCTTTCTCAAGTTCCTTTAGCCGCTTGGCCTGGTATATCCTCATCCCTCCATATTCTCTGCGCCAGCGATAGTAGGTCTGCTCTGTCACTCCTACCTTCCTGCTGGCTTCCATAATGGCGGCTCCTTGACTGACGAGGACTTCGACTTCTCTTAGTGTGTTTATGACTTGTTCCACCGTATAGGTTTTTCTGACCATTTTGCCCTCTATCTAAGGCTAGTTTTTGGGGGGCAGGGCAACACCAGTAACTCCTAACCCTAGTGGCCTATCCTTTGAACTTATTGCATCCTCAGAGAACCCTTGGCGCTAAGTGGTCCTACCCCTCGTTGGAAGCTGTGACTTAGCGCAGCATCAACCCTGGCAGCCAGAGGGCAACTAGGGGAAAGGCGGTAATTAATGCCATCGCTAGCAAGTCACAGTAGAGAAAAGGTAGAGCGGCTCGATAGATGTCCCCCATCGTGGTGTCTGGTGGAGCTACGCCTTTCATTACAAACAGGCTCATGCCGAACGGTGGTGATGTCGTCCCCATCTCAATGCCAAGCATCATTACTACCGCAAACCACACTGAATTAAAGCCTAGTGCATCGACAATGGGCATAAACAGTGGAATAGTGATCATTATTACGGAGCTGGCACCCATAAACATGCCTAGAAATATCACCCCAATCTGCATACCTATGAAGACGACCATAGGGACTACAGGGAGCCCCACGGCAAGCCCAGCCAGGCCTCGGCTGGCTCCACTAGAAGCCAGGATTTGGCTAAAGGCAGCCGCTCCGGTGAGTATCATGAGTATCATGAGTGTAGTCTTAAGGCCGCCGGCAACGGATTTCTTTACCATCTGCCAGTTCAGTCGCTTATAGCCGGCAGCTAGAATGAAGGTGGCGATGGCGCCCGTAGCCGCTGCCTCCGTCGGGGTGGCAACACCTAAGAAGATGACACCGATAACCATAAAGATGACAAACCCTACCGGGAGCACATACCGCACAGTGGGTATGAGCTTCTCAGATAGAGAGGTGGGAGGCACATCATAGGCAGGAGCTATTGAAGGTTGCAGCTTGCATCTAATGATGATATAGCTTGCATAAAGAGTAGCCATCAGCAGACCAGGAATAATAATAGCCATCAGGGTCTTGCCAATGGAGATTTCGGCTAAGGCAGCTAACAGGACAACCAGCCCACTGGGAGGAATCATGAACGCCAAGCCGCCGCTGCCTAGAATAGGGCCCAGGCTCATGGGCTTCTTGTAGCCCCGCTTCTCCATTTCCGGTACCAGTGTCGACCCCAGCATAGCAACACTGGCCATGCTAACACCGGTCAGGGTGGCAAACAAAGTCCCCCCACCCACCGCCACCAAACCCAACCTGCCGGGCAGACGTCCCAGCCATCTATCCAGGGCATCCAGCATATTGGGGGCTATTCCTGAGTGGAAAATCACCTCGCCCATGAGGACAAACAGGGGCAGGGGCAACAGGGTAAACCGGGTCACGGAAGTAAACAGGGTCAAGATAAGAAGCTCAAGACCTGGTGCGCCACCCCAGAACAACAATATCCCTACCAGATTTATCAGCAGGAAGCAGAAGGCAACAGGCATTCCTGTCGCCATCATGAATAGCAGACCGCCCAGGACTATCAGCAGCGCTAATTGCCATTCCAACGATGTTTACCTCACAATCTTCGTTCTCTATCTTATGACGATTTGCAGGTGGCCATATGCCCTTCTCAAGAACTGGACGAAGAGGAAGAAGCAGCCTACCGGAATAACCGCTAGGATAGGCCATTTAAGAGGCTGTAGTTCAGTGAAGATGACGACACCCGTCTGAAGAAACTCCCAGGTGACCTTTACCCCATACCAGACAAGAACAAAGCAAATGATTGCGCCCAGAATGGAAGTAATGAAATTAAGGACTGCCCGAGCTCCTGGATTTAACCGAGTAAGCACCAGGTCCATTTTTACATGCCTCTCCCCTCTTAGCATCCAGGCAGAGCCGAGAAACGTCATAAAGAGCAAGCTATACTCGCTAACTTCCATCACCCACGTAAGCACTGTGCCCCCCCGCAAGAATCTAAGGGTAACTTCCATGCCAACGGATAACATCATAAAGATAACAAGCACACCGGTGGCAATGAACGAAAGGTCGAGGGTGCGGTCAAAGATAGCACCCACCTTGGATAGTAGCTTCATTCCCGTAGCCTCCCTGAATAGCCACCCGTAACTAGCCGGGTACACAAACTGCCCGGGGGCGCTTCACCAGCGCCCCCGGGGCACTGCCTCACTTTGCCTTTGTCATCAACTCCCTCAATTTGCCAACATGCACTGGGTCCCGCGTCAGCACATCTTTCCACTGGGCTTCGTAGATGGTGTCAATAAACCACTTGGCGTCCTCCGGGGAGAACGTGATAAACCCCATCCCCTCGTCTTTCAGCCTCTTCCTTGCATCATTAACAAGCTGAACAAGCTGGGGTTGCCACTCGTGTTCCATCTCAAGCTGGACATCCATCACCACTTTTTGCAGATGGGGAGGAAGCTTGTTCCAGCTATCCAGGTTTATTATGGTCGATGTAGGTGATATGTGGAATGGATGGTCGATGACATACTTGGTCACTTCATAGTAACTCTCACGCACCACTGCATCAAGCGGATCCATATGCCCATCGATCAGACCCCGCTCCATAGCGGTGTATTTATCCCTACTCTCTATACGGAGGCTTTTAATACCAAGGGGTGCGTAATAGGGCTGGGTGCGCCCTTCCGAGGCAAACGTCTGTCCGCGTAAATCCTGAGGCCTCAGAACCCGGCTGTTAGTGTAGAGGTGGTGCGTCCTCATCCCCTCCTCCAGAATAGTCGTACGTCCCAACCAGAATAAACCGACTGCCTTATTCCACTCCTGGTAGTATTGATAAGCCCCAGTCTCTCGCTCCTCCCAGGGATTGAGCTCGGTGAACATTATCGCAGTAACCCCCGGTAGTAGCTCTTCATAAACGGGCGTGTAATGCCAGGTCATATCGACCACACCTTTCTGTACTGCTCTGACCTGTTCGTGTTCGCCGATTGCTTCGTCCCCTCCAATATAATCAATGACAAGCTCACCGTTAGACCGTTCCTTAATCCTGTCGTACAATTGCATATAGATCTTGGTCTTCCCCGCATATGGAGTTATAAAGGTAACGGCCTTCCACGTTATCGGTTCGGAAGACGGTGCCGGAGATGGTGCTGGGGCCGGCTTTGGTGCTGGGGCCGGCTTTGGTGCTGGGGCTGGTGCCGGAGCTGATTTAGTACAACCGGCTATGAACGGTAGCACCACCAGTATTAAGAGCGCAGCCAGGCTGACTGCTAGCATGAGCAATTTTCTTGTTTTCAATTTCAATTTACCTTCCTCCTTTGTCGAGTTTAATACAATGCCCGAGAACTTTTTGGCCAATGTAGCTTGCTACATATTTACCTCCTTATATAATAAAGTTACTACTACCCAATCGACCTTTGGATAGACTAATAAACTAATGCTTAAATATATTTATAGTATTCACCTTATTTGAGGTAATCGTCGAGGTTCATGGAGTCCCACAGGTCCTTAGGCGGAGTAACTCTGGTAGCAAATGGTAGGCCCAACGGCTTTGTGGCATCTATTATTACTTTTGTGGTCATAGTACCCCTATTATGGCGGGTCTCGTCGTAGGCCGAAGGGTCTAGATGCGCCCCTGTCACCCCAGGGATGATAGATATGTCTAAGTCACCTACTACCCTGGTAGTAATAGCCCATAATACTTCCCCGTCATTGTATACATCGATGTCGTCGTCCACCACCACGACTATTTTTTCCCAGGGGGACGAAGCTAGGGCAGCCAAACCGGCAAGCTTCCCCTCACCCTGGACACGCTTTGCTATAGAGATGTATACGAAGGAAACACAAGTCCCGGAAAGGGGGCGGAAAACCGCTTTAACAGTAGGTACTACTCTCTTCACAGCATCATAAACGTTACATATACCGGGTAATGCACTGGCCCCATGGTGGTCGATATGGGCCGGGTCAAGGTCGTTGTAAATAGCGTCCTTGCGCATGGTTATAGCAGTTACCTGAATAACATAGCAAGGCTTATTACCTTCACCATAGTAGCCAGTATACTCAGCAAAGGGACCATCTGTGGACATGTTGCGAGGATCGATTACTCCCTCAATTGCTATCTCGGCACGGGCAGGAACAGGAAGGTCCACTGTCTCTCCCTGCGTTACCTGTAGCGGCTCACCTAGAAGACCTCCTATTATTTCAAGCTCGTTCGTATCCAAACCGACTGTAACACATGAACCAATAGCCACTGCCGGATGATGACCTATAGCGAGTACCACCTCCATGGGCTTGCCGAGCTCGGCGCAACGCCTTGCGGTGTGGGCGGCATGATGTGGAGGAGCTATCATGCAACCCAGCTGGTCTTTCCCTTTCAACTCGTGGCGATATACCCCAGCGTTCGGTATTCCCGTATCTGGGTCCTTGCAGATCATAACGCCAATATCTATATATTTCCCAGAGTCATGCTCAGCATGGTGAATGATAGGCAAAAGACCCAAATCCACCTCCTTGCCTCGCAGAATTACTTCCTTGACTGGGGCCTCTGATGCTGGAACTACCTGGGGTGGCCTAATATCGGCCTCCCTTCTTCTATATTCCTTGACAATCTCAGCTTTGTGCACCTTTTTCCTGGGATCGATATCCAATGCAAGCCCCAACATCTCAAAAGAGCCGAAGAGATTAGTAACCAGTGGGAGCTTACTTCCCTCAATTTCAGGGCAGTAAATTACGGGAAAGCGGCCTTCGCTGGCCAGTTTCTCCTGGATGACACACGGTTCAAGTATGGGTTTAAGCGGGCTTTTAACCTCTACGTAAAAATCTGGCCCGGCTTCCTTTGCCGCCTTCAGAAATTCCCTCATATCCTTATAATTTGTTTTCTTCATAACCCACCTCTGAATATTCTGAGCGTTTTAACTCATCCGCAAACACTTTATCACGGTTAACTAATACCTGATTTTGCCTTGAGGGCGTTAAGGATTTTTTCTGGTCTTACTGGCAGTTCTTTTATCCTTACCCCTACCGCATTGTATACGGCATTGGCTATAGCTGGCGCTAGCGGAACCAGCGCCACTTCTCCTACCCCTTTGGCCCCGAAGGGCCCTTCAGGATCGGTAGCGTCTACTATCATCGCTTTGGCATTTCCTAACATCGGCACGTCCAATGTGGTGGGTATATGATAGTCCATAAAGCCGGTATTGACTATTGCCCCTTTATCAAGAATAACCTCTTCGTGTATAGCCGAACCAATGCCCATTCCAATCGCGCCTTCCATCTGCCCCTCAACTATCTTGGGATTTATTGCCGTACCCAAATCACAGGCCAAGACGTCCCTCAATACTTTTACCTCTCCTGTCTCAATATTGACCGCTACCTCGACCGCATTGGCTATATGAGAGTAATCAAACACGGATCTCTCACTCTGACCGGTCTGCGGGTCTTCAGATATAATCGGCCCAGTATATGAACCCCTGCCTAATAGCTCTCCCCCTTGCAGCGGTATCCCCCAAGGGGTGAACAGGTCTGTAATCTTGATTGACCTCTCAGGCGCTCCCTTGACATGGATCATCCCTTCGCTTGTTACCAAGTCCTCAGTGGCTGCACCCAGCTTCGGGGCAGCCATCTCAAAAAGTTGCTGCTTGGCATCCTCGCATGCTGCTATTAAGGCATTCCCGTTGTGGACCAGAGAGCGACTAGCGATTGTCCCAAAGTCGAAAGGACAAAAAGCAGTATCTCCGCTTACTACTCTGATCCGTTCTACGGGGACGCCAAACTGCTCGGCTGCGATCTGAGCTAGAGTGGTCTTTATACCTTGCCCTAGTTGCGCAACACTATGGCGAACTTCAATCATCCCATCCTCCCATACCTTAACGATAACCACCGAGATGGTACCCGCCATAACTGATTTGTTACCGATAGCAATACCCTTCCCCCTTCTCCACGGTCCGCTCTCTTGTGCCGGCTTTTGCCCCCAGGCTATCCATTCTGCCACCTTATCCAGGCATTCCTCCACCCCGATGTTAGAGGTGATCATCCCGCTGACATCTCTATCCCCTTCATGCAAAATGTTTTTCATTCTTATCTCTACCGGGTCGATCCCTAGCTTTTCGGCAATGATATCCATCTGCTGCTCTATAGGCCATTCGAATTCCGGACATCCAAACCCGCGGAAAGCGCCAGTTACGGGTAGATTAGTGTAAACGCCGTAGGAATCTAATTTGAAATTGGGTACCCGGTAGGTCCCTACAGCCCCAGAAGCACCCCTTCTAACAAGTATTACGGCAGCCTCACTGTATGCCCCGGTCACCAGAATCGCCATTATTTCCCTGGCTATTAAAGTACCATCCCTTTTCACACCGTCCTTTATGTTCAAAATGTACGGCACACGATTGCCACCGGAGACAAACATCTCCTCCCTGGTGAAGACCAGCCTGACTGGCCTCCGGCTTTTCTGAGCCAACAAAGCAGCGATCGCTTCTGCCCTAATAGACCCCTTGCCACCAAAGCCGCCACCTATATAGGGCGAGAGTATCCTGACCTTAGACGGGGGCAGGTTGAAGACCCTTGTAAGTACGTGCTTCATCTCATGTGCCTGTTGGCATGATGACCTTATGGTTAAGCCCCCGTCGGGCTCAAACCATGCAATAGCTAGGTGGGTCTCCATTGGACAGTGCTGTATCCTAGCGGTGGTGAACCTGTTCTCCACCACCAGGTCAGCCTCCTGGAAACCCTTCTCTACATCGCCACTGCGGATCTTGTAAGTCTGGAAAACGTTCGGCCTTTCGGGGTCAGGACGAATAAGATGAGGTGCTTTTTGGTACTTGGGAAAGTCCGGATGAACGATAACCGGTGGATCTGTCCTAAAGGCCTCTTCACCATCAAATACAGCGGGTAGTTCTTTATAATTAACCTCGATCAGTTCTAGTGCCTCTTCGGCAATCTCAATGCTGTCTGCGGCCACGGCAGCAACAGGATCTCCTACACAGCGAACTACATTATCCTGACATAGCATATAGTGATCCCCCAGGAGTGGCGTTATTGCTACTGGTGGCATATCCTTGGACGTAACAACTGCTCTTACCCCTGTCAGACTCTCTGCCTTGGAAGTATCAATACTAAGAATTTTAGCATGGGGATATGGACTTGCTAAGACCTTAGCGTAGAGCATACCACTCATCTTGAAATCAGAACCAAACTTCGCCCTTCCAGTAACCTTCTCCGCGGCATCTAGCCTTGGAATGGCCTTCCCAACAACTTTAAGCTCTTTCACTTTGTCCTCCTCTGTTCATAACCCAGGAATGTTTAAGACTTACTTCGGCTAATTAACGAGCAGAGGCGACTGCCTGTCTTATTGCCTGATTTGTTAATACTTTGACCATCTCCTTTCGATAGCTGGCCGAGCCACGAACATCAGATATGGGCTTCGCCTCGTCAGCAGCAACTTCAGCCGCCTTTGCTATCAATCTGTCTTCAATGGCCTTTCCTCTTATTATGCTCTCTGCCTGGTGTGCTCTAAGGGGCGTGGGAGCTACTGCGCCAAGCGTTATCTTGGCGGCAACTATATTAGCGCCTTCTGAATCTAATGTAAGTATGACGGCTACGCCGACAACGGCGAGATCTATCGCCGTTCTTGCTGGCAATTTTAGGTATACCCCCTGTGTATGGGGTAGTGTATTTGGTACCTGGATTTCGATAAGCATTTCACCCGTTTGAAGTACGGTTTCGCCAGGCCCGGTGAAAAATTCTTCGAGCGCAACAACTCTTTCTCCTTTAGGACCCTTTAGCTTTGCCTTTGACCCTAATCCAACTAGTGAGGGGGCCATATCCGCTGAAGGAGCAGCATTGCAAATGTTACCCCCAATAGTACCTAAATTCCGAACTTGGGGTGTGCCTATCTTGTGGGCTGAATCAGCGATTATAGGAAACCTGTCCCTGACTATAGGGGAGCTTTCTATACTATTCAGAGTAGCTAGAGCGCCTATCCTTAAACCGTCTCCATCATAGTTAATATAATTGAGGTCGGGAATAACGTTGATGTTGATTACGTATAGTGGCGTTACCTTTCTGCGCCTCATTGACACCAATAAATCGGTACCACCAGCGATTAGTTTGGCCCTATCTTTATATTGGGATAGCAAAGAGCAGGCTGCCTCGGTAGTCTTGGCTTCTAGATAGTCAAACTTAGGGTGCCGCCATTGATAGCATAAGCTTGTTGTATTCAAAGTGCTTGTCTCCTCTTGTTAATAACTCGTAAGCTATGCAAGATGTAAGGTCTGCCTCAATCCCTCTTTCTGCTGGCAGCTAAGACAGCCTCTACTATACTGGTGTAACCGGTGCACCGGCATAGATTTCCGCTGAGTGCCACTCTTACCTCTTCCTCCGTAGGATGAGGGTTTTTGTCCAATAAGGCCTTGGCAGACAAGATCATGCCCGGAGTGCAGAAGCCACATTGCACCGCAAAATGATCTACAAAAGCTTGCTGTAGCGGATGCAGTCCTTCTTCCCCTTCTAGTCCTTCTATAGTAATGATTTCCTTTCCTTGCGCTTGGAGTGCTAACAACAAACAACTGTTCATCGCATTACCATCCACAAGAACAGTACACACACCACAATCGCCTGCCTCACATCCTGACTTCACTCCCGTAAGACCGATTTCCTCTCGCAATACATCCAACAAAGTCTTCCATGGCTCAACGTAAACCTGATACATTGCCCCATTTACGTTTAGTTGGATTTCCTGCTTCATCCTTGTACTCCTTTTTACGGGCTCTCATATGTGTAATGTCTACCCAAATATAATTCCTCATCAAATACATATATTTCTTTAACTCATCCCTGAATGGGTCTCATCTATCTGAACTAGCTCATATCTTCGCTTCAGTTAACGTCGTAAATATCTCCCGGTTTAAGAAGCTCGTCCCTCAACTTCCCGTTGAATGATTCTATATACCATTCTCCCAGGGACTTCCCATAAAACACTTATGCGATTTTCGCGGACGATTAGTATTCTAACTGGCTAGGCAAGGTTTCCACATCCATTGTTGTACCCAATTTGGTCGTACTTAAAAATACTTACCAAATGATAGAAAATGCCCTATTTTTTATAGCAAATCCCATTGTAGTAGATTCTAGATTGGAGTGAACCCCTGGAACTGGACACTTTAGGTTATGAAGGTTTGGCAGGGATAGACAGATATACCAAGTCGTTGAGGTTTGAGGATAGCCTGAAGCTCTATTCTGCTATAGTAGGTTGAAGGTCAGCATGCCAAGAACGCAATTATGGCTTTGGGAAGGGATAGTGGCTTTTGAAGAAGTGTGTCAGTAGCTTACTTATCTGTCGAATCTAGTTTAACCGTAACGGGCGTTCTATCCGTCCCAGCCCGTAGGGGCTTTCGCAGCAGTACATGGATTAACACCCAAAAGATACCTATTGACCCAATGGACATAGATAGGATTCTTTCAATCAGAGGCATTGGTTGTACCCACGTTAATATCAAAATAGCTATTCCCCCTATACCGAACAACACCATCTGAAATATGTCCAGTGATTTATAGCCCATGGCTTTGGCCTCCCCATTAAGAATCTTTACACTGTTATTAACGAATATGACGCCATTTGGTTAGCAACGACTCAATATTCTCAAAGAATCTGTTCGTGTGAAAACAATTGTTGAAGACTATTGTATAGAAGAATCGTCCACTGCCTGTTGCGGAAAGCAGAAGTCGACACCATGACCATCAAAGACCTGGGCAGATGGGAAAGCTTAGAAATGGTGCAGAGATACACTAGGTCAGTCACATTTCAGGATAGCTTGAAGTTTCATAAGGCACCATTGTCATATGACAGCCTTAATGGTATGTATTGACAAGAGAGTCACTCTGGAGTATAACAAACATAACAAGCAGACGGACCTTCATGAGATTTCCCAACCGTCAAAATAAGGGGGGCAAATGAAATTATGGCAAGGTTTGGTACTGGTATTACTTTTGAGTGCATTATCTATCGCTCCCGCTTGTAAGAAACCGGAACCAGAAGTTGTGCCGCCGAAACAATATAACCGCAGTGTGATGATTAGTACCTACGACACAAAGGTACTGAGCGTTAAGCTTGCTAAAGGAGAGGTATTAGAAGGTCATTTTGGTGTATGGGTTGCTAAGGTAAGGACTGTTGTTGAGCCTTTGAAACAAGGAAGGATTATATTCTATGTCGTGGACTACTATGGAGAGACAATCATAGATGCCGGTGATGTTATCGGAGACTATGAGTTTGAAATTACAGCCGATAGAACCCGAGAATATGACCTATTCTTCGATGATAGGCACGGCGATTCCGTGATTGTACTCGACTACAATAGCCCCACCCCACTAGTGGATATTACTTGGAGATACAAACCGACATTTCCCATTTCAATTCACAATGAGGATACCCAGACCTGAAAGAGATATGGATATGATAATAAGTACCGGTATAAGCTTGATTACCAGTATAGGGCTGAGAGAAATGCCCATAAGGAATCCCAACCGTGCAGCGCTTCAGCTCTACACCATGTTCTTCTCTATAAAATAGGTACCGTATGCCATTGTATTCTCTTTGAGTGTCCAATTTATGATGTCATGTATTATTGTGGCCCAAACTGGGGGCAGACTTGCCGAGTACGCCCTTTTCGCCCCTTCAATAAGCTTATGCGGTAGTAACAAATGCTTGGCACCACTTTGATGTACAATTATTTTGGCTTGAGGTGCTAATCGAGCTGGATATCCGGTACCGCCAGCATGGTCCATAGGAACATGGGTAGGGAAAATGTAACTGAGCGAATTGGCCGTAAACCCCAGCTTGCGCAAGCCTTCCTGTATCTCACGAATGAAGGCGGAGGGGCCAGGCTCGACAAGGACCTTCTTATCATCTACAATCAAGAAAGACTGAAATGAGGCTAAGGGGGTTCCCGGTTCACCTGTGATACGATAGATGTTTTCCGCTTCCTCATAAACTATACTCATCGTTAAAGTTAAGCAATAGTCCTTTTCATATTTGGGTCGAAACGAAGGTTGGTCGCTCCTTGTCAAAAGATATTGTAACGAAATGTCAAGATGAATTCATCACCTCCCTCCCCAGACCCCCAACCAACTTCCGCATTCATCTCTATTTTATAGCTGTTCAGTAACAAAACAGGAGGCCGACAGTGATAAGCCACTGTCGGCCTAACGTAGACTTGAGCAATTGTCCCGGGTGTCGCCCTAGTGCAGTCGCCCAAGGTCAAGCTGCCGTAATCGCACTTCTTGTAGTGCCATCCTCTTTGCCGATAAAACGGCTACCTTTCCTCGGACGGACATACTTCTCCATCTTATCGAAAAGAGAATCCTGCTAAGCTGACTAATCAGTTTCATACGTGCCTATCCTACTCCTAGTAAAACCATTCTAACCTAACTCACGTGGGTGTGGAATAGCTCAAACGAGTGATTTTACAATTGCACTGAGTAACTTGCCCCGAACTTTGCTTTCTTCCCCCCCCAACCCCCCAACCAACTTCCGCACGCCTTGATTTAGGGTATTGACAAGTACCCCAAAGAGAAGCAAAATAGTGGGTTGGATATTAGCTCAGCCTTTCTCCACTGGTTGATTAACCTCTGTTACCTGGTTCTTTTCGTAGTATCGCCTGGCAAACTCTGACGGTGCCAGGTAGCCCAGCGAGCTGTGCGGGCGGTGGTTATTATACTCCTGTCTCCATGCTCCCACAATAGTCTGAGCCTCCTTACCATTCCGAAAGATCTCACGGTTCAGGCACTCATCCCTCAGCTTATCGTTGAAGCTTTCTATGTAGCCATTCCCCCAGGGACTGCCAGGCGTAATGAGTAAAGTCCGGCAACCACTCTCTTACTGATGTTCTTTTTCCATATTTGACAAGGGGGGGATGTAGTTGTAGTCTATCATTGAATATAATGATTAGGTATCATTGAATATAAGGATTAGGTATCATTGAATGTAAGGATTAGGGAAGGAGGTGGCTATGCTGAGTTTGTAGGAGTAATGCCTGCAATTATGCTCGGTTTATACGGAACATAAAGTAAACAAAGGAGGCGAAAATGTTCGTCAAGCGATGGTTAATGTATATAGTAGCAGTAGTACTAATAGCGGGTTTATTGCTGTCAGCTTGTGCTGCACCGGCACCAGCCCCACCACCAGCGCCATCACCAGCACCCGCACCGGCATCGGCACCACCGCCTAAGCCGGCCCACCCGCCGTGGCCAGAAACGGTATCCATGGCCGGGAACGTTGTTGGCAGTGCCATAATGGCTATGTGTATTGGCTATGCCAATATACTCAACAAGCATGTTCCTGAAGTGAAGATAACCGTGGAGCCAACGTCGGGTCCTAACGAAAGCACAAAGCTTGTAGGCACCAAAAAGACGGAACTGGCCTGGAGCGTTGATGCTCTTACCAACTGGGGGTACCGCGGTCAACGGATGTTCGGAAAAGGAGGTCCCTTGGATTTCAGAATACTAACATCCGTAGGCCTAGCAGCTAAATTTAATATCTTCACCCTTGCTGACTCCGGTATTGAATCAATCCCAGACCTGCGAGGCAAAAGGGTTGCTGGTAAGTTTCCTGGGCAGCCGGTAGTGGATACTGTAAGACAAGCCATATTTGAGTACTACCAAATGACAGACGATGACGTAAAGCTGGTAATTGCCGACGTATCCCATGACGCCGTGCGGTTGGTCAAGGAGGGAGTAGCCGACGCCGGGATGTTCTTCGGTTCAGTACCGACACCGGCTCTTATGGACTTGGCCTCGGTTAAGGCTGTCCGCTTCATTCCCCTGGATGCGGACGCAATGGAGGCTGTTCACAAAACAGCTTCTTTCTATTTCCCCTCAGAAATAAAGGCTGGCTCTTACCCCGGTCTGGACAAGGATGTGCTGTGTATAGGCAGCGGGCATGAGCTGTTGGTTATGACGGAGATGGATGATGAGCTGGTATATGCCTGGTTAACGGCCCACTATGACCACGAAGATGAGCTTATCGTTATCCACCCGACTCTCCGGTTCTGGACTATTAAAGACTCTCTTCGGGCATGGAACGCACCCTATCACCCCGGGTCTATTAAGTTCTTTAAGGACAGGGGGCTGTGGACCGCGGAGATGGATGTGAAACAACAGAAACTGTTGAAGGAGGGGGCAGGAGCAGGCAAGTAAGGAGGGGGCGTCAAGTGCTGAAGAAGAGGACACCCCTGCTAACAGCCGGGGTGTCCTCGGCAGTAGGCATTGTAATTCCAGGAGATAATGGATGCCACCACAAGATGAGGAATTAGTAGAGTCGGAGCAAAAAAGTAAGGCATTAAACCCCGGCTGGGGCAGCTTTATAAAGATAATTGCTGCGCTTTTTATACTGTACCACCTACTTTTCATCAGTGACTTTCTCATCTTATTTGCTGACATAAGTATTGCCCAGAAGCAGCATACTGCGGTTCACCTCGCTATAGTCTTGTTTTTAACCTTCCTCATCACCCCGGCTAAGAGAGGCGTGCCCAGGGGCAAGCCGCCATGGTACGATATCATCCTTGCCGTTTTAAGCCTGGTGCCACTCCTCTATTATGTTGCTTTCTATCAAAGCAAGATAATTTATGAGATAGGGGACCTGCTGCCGGAGCATGTAATACTGGGTTGGGTGCTGATATTACTTGTCATCGAGGCGGCAAGGCGCTTGCTTGGTCCCATCTTTGCCTCGGTAGTAACGTTTTTCGTATTGTATACTCTTTTCTGCGACTATTTCCCGGGAGTCTTCCATGGCAGGGGTTACCCGCTGGACCGGGTGGGCGAGTTCATGTTTCTGGGTGCATCAGGTATACTTGGTATCCCGGTGCGTATCAGCGCTACCGTGATTATTCTGTTCCTCTTTTTTTCCCAGTTGCTCCTTAGCACCGGGGCCGGTAAGTACTTCATTGATGTTGCCTACTCTATGATGGGACAGGTAAGGGGCGGACCAGCCAAGGTGGCAGTGGTGGCCAGCGGCTTCTTTGGCATGCTTTCCGGGTCCTCGGCAGGCAATGTTGCCGCCACTGGGGTATTCACTATCCCCATGATGAAAAAGATAGGCTACAAGCCAGAGTTCGCTGGTGGAGTGGAAGCCGTTGCCTCCCTTGGCGGGATGATGATGCCGCCAATTATGGCATCGGTAATCTTCATTCTGGCTGAATTCGTAGAGATGCCCTACGTTGAAGTAATGCTTGCCGCATTTATACCGGCGGCTCTTTACTATTTTGCTTTATTCATGATGGTTGACCTGCAGGCAGCCAAAACAGGTATGCGGGGCTTGCCCAGAAGTGAGTTGCCACCCTTCCTAAAAACAGTGTGGGGTGGCTTATGGTATTTGGCGCCGGTGGCTGTGCTCCTTTACCTTTTGATAGTGCCGATGTATACCCCATCTAAATCAGCCCTGGGGGCCATGGTTGCCCTGTGGGGATTAGCTATGCTCCGCAAACAAACGCGATTGGGCCTGAGGAAGTTGATAGATAACGCAGATCAAGCGGTCCGGATGTTACTTATGGTGGCTGTTGCTTGTGCTGCCGGAGGGATACTGATCGGTGCTGTTGGGCTAACCGGACTCGGCGTTAATCTCTCCGCTGAGCTTGTAAATCTGTCCGGCGGCAATGTCTTTCTTTTGCTTCTGCTGGCAGCCGTAACTTCCTTCGTGCTGGGTATGGAGATGGGTCCTGTTCCCGTCTACCTGTTTCTGGCTGTTCTGGTGGCGCCGGCTCTGGCAGGGATGGGCATCCCCCCTCTGGCTGCTCACTTGTTTGTCTACTATTTCGGCATGGTGTCATTGATTACTCCCCCGGTGTGCAGTACTGCTTTTGTTGCTGCTGGAATTGCCGGCGGCAGCCCGATGAGAACCGGGTTGCAAGCGTCGCGCATTGGTATAGCTGCCTATATAGTGCCCTTTGCCTTTGCCCTTGGACCGGCTCTACTATTGATAGGCTCACCAATTGAAATAGTGCTGACAGGGATTAGTGCCATCATAGGTATCGCCGCCCTGGCTGTTGCCGCATCGGGATACCTATTTAACAGGGTAGGCTGGTTACAAAGAATTCCGTTCCTGGCAGCGGCAATTCTACTAGTTATGCCCGGCTGGACGTTTGATATCGTAGGAATCGGTGTTCTGGCAGGGGTATTGCTTTGGCACATGATAACCGCGAACGTAAATCCCTTCCAACGTAAAAAGTTACCCTCTGTTTAAGAAATGGGGGAAGCAAAAGATGATTACTACAGACCTTGTCAAGCAAAGGTTAAAGGAGGCGATGTGCCACTAATCTGCTTGACGAGCACAGACCCTTGCAGAAGCTACTATGAAGGACTATAATCATTCTACTTATTCCGAACTATTCTATAAAAGGAGGACTGAGAGATGGAAGAAGTACAGGTGACAAAGACACTATGTATGTGGTGCCACGCTCACTGCGCGGTAAACGTTCATGTCAAAGATGGGCAGCTTATCAAAGTCGTCGGAGATGAGAAAGCCGCTGACCGGGAGTTACTACTCAAATCAGTAAACCCTTGCCCCAGGGCAATGCATGCTGCTGAGTGGTTTTATCATCCCGGCCGGCTTAATTATCCCCTGAAGAGGGCAGGGGAAAGGGGGGAAGGAAAATGGCAGCAGGTCCCGTGGGAAGAGGCACTGGATGAGATAGGGGCCAAGCTTGATGAGATAAGAGGCCAGTACGGTGCGGAGGCTATTGCCACCAGCAGTGGCACTTACCGGACACATGATGAATACCGCGCCCGCTTCTTTAGCCTGCTTGGCAGCCCAAACCATATTGGGCAGGGTCATATCTGCTTTGGACCAAGTAATACCGCCAGTTCTCTGGTATCGGCACAGGCTTACCATCCACCGGTAACCGAAGAAACCAGGTGTATTATGGTATGGGGAGCAAACCCGCAACAGGCATTCCGAAAAGCATGGATAGAGATGACAGAAGCCACGGAGGCTGGGGCAAAGATGATAGTTATTGACCCCAGGGGAACAATGCCCGCCCGGCGAGCCGATTTGTGGCTGCAAATAAGGCCGGGGACAGACTGTGCCCTGGCTATGGCGATGATAAATATCATAATCAGTGAGGAGCTATACGACAAGGAATTTGTCGACAAGTGGTGCTACGGCTTTGACAAAGTCGCTGAGCGAGCCAGGGAATATTCTCCAGAGAAGGTTGCCGAGGTTACCTGGATACCGGCCGACAAAATCAGAGAGGCAACCCGAATGTATGCCACCACCAAACCGGCAGTAATCTGGACAGAGATGGGAGTGGAACAGCTTCCCAATTGTATAGAAGCCCTTCATGCAAGGTATATACTGACAGCTATCACCGGCAACCTTGACATTCGTGGTGGTGAGCGAGTCCGCAGAAAGCATCCGTTATTTATAGGTGAATTCGATACCGAGCTTAACGATCTTATGCCTCCAGAGCAAAAAGCCAAGCAGATTGGCTCTGACAGATTCAAGCTTATGTCCTTTCTCGGATACGACCTTCTTATCGAAAACGCCAGGAAGGTAGGCTCACCATTCGCTCGTCACCACAATTGCTTTGCCCACAACCCTAGCGTTTATCAGGCAATGATAACCGGCAAGCCCTACCCGGTCAGGGCAATGATAACGGTATCAAGCAACCCTATGGTAACTCAGGCCAATGTTAAGCAAGTGTATAGAGCGCTGAAGAGCCTTGACCTTTATGTTGTTATGGACTTCTGGCTGACACCCAGTGCTGAAATCGCTGATTATGTACTGCCGGCTGCCTCATGGCTGGAAAGACCGGTGACCCGTTCGCGGTTGGATATGGCGTATTTCATAGAAGCGGGTGTGGCCGCCTTGCCACACCAGGTACCCGGCAAATACGATAGAAGACGGGACTATGACCTGTGGCGAGGCTTGGGCATGAGGCTAGGACAAGAGGAATACTGGCCATGGGAAACTCTGGAAGATGCCTATAGTTATCGGCTGGCACCTTTGGGTTATACCCTTGATCAGTTCGTAACTGAGAGGAATGGTCTAGACAGACCGCCGAGGGAAGAGAAGGCATACGAAAAGACGGGGTTTGCCACCCCCACCGGTAAGGTAGAACTATATTCGACCTCACTGGAAAAACTGGGTTGTGACCCGTTGCCAAAATATATTGAACCGGCTGAGAGTCCGGCTAATATTGAGCTGGCAAAGGAGTACCCTCTAATCCTAATTACCGGAGCCAGGCATCTTCCCTTCTACCATTCCGAACACCGGCAGGTTGACACGTGGCGTAAGATGCACCCTGATCCGCTGGTGCAAATCAACGCCTTGACGGCCTCTGAGCTGGGCATCAACGATGGCGACTGGGTATGGATAGAAACACCCCGGGGAAGAGTGCGCCAGAAATGTCAGTACTTCGATGGCATTGACCCCAGGGTGGTTAGTGCTCAACATGGGTGGTGGTTCCCCGAGCTTCCTGGAGAGGAACCCTGGCTTCACGGAGTCTGGGAATCAAACATTGATGTTGTTACCAGCGATGACCCGGACCACTGTAACCAAATAAGCGGTGGCTGGCCGTTAAGAACACTGATGTGCAAGGTTTATAAGGTCAAAAAGTATTAGCTCTGTTGGAAGAGGACTTTTTATATTGACTCCGCCCTTGATAGATAGCTACTTGCCAGGTAATGGTGCAGGATGAAGCTAGTAAGGAAAGTTGTCAACATTTTTGACCGCACCCTTGACCTTCTAGCCCTTTTGGCAGTTGTCCTCATCATCTTTATCATGTTAAGCGTTGATACTGAAGTTGTGACCAGGTATTTTTGGGGGCGCCCGATAACGGGCACAATAGAAGTCATGGGCTACTGTTTGCTGTTCATTACCTTTCTTGGTGCAGCCTGGGGACTGAGGGAAGAAGTGCATGTAAGAATGGACGTGGTACTTAATCGATTAAGTACCGGGGCCCAGTCCCTCCTCAATATTATTACCTCCATTCTCAGCGCAATCATTTGCTTGATTATTGTTTGGTATGGTGTTGTGGTCACTTGGGAGAGCTACCAGATAAATTACCGCGCCGCTACGGAACTAGAGACGCCCGAGTATCTTGTGCTGTTCATTATTCCCATAGGCAGTTTTCTACTCTTTATTCAGTTCCTGAGAAGAACCTATGGCTACCTGCAGAGCTGGAGAGTGCAGAGAGCGCCGGGGAGATAACGAACAAAGGTCTTAAATGGAATCACAGGCCTAAACTGTGAGGTGAGCATAAGTGGAATGGTGGTTAGCACTCCTGATAATCTTCGGCGGTCTAGTGTTCCTAATGGCGACAGGAATGCATGTGGCCCTCTGCTTCCTGCTGCTGAATGTCGTAGGTGTATATCTGTTATGGGGTGGCACAGTAGGTCTAGAGCAACTTATCTTTAGCATCAGAGCTTCGGTGACAAGCTTTACCTTGCTACCCTTGCCCCTGTTTGTGCTCATGGGTGAGGTGATGTTCCGGACAGGGGTGGCCCCCAATATGATAGATGCTATAGACAAGTGGCTAGGGCGTCTGCCCGGAAGGTTGGGCTTGCTGGCAGTGGGGGGAGGCACTATCTTTGCAACCTTAACTGGTGTTAGCATGTCCAGTGTTGCTATCCTGGGGTCGACTCTTGTGCCGGAGATGGAAAAGCGGGGCTACAAAAAATCCATGAGCCTGGGGCCTATTTTAGGCAGTGGTGGCTTGGCCTGTATGATTCCACCCAGTGGCTTGGCCGTTCTTTTAGGTGCCATAGGCGAGATCTCCGTTGGGAAAATCCTGATCGCTATTATTCTTCCTGGCCTGCTGATGGCTGCCCTTTATGCAACCTACATTATCGGTAGATGCTACCTCCAACCCTCGATAGCACCGGTCTACGAGGTAGTACCTGTCCCCCTATTACGGAAGTTTATGGCTACTGTGCAGTATGTGTTGCCGCTAGGGTTTGTCATCTTTATGGTTATCGGACTTATTTTCTTAGGTGTTGCCACCCCCACAGAGGCAGCGGCTACGGGTGCCCTCGCCACCTTCATCCTAGCTGCCTTATATAGGAGACTGAACTGGGAGGTGCTGAGGAAATCCCTTCGCGGTACCCTTGAAGTTACTGTCATGATGTTCATGATCCTGGTGGGGGCACAGGCCTTTGGCCAAATCTTGGCCTTTACTGGGGCCAGTAAAGGACTGATTGCACTTACCTCTGGGTTGGCTGTAGCCCCCACTGTTATCCTCATAGGTATGATGGTTATAGTCCTGTTTATGGGTATGTTTATGAGTCCGGTTTCGATAATGATGATCACTATACCGCTGTTTATACCCCTTGTCGATACCCTAGGCTTCAATCCCGTTTGGTTCGCGGTACTATTCCTCCTACTCATAGAGATGGGGTTCACTACGCCACCCTACGGCCTCAGCCTGTTTGTGATGAAAGGTGTAGCCCCACCTGATACCACGATGGGGGATGTCTACCGGGCTGCATTGCCTTTCCTCTATTGCGACGCAATAGCTGCGGGACTAATTGTTACCTTTCCCGCAATAGCGCTCTGGCTACCGGCGCTAATGCGGGGCTAGCTTATGACTCCCAGTCAAGAGCCCTTTGGCTATATTTCCAGTAACGTATGGCCATGTAATCCTCCTCCCGATCCTATACTAATTCCTCATACTTTACACCCATACTTGGGTTACTGATCGGAGTTGCGATACGCGTATCTTTCAGAAGCTGTACAGCTCGTTCTCACCCTAGACATACCTCTAAGGCAAAGAGCATGTTGTAGTTATTTATTGTTGCAGGCTTCTGTCAAGCACTAAAATCCTCAGAAGTATTGACAGGTGCTAGTCAATGTTCTGTAATTTGCTAACCTTCGAACAGTGTTAACCACCTACTAAACATAAAATGATTCAAGGGGTGAGGGAGTAGAACAAAGGTTCTCGGCTCCGACCCATTTGGTAGAGAGGGTTGAGTACAGTTAGAAAAACATAGGCAGATGGTGAAAGACAGAGGTTGGTCGAAGATACTGAACGAGGAAGGCAAGGGATGAGAGAAGTCCCAACTAAGGGTAGCGAGAAGGGCTTGGCACCAATAGAAAAGAGAGGTCGCCTGTGACAGAGCGTGGGGCGAGAGCGTGAGAAGTGTCCCGGGGTATTTTATCCGCAATTTGGGGGATGGCGTAGGTGGTATCCCTATCTACAGCGGTATCCTCTGGCAAGTATTCCCAGAAAAGATTGAGGATTTTTAGCAAGATTCTAGTCTTAAGGAGGCCAGTCCAATGGGACCATTTGAGTACTTGGAGCCAGTCAGCGTTTCCTCGGCTATGCTTTTGTTTATGGCAGTGACTGCGGCAATTGCATCACTGACGTAACGTGCCTTATCAGTTAAAATATGCTGGTCTCGCTTTTCTCTCTCAGGTCTAAGCAGCTTGAATCAGCAGGCCGCAGCTTAGAAGTAGCTAAAATGCTTTCGATTGGTGAGTATCTAAATAAACTCCTTTTGCAAAAGTCTGACGCTTTTTG
>SDBU01002239.1_pt1 | contig 26092 bp, 24 predicted proteins | sample 2277071 | NCBI WGS metagenome assembly SDBU01 (sample SAMN10397929, study PRJNA504765) | marine sediment metagenome | isolation source: marine sediment core GS08_GC12, 126 cmbsf | place: Arctic Ocean: Gakkel Ridge, Loki's castle | collected 2008
GAATTAGGCTGATGTTGGCCAGGCGCTGATTCAAAGGGTTTGGGTATCAATCATAAATCGAGCACGAGACGATTTGATAAGTTCGGATCTTTGTGGATAAATTTGGAGAAGGGATTAGCAAAATGCCCGAATTTGAGAGTGTAATTGGGCTGGAAACACACATCCAACTCAACACCCGGACGAAGGTATTCTGTGGTTGCAAAGCAGACTCCTGGGAGGATCTACCCAATACGAATATCTGCCCGGTTTGCACTGGTTTACCCGGCGTATTACCCACTCTCAACAATGCCGTTGTAACAAAAGCTATTCTCCTTGCTCTCGCAGTGCAAGTCGATTCCGTTCAACCAAAATCTTATTTCGCGCGTAAAAACTACTTCTATCCTGATCTACCGAAGGGATATCAGATTAGCCAATATGATGAACCCCTGGCGCTCGGCGGGTTTATGGAATTGCCGTTACCTGATGGCAGCGTTCGTCGTGTGACGATAGAGAAGTTGCATCTTGAGGAGGATGCAGGAAAGACCGTCCGGCAGGTAGGGGAACGATGGATTGATTTCAACCGTTGCGGTGTGCCCCTGGTTGAGATGGTCACAGGTCCGGATCTGCGTACCGCCGATGAAGCTGCCCAATACCTGATTCGTTTACGACAGCTTCTTCGCTGGTTAGGAATATCCGATGCAGATATGGAGCGAGGTCAGTTGAGATGTGATGCAAACGTGTCAATTCGGCCTGTCGGATCAGACGTTCTGAACACGAAAACAGAGATAAAGAATGTTAACTCGATTGAAAATGTCCGATCCGCAATTGAATCTGAGATAAAACGACAAATCCGTGAGGTTCAGTCGGGCGGCAGGATCGAGGCATGGACTCTGGATTGGGACGAAGACAAATCGACCTTGCATAAAATGCGCTCAAAAGAATCAGAAGCAGATTACAGATATTTTCGAGAGCCGGACCTACTTCCGATCCTTATTGATCAAGATTGGCTCGAGCAAATGAGGGGCGCTCTGCCGGAGCTGCCCCTTGAGCGAAAAAAGAGGTTTATCGAGCAGTATACTCTTCCTGAATATGATTCCGAGATCCTAACGGAGGAACGAACGCTGTCAGAGTATTTTGAAAGAACTGTACAGGCATTTAGTGGTGACCCCAAAGTTGTTTCTAATTGGATGATGAATGACCTTCTTCGCTTGATCCGCGAGAGAGCTACAACGGCTGGAAAACTCATAATTCAGCCGGAGCATTTGGCCGAATTGATAGCGATGGTCGAAGCCAAGACGATTACGGCAAGCACCGGAAAGGAACTGCTGGATAAAGTTGAGCAAAGCGGTTTGACCCCAGAGGCAATTGTGAAAGCAGAAGGGCTGGGACAGGTTTCTGATGAGGGTACATTACGCTCACTTGCGGTTGGAATCATTGAAACGAATCCCGATCAAGTTGCTACATACAAAGGAGGGAAGACAACGATTTTGGGTTGGTTTGTTGGTCAGGTGATGAAGGAGACGAGGGGTAAGGCCAACGCTCAACTGGCACAAAAGATTTTTCGTGAGTTACTGGAAAAATCGTAGATTTGTGCACTGTAAAAACTAATACCCAGTCAAGATGATCCTGATGAATATGCGTCATTCTGAAAGCCAAAGATACCCATGTAGTTCAAGCGTGTCTTTGCCCAGAATCATCGTTTTCCGCTGAGAAACCCCCTCGCCCGTGAGCAACGACATCCTTTCGTTCATTGAAAGACCGGTGCTCTTCATGCGATTAAGTTTTTCAGTGGATTCATCCCGTTAAAAATTGATGAAACCTAAACAATGGTATTTTATTAGACTCGCTGAGGGTGGGGATCAACGGATTATCCGCGCAATTGTTCGCGGGGCCCGCATTAATCCCATGAATTTAGATTGGCGCAACTTTATCCTTGCTGTTGGTAAGGAGGATGAGATCATCGGATGCGGCCAGATAAAAACACATCGCGATGGAACCAAGGAACTCGCATCCATCACAGTTCGGCAGGAGTGGCGGAAAATGGGAATTGCTTCGGCTATGATCCGAAGGCTAATTGACAGAGCAGAAAGTCACTTATGGCTAGTGTGTCGAGCAGAATTGGCTGCTTTCTATATTAAATTCGGATTTACTGTGGTCGAAGATAGTATCGAGATGCCAACTAACTTTCGAAGAATGAGGAGTGTGTCCAGGCACCTTTCAAGGATCTTCCCTCGGGCTGGAAATTTCTCCATTATGATCCATCCATTGACCCCAACGCGGAAAAATTAAGTAGATCAGTACGATCAAAAGGATTTTTTGCATCTAAAGGGAAACATATAGAGAAACCTTCTCAATTTCAGATCAAATCAACTGTACGGATCGGTCCTGAAGGCTGTCTCTTAGTTTAAATAATATCGCCAAAAACCCAGGAGACCAGGATTGCCACGCCAGCTAAGAAATATGCACCGGCTGCAATCAGGTTCTGAGTTCGCATGTTCTGGCTCAGAATGTCGAGGTACAAATTAAAATCGGTTACAAATTCCTCAATAACTTGCATGGCATGCGAAGGTTGCTCTTGCTCATCTTGCATCATCGGTTTACGGATTCTGAATGTACGCAATGCGGTGCGTGAGTTGCGAAAATGAGCGAAGGCAAGGTAGAAAAAGATCACCATAAAAAAGAACCATATTACCTGAAGCATACAAATCCCTCCATTACTCAGGAGATAAACCTCTTATTTAATGAAAGATACAGTAAAACGTAATATGAGACAAACGGAAAAGATGTCCTACGATGAGAGGTTTAATTGATTAGAAATTCATAGAAGTATGGCAATCGGCTTGGACCTATTCGGAAATATCGAAATCGATAAAGTCACCTTCGGGGTTGGATAACATACTTATCGATCCGTCGATTCCAGCCCTCCTGAAGCTCCAATTCCCTGGGGTTCCTGAGATTACGAGAAATTCATCATCGCTGATCCAAAGCAAATCTGTGCCGCTGATTGTAAAAAGTGGCGAACCGCCGTCGGATGCGATTATCAATTCTGTGGGATCCTCGTTGCTGTAAACGAAGTGGAATCCATCTGGAGCCCAGCCTTTCCAATTGATCGATCCGATTTCAAACCGCACCTCCTCGCCACCATCTGTATTTGCCAGGTAAAGTTCGCGCTGATTAGGGACATTGGTTTCGCGCATAAATGCCACCCTGTTCAACTCTGGTGATAACGAGGTGGTTGAGAAGACCTGGGTGAAATAGAAATCGCCATCGATTCTTCCTATTGAGACAGGGGGATCGCCGTTAACTGGAATTCGCCAAATCTCACCAAAGGCACCCTCAGCCAGTGGGTCATCGGATGGCAACGCTACACCAAGAGAGCGGGAATTTCCGAACCACACGGGCTGAGCATAGTATTGAAATTCGCTATAGGTGAGGACTGGTGAATAGGTAAATATTTCTGAGAGATAATCAGCTCCATCTCCATTCACGACGCTGATGCTGTCGGGGCGGATAATTGCAATTTTGTTCCCATCTGGCGAGAACAAAAAATCACCTCCTGCACCAGCGGGGAGAATCGCAGTGAGTTCACCAGAATCGAAATCTTGTCTGAAGAGATCATCCGTCTTCCAATAACCGATCTCCTCAAATACCTCTAGCGTGTTGAAGAAAAGTTGATGTGTGTGAGGTCGAAATTCAAATTGCCCGATGTCAAATCCTGCGGTACCGGCAGGTGAGGGATATAGTCCGTTCAAGATCTCCCTTGAGAGGAGGAGGACTTCATCGGTGCCGTCCGGATTAATTGCATAGAGTTGACTGTTCTCTTCAGGAACGTTCCGTCTGGTGAAGGCAATCCTCATCCCATCCGTAGTAATGCGAACTTCTTCAACATTACCGTCGAATGTCAATCGTGTCGGTGGACTGCCAAATTCAATAATCCACAGATTTTTATCGTCCGTGTATACGATCTTCCTCGGCGGTTCAAGAATCGGTTCTTCAGTAGCAGGGGGGATTGGAGTGTCCGCTAGCTCTGGTGTTGCATCATCCAAGCCCAAGGAATCCAAAGTCTCTGCAACACTAGTAGCAACGACGTCGGATTGATCATCGCCAAGCTGGTTAGTAAGGGCACATGCGAGAAGAATGGATGCCATTCCGAGCAATGGAAAAAGGAATCTGGGATTTCGCATCAGGTCACTCCAGGTAATTCGTAATATGGGTCAAGTAAAACTACAGCAATTTACACCACGTCTTGAGACGTGATCACATTGCATCATAGATGCAATAAAAATGCCCCGGACAATTTCTATCAAGATCCAGAGCATTCCGATCCTCAACTTGTGATTAAGCTTTTCAATGGAGTCAAGAATCGATCATTCCAATTCAATTGCCATAGCCACAGCTTCACCGCCACCGAGACAAAGTGAGGCGATTCCACGCTTCAACCCACGATCCTTAAGCGCATAGAGCAAGGTCGTTAAAACCCGTGCCCCAGAAGCACCAATCGGGTGACCCAATGCAATGGCTCCCCCGTGAACATTTACTTTCTCCCAATCCCACCCCTTTTCCTGCAAGGCTTTGCCATCCGCAAGGACTTGTGCAGCGAAAGCTTCATTAAGTTCGATCAGGTCAATTTGCTCAGGCATCCAATCTATTTTTTCCAATAATTTTGGAATGGCAACTGCAGGTGCGATGAAGAGTTCTTTAGGGGGAACGGCAGCCTGTGCGTACCCCACGACTTTCGCTAAAGGTTGAACGCCAAGCGCTTCGGCCTTTAACCGGCTGGCGTATACCACAGCCGCCGCACCATCATTCAATCCGGGCGCATTCCCGGCGGTTACTTTCCCATCTTTCGTAAATGCTGGTTGAAGTGCACTCAACTTTTCCAAAGAAGTGTCTCGTCTCGGTGTTTCGTCTTTGTCGACAACGCTCACCTTGCCTTTTCGTCCAGGAATTTCAAGCGGTGTAACCTCACTATCGAATTTTCCTGAATCCATGGCTGCTACAGCTTTGGCGTGGCTGTCATAAGCCCACTGGTCCATTTCTTCTCGAGTTACTCCATATTGATCAGCGATATACTCCGCAGACATCCCCATAACCCAATCCTCGAAGGGATCCCAGAGTCCGTCGAGCAGGAGGGCGTCCGTGAGTTGTTCGTGACCGTAGCGAAGCTCGCCGCCTCTTGCCCTAATGAGGAAAGGGGCTTTGCTCATGCTTTCCATTCCGCCCGCTACGAGCAGTTCTGCATCACCAACGCGAATAGCTTGTACTGCGAACATACCTGCTTTGAGGCCAGACCCACCTACTTTATTTATGGTTGTAGCGCCGACGGTCGGTGGGATTCCGGCATAAATGGCGGCTTGCCTGGCAGGCGCCTGCCCCAGACCGGCTGATACGACATTTCCCATCAAAACCTCACCGATTTCCTCAAGGTTTTCGATTCCCGCCCGTTCAACTGCCGCTCGAATTGCTGCCGCCCCCAATTCGGGGGCGGTTATTGGGCTCAAAGCACCCTGGAAGCGGCCCATCGGCGTTCGTGCTGCACTGAGAATAACGGCTTCATTGAGATTTTGGTTTGACGCCATGGATCTGCCTCGTGGTTTCGATTATGTACGTTCTGCTATTTTTCGTCTGTATCAGATATTTGTTTTTGCCATGCTTCAAGCAATCGATTGTAGGTCACTTCAAGAGCTTCTGGAATTACGCGAGTGTTCGCAGTTGTAGATATGAAACTGGTATCTCCTATCCAACGCGGTACAACGTGGATGTGCACGTGCTCTGCGATTCCAGCTCCAGCCGCCTCACCAATATTTACGCCGACGTTGAAGGATTCAGCTTTGTAAACTTGTTTCAGAGCATTTAGAGCTTTCTTGGTGAGCAGGATTAGTTCCAAGAGCGCCTCATCATCAAGATCAACTAGGCTTGGCACGTGCATGCTGGGCACTATCATCATGTGCCCGTTAGTGTAGGGGTATCGGTTGAGGATTACGAAGGCCTGGTTCCCTCGGAATACAATCAAATTTTCTAGCCCATCTTCTTCATCGAATCTGTTACATAAGATGCAGCCAACTTCGGTTTGGGAGTTTTCAATGTATTCCATACGCCATGGTGACCAGAGATGATCCATAATTGTAATTTACACTACGTCTTGAGACGTGATCCTAAGATGGTAACGCGACCAGAATTATTGTAGGTTGCTACTATGCAGTGTGGGTCGCATTGGTAGTGAATTTTAGCAGAGAATAAATTAATCTGGAACAAACCGATATGAAACTGACATAGAAAAAGACTCGTTTAGTTGAAGTAGAGACGCAGCATACGGCTCAGCGGTATTGCCGCTGAGCTTAAAGAACGGCTTTGCCGTTCTATTGCCATCAATTGGGCGCAATGAAACTGCGCTCCTACGAAAGAATTGTTGCTTTTCATTGGTTACTCAGAGACCATTACTTATACTTCGTAGAGATGCAACATGATGTGGATGCGGCGTGCATTAAAAATGGCATGGATTATGCATCCAGGTCATACGATTGTTTCTAACATAGGACGAAGGGTGGACTTTTCGCTTGAAGATATTTCCGACGGAGGAGTGGAGAACCACTATAATTTGACACATGCTTGATGATGAAGGATTGCGCGATCGATTGCCCATTGGGTGGATTGGTGTGGATTTTTATTACCACAAATCGATTGGCTCGACGAATACGGAGGCCATCCAATTAGCTGAATCCGGAGCCCCGCACGGAACCCTTGTCCTCGCTGACGCTCAGACGGCAGGGAAGGGGAGAGGTGGGCGTCGGTGGATAACAAACCCTGGAACAGCGCTCGCGTTTAGTTTGATCCTCCGACACTCAAATCTTGGTGCAGATCAGTGGCTCATACTATTCGGGTTGGGTGCCTTATGCGTGGCCGAAGCTTTGAGTGAAATTGGCCTGCAGCCTGAAATTAAATGGCCGAACGATGTCCTTTTAGATGGAAAGAAGGTCGCCGGGATTCTTGTTAATAGTAACTGGACGGGAGAAAGGTTGAATTATTCGGTGCTTGGTATTGGGTTAAATGTCTCTCCAGAGGCAATTCCGGATGATGCTGAATTGGATTTCCCTGCGACCTCAGTTGTTGAGGCTCTCGGCCGATCGATAAATAGAGGGGATCTGTTAATCGCGATATTAAAAAGATTGAAAGCGTGGTTTCAGCAGCTCAATTCCTCTGATCTGTCTAATGCTTGGCAAGATAGGTTAGCCTACCTCAACCAAGAGGTGATGGTTAAGAAGGCGGATGGATTAGTAACAGGAAGGTTAATCGGGTTGACCGCCAATGGCGAATTGAAGCTGATCGAAAAATCAGGGTATGAGACAGTCATTGGATATGGAGATGTCAGCTTAAGACCCATTAAAGGTGGCGCGAGTAGTAAGCGTACTTCTTTGAAATAAGGAGAGTTTCACGATGACTAATTCTACTGATTACTTAAAGCAAAAGTATACTTTGAAGGACCTTGATGTTGAGTACTACGAATCAATTGGTTTGGACTACGGATCAGGACGAGGTCGTAGAATGTCTTCATTTCAACGCTTTATAATCACGGTGATGCTCTTTCTGGCAATACTAGTCATTGGCACGGTATTCTTAATTGTTACAGAGCGCTTATGGCTGTTCTAATTTGTCTCTACCATTGTGAGTGGTAGTAATCTCAAGTGAAGTCCAATGTTTAGGGACATTGCCAGAAGAAAAAACGCCGGGGCGCACGACGCACCCCGGCGTTTTTAGTATGTCATCATTCAGGGATCAGGGTTAATTGGCCTTCAGCATCCGCTTCGACTTGCGCTCGGGTCCACAGCATGGGGTGAAATTCTATATTCCCCCACGGTTCGGCCATATCGATGTAGTGCCTGTGAAAAGCATGACCGCTCTGTCCGGTCGGGTGGATTGTGAATGAGTTTGACATGTCAGATAAATCGACCACCATCCTCATCGATGGGATTGCCCCGACTTGATAATCCCTTCCCACACTCCATCCCGTGGCGTTAACAATTGATGAACCCCCAGATGTAGGGAAGGGACCTCGATTGAATATCAACCCCAGCGGGCCTATACCCATGGGATTCTCAAAGGTGCGCGTATGTAAATCACCCCATCTCCAGGAGTCCGAATTGCGTCCTAATTTATCTTCCAACTCCTCGATCGCGTTCGCTGCTGCGGTCTTAAAAATGAGATCTCGGGTTTCCATCTCCGCTGTGTTTACATCATCCCACCAGGTGTTATTCACGTCTTGAACCAGGCCTTCCATGATGACAAAAGCCCTGCTCGACCCTGGCACATCCTCGGGGAATTCATCACCGAAAGTGGAAATTAATAGGTGATTCCAGAAAGCATTGAAGAAGGCGGCTTCGGCCGAATCCATATCGTTCATAAAATCCCAAGTTTCGAGATCGGCCACGAGTTCTGCTGATTTTTGATCGGCGAATGAAAGGTTGGAGAGGATCGGGACCAGCAGTTGCCCCATGGGATTGAAATTATCGCCCTGGAATAGTTGCATATCCTCGATGCTTAGGCGGTCTTTACTCTCGATCAAGTCTTGGATGCGTTGGGCCCGATATCCCAAATCCCAAGATTTTGAAATGGAGTATTCGTACTCTGGGCCAATAACAGCGTTGTTGGCGGTTACCAGGTAGCCTTGAGGTGGATTGAAAGAGTATGGCAGCTCATCGAAGGGGATATACCCAAGCCACTCATTGTCATCCGTCCAACCAGGAACGGGGAGAAGACCTTCACCTCCCGCACGAATGGGGATCCGACCAGGCGTCTGATATCCGATATTCCCATCAACGTCAGCAAAGACAAAATTTTGTGAGGGGACTGCAAAATTTTCGAGTGCATGACGAAATTCATCCCAGTTGGAGGCGATCCCGATATCGAGAAAGGTTTTATATACTTGAGTAGTTTCCAATGCCGTCCATCTCACGCTAACAGCATAAGTATCAGGGACATCCAGGTTGGTGATCCCGGCCAGATCGTCGAAAGCATCATCAATATCTGAAAAAACCGGGCCATGGCGTGTATGTCTAACTTCCAGAGCAACAGGTTCAGCTCCAGCAACCTCGATGGTTTCTTGAACGATAATCATGTCTACCCATTCACCGTTTACTTCATACTGGTTGGGATTCGAAGGGTTGATTTTTTCGATGTAGAGATCGAATACATCGGGACCAGTATTGGTAACACCCCATGCGATTCGATCATTATGACCAATAATGATGCCAGGTGTGCCAGCGAACGAGAATCCGGTTACATTGAACCGACAGTTTTCGCTCACGGGCTGACAATGCAAGCCAACCTCATACCAAATCGATGGGAGTTGAATTCCAAGATGAGGATCATTGGCAAGGATGGGAGCGCCGGTCTCGCTAAGGGCGTCGGATACCACCCAATTGTTAGATCCAGGAAGTTGATCTGCCGGTCCAGACGTCCAATTCTCGCTGCTCGGCGAATTTGAACCTGTGCTTGAGAAGCGCGCCTCCCCAGGGCTATATCCACCCCCAAAGGGTTCTTCTGGGATGATGTATGGATGATTTCCGGGATAACTCGGGAAAAACTCTTTAGCGCGTTCTTCTCCTAAAGTTTTTACAAACTTTGCCCGCTCGAGATCAGACCAACCCCCTCGATTTCCACTGAGGTCGAACGCCATAACCTTCGTCCAGGTGAGCGTATTTATTGGCTCCCATGGCTCTGGGACATAGCTGGGTGAAAGCAAACCGAGAATGACATATTCAAAAGAGAGTTTGGCGCCGCTATGATCTGCAAGATAAACATTTACACCATCAGCGTATGCCCGCATAATTGACTTTGCTTCTGTATCCATTAAGGCATATTCCTGCTCTGCGATGCTCTCCCATCCCATTGTGCGCAGGAAGATATCCGTTTCGACTTGGCTGCTTCCAAACATCTCGGAAACGCGACCTGCCCCGGTCTTGCGCCAAAGGTCCATTTGAAAGAACCTATCCTGCGCGTGAACAAACCCTTGGGCCAAGAAAAGATCATGTTCAGTAGAGGCGTAAATGTGAGGGATTCCCAATGAATCTCGGATGACCTCGACTTCTCCTTCCAAGCCGGGGATAGAAATGGTTCCATCGATTTGAGGGAATGATTTTCGTATGAGTACAAATCCTAGAATGCCAAGGATCAATACGATTGCTGCAAGGATGGTTATAAGGATCGTCACTGTGCGCTTAAGACCTTGTGCCATCAGTTTTTCCTCCGGGCGATAAACCCTTTCTAGCATGATCGATTGGTGGAGTCAATTTTTGCTGTAGATATTTGTTTTAAAGCCGTCTGAAAAGAGAGCGATGCGCTCTTGCAACTCCACCTTTACTGGCATTTTTAGGTTCGGCTCGAGCATGCGAAATTATGTGATTGTTTGTGGGTCAACCGAGCCCAAATTTTCTCAAGTACTTGAGTAATTTCGCAAGAGAGCAGCTCAAAAGTTCTACAAAATATTTGGATAAGACGGGTGTGCGCGGTATAATTAATGAAGCGCCCGCCATAGGCGGGCGTTTCCTCGGAAAAACCCCTAATAGGGATGAAAAAGTATGGAAATTGGAACAATTCAACAGGTCGATATTGACGAACAAATGCGGGGGGCGTACCTCGATTATGCCATGAGTGTGATTGTGGCCCGCGCGTTGCCAGATGCCCGCGATGGATTGAAGCCAGTCCATCGGCGCATCCTCTATGCGATGCACGATATGGGGATAAGGTCAAATACTCCCTATCGAAAATCCGCTAGGATCGTTGGTGAGGTACTCGGCAAGTACCATCCGCACGGTGACCAGGCCGTATATGCCGCCATGGCACGCATGGCTCAAGACTTTTCGTTGCGTTATATGCTCGTGGATGGCCAGGGAAACTTCGGGTCTGTCGACGGAGATTCTCCCGCAGCGATGAGGTACACAGAAGCTCGATTGGGGAAGATGGCAGAAGAGCTACTGGTTGATATTGCCAAGGACACCGTCGATTTCATTGATAACTTTGATAGCTCCCTCCAGGAGCCAACGGTCTTGCCAGCTCGATTGCCAAATTTACTGCTCAACGGAGCATCGGGTATCGCCGTTGGCATGGCGACAAATATTCCCCCTCACAACTTGGGTGAATTGGCAGATGCCCTTCATTACATGGTCGAGAATTATGACAATATCGATGAGGTCACCATTGAAGACTTGATGGAATTCATCCCGGGTCCTGATTTTCCAACTGGCGGAATTATCATCGGTGCGGAAGGCATTCGACAAGCCTATAGCACAGGAAGAGGGCGAATCGTAATGCGAGCCCTGGCTCATATTGAGGAAATGGGGGCAGGACGCTTTAGGATTGTCGTTACGGAGATCCCTTACCAGGTAAATAAGACCAGCCTTATCGAAAGAATTGCTGCCCTTGCGAGAAAGGGAAGGCTGAATGAGATTTCTGATCTGCGAGATGAATCAGATCGGCGTGGTATGAGCATCGTTGTTGAACTAAAACGTGGATCACAACCGAAGAAGGTTCTTAACCAATTATTCAAATATACACAACTGCAAACAACATTCGGTGTGCAATTGCTTGCTTTGGTTGACGGAGAGCCAAGGTTATTGCCACTCAAACGAGCGCTGCGAATTTTCATCGAACACCGGATTGTGGTAATTACTCGTCGCACTGAGCACGAATTGGCGAAAGCTCGCGCCAGACTGCATATATTGGATGGCCTGCTCATTGCGCTAACGAACATCGATGAGGTAATTAAAACGATCCGTCAATCTGCAGATGTTGGGAAGGCCAAGGAGAACTTAATCAAGAAATTTGATTTGAGTGAGCTCCAAGCTCAAGCAATCCTTGATATGCAGCTTCGCCGGTTGGCTGCCCTGGAACGGGAAAAGATTGAGCAGGAGCATGCAGATGTACTCAAGCAAATTAAGTACTTCGAAGGCCTTCTTGCCAACCCTAAGAAAATCCTGACTTTGATCACCAAGGACTTGAAAGAAGTTGTCGAAGCCTATGGTGATACACGACGAACCAAGATTTCTCCAGATGCCGGTGAAGAATTCAGAGAAGAAGACCTGGTTGCCGACGAGCCCGTTTTGATTAGCATTACGGAGCGCGGTTATATCAAGCGCGTTGCTGCAACGACCTACCGGCGTCAGCGACGAGGTGGACGGGGAGTGAAGGGACATCGAATGCGAGGTGAGGATGAGGTGAACATGCTCATTCCAGCCCGTTCCTTGGACACGATTCTATTCTTTTCCGACCGAGGGAAGGTGTACTCGGAGAAGGCTTATCAGATGCCTGATGCAGATCGGACCGCACGCGGGATTCCTATGGTAAATATCCTCGCTCTCAGTCCAGACGAGACTGTAACTGCGGCGGTCGTTGTTCCCGATTTCAGCGCGGCAAAGTACTGTGTAATGGCAACAAAAAAGGGCAAGATTAAACGAGTTGCCCTCTCGAAGTTCGCCGCTGTACGGCCTTCAGGACTCATCGCAATTGGCCTGGCAAAGGGCGATGTGCTCGGTTGGGTTCGATTAACGAGTGGGGATGATGAAATCATCATCGTCACTGAGAACGGCAGAGCGTTGAAATACCACGAGAACAAAGTGCGCTCGATGGGCAGGCAAGCTGCGGGAGTACGCGCGATAAAACTTAAGCCCGGTGACAATGTGACATCAATGGACGTCGTGGATCCTGAAGGCGACCTGCTTATCGTAACTGCAAACGGTTACGGCAAAAGGACGCCCTGTAATGATTACACACCTAAAGGACGAGGCACGATGGGCGTTCTGACCCTCGACAGAAACAAGCTTGATGTGGTTGGTCCGATTTCCTCTGCTCGAGTAGTCAATGAGGAGGATGATTTGACGATCATATCCAGCGGCGGTATCGTTCTACGAACAAAGGTGAAACAAATTCGTCGCGCTAGTAGGGCAACCATGGGAGTGAAGATCATGGGATTGAAGGAGGGCGAGACGGTGGCCTCGGTTGCAAGAACGTCGGCGAGTGATTTAAAACAGGTGGGGGTGGAGGAAGAGGAATAATCCATTCCCAGTTACAGGATTAGGATCGAATAACGAGCCCCTCTCCAGAGAGAGGGGCTCGTTGAATGAGTTTTAGAATTTATTCCATTTTCCTAATTGTGAATTATAAGGCTTTACTCGCTTCGTTATAAGCCTGTCCGATTAAGTGGCCCTGTACGGCAAGGGCATATGCGGCGGTGAAGAGTACACCGATAAAGCATGCGATCACACCAAGTCCGGACACAATGCTGGCGATAAATCCGCCGAGCAGGACGATTACGTATGCACCAGGTGCAGCCTTCAAAGCCTCAAAGATTTTGCTTGGATTGATTGCATCGGCAAGGTTATCCGAATCAGCTAAAATTCCAAAACCGGCCGGCAATGCAACACCGAGCGCGAGTGAGTAAAGGAAAGAAATACAACTTGTGCACAGCGCAAGGATCGCGACAACACCCTCGAGGTCAGAATCAAACAAGCTCAAGAAGGATACGGGCACAGTTAGGATTATGATTGGAATCGAGTAAACAAGAGCGATCAAAAGCCCTTTAAATCCCAACATTAAGTAGTCAGCAAATTCGTTCCAGTCAGGAAGGGTTTCTTCCGAGTCCCGAATTACGCGTCGGGTTATTTCTATTGCCCATCCAAATACTATAATCCATCCGATGACCGGAATGATGAAAATTACAGCAGCGATGGCCACTTTCTTAACCCATTCTTCATCTTGGAATGGAAATGAGAATGCCAAACCGAGGTCCATGCTAATGCTCTCCTTTCAAAACTATGTGGAAGATCCAGTGCGTGAAATAGTTGCTGCGTGCATTGGGCTATCGTGAGCCCAAATTAGGTGTAAGTTTATGCTAAAACTCTCTGAATTGATAGGGCTCGTATTCACTCATCTAAAATGTTACCGAAGGATCGCATTCACTCATCCCTTTTGCTGAAAGGAACGCCCATCCCAATTTACTAATACTGAAGTTCCATCCGTATTAATTAGGTTGACTGCCATCCTTACGAGAGCGTCAGCATCATCTGTGGAAATAAAAGTGACATCACCAGGGTCATTGGCATCACGCCTTAATTCGTTTTCATCCAGAAGTCGCTCGGTTTGGCGTGCAATGGCAGGAGAGGGGTCGATGACGATAAGGGATGAACCAAATAATTCCTCAATCGTCGGGATGACAAATGGGTAATGCGTACAGGCGAGTACCAACGTATCCACACCCGCCTCGATCAGCGGCACGATTTTATCTTTCAAAATTGCACGGGTCTGTGGTCCGTTAAGGTCATTTTCTTCAATGCGCTCCACTAACCCTGGAAGGGTCTGTTCGATAATATCAACCCCATGAGCAAAGCGCTCCACGACTGATTCAAAGAGGGCGCCTTGAAATGTAGCCGGCGTGGCCAACACCCCGACTTTCAAGCTTTTGCTGGTTCGAGCGGCAGGCTTTACCGCCGGCTCCATGCCAACGAATGGTGTATCGGGGAACCTTCGGCGTAAATAATGCAATGCTGCAGCGGAGGCAGTGTTGCAGGCCACCACAATGATTTTTGACCCGCCATCAATCAAATATTGTGCGATTGCCTCCGAGAATCCACGGACCTCTTGCATATCTCGGGGACCATAAGGTACGTGCGCTTGGTCTGCAAAGTAAAGGATATTTTCGTCTGGCAATCGCCTGCGGATCTGTGCCAGAATGGAGAGGCCACCAACACCAGAGTCAAAAATCCCTATCGATCCTTTTGTCATAGTTAGTAGGGTACTACCTAGCGAAGGACTTGGTCAAGCACAGGCATGTGAGTATTATTCGTAGACCATTTATATAGAATATTGGGGAACTCGTTTTGATCAATGCGTGTGCAATGAAAAACCCTCCCTCGATCAGAGGAAGGGTTTTATCTATTCAAAATTGGTTATGGTGCATTACCCCCACCTGCAAGTGAGATTAAACAGCTAAGAGCGCCGTTTTTCAGTGAGTCGAGCTCGTTTCCCTTTCCGATCACGGAGGAAATAAAGCTGAGCGCGACGGACATGTGCGCTGCGTTTAATTTCTACTTTTTCGATGCGGGGAGAGCGCAGTAGAAAAGTTCGCTCGACACCAATTCCGTGCGTCGCTATCCTTCGCACGGTGAAATTGGCGTCATTACCACCCTTGCGAATACGAATGATGGTTCCACGAAATTCCTGAACTCGCTCGCGTTGTCCCTCTTTAATGCGCACATGGATGCTAACCGTATCGCCAGGTCTGATATCCGGGATATTTGGATTTATAGGAGCCGCAACAGCTTTTATATGATCTTGCATGATCGCATATCCTTATTTAAGAAAACATACTACCGGCCGCCCTGTGGAACGGGCGGCGCGGGAAATTAGTATACCATAGCGAAATTGGTCGAGTAAGGGTCAATATTCGCTGGAAGATTCCAGAGATCACGAATGACCAAGTTGACGTTGTGTGAGGGCGAATCATTCGGCCCTACGGATTTAATTGGGAGGGTTGAATGCGTCTGGACGCAATTTGATGCCCCCTTAATTCCTTGGAGTTTTCGGGTGATTTCCTATTGATTCTCCAAGTATTGAATTAACATCAACAATCCTGCGATTGTTTTTGCATCGCCAATTTCATTTTTAGCGATTCTTTCCAATACTTCATCAACGCTTAGTCGTTCAATACTAAGATCCTCATCATAGTCTTGGGGTAGTGGATCCTGACTTAGCTCAGTCGCAAGGAAAAGTTCCGAATATTCGGTTGAATATCCAGGAGCCATAAAGAACCCACCCAGATGGACTAGTCTCCCGGGGGCCAATCCCACTTCTTCGCGGCATTCTCGGACAGCACATTGCTCTGGCGATTCATCATTTTCCAATGTACCCGCAGGGAGTTCGAGTAATAGCTTTCCAGCCGGATGGCGATACTGTCTAACCATTAATATCCGTCCCTCATCGTCCATTGGAATGAGAATTACTGCTCCACCGTGTTCAACAATATCTACTCGCATCGTTTCGCCGTTGGGTTTGCGAACTTCATCAACCCGCACTTTGAACACTTTGCCTTCGAAAATCAGCTTTGAGTTAATGATCGAATATTCCATGCTCTCTCCAAATAAGAAAGGCGTCCGTGAAGGACGCCTAATCATTAAACGTTCATTTACCTCTATGGGATGTAAAGAACATCACCGGGATAGATTGTATAGGGGAATACGAGATTGTTAGCCTCGACAATCGCATTTTCTGTCACACCGAATTTCTGCGCAATTGAGGCGATCCAATCGCCAGATTGGACGGTGTATTCTGTTCCTCCGGCAAGAGGGGTTGCCCCGGGTTCAGGCGTGCCGCCAGTACTGGCCGGGATGATTAATTCTTGTCCCACGGATAAATCATAGGGGTACTGCAAGTTATTCGCAGCGATCAGTGTATCAGGGTCGATGCCAAATTTTCTGGCGATAGAATAAATCCACTCACCAGGCTGCACAATATAGGTCTGAGTCTGACCAACTAGAGGAGTGGGGGTATCAATCACCACCAAGGGTGTCTCAGTTGGACCCGCAGGTGTGTCGGTTACAACAATCATTGGTGCCTCTGTTGGGAGATCGATATCGGGTTCGGGTGATTGGGTGAGAATCGCATCTTGTAAGGCGTCCATTGTGGCGCGCTGATTTATTTCATCCATTGTTAGGCTTCCAGGATCTGTCGCAACCGGTGCGGTAGAAGCAGAGCGTGTGCATCCAACGATGATCAGCGCAATGAGTACGATTAGTCCAAATACCAGCGATTTTTTGTATGAGGTCCCCATGGGCCCCTCCTATTGAGTTCAGGCTAGGTCTCGTTCCGCAGGTGATCGGAAGATGTAAATCCCCTGCTTATGCATTATTCCTTAGGCGTCAACTACTACCTTCAAAATTATGTGTTTCGCGGATGGTAGCACAAGCGTTTGGGTGCGTCGAGAATGACAACAGTCCCAGGAGTAAAGTTGCAAGATCAGTGCCACACTTGCGTATTGTTCTTGTCCAGAGACAAAGCTTTGTGTGTGGATTTCCTTGAGGGGCGTTATATCCGCCAAAAAAAAGAAGAGCCCGAGAGGAGTTGCTCTCAGGCCATCACAACTTGCAGATATGTTTTTTATTTTCAAGCGGCGAATGCAGGGCGAAATTTATAGCCGTATATGAGCATCCCTTGATCGCCATCGGAGCGAAGTTTTCGTGTAACCATCTCAACGGGCGTCCCAATTTCCACAGGTTTATCACCTAAATCAGTCAATTGCGCAGTTACCAGGGGGCCTTCCTCCAATTGGACAATTGCCACAGTGTAAGGGACGCTCTCTTCAAAACCCGCAGGAGCTTGGCTGACCGTAGTGAATGAATAAACAGAACCCTTACCACTGAAATGGAATAAATCGCGGGCATCTTCACCGCAGTCTGGACAAATATCCCGAGGCGGAAAGAGTTTATGTTCACAATGTGGACATACCTCGCCCACAAGATTGTAACGCTGCTTGTTTAGTCGCCAGTGACGTGAAACTTCCATAGATAACCTCGAATATACTTTTATAGCTTCACAAATTCTATGGCGATTTGACTATCAAGAACTATCAACAATGCGACTTATGGCCCAAATTCCAGAATCAACCCTCTGAAACGCATAGACTCATCTATCGGAAGCGAAAATATGCGTTGCTACCGTTGATCCCATACCCCCGAGACACTGAGACATGCCAATTTGGGCGTTTGTGACCTGGTTTTCTTGTGCCTCAGCCTGTAGCTGACGCACAACTTCAATGGCTTGGAATACGCCTGTAGCTCCACCAATATCGCCTCTGGCTTTTGATCCACCGAATGTTGATATGGGGATTTTCCCCTGCAATTGAATGTCGCCGTTCTGCGCCATCTCCCAGCCTTTTCCCCGCTCAGCAAAACCAGCGGCCTCGAGTGACAGAGCTGCGAGAATGCTGAATTGATCATGCAGTTCGAAGAAATCAATCTGCTCAAGCCCAATGCCGGCCATATTCAGTGCATTTTCGACACATTGTTTGGCTGCGCGAAGTCTCAGAGGATCGGGGCGATCGTGGACAGCAAGTGCAGAAGTCGTTAGAGTGGAAGCGGCAATTCGGATGCGGGGTTGTTGGGAGTTGTTCGAGAGGAGCTCCCTGCGAGTGAGCAAGATGGAAGCTGCTCCATCAGCTAAGGGAGCAGCGTCAAACATATTTACAGGCGGGCTGATCATTGGCGCATTTTGATATTGCTCCAGTCCAATGGCCCGCCGAAACATGGCGTTGGGGTTTGTCACGGCATTTGTATGAGCGTTAATGCTGAACCCCGAGAGAGCATCATCTGGAGCATTATGCTCGTGTAGATAGCGGCGCATTAGCATAGCTGCTTGAGTTGTGAGAGTGATCCCCTGGATAGCTTCATAATCAGCATCAGTCCCCGTCGCCAATGCCGCATCAACGAATACACCAACCTTATCGGTAACTTTTTCGATGCCCACGACTAAAACGGACTGTACGCACCCTGACTTCAAGGCCAGAAATGCCTGGCGAATCGCCGCACCTCCAGATGCACCTGCAGCCTCGATAGTAACCGCTTCGATGCCCCGCAGCCCAGCGAAATCTGCTATTAACGCCCCTAAATGTGTCTGAGATGACAATGCTGGTGCGAGCATATTGGCGACAAAGAGGGCTTCAGGACGAAGTGTTGGAGCGGCTTGACGTGCCTCAGTGATCGAACGTAAAGCTAACTCTCGCAGAGAAATGTCCCAATACTCTCGAACCGGGGTCATTCCGACTCCTGCGACGACGACATCATATGCGGAGGGTTTGTTGAGTGCCATCATTTTGTAACTAATTTCCCGCGATATCGAGCATACGTTGCGTAATCGATTTCTGTCCTTCGCTTGATGTAGGACTCAGTATCGAGTGCAAGGTTTCGTCGCTGAGGTAGTTGATCGGTTGTTGTCAAAATGAAAGCGTCTGATCCTGCCCCGGAACCATAGGAGACAAGGAGAATTCGTTCACCGGGATCAGCAACATCTAACACCGCTGTAAGACCAACCATAGCAGACCCGGCATAGGTATTTCCGATTCTTGAAACCAACATTCCATCCTTTATTTGGTCAGCCGTAAAGCCAAGGCTCTTCGCCACGCGCCGAGGGAACTTTACATTGGGTTGATGAAAAATGGCATAAGAAAAATCTTCTGGGCTGGAATTGGTTGAGCTGATAATCTTTTCAGCAGCCATTGATATGTGTTTGAAATAGGCTGGTTCTCCAGTAAACCGCTCACCATGCACGGGGTATTTTTCGTTCGCTCGTCGGAAGAAATCTGGTGTGTCGGTTGTGAATGAGTACGAAACTTCGATGGAGGCGAGTGATTCTTCCGCGGGACCCAATAGGAAAGCCGCGCCGCCGGCTCCGGCAGTGTATTCCAATGCATCTCCCGGACGCCCTTGTGCAGTATCCATTCCAATTGAGAGAGCGTAGTCCGCCATACCTGAACCCACAAAACCAATCGCGGCTTGCATGGCTTCTGTGCCGGCCTTACAAGCGAATTCCCAATCCGCGGCCTGTGTGTTCGGGACGGCGCCAATGGCTTCGGCAACAATCGTAGAAGTAGGTTTAACCGCGTAGGGATGTGATTCCGATCCAACCCAAACTGCTCGAATTGATGACGCATCAATTTTGGCTCGTGACATCGCATTCCTTGCGGCTTCAATCGACATCGTAATAACATCTTCGTCGAGACCTGCTACAGCTTTTTCGCCAGGTGGTCCAACACCCGCAGGATCCTTCCAAATTCTGGCGACTTCACGCGCAGGAAGGCGGTAGCGAGGTATATATGCGCCGTATCCTACGATGCCTACATCTCGAATCGGCTTTAGTAGCCCAGCATCCGTCATAGCCTATACCCTTCTTTCCGAACCAAAATTGGATCAAGTGCTTTGTCAAGGATAAAAATACCATTCATAAACCGGATTACTACATCCTTGACAAAGCTTAAAGTATTCCGTCCTTTATCTATCCTTTCTAAAGAATCACATTGGACAGAACACTAGTCTTACGAGATTTTATGCAAAATCTCTTTTGCACGTTCGATGTTGATCTCCCCATCCGAGGTCATACGATCGGCGATTGTCTTGACCATACTTCCATGAGCCCCAGCCGCGATCGCTATTTGTCGCGCGTGAAGATTCATATGACCACGTTGAATACCCTCCGTAGCTAAAGCTCGTAAAGCAGCGAGATTTTGTGCCAAACCTACTGATATTATCACTTCTGCTAATTCTTTGGCAGTTTCAATTCCCATCAATTGAAGGGCAGCTTTTGCGGTCGGGTGAACTCGCGTGGCGCCACCAATCGTTCCTACTGCAAGCGGCATTTCTAGCCTTCCTTGCAAGCTCCCATTTGGACCTACTGACCATTTGCTGAGCGAGGAATATGTTCCACTTCGGGAGGCGTAAGCGTGCGCACCTGCTTCAACGGCCCGCCAATCATTTCCGGTTGAGATTAGAACGGAATCGACACCATTCATTATTCCCTTGTTATGTGTTGCCGCGCGATAAGGATCAACCGACGCAAAAGCCCAAGCTTCGATAATGCCATCCCGAACTTGGGCTCCGGTATATTCGCCGAAAGCGAGCACTTCCTTTGGGACCTCACATTTTGCGCTGGCTAATCGTTGATCAGCAAGATTGCTCAATATTCGAAGGTGCACGCGACCTCCTGACAATTGCTCGAGAAGCGGGGTGAGCCTTTCTGCGGCAGTGTTTGCTGCATTTGCGCCCATTGCATCCATCGTGTCGATAATCAAATGTACGACCAACATTGGACCGACTGGAGTTTCACGAAAAGGGCGAACCTCCAGATCATTGGGCCCTCCACCGAGGTTTACCAATACTGGATCAGCCTTGCTTGCCTCCCTGAGAATTTGATCCTTGTTTTTAAGGATAGTAGACTCAGCTTCAGATAGATCAGGTACATCCAATATCTGAACTTGAGCGATCATGAGAGACTTGCCAGCGGTCGCTTCAAACCCACCCCCTTCACGAACCAATTTCGCCATGAACGACGCACCTGCGACGACAGAGGGTTCTTCTATGACCATTGGAACCAGAATGTCTACTCCGTTGATGAGGAAGTTCGTCGCAATTCCCAAGGGTAGAGCGTAGATCCCGATCACATTCTCGATCATTAGATCTGCCAATTCTGGTGACAGCCCAGCTTCACCACTCATTGCTCTGATATCATCATCACTGACCCCAGAGTGGCTCTTCAGCAGGTCAAGACGAGATCCGAGGGTTTCGTTGTAGAAGCCTGAAATTCGAGATGATTGTGATGTCACGAACGACTCCGTTATCGGGAAAATGAGATTATGATATTTTGGGTCGCATAGCTTGATAAGAATGTGGATTCCCATCCATATCACTTGAGCCTAAGAAGTTAAATAGTCTACCCTAACTGGCAAAAACTATCAGGATGGAATTTCACACGGTCTGCCCTGATCCACGATGATGGAAATATTGTATTATTTGCTCCCTGGTAACCCATGGATTTCAACTGGTTGGGCATTTCGTGGAATACAACTCGGATTGGTATGAATTTACTATGGATAGGGGTTGAGGTAGAATTCTTCATTGAGAGACAACAAGGAAATTAACATCACCATGGAGCGACAACAATTTGTGACATTGGATCCCAAACATACTGAATCCGAATCAGATGTTCGTGCTTTGCATAAGGCAACGCTCAGCCTTTTTGCTGATCTTTCCTTGGATGGCGTATTACGGCGAATTACTGATGCTGCAAAGGAACTTGTTAATGCTCAATATGCAGCTTTAGGAATTCCTGGTGATACCGGTGATCTTGATGTTTTTATCACTTCTGGATTATCCGACGAAGATATCCGTAAGATTCCCCATCCACCTGTGGGCAAGGGTTTGATAGGAGAGATAATCTCCACCGGGGAAAGTATCCGGATTCCTGAAATTTCGGATCATCCTAATACGAGTGGATTTCCTGCTGGACATCCAGAGATGCATTCATTCTTGGGAGTCCCGATTTCAGCGTATGGGCGTTCGATCGGTCAAATTTACTTGACGAATAAAGAAAATGCGCTCTCCTTCAGTGAACACGATCAACGCATGATCGAGATGCTGGCTGCTCACGCGGCGGCGGCAATAGAGAATGCAAGATTGTATCGCCAGATTCTGGAATCGGAGGATGAGCTCAGCCAAAGGAATGAGCAACTTGAATTGATCAACCATCTCACCGGTGCAATTAGCTCCGCGATGGACTTGGAAGAGATGATGAGCGTGATGTTAATTCGCATTGTGAATCTCTTCGGCGCAGCCTCGGGTGAAGTATTCCTCAGGGAAGAAGGTGAAGACGCGTATTCCCTTAAGGTTCATTGTTGCCATAAAGAACAGTCGATCTGGCAGCAGAAGAGCTTCAATCTAGGTGAGGGTTTTATTGGATCGGTTGCAGAAAGTTCTCAACTGTCATGGTCGACTGAACTAGTGGAGGAAACCAAATACTTCGAGGAGGGTGTATTGGAAATGGGATTTGGTGCGATCGTGGGGGTCCCAATTCCAGCGCGCGACAATGTGGTGGGTGTGTTGAGTATGTTATTTCTGGGAGAGCGTACGATTAGCGATCGTGAGGAAGGACTCTTGGAGGCTGTGGGCGCAGCAGTTGGAGTTGGCGTGGAGAACGCAAGATTGAACCGACAGACCAGGAAAATGGCGGTGCTGGAGGAGCGAGAGCGCATCGGCATGGACTTGCACGATGGGATTATCCAATCGATCTATGCTGTCGGGCTAACGCTAGATTCGATCCGCGTTATGGTCCGTGAAAATCCTGATGATGCTGTGCATCACATCGAAAATGCTATCAGTAGCTTGAATGCGAATATTCGAGACATCCGAGCCTATATTCTTGATCTTCAACCCAGTCGGTTTTTTGGTAAGGATTTTGAGGATGGGTTGGCGAGATTGAGTAGGGAGTTCAAGGCGAATAGTTTGATAGATATAGATCTGCATATTGAACAGGAGGCGCTCAAGGATTTACCCGGCGAGACTTCACAGACCCTACTTCATATCTCACAGGAGGCTTTGGCCAATATTGCGAAGCATGCCCAGGCGTCCAGGGTCTGGCTCAGTGTTCGCAATATGGATAATTGTTTGTATCTCCAAATTATTGATAATGGGCAAGGTTTTGATCTTAAGAAGCAACCTGATTTGCTGGGACATGGATTATCGAATATGGAACAGCGAGCACGGCAGATGGGGGGGGAGTTTGAGATCGTTACAAGCCCAGGCGAAGGTACAACGATTACCATCCGCCTGCAGGAATAGGAACCCCTTCGAATTGGTAATTCTTCCTCAGTAAGGCTCGACGTCATATAGTGACATCGCCAAGCACCACCATCTCACAAAACACATAAAATAAAGCTTCTGTCGATCTATGGATAAAACTCATTCACCCGCGTGACAGGTTTCAAAGCGGTTCGGGAAGGAGATCACTAGAGCACTACTTCACACCAACCTATACTGAGCTTGCCGGAATCTTTGGAGCGTCTAGTGATACCAGTAGGGGTATACATCGTTGATGAGCATGTACCTGTCCGCACTGCACTCGCAGAGCGATTAGGGCACGCAGAGCGCATTCAAATTATTGGGCACACCGGACATGCTGATACGGTCGTTCAAGAAGTTACAGAAAAAAAACCTGACATTGTGCTCCTTGAAGTGAAACGGAGTGATGGCATGGGGCTTGAACTTCTCAGGCAGCTTGCTGCACTGGCTTCGCCTCCAAAATTAGTCGTTCTGACATCCTATCCATCCAGCTGGGAGAAAGATGCTGCCAGTCGTGCAGGAGCGGCTAGCTACTTTCTAAAGGATATAAAATCGGAAGAACTGATTGAAAATCTCTCCCTGATTTTAGAAAAGGAATAATTCCAGAATCTTTATGCTGTCCGTCCTGTAGGACATGCCGTCAATTACTTTCCTCTAAGTTTGAAATTTAATAAACTACCCCGCAGTAAGCTGCGGGGTAGTTTACTTGAAGCGAGTATTTGTTGGTGGTATTTTTTGGGATGCCGCTCTTAACAAACGCTTGTTTAAGTACGCAGATATTCTGTCTTAAGGATGTAATCTAACCAAATAAAGGCAAAACTTCCCAAACAAAGGAAGATAAGCAGAACCCCGGTTAGCGAGAATTTTTCAAGGGTTGTGTTTAAGACGAAGATAACTCCAATTGCGCTTGCAGCCCCAAAGAGTATCGAAATACCCCACACGATGGCTCGGCGGATCGTCATAGTTATCAATCTCTCCTCTTGCTGGGTGGTTGATTGGGGATTCTAATTCAGTGCAAGGGTGTCGTCAAGAATGAGATTACAAGAAACGTATTTACTCAGTCGGCTGAGCCATCTTCGGGGGAAATCGGCAGCCAGATGGAGAATGTTGCACCTTTGCCATCCGCGCCTTTGCTTACCGCTTCAACTTCGCCGTGGTTCCGCTCCGCGATCTCTCTAACGATTGCCAAACCGAGACCAGTTCCAGCGATCCCAGAATCACGTCCGACTTTACCCCTGAAAAATCGTTGGAAGAGTTGTTGCTCTTCATCAGCGTGGATGCCTTGCCCAGTATCAGCTACGTGAATGCCTAGCCACACACCAGCTTTGCGCTTTCGCACACCCGTGGAAACTATTATCTTTCCCCCTGAAGGCGTGTAGTTGAGTGCATTCGTGAGCAAGATGCTGACAGCTTCGGTTAGCAATTCCTTGTCGGCTATTGCAGGCAGGATTTCTGGATCCGCAACGCAGGTGAGTTCAAGATTTCGATCAGTGGCGAGAATTTTTCGATCATTTACTAGTGATTCCACCAGTTCATTTAGATCAATAGGTGCGAGGTACACTGCGACTTGATCTTGATCCAAAGTCGAGAGGCGCAAGAGGCTCTCAATAATGTGTTCTAGCCTTGCGATTTCTCGTTGAACCGCAGCGATATACTGTGGGAATTTTTCATTTGGTTCTTCTATCAGGGATCCATAGAGCTTCAAACTGCTGATTGGGGTTCGCAACTCGTGGGAGACATTAGAAACAAACTCATCTTTCAGTTTGCTGAGGGCACGCAAATGCCGATTTGCCTCTGCAAGTTCGGTGGTTCGACTTGCGACACGATCTTCAAGTTCATCGGCATGCCTGCGTATGGTTTCATAAAGCTTTGCATTTTCGATGGCTATAGCGGCTTGATTGGCAAAAGCAGTGAGCAGTTGACCTTCTTTCTCCGTAAACAATCCCTCTCTTACCCTGTTGTCGGCATAGATCACACCTATAAGAGATTCCTTTACGATGAGGGGAACGCAAAGAATCGAACGCAGGCTGTAGGTGATTATGCTGGCATGATCACCGAAACGTGGATCATTCTGTGCGTTGGTCGTAACGATGGGTTCAACATTTTCCATCACACGTCGGATAATCGTTTGGCTTAATTCGTGTTCTTCTGGCTCGAGTGATTCTTTCTCCCAATTTCGAGCGATGACAGTTTCCATATTCCCGTTTGAATCGCTGAGCATCAAGAATGCTCGTTCTGCACCAGTGAGCTGAATTATTGTGTCTACAACCTCGTTTAGCACTGTAGTCGGATCTAGCGAACTGTTAATTACATGACCAATCTGGACCAGTGCTTGCAGGTTCTCCCTTTCGATTTCGTATACGGAAAAATTCTTTGTCAGCTCATCAACGGAATTCGATACTGCCTCTGCTCTGGTCATAAGGTCTTTAGGAAAAACAAGACCTGCCTGCCTCAAATCGGATCGATGGGAGGCGAGTAAGAGACGCAATTCCTCAGCCAACCTTCCCAGCTTGTCGATAGATTGGGAGGAAAGATTACCAGTTCCATATTCCAATTGGGGCTACTCCTCAGTCGTTCTGTGAAATGTGGTTTTGATCATTCCACATTTCGAAACCTGCTCAAAGTGCACAGGATTATACATTTTGCTTCCGAACGCCGCTACGGGGCATATGTCCTACTAGAGCTTTGTCAAGGATGAAGTTTCCATTCATAAACCGAGTTACTACGTCCTTGACAAATGCTTATGT
>SDBU01002240.1_pt1 | contig 26091 bp, 17 predicted proteins | sample 2277071 | NCBI WGS metagenome assembly SDBU01 (sample SAMN10397929, study PRJNA504765) | marine sediment metagenome | isolation source: marine sediment core GS08_GC12, 126 cmbsf | place: Arctic Ocean: Gakkel Ridge, Loki's castle | collected 2008
AAAATTAAAAATTCCGCTTTTATTCTTGACTTTCAAGCGACGACAAAAAAGGACCACTTTTCTGCTGAGATTTTTGCCAAAAACAAAAATTCTTGAAAAAGATTTCTGAAAACTTCTAGTTTTTATATGCCTCAGCCATAATCTTAAAAGATTTGGCTTTTGAGTGCGAATTGTCACCTCCATGTCAGACTTTTTCTTTGGCTAATCCCAAAGAAAAAGACCTGGCTCAAAAAGAAAAGATTTAATGTTTCTTACTCGCTTAGGAAATCCCTAACCCTAAGCCCGTAACCTATTCTTTCTTCAGGAAAAACTTGAATTATTTAGATACAACAACTATTGTAGCGGGTGGAAAAAATTTGTCAAGTTTTTTTTAAAATTTTTTCTATTTATGCCATTTTTAGATAAATAAAGCAATATAATCCAAGGCTTTTTTAATTTCATCTCTTACATCTGGAGATTTTTCTTTCTTTAATCTTTTTTTTAAAATGATAAAATTTTTTCGATCTTCAAAAGCGGCCAATGCCCAAATAGTATATTTTTTAATCTGATTATTTTTCTCTCTTAAAATTTTAGCCAATACGGGTTGGAACTTTTTAATTTTAAATCTGCCTGCCGCTTGAACTAATTCCAAAAGAATTTCATCAGATATTGATTTGCTTAATAATAATTTAGTCAATTTTGAATGAGCATTTTCGTTTTCTATCTTGACCAATGACCAAACTAAAATCCTCTGAATTTCAAAAGACAAATTATCAAAATCATTTAACATTTGATCAAAATGATTAACCTGACCAAAATCAGATATCACCCAAATTATTTCTCTTAAAACTTGGGGGTCTGATTCTTTTGATATTTGATTGGCTAAAAATTCCTTGGTTTCTTCGGGTTCAATCTGGTATAATGCCCAACAAATTTCCTTTTTGATTTGGGGATCTTTCTCTGACAAAAATATTTTTTCTAAAGTGAAAATTGACAAAAATGAACGTAATTTAACCAAAGATTTCACCGCTTCAAGACGTAACACTTGATCATCATCGAATAGCAAAATATGTTCTAAACTATCTAAAATCTCCCGTTCTGCTTTCATCTGCCCTAAATAGATTATAATCTCTCTTCGAAATGAAGAATCAGAATCTACAAAAAGCCAACGGCTTAAATAAGGAACAGCTTTTTGCTCTTTGAGTTTGGCCAAAGAAAGCACCATTTCTCTTTGCAATTGATCATCTTCTTCTTTCATCAACAAATCCAATAATAGGGGGGCTAATTCAATATTCTTGTTTTGTCCAATTTGACGAACAGCGATTTGTTTTTCATCTTTGCTTTTTAGGGCGTCAAAAGCTAAAACTGAAGGCTTTCTCCGACCCCAAATAGAACCAATCTTCTTTTTTTTAAAAGAGGGGACTGATTTTTCAGAGATAGATTGAAAATCGCTAAAATCTAAATTCATTTCACAAATTTCCAGAAGTATACCTATTATATTATATATTTTAACTATTCTTTTTTATTCTATTGTAACAGTTACGTTGTTGGGTACAAAACTGACGATCGCCACTCCTGATGGCACAGAAATCGAAGCTTTGCTAATAGAAACTAAGTGGCTGCCCGCGCTTCGACCAGACAAATCTAAATTAATCACCACATTATCTGAAGATAAACTTCCCAAAATTCCGCCATATCCCGAAACCATCACCTGGACTCCTGAAGGCGAAATGTTGGTCACGGTCAATCCAGACCCCAAACCGGTATAAGAGAATCCGGCGGTTGCCTCTCTGGTCTGCGCCTCAACAGAAACTTTAATAGTTACTGTGGCAGCTTTTGCTTCACCAGACAATAAAGATATTCCTTCAGGCAGGACTAAATCTACCTGCAACTCTTTATCTTGATTTAATCCAGCAATATTAATTTCTTTAGTTTCCAGAAAATCAATATTTTCCATTTTTTCCTCAGAACCCAAGATTCTCACTGTAGCCGGATCAAAGGTTAATTGAGAGATCCAATATCCTGAAACAGGCGAACCTACCAATTTTGGCTTAACTCCGACAATTTTACCCCCGCCTTCTTTGGCGACTAAAACAGAGACCTCGACCCTTTCGGGAGTAAAGAATATATTTTTCACTGGTCGCTCATATTCATCCAAAGCCAATAATTTAACTTTTTGTTTAATATCGCGATCTTCACCAGCCAATCTGACAATAGCGGTCGCCTGACTAACTGAATTGATTATGTCTTTTGCGCCTTTAGCTTCAACTCTCTCTGGTTCAATTTCAGTATCAATTACTTCATAACCCGGGGCTAATTCTCCTTCAAAATTGGTCACTATTTGAAATTGGGCGGTGACAGCTGTTTCGATTCTAACTCTAATCTCTTCAGGATCTGTTTCAATAATTTGCACGCCAGGTACCGAACAAGTGACTTTCACTCCAACCTGATGGGTTCCCAAACTTAATTCCTCCAAATCAACATAAGCTATAAAATCATCTTGGATTAATTTATTCCAAACGGAACCGGGGGCGGAAACTTTAATTCGGGCTGTATCTTGATCATAAACCGGCGCTAAAGTGGGGGTTAAATTTTTCACTTCAATCGGGATTTCGCCCGGAAAAAAATCAGTCCTGTTTTCAACTGTAGCCACATAAACCCATAGGCAACTTGCCAACAAGATACTTAAAAGTTTCAGTGATAAATTTTTAGTAAAGATTGATCCCATTTTATTTGATCTCCTGGATAGTTATTCTAATCTAAAAAGCTTAGTTAAAATTTTATTAATTTCCTTCATCTCCAAATCTTGCTCTAATTCTCCTTCAAAAGCTAAAGACAAAGCCCCACTTTCCCCGCTAATTACTAAAACCACCGCATCAGTTTCTGCAGACAAATATTTGGCTGCTCGGTGTCGGGCACCTAAAGTGTCTTGATCCTCTGGTACTGGCAATACACAACCTGAGGTAATAATTTTGTTTCCGGAAATGATAATCGCCCCATCATGCAATGGCGAACTTGGTGTAAAGATTGAAACAATCAATTCCTTGAAAACATCAGCATGCAAACTATGACCCGATTTTGCATATTCTTTCAGTGGAATTTTTCTTTCAATCGCAATCGTCGCCCCTATTTTATTATTAATTAAATAATTCAGGGCGGACAGCAACTCAGCAAGAGTCTTTTTAGAAAATTTTGATTTTTTAGATACTCCAACCCGACCTAATTTGTCTAAAGCCGATCTGATTTCAGGCTGGAAAATAATCGGGATAGCCACTATCAGCATCAAACCTAAATATTTAAGCAACCAATTTAAAATGAGCAAATTCAAAAAATGACCCAAAACCAGCAAAGCAATTAAAATAATAATTCCATATAGAATACGTACTGCTTTTGATTCTAAAATTTTTGATAAGAACCAATAAACAATAAAAGCAACAATAATAATATCTAAAATAACCCACCAATAATTGCCTTCGATTTGCATACCAACTAAAACTCGACTAGACCATTGGCTAATTGCAAAAACTATACTTTTGGCTAGTTCAGCTAAGGTATTTAAAATTTGTTCGAACAAAAATCCCCCTCCCTAAAGGAAATTCTCAATGTTCAAATCTCAATATTCAATCAATTTCCAATTTTCAAATGTTTGGAATTTGCCTGCCTGCCGGTAGGCAGGGTACTTGGAATTTAATTGGTTATTGGTACTTGAGATTTGAGATTTTTCTACTTTCATTATAACAATTTGTCTAATTTTAGCAATTATTTCTAAATCTTAACTTTTTTCTCTTTTATTTCAAAAACCTTAAATTTATCCCCCACTCTAACATCAACGTCGCCTTCAAGACCGATGCCGCATTCTGCGCCTGATTCAACTTCATCTTTGGCTGCCTGTTTGATTTTCAAAGATGAAATTTTACCAGTCCCTATCACTTCATCTTCTCGATAATTTTCGAGTTCAGCTGCGACGACTATTTTCCCTTGGGTGACTTTTACACCAACAATTTTGCTGGTTTTAGTTCTTCTAAAAATCGCTAAAACTTTTGCTGAACCGATTTCTTTTCTCTCTTTGATCGGACCAATTAATTCTGAAAGTTGCTTTTTAACACTATCAATTAGTTCATAAATAACTTGAAAAGTTAAAATTTTGATTTTCTTTTGGACGGCTAATTTTCCCGCCGCCTCTGCCACCGACACCCTAAATCCTAAAATCGTAGCTCCAGCAGCTTCGGCGGTCATCACATCTGACCCAGAAATTCCACCTACGCTAGCTGAGACGATAAAAATTTCGCCTTGATCTGTTTTGATTTTTTTAACCACATCAGCGACCGCTTTTAAAGAGCCGGCCACATCAGCTTTGATAATTAAATTTAATTTGGCAACATCTTTTTTGCCCGCTGTTTCAGATTGAACCAAGCTTTTAACTGATTTTCTTTTTTGCAAATTTAAAATATGATTTTTGGCTGCTTTGTCAGTTAAAAAAGCAAAAACTCTTTTTCCATAATCTGACACTTGGCTAAATCCATAAACCTTGACTGGTTCTGAGGGCGAGGCTTGCTTGATTTTTGTGCCAATAAAATCTTCCATCATTTTAATCTTGCCAAAAATATCGCCAGCTACCACTGGATCTTGCAAATTCAAAATTCCTTTTTGGATCAAAACAGTCGCCACTGGTCCTCTTTTTGAATCCATATGAGACTCAATCACCACACCCGCGGCTTTGCCGGCAAAATCGGCTTTGAATTTTTCAGTATCTGAAACTAATAAAATCATATCCAAAAGTTCAGGAACACCCTTGCCTGATTTGGCTGATATAGGGGAAACGATTGTGGTGCCGCCCCATTCTTCAGGATTTAGACCTGCCTCAGCTATCTGCTTTTTGACTTTTTCTATATCTGCTCCGGGTTTGTCAATTTTAGTAATGGCGACAATAATTGGCACGCCGGCTGATTTGGCGTGGCTAATCGCCTCTTTTGTTTGAAGCATCACTCCTTCATCAGCTGCCACAACCAAAATAGCAATGTCAGCAATTTTTGTACCATGTTCGCGCATTGCCACAAAAGCTTCGTGACCGGGTGTGTCCAAAAAAGTCATTTGACGAGATTTTTTACCCTTTTTAACTTCAATTTGATAAGCGCCAATATGTTGGGTGATTCCACCAGATTCGCCAACCGCCACTTTTGTTTTTCGAATATAATCGATTAGGCTGGTTTTCCCATGATCAATGTGGCCAATGACGGTTACCACTGGTGGCCTGATTTTTATTTTCTCTTTAGCCTCCTCGGTTTCTGGAGCAATTTCTTCTTCTTCTTTTTCTTTTTTGGTTTTGTGGCCCAAATCTTCGGCAATAATCGTCGCAGTTTCATAATCAATGTTTTCGTTAATCGAAGCCATAACCCCGTTTTTGACTAATTCTTTTATCACATCGGTAACCGGCAAATTTAGGCGGCTGGCAAATTCTTTGACAGTCAAAACTTCAGGGATTTTGATTTTTTTCGGTTTTTTTGTTTTGGGTTTTTTGGGTTTGGCTTTTTTGGGTTTTTCTGCTTCCTCTTTGGCTTTGGTTTTTTCTAAAACTTCTCTTTCTTTTTTGATTTTTTCTTCAACCTTTTCCGCAGTCTCGTCTTTGATAGTTCTGGCTTTTTTGCCAATATCAAAACCATAGATGATAATCTTTTTTCTTAAATCACCTGGTTTGATATCCAATTTTTTGGCTAATTCAGCTATTTTCATAAGAACCTACTAAATTACGAATTATTATGAATAAAACATTTAATTAAGCGAGCTCATGGCTAAGAAAAACATCTGGAGGCTGAGCGGGCAGGGTGTCCGACGTTACGTCGGACGAGCGAAGCCGAAAGCAGAGCGGCCCGACCACGCTGGGGTCGGGATCGCGTTTTTTCGTGACATGAGCGAGCGAATTAGATTTTTAATTTTACATCTCTTATATTCTAACAGATTTAATTGAATTCGTCCATGATTTGATTTTAAGGCAAGAAAAAAGGGGCAACCTTAGTATAAAAGCTGCCCCCACTGGAGACAATTGAACCAAGAACCGATACTACCGGACGAGGAAAACCGAACCACGACAACCATTGGCATTGACATTAACGCTCGAGGCGAAACGGAGTCCTTTAACGTTGCCGGGGAGGAAGCACGGAGCGCGGACGAAATTGGGAAAGTCCCCGAAACGGTAGCGGTCACCTGGGCAGCCAAAAAAGAAATGAAGATGACAGTAGCCAGGCAGACGGTTGAAGTTGACCAAAAGCACATTGCCGATGATCCAGGTACAGCCAGGAATGCCTGCAATGACATTCTCGATCTCCCAACGGGCAGCTTTAACGGCATAGCCAACAAGTCTACCAAAGCCAATGGGCCGACAGGCAAAGTCGCCTTTGATGGTCTCCAGTTCCTGGAACCAGGAAACGAGAACATCCTCGGGTAAGAATCTGTCCGATCCCATCTCTCTTCCTTGGCTGTCAGAGAATAGGACTGGGAACTTGGGTTTGAACCTCGGGAAGAGGATCTCTTTGCAGAGTCTCCCCCAGAGGCCTCCGCCCTTAATACCGAGCTCAACATCTTCCCAAAAGTCACGGGAATTATCTAAACCCATGTACTTTACGGCAGTTTTCCCGGGCAACGGGAAAACCGCGAGGCTCTCGAAGTCACGGATTGACTCACCTGTCCTGGGGTGAACTGACGACTGTTCCCAGATCGGGTGGTCATTCGGCCAGAGAGCTGCCATCTCAGCGAGGCCAGCTGTGGACAGCTCTGGGTAGGCCGTTTCCAGGATCTCCGCCTGCTTCTCCCAGCTTTCGAGCTGAAAGTCTAACGGATAGCCCCAAACTGGCTTGACGATGTGATCCAGGTGGGGGTTTGTTAACTGGAAATTTCCGGCATTAAGGATTGATCGAGTCATCTCGATTGGTCCTCCTGCGTTTTTAGGTCTTTCGCCTGACCGATTTACTCGCCTTAAGGCGAGATTGTATAGGTGCTCACTCAAGCTTGTGGGCTCGAATTTACTTGAGTGTAGCATAAGGAAATAAAAAAATCAAGCGCTTGGCTTGTTTTTCATTTTTTTGTTTATTGGGATTTGATTAGAAATTAGGTCAATTAGAAATTAGTAATTTATCTCTATTCTATTTTTCTTTTTTTCCATAAAGTTTTGTCTTTGCCCCAATAATTGGGTTCATTGGTTTTTCGCGGTCTTTCAGTAATGATGGTTTTTTTCTGAAAAGCTGGTTTTTTAGGTTCTGGTTTTTTGACGGGCTTTTTGGGAACGGGTTTTTTAGCCGCTTTCTTTTTGGCGGTTCGTTTTTTAGCTTTCATAGGTTTGGTTGGCTTCTTTTTTTTATCCTGATCCTGTCGAAGGACTTTTTTCTCTTCAAGCTCTTTTTCTACCAAAGTCACCGATGCTACACTATCGGCTTGATTCAATTTCATCAAACGAACACCTGAGGTTGCCCGACCCAATCTTTTGACATTTTTCACCGAAGTTCTAATCACTTTTCCTTTTTTGGAAATTATAATAATGTCTGCGTCTTCATTTTCAGTAATTTTTGTCTGGACTATTGGCCCGGTTTTTTCCCTCACCCGAGCGGTTCGCAAACCAATTCCGCCCCGAGCCTGTATAGGATAATTTCTCAAAGCAGTTTTTTTGCCGTAACCATTTTCAGTTATCACCATCAAATCGGCCGAGATTGATTTTCTGCCCTCATCTTCTGTCTCAAGAACTTCATCATCTTTGGCAAGATCTTTGATTAATCTTTTCTGACTAACCACATTCATACCAACGACTAAATCTTTTGGTCTTAATCTTATGCCTCTTATGCCCCTGGCTGATCTGCCCATTGGCCTGACATTTTTTTCGGCAAATTTAATCGCCTGGCCTAATTTTGAAACTAAAATAATATGATCTTCACCAGTAGTTGGCCTAACCCATTTTAAGAAATCTCCCTGTCTTAACTTGATTGCTATTAAACCCGATTTGCGAATCTTGCCAAAATTTGCAATGCGACATTTTTTGATCTGACCTTTTTCCGTTGCCATTATAAGGTGTTTTACAGAAGCTGTTTTGCTTAAATTAAGGACACCGGTGATAAAATCATCGGGCGAGATTTGCAGCAAATTAACAATCGCCTGACCTTTGGAACGACGAGAACCTAACATTATTTCATAAGCTTTGGTGGTGAAAACTTTTCCAGAATCGGTGAAAAACAAAATATCATCGTGGTTGTTGGCAATCAGCAAATGTTCGACTAAATCCTCTTCTTTAGTGGTAATTCCAAGAACGCCTTTGCCGCCTCTTTTTTGGGTCCTATAAGTGGTGATTGGCAATCTTTTAATATAATTGCCGCGGGTGATGGTGATAATCACTTTTTGGTTAGGAATAAGGTCTTCTTTCTCAAATCCCTCAATTTTCTTTTTGTAAATTTTAGTTTTTCTTTCTGAAGAATAATTTTTCTTTAATTCTTCTAATTCTTTTTTAATAATGACTAAGATTTTTTTTGGATCTTTTAGGATTTTTGATAATTTATCAATCAATTTTTCTAATTTTTTGTATTCGATTTCTATTTTTTCACCCTCTAATTTAGACAAAGTCGACAAGCGCATATCCAAAATGGCTGTGGTTTGAATTTCGGTTAATTTGAATTTTTTCTCTAATTTGGTTTGGGCATCTTCCCTATTCTGGGATTGCTTGATGGTGTTGATGATGGAATCGATTTGCTTTAAGGCTAATTTTAAACCCTTTAAAATATGGATCCGATGTTTGGCTTTTTCTAAATCAAATTGGGTTTTCTTATAAATGACTGTCTGGCGGTGCTTTAAATATTCTTGGAGAATATCTTTTAAATTCAAAACTTGGGGCTTTAAACCATCAACCAAAGCCAACATATTAATATGAAAAGTCTCTTGCATTTGGGTGTACTGATATAATTGGTTTAAGATTTTTTTCGGATAAGTATCTTTTTTTAAATCAATGACAATTCTGATGCCATCTTTATCTGATTCATCGCGAATATCAGAAATACCCTTGATTTTTTTGTCTTTAACTAAATCGGCAATTTTAGTCACCAAAGATGCTTTGTTAACTTGATAGGGAATTTCCGAAACGATGATTTGGAATGAACCTCTTTTATCCTCGACAATCTCGGCTTTGGCCCGCATTAAAACTTTACCTTTACCTTGAGTATAAGCATCTCTTATGCCATCCACGTCATAAATAATGGCGCCGGTTGGAAAATCAGGTCCTAAAATAAATTTATTTAAATCTTCCACAGTGCAATCGGAATGATCGATTAAAAATATTACCGCATCTGTGACCTCTTCCAGGTTATGAGGAGGAATATTGGTTGCCATCCCCACTGCAATTCCCATCGTGCCATTAATTAACAAATTGGGTAATTTGGCAGGCAAGACTGTCGGTTCTTTTCGAGTGTCATCGTAACTTGGAATAAAATTAACCGTATTTTTCTCGATATCTAAAAGCATTTCTTGGGAAATTTTTTCCATCTTGCATTCGGTGTAACGCATTGCCGCTGGCTGATCACCATCCACTGAACCAAAATTCCCTTGACCTAAAATTAAAGGATAACGAATAGCAAAATCCTGAGTCATTCTGGCTAAAGAATCATAAACAGCTAAATCGCCGTGGGGATGGTATTTTGCCAAAACTTCACCAACTACAGCGGCTGATTTTCGATATCTTGCCTGATAGGTGAGACCCATTTCATGCATTGCATAAAGAATTCGGCGATGAACTGGTTTTAGACCGTCTCTAACATCGGGCAAAGCTCGAGAAACAATCACTGACATTGCATAATCCAAATAAGAATCTTCCATTTCCTGTTCAATATTTATCAGTTTAATTTCACCAAAAGCGGTTTTTTGAATTAGATTGTTGGAATTTTCATTTGTTTTGTCATTGCTCATTATTTTTTCCCGCCTTCGCGCAAAGCTTTGGCGGACTTCACTTTGCTTCGCTTTTTCACTTTTTTGCCAGCCATATCATATCTGGGTTTACCCCTTTGTTTGCCCATTGCCGGTCGCAAATACCAATCCTTGTGCCCTTTTTGAGTCTGCAAATAAGGGTTGGGTTCGACTAATTTTTTGCCATGATCTTTAGCTAATTTAGATGTAGAATGGATTTTCTTCCCGATTTTCCCTATTTTATTAGGAGATCGGGATCCCGATCGAAGCATCGGGATCTTGGTCTCTTTCTGTTTTGCCATTTTTTATCTCCTTTTAGATGTCCAAATTTTTAACTTTTTTAGCCCTTAATTGGATAAATCTTTTCCTCGGTTCGACTTCTGCGCCCATTAATTTAGAAAAAATTCGATCAGCTTTTTCTGCATCTTCGATAGCCACTCTATACAAAATCCGATTTTCAGGATTCATAGTTGTTTTCCAAAGCTGTCCTGGGTTCATTTCTCCCAAACCCTTATATCTTTGAATATTTGGCTTTTTTGCCTTTTTTTCTAATTTGGCCAGAATCTCTTCTTTTTCTTTTTCAGTATAAGCATATTCACCTTTGCCTTTAACCTGAATCTGGTATAGAGGCGGTTGGGCGATATAAAGATTCCCTTGCACAATCAAATCTTGAAAATGACGATAAAACAAAGTCAACAACAAAGTCCTAATGTGCGCACCATCAACATCAGCATCAGTCATGATAATGATTCTTTTGTATCTTAATCTTTTGAGATTTAGCTCTTCAGAAATCCCCGCGCCCAATGCGACAATCAGGGATTTAATTTCGGCATTCTGCAACATTTTATCTAATCTTGCTCTTTCAACATTTAAAATTTTTCCCTTCAAGGGCAGAATAGCTTGAAATTTCCTATTCCTTGCCTGTTTCGCCGACCCCCCGGCTGAATTACCCTCAACAATGTACAGCTCTGATTTCTCTGGATCTTTGGAAGAACAATCAGCCAATTTTCCCGGCAAAGTCATCCCCTCCAAAGCACCTTTTCTGATTACAGTTTCTCTAGCTGCTTTGGCTGCTTTTCTAGCTTGGGCGGCCAAAAAACATCTTTCGGCAATTGCTTTGGCTTCCTGAGGATGCTCTTCTAGATAATTTAAAAAATTCTCGGCAACAATGCCTTCAACAATTGGTCTAATTTCGGTATTGCCTAATTTGGTTTTTGTCTGACCCTCAAATTGGGGTTCTGGCAATTTAATCGAGATTAAAGCTGATAAACCCTCTCTAACATCTTCACCGGATAATGATTCTTTTTCATCTTTTACAAAACCTGATTTTTTTGCATAATCATTAATTACTCGAGTTAAAGCGGCTCTAAAACCGGTTAAATGAGTTCCACCTTCTTGGTTGTAAATATTATTGGCAAAACTAATGCTATGCTCGGAAAAATCATCAGTATATTGAAAAGCGACTTCACAAACAACATTATCTTTTGTTTTTTCAAAATAAATTATTGGCGAAATTTTGGTTTTATTCTGATTTAAAAAATCAAGATAAGATTTAATTCCACCTTCAAAATAGAAACTATAAATCCGAGAAGGCTTTTTTCTTTTATCTTCAATTATAATCTCTGTTTTTTTAGTCAAATATGCTTGTTGTCGGAGATGTTCTAAAATTTTATTCCAACTAAATTCTAAAGTTTTAAAAATTTCAGGATCTGGTTCAAAAATCACCTTGGTACCAGTTTTCTTGCTTTTGCCGCAAATCTTAACTTTGGTTACGGCTTTACCTTTCTTATATTCCTGACAATAAATTTTGCCATCTCTGTAAACTTCAACTTCCATTTTGGCAGATAAAGCATTGACTACTGAAACACCAACACCATGCAAACCACCCGAAACTTTATAAACGCCGTGATCAAATTTCCCACCAGCATGCAGGGTGGTCATAACCGTTTGGAGGGCTGGTTTTTTGGTTTGAGGATGTATGTCAATTGGAATACCACGTCCATTATCTAAAACTTCAACCTTATTTTTGGGATGGAGAATGATTTCTATTTTGTTAGCAAAACCGGCGATAGCTTCATCAATGGAATTATCAATAACTTCCCAAATTAAATGATGAAGTCCGCTTTTGCCTGTTGAACCAACATACATGGCCGGTCTTTTTCTGACCGGCGCCAAACCAGCCAAAACAACAATGCTTTTAGCATCATAATTATCTAAATTTTTAGCCATTTCATCCTTTCTGCACTACTTAAATATAACACAAAATTTGCCCCTTTTCAATGTTTTTTTTGGACAAAAAATAGCTCTTTTTTGAGCTACTAAACTGGAATTAAATCTCAAAATTCTGGTTGGCTATCAAATCCTCGGGAACGACAAATATTAAATCTAAAAATCTATCAATTTGAAGATTTGTCTGATATTTTACCTGATCATCTAAAATTTCTAAATCTTTGGGTGTATTTTCTTTGATTTTAAAATTATCAGCCAAATTAATCTTAACCTCAAGATCGTCGTCTAATCTGCCTGGTTGCTTTTGGATTAAAAGTGAATAATTTTCTTGATTGGTAATTTTGAAAGGTAATTTATATTGAAAAGTAATCTTTTTCTTTTCTTTTGGTAAAATCGAAAAATCTTTATAAGTAAAAATAGTTTTTGACCCTTCAGAGAATTGATAAATCTTTTCCCGGGGAATGTCTCGCCCTTCATACCCTACATCAATTAATTCAGAATTTAGGGGAACTAAAATTTGAATCAAAGAAGTATCAATTCTTTCCAAATACTCTCCTGATAAATTAGAACCATCGCCTAAAATTGTAACTTTATTAATCACTGTTCCATCAGAAAGAATATTGACCGTCAAATCAATTTTTTGTTCAACTTTCAGGCTGGACTTGGTTCCAGAAACATTACTTTTTGAGACAAGAAGAAAATCTTTTGAAGAATTCTGGATCTGACCAGACCAGTTCTGGTTAGAAAGCAAACTTTGAACCTGGGGATTTTCAGAATAAACCAAAATATGCTTTTGGGATAAATTTTCAAAAATTTTGGCAAAAATTTTAACTTTATCTGACAAAGGAACCTGGGAAATTTTTTCTAAAAACAGGGGAGCAAAATCTTGTAAAATTTGCTTGGGATTAGCGCTTGGGTCTTCAGCTCTTTTAAAGGGATTATCCCATTCTACTTTAAATTGGATCATTTTTCTAAAATTTTTATCAGTTAACAAAACGTCATAATCTGACATTTTAATAGGACCTAAAATTTCTAAAACATCCTCGAATAATTTCGGGTCTACAGCGATCACGCCATCAGGTTTTTGACCTGTATATTGGGCGAATAATTCTTCCATTCTCATAGCTGTAGTGGTAAAATCATTGCTCCAGTTGCCTTCATGAATACTAAAATCAGGGCTAATTAAACTTAAAGGCATTTGGCTGGGAAGGATAAAATCCTTACCATGCAAGTATTCCCACCTTAAAGAATAAATATCATTAATTTTAAAATCAGTCACTTTTCCCGAATTCAAAGTCAAAAGTCCATAGTTTCCCATAAAGCCGCCCGAAGGCCTGGCTTCGGCTGTATTTTGAAATAAAAGAAGATATTTTTTCTCTCCATTTTTGCCCAAAATATTCTGAGCGAGTTTGGTAATTTTTATCGCTGTTCCAATAGAAGTTCCAATTTGTTGAGTCTTTTCTGATATTTCAGAATAGGAAAAATATGATTTTAAAGTTAAAATTCCAAATGAAAAAATTAAGCAAAAAATTAATAAAGATTTCAAAAAGCGAGATGAAAAAGATTTCTGAGCGCTTTGTTTTTGCCCAGATATTTTTCTATGGATGCCATCAATAAATTTTAAGTTCTCTTTCCCCTCCATAACCCCTCTACTCTAAAAAGACCAATTTTGGTTTGATATTTTTTTGTTTAAAAATTTTGGCCAATTCTAAAATAACTTCCTCTCGAGTTTTCCCTAATTCAATTACCAAAATAATCGTATCCGTAGCATCTAAAAATAGCAAGGAATCAGAATATAAATTATATTGGGGACCAAATACAACTAAGAATTTTTTTTGATTTTGCAACAATTTTATAATTTTTTCAGCCCCTCTTTGTGAAATCAAATCCGAAGAATCGGCAAATTGATTTTTGACAGGCAATAAAAACAGATTTTTATCTCCCGATTGTTTTATAAAAGAAGAAATTTTTCCAGTGTTTGTTAGAAATTTCTCCCAACCAGATCTCAGATTTTGATTTTGGCTTTTGGCTAATTTTGGATTTTTAAAATCAGCCTCCACCAAAAGCGTTTCTCGGCCACTTTTGGCTAAATTTTTAGCCAAAATAAAAGCTGATTGAAAAGATTTTTCAGTATCTGCGCCAAAAAATAAAAACGATTTCGATTTGATGGATTCTTCAGATATTAATTTAGATCTGAAGATCCTTATTTTTTCCAAATCTTTAGCCCCCAAATCAATATTTGCCCGCAATCTTTTTGGCAAAACTACATAATCTGTATCTTTGCCTAAAATTTTTAAAGTTAGGGCAGGGGAAAGTAATAATGGATTGAAATATTGAAAAGTAAAAATGGCCAAAATTCCTAAAATTATTCCTAAAACTAAACCTATAATTGCCACCAAAATATAATCAGTTTTGACTGGAATAAACAAGGGCGCAGAAGAAGATTCCATTGTTCTTATTAAATTTGCTTCAGAAGCCTCTAACTCTTTATTTTTTTGTTTAATTGTAACAAACGTTGCCTGAACTAATTTTTCTAATTTTTCTTGTTTTTTATCTTTGTATTTGATTTGCATTGTGTTAGAAGAAGCTTTCTTGGCTCCAATTTTCTTTTCTAATTTTGTCAAATCTTCTTCTTCAATTTCTTCGCCAGCTGTCTCAAAAATGGTTTTTGCGATTTGTGGCGTTTTTAACCAATCTATAAAAGAATCAATAAAGAGCTCATCGGCCTGAATTGAATAATAGCCGCCGTATTGTTCCTGAGTTTCTCCTTTTGTGACCACTTTTAAGGGAATTAGGGCTTGATAGCCTCTGGGCCAAATATAACTGACTGCAACCGTTAATATAAAAACTGCCGCCACTACGATGACAAAAGTTTTTGAATATTTTTTAAACATTTCGAGATAAATCTTTAATTCCATTATTTTCTCCTGGCTGTAAGTTCTTTTTCGATTAATTTTTTGACATTTTTTTGAAATTGCTGGATAGAAAATTGTTTAGCGTGTTTTCTCAAAATTTTAGAATTGAATTTTTCTGGTTTAAATTTTCTGACTGTATCAGCTAATGATTTGATAGTTGGCTTTTCAAAAAATTCTCCTGTCACACCCGCTAAGATCGTCTCTAATGCCCCGCCTTTCTTAAAAGCTAAAGTCGGCGTACCGCAAGCGGCTGCCTCCAATGGTACTAGGCCAAAATCTTCTTCTTGGGGAAAAATAACCGCGGTTGCCTGGCTATACAGATCTCTTAATTTTTTATCTGAGACTTTACCCAAAAATTCAATTTCAGGCCCAGCCATCTCTTTCAATTTCCCCTCCAAGGAGCCTATACCGACTACTTTTAAAGGTTGTCCTGTGCGATTGAAAGCTGAAACGGCCAAATCAGGTTTTTTGTGCGGTTCTAATCTGGAAATATACAAGAAAAAATTCTCCGACTTTTTGTTACTCTTTGTCGGACGCCAAAAATTCCAATCAATTGGCGGCCATAATACGCCGCTATTCCTATTATAATACTTTTTTATCCTTTTTTGAACATTAAAACTATTTGCATAAAATGCATCAGGCCTTTGGGCGGCTACCAAATCCCATTTCCTTAATTGATTGAAAATAAATTCAAAAGGAATGAGTTTTTTGACTGGTCCAAAGAATTGCCATTTCTCAATGTGTTCTTTTGGGTTTAACCATAAATAGCGGATTGGTGTGTGGCAATAACAAATGTGCAAAGTTTCTTCAGGCACGATAATTCCCTTGGCATAACTGTGGCAACCTGAAATAATTAAATCATATTTAGAAAAGTCCAAAGATTCAACCGCTTTTGGCATTAGCCATAAATATAATTGATATTTTTTGATTGCGCCGGGAAAATTTTGCAAAAATGAACTTTTTATCTTTTTTCTACGTTTTAAAATCTTATAGACTATATCGGGATCATAAACAATAGTAAAAATATCAGCTTGTGGAAATAAATCCACCAAAGCCTTTAAAACTCTTTCCCCACCGCCAAGTTTAACTAAGTATTCATGAACTAAGGCGATTTTTAATTTCTTCAGATTTGGTTTTTTCATTTTTATTCCCTAACTTCTATCCATCTTATCAATTTATTTTTCCTTAGTCAATAATTTTTGTCTCAGTTTATAAGAATTACAATGTTTTAATAAACCTAGGCAAGAAGTCTCTCCTCTCTTCTTTTGAATTCTCCCAAATTCCTTAGAGATTTGGGACTCTATCTCAAAGAGAAAGAGGAAACGGCGACTAAAATCCTTAGACTTTAGTTCTCTACCATTTCAAATATATTTTAAAACATTTTGGATAAAATAAAAAATGAGGCGTCAGTCAAGATTGTCCCGATTGTATCGGGAAGAATCAAGGCCAACGCCTCAAGTCAAGTCAAACCCAAGGATCAAGGGTAAAGGAGCCAAAAGCTCCAAATTCTCAAGACCCAAGAACCAATTCACTCCGGGGAGAGGAAACCAGACGCCGCACCACAGCTCGTACTCGGATCGTCAATCCAGTAGGCGTCGAACCCAACCCTGCCATCGACGAAGCCGAAGTACCGCGCGCAGACGAAGCGGCCATCAGCAACCGGAGAATATTCGTCACCAGCACAGTCGATCCAAAGATCGTCGTGGTGTTGGAGGTGCTCCGGATGGGTAAGCAACATAATTCCGACTGCGAAAGCTCCGAGGCCAAACTCGTTGGCATTCATGACTTCGCGTGCCCGGCGAACCGAACGGCCCCTGTGATGGAGACCAAACTGGGCCGGAACAATGAGGATGTCGTATCCCGCCTGCTGGTCACCCAGCGTCTGGAATGCCTTCGCTGTCTTGGCGTGCTGGCGCAGGTACTCCGGACCAAGCTGGCCCTCACGGTAATTGCAGAACTTGCCGTTCCGGGTCTGCTTAATCAGATCGAGTACCTTCTGCGTGGCTTCGCCGTAGGCCGGAGCGACCGTCTGCCACTTCGGAATAGCGAACCATCCTTCGGCGTTTGGGGGAAGCGGCTGGCTGGCGATCTGCTCATCGGCACAACCAATGCTGAGGAACAGTTCGCGTAGCCGGTTGGTCTGCTCGACGATACCTTTGGGCTTGTAGCCTGACTGGTAGCCGTAGCTGGATGCGACCTCCTCATCCCTGGACTTGTCGCTGACCGACAGGTCCTTAAGCGAGGTGGTAGCTGCCGCATGGATGGCTGCCGTGAACTCGTCGCCGTGCTCGATAACACGCTGGGCACCATCCTTTTCGAGTCTGAGTTTACCGAGAACCCTCTCGATGGCGTCGGCCCCGAATCTCGTAATCTGCTTCTCCTGACCGGATGTGATCGATACTGACATCGTCATCATCCTCCTTGCGTTTTAAGGTCTACGCCTGACCGGATTTCCCGCCTTAAGGCGAGATTGTGATAGGTACGGATTCAAGGCTAAACGAAACTAAACCTCGAATATGCCCCATTATAGCATATGGTAAAAATAATGTCAATATCTAAAGAGTATTTTTATTTAATACGCGCCAACTTTGTTTATCAAAACAATAAAAGTTCGAAAAATAATCTGCAAATCTAAAGATAAAGACCAATGTTCAATATAGTACTTGTCTAATTTAACCCATTCAGAAAATGATAAATTAGAACGGCCGGAAACCTGCCACAACCCGGTTATTCCTGGTTTAACACCCAATCTTTTCCTCTGCCAATGATTATATTTGACTACCTCTTCTGGCATTGGCGGCCGAGGTCCGACCAAACTCATCTCGCCCTTTAGAACATTTATCAATTGAGGCAACTCATCTAAACTGGTTTTTCTCAACCATTTCCCCACTTGGGTTACCCGGGGATCATTTTTCAGTTTAAACATCAGGCCATATTTTTTCATCATTTTTTTATGCTTTTTTTGAGCCCCCGCTTTCATTGTCCTAAACTTTAGGAAAATAAAATTTTTATCCAAGCCAACCCGTTTTTGCCTGAAAAATATAGGGCCCCTTGAATCTAACTTGATTAGAATGGGGATAATGGCAAAAAGAGGGAAACAAATTACTAAACTAATAATCGAGCCTATTATATCAACCACTCTTTTAATAATTCTTCCCCAACCATCCAGGGGGGTTCTTTTCAAATGCAAAAAAGGAATATTGCCCCAAATGTCCATATCAATATTGCGATTTTCCGCTTCTAAAACAGAAGGCGAGTATCTGAAAGTAATTCGCCTATCGTGGCAAAATTCTACCAATTGGTTCATCTTTTTCTCAGAAAAATCAGGATCTGCCAAAACAATTTCGTCTAATTTAATTTTTTTAACAATTTTATTGAGAGCAGAAATCCGGTTGCCCCAAATCGGAATTTTGCGAAAATATTTTTGCCCCTTTTTGCCATCAATGATGCCGATAATTTCATAACCCAAAAAGCGATCAGAAAATTCATCAATGATTTTTTGGGCAATTTTCCCAGTGCCAATTAACAAAATTTTTCGCGTCCCAATGCCTTGAAAATATAAATATTTTTGGACAAACTTGGCGATTAGACGACCCACAATAACAAAAATCAAGGCTAAAATCCAGGCGATAAGGACAATCAAACGGGAAAAAAACATCATCCGGCTAAAAAAGAAAATGGCAAAAATTACTGCCAAGCCAGTGGAGACAGCCATAAAAATGGAAACTAATTCCTCGGCAAAGGGTCGTTTTTTAAAACTGTATAATTTATTAAAAGCAAAAAAGATCAACCAGATGGGAATGACAATTAAAACCCAATTTAGGTATTCAGATTTGGGCATAATAGAGGTGAAAGGATAAACACCCGAGAAACGGATATAGAAGGCTGTCCAAAAAGCTAAAAAAATCATCAGCCCGTCTAAAGGAATTAACAAAGCGGTAAAAATTAATTCAAATTTATTTCTACTCATAGTTAAGTTTGATTATAGCAAAATTTGGAAAAAATTCAACTCTGGAATAAAAAAGAGGCGTCTCAATTAACAATTCCTACTATAGTAGGAATTTAGAAACGCCTCGAAGGGTAAAATTTTATTACTTGTCTGTTTGTTCACTCTCGACTTCTTCGTCCATTTCTTCTACTTGCTTTGAATCGACCCAGCTGCCGGTCTTAAACCACCATTTGTCTACCACATTATCGTCCCACCCGTATGCGGACGCCTTAACCCAGACATAATATCTGGTATAGGGCTTTAGGCCTTCCCGAATCCTGAGAAAATATGTTGTTTTGTTTGTGCTCCAGCTTCTTTCAATCCAATACTCGGGATGAAGAGTATATTCTCTTCCTGACTCATTATACCAGACCTTCCAATAACAATGGGCCTCTACCGGCTTTACTCGAAAAGAAACAACTTGATTAATAGGAATATCGGTAGCTCCACGAGAAGGATTTAATCGGTCTATTCTTATTTTATTTTCGAATAGCCTTATTCCTCCGGCACAGCCAGTCAGACAGAAAACCACGACCAAAAACAACCATATTCTCTGATTTGCTCGGATCACTTGAATCACCTCTCCTTTAATCTTTTTGCAAGTTAAAGAACGATTTTATCTATATTAACAAATCTTTAACAATTTGTCAAGAAAAAACCCCACCTCAAGGGTGGGAAAATAAAAACTCCGGGACGTGGATTTATATTGGCTGGGGAGTCAGGGCTCGAACCTGAAATCTTCTGCTCCAAAAGCAGACGTGTTACCAATTACACTACTCCCCATTTTAACTTCCTAACTTAATAACATTTTACCAAAAAATCATAAATTTAGCCAACCACTTGATAAAAATCTACAAAAACAGTTATAATAAATCTACTATGAAAAAAACCACCAGCAAAAAAACATCAGCCATGGTAATGCTTTATTTAAATTTGCAGTGCGCGGAGATTCCGCCTGCCAACACCCCGGCTTTGATTAGAAAAAGCTATCAAAAAGTTTTTGAAATAATCGCCAAACGGAAAAAGACCAAAATTTTGCTGGGAATTACTGGCCGCTCGATCGAACTGTTAAAAAAGCAAGATCCGGAAGTTTTTAATTTGCTTAAAAATCTAATTAAAGCCAAAAAAATTGAAATCGTTGGCGGCACTTATACTAATCCAGTTCTGCCTTTGCTGCCTGATGAAAGCCGGACCAGACAAATTGAAAAACATAAATCTTTAGTCAAAAAATACTTAGGCACAAAGCCTGTTGGCTTTTGTCCGCCTGAGTTTGCTTGGGATCCGACCCTTTCCACTGATTTGGCCAAAGCTGGTTTTAATTGGTCAGTTATTCCCCGCCATCTGATTTATTTTTCCCAGACTTTAAATGAATTAGCAGCCATTAAACCTAAACGGAGAAAATATTCAGCAGAGCTGTGGGTAAAATTGCTGGAAAAATCTTGGATCAGGCGTCTACTTTTTTTGCCCTTGATAGGTTGGCTTTTTAACCAAGAATTATCCGAATTAAATCACGAACCTTTTTATATTTCAGGAACAAATGATGAAATTGTGGGAATTTCACATGTCAGAACTTGGTCAGGTTTTATTAATGCTTCTTTAAAAAATAGCTGGCTACAAAGTCATGATCGATTAAAAAGATTACTGAAGCGCCAAGCTGTCAAAGACCGAGGTTATTTTTTGCCCTATATAGGAGATGTAGAAAATATTGGATATGGTGGTAACAGTCCGATTGTTATCTCAGCTAAAGAATTTGATCAATTTTTGGATTATTTCGAGGAAGCGGGATTTCGGATTGAAACGCCGGCAGAATTTTTGAAGCGTAAAAAACCGACCGAGAAAATTTATATTAAAGCAGGCTCAGGTGACCCAACAGGTTCTTTTGATATGTGGACTAAAGATCCGGACAATATGGTTTTGGAAAAAATATGTGGGGAAATTCGGCGAAAATTAGAAAATGTGAAGAAAGCGACGAAAAGAAAAAAGATTGAGAAATATTTAATGCTGGCGGAAAATGCTGATGGCCGCGCCTGGAATCCAGTCCCAGAAAGAAGATTGGATTGTTTTAAGGCAGCAGAAATGGCTTTAGAGCTTTTGGATTTGGAGAAAAAATAGTTTAAAGTATTTAAAAAATCGTCCTTCATAATTAAACGAGGACGATTTTTTGTATCTTGAGTAGCTAATAAGCCGAGTTTTGTTTAAGATAATCATCTATCTGAGCGGTGGGGATAAAATTATCTTAGACGAGTAACCTATTTTCCATGTGGTGACAATCTCACCCTTCCCACCTTGCACCGGATAGGGTTTACCATCCTGATATGTTGCCATATCAGAAAGGGAATTCTTAGGTTCCCACATTTCACCGATTGCCGTCCGCCTATAAAGGCGACTTGGGCTGTATAGTTTCTGTGGCACTTTCCCTCGCTCGCGCGGCCCCCGATAAAAATCGGGGATATCCTACTCTATGGTGCCCGGACTTTCCTCCCCGCACCCTCTCAGGCACGAAGCGATTATCTAAGCTACTCAAGACACTATTATACTATCAAATCAGTCTTGATTTGTCAAGAAAAAAAATCATTTGAGCACTTTTTTTAAATACTGGCCTGTGTAGGATTTTTTCATACCAGCGATTTTTTCAGGTGAACCTTGGGCAACAATATATCCGCCTTTATCTCCACCTTCAGGACCCAAATCAACTATCCAATCTGCAGATTTGACCACATCCATATTATGCTCAATCACCAAAACTGTATTCCCCATATCAACTAAGCGGTCCAATACGCCCAACAATTTTTTAATATCATCAAAGTGCAATCCAGTGGTTGGCTCATCTAAAATATACAAAGTTTTGCCTGTTGCTTTTCTGGAAAGCTCGGTGGCTAATTTTATTCGTTGCGCTTCCCCACCAGATAAAGTCGTGGCAGGCTGCCCTAAATGAATATAACCCAAGCCAACATCATCTAAAATCTGCAACTTTTTCTTAATCTGAGGGATATTAACAAAAAACTCTAAAGCCTGTTTGACTGTCATATCCAAAACATTGGCAATCGTTTCTTCCTTATAATGAATTTCCAAAGCTTCTTTGTTATATCTTTTTCCTTTACATTCATCACAAGTAATCCAAACATCAGGCAGAAAATGCATTTCAATTTTAAGCTGACCTTCGCCGCGACAAGTTTCACAGCGACCGCCTTTAACATTAAAAGAAAATCGGCCAGCTTTGTATCCCCTCATTCGAGCCTCTGGTGTTTGGGCGAATAATTCTCTAATCGGGGTAAAAGCGCCGGTGTAAGTAGCCGGGTTGGAACGAGGGGTACGACCAATTGGCGACTGATCAATGAAAATCACTTTATCTAAGTTTTCTGTACCGGTAATCTTTTTATGCTTGCCAGGTTCGGCTTTGGAGCGATGGAATTTTTTAGTCAGAGCTTTTGATAATATTTCAGAAATTAAAGTTGACTTTCCCGAACCTGAGACACCAGTAACGCAAACAAATAATCCCAAAGGAATCTTAACATCAATATTTTTTAAATTGAATTCAGCCGCTTTTTCGATTTTTAGAAATTTATCATTTGGTTTTTTACGTTCTGTGGGAATGGGGATTTCTTTTTCACCAGCCAAATATTGTCCAGTAATAGATTTTTTATTTTTGATAATCTGTTTGGGGGTGCCTACAGCGACAATTTTACCACCTTCATCGCCGGCGCCAGGTCCAATATCCAAAAGATGATCAGCGGCTTTAATGGTAGCTGCATCATGTTCAACTACAATCACGGTGTTGCCCAAATCTCTTAAATCTTTCAAGGTAACAAGCAGCCTATCAATATCTCTTGGATGAAGCCCAATTGAAGGTTCGTCTAAAATATAAACCACACCAACCAAACCTGAACCAATTTGGGTGGCTAATCGAATTCTCTGGGCTTCGCCGCCGGCCAAAGTAACGGCAGTCCTATCCAAAGTCAAATATGCCAAACCGACATTTTCCAAAAATTTTAACCTGGCCCTTATCTCTTTTAAAATCTGTTTGGCAATTAATTTTTCCTTATCGCTGATTCTTTTTTCAAGGTTTTGAAAAAAATCAACCAATTTTTCCACAGAAAATTGTGAAACTTCAATAATTGACTTTCCAACAATTTTGATTGCCAAGGCTTCGGGCTTTAATCTCTTACCCTTGCAAGTGGGACAAATTGTCTCTACCATATATTTTCTAATTTCAGAACGGATAAAATCAGAGTCAGTCTCTCGATATCTCCTTTGCAAATTGGGAACGACTCCTTCAAAAGTGGTAACATATTCTCTGACCGAGCCGGCGGTCGAGGCAACTGAATAAACTTGTTCGCCAGTCCCGTGTAAAATAATCTTTAGGGCTTTTTTAGATAAATCCTTAACCGGCGCATTAACCGAAAAACCACATTTTTTAGCCACTTGTTCTAAAATCCGATCAAACCAAGTTGAATGAGAAGATGTTCTGGTCCATGGTCTAATCGCCCCTTCAGCTAAAGTCAAGTTCTTGTTTGGAATGACTAATTTAGGATCAACTTCTAATTTTGTGCCCAAGCCATGACAATCAGGGCAAGCACCGTGAGGACTGTTAAAGGAAAAAATCCGAGGCTGAATTTCGGGCAAACTAATTCCGCAATCAGAACAAGCAAAATGTTCAGAAAGAACAATATCTTTTTTGGTCTTAAAGTCATAAACATAAATTATCCCATCGCCTAAATCCAAAGCAGTTTCAATTGAACTAGATAACCTGGCCCGATCTAAGTTTTTGGAAAGAATCAGACGATCAATTACCACATCAATAGAATGTTTTTTGTTTCTCTCTAATTTTGGGGGCTCAGACAAATCAAAAATATCATCATCAACGCGCACTCTGACAAAACCGGCTTTTTTGATTTCTTCAAAAACTTTTTTATGCTCGCCCTTTTGATCAGAAATAATCGGCGTTAAAATCATAATTTTGCTTGCCTTCAATTTATAAACCTGATCTGTAATCTGGGTTTGGGTCTGGCTTTTGACGGGTTTTCCACAGGATGGACAATGGGGATGGCCTACTCGAGAAAATAATAATCTCAAATAATCATAGATTTCGGTAATCGTTCCCACTGTGGAACGAGGATTTTTTGAAGCTGATTTTTGATCAATTGAAATCGCGGGCGAGAGGCCTTCGATATAATCAACGTCTGGTTTTTCCATAATACCTAAAAATTGCCGGGCATAGGCAGATAAACTTTCCACATAGCGGCGCTGGCCTTCAGCATAAATTGTGTCAAAAGCTAATGAGGATTTACCAGAACCAGATAAACCAGTTATCACAGTGAATTTATTTCTGGGGATTTCTGTTTTGATATTTTTGAGATTATGTTCTCTGGCTCCAACAATCTTGATTTTTTCTCCCGATATTGCTTGGGATTTCGTCTTGTTTAACATATAAATCCTTTAATTTTAGGGCTTAGATTAAAAAGCTGTAACTAATTAAAAATTATATCATACTTGTCAAGCCACGTAAAGTCGCCATAGGCGACCACGTGGCACAGACCCTTGCACCCTACGCCCCTCGCGAGCGCGAGACTGAAAGACTCCGGCGCGAAGTAAGTAGGTGGCTAGGTCAAGAGAAAAAAAGTCTTAGAGGACGGGGGGCTTGACAAAAATTTTTGGGTTTTATAAAATAGAAATGTAGATGATTCATAGAATGTAGGGGGTGGTGTTCTTTTAGGAAGTTAGCCTTAAACTTCTTTATTTTAGATAAAGACTTGACAGAAAAAAAATAATAATATAGAATATAAATTAAATATAACCCCCAAAATGTTGTTAGGTAGAATTTAGTTGTTCTGAGCTATCGGAACGATTGAATGCTGTTTAACAACTCGCAATAACTACTATTCCTCAAGCTGTAAAAGAAGAAAAACAAAAATGCTAAGAGAAAGGAGGTCTTCAAGGTGATACGTTCGAGAGACGTGGTAGTACGGAAGAAAGACGTGATAAAAATTTCTGGGGACCTCCTACGGAACGCAGAGATCCTCAACTTTATCGCGTCAACGTGTAAAGAAGTAATAGTGGTCGCCGTAGCCGGAGGTGGAGACCAAGTTGGCAGCGCTCTGCTCGAAAAAGATCTAAACTACCAGCGTAATGAAACAGGAGTCGGTAGAAGACTAGATGATCCAGGACAAGAGGATACCCGCGAAGCAGAACTGTACAAAAATCGAGACTTTCTCATAAAGGAATTGAGCGCGCTTGGGATAAAAGCAGATAAGGAAGAAGGGCCTGGAGTAGAGGTAATTGTAATAACTCCATATGACCGATTCGGTGGCGTCCGAACTCCTTTTGACGCAGACCAGCTCGCGATTCACATGGCACTTTCACCTGATGTTCGTAAAGTACATATCTGTACTTTACCAAAAAGGGTGAAAGGTAAAGAAGAGCGTCTAGCTCACCTTATGAAAGGACTCGAGGACAAAGTTGCGATTCGAGTATTCAAAGAACAAACAGTTGAACAAAAAACCGAACAAGAGCTTGCGCATGCCTAACCCTCCCTCCGACAGCCGTACCAATGTGGCAGTAGCCAAAGATTGAGATAATAAATCTCAATCCCTTTGGCAGCTGCCACTTTTTTTATTAAAAGAATCTGTTATAATGGAATAAGAAAATCCTAAATCTCAAGTATCAATGGCCAATCAAATTCCAAGCACCCCGCCTGTCAGCGCCTCGAGCGCAGGCGAGTGGCGGGCAGGCAAATTCCAAGCGGTTTGTGAATTGAGAATTGAAAATTGATTGAACATTGGAATTTGAAAATTGAGAATTAATTAAGAAAGGAGCTATTATGCCTATGTTCGAACAAAACAAGGGAACTAAAAAACCAGACGAAACCATTGTCGGCGTTGATGTAACTTTGACCGGCAATTTAAAAAGTGAGGGAAACATCCAAATAAATGGAAAAGTAAAAGGAACCATAACCACAAAAAGTGATATTTTTGTTGGCGAGCAAGCAGTAATCGATGGTTCTCTTAAAGCTAAAAATATCACCAATACAGGAACAGTCCAGGCAATATTGAAACT
>SDBU01002241.1_pt1 | contig 26079 bp, 20 predicted proteins | sample 2277071 | NCBI WGS metagenome assembly SDBU01 (sample SAMN10397929, study PRJNA504765) | marine sediment metagenome | isolation source: marine sediment core GS08_GC12, 126 cmbsf | place: Arctic Ocean: Gakkel Ridge, Loki's castle | collected 2008
GGTATGAACTGGACCCCAACAACATCCAGAGGTCATCCCTTGCTCAACATGCAGGAGTAGCTCGTTTTGCCTACAACTGGGGTCTCGAACAACGGATTGCTAGATACAAGAACAATCAAGGCAATGACCGATTCACTGATGCCATGAAGCAACACAAACTCCTTACCTCTCTGAAGATAACAGAGTTCTCATGGATGTATGAAACATCGAAGTGTGCACCCCAAGAGGCTTTGAGAGACCTCCATCGAGCTTTCCAGAACTTCTATCGAGGTCTCAAGGCTGGGCAAAAGATAGGATTTCCTCGCTTCAAGAGGAGGGGAGTCAGGGACAGCTTCAGACTGAACGGGGCCATCAGGTTCCACAAGAGAGCAATCCAGCTCCCACGGATTGGAACGATTCGGATCAAGGAGAAGAGGAAGTGCTACTACAGTGGAAGGATTCTCTCAGCCACTGTGCGACGACGAGCCAACAGATGGTTTGTTTCAGTCACTGTAGAGGAGAATATCCTAGATACTGTGTCTAATAATGGGACTGCTGTGGGAGTGGACCTGGGAGTGAAGACTCTGGCCACACTGAGTGATGGAACCACCTTTGCAAATCCAAGAGCCCTGGGAAGACGACTGAGGAAATTAAGACAGCTCTCAAAGAACCTGTCACGAAAACAGAAGGGGAGCAATAACCGCGAGAAAGCAAGACTACGACTTGCAAAGATGCACCTGAGAATCTTCAACGTTCGACAGGACACACTGCACAAGGCAACGACCTATCTTACCAAGAGCCACAGTAAGGTAGTAATAGAGGACCTTTGTGTGTCAGGGATGATGAAGAACCGAAGGCTTGCGAGAGCTATCGCAGATGTAGGGTTCTACGAGTTCAGACGACAGCTGGAGTACAAGTGCCAGTGGTACGGTTCTGAGCTTATCGTTGCATCCCGAACATTTCCCTCCTCGAAGCTGTGTTCACACTGTGGGTACAGAAAGAAGGAACTATTGCTCTCAGAGCGAGAGTATCATTGTGAACAGTGTGGGCTTGAAATCGATAGGGATCTCAATGCTGCACTGAATCTAGTCACCGTCAGTTTGCCGGAGACTTTAACTGCCTGCGGAGAGGAAGTAAGACATATCAAATCTTCCGAGATTTGTAATGCAGCCTCAATGAAACAGGAACCGAACATCATCCCGGACTCGATGTCTAGGAATGTCTAGGTTTCGGAGAACGGTTATACTCCTTGGCCCGCACGAATCTTGTATATGACCCCGGTATTTCCACGAAGCCCCTCGAAAGTAGCTCCTGTTCTCTCACAAAGGGTGTTCATTAGCTCTTGTTTTGTCATTGAATCTAGTGCACTACGAAGCATTCGAACTTTGATGTAATGGTGTTTTTTGAGTAACCTTATAGTCTCTTTCACCAGACTTGCCGAAACCCCACCCTTCCCAATTTGTACCAATGCTGGGTCTTGCCATGCGATACTGATTCTAGTGCGGTGCTTTTCATTCTTCATCGTGCTTCACCGTTCGCGCTTTTTATTCTCTGATTAAGCTATGCTTGTGGCTTAAGATTTGTGAGGAAGTATCTCTTCACGTTTCCACATTCTGTACAAGTCACAACCATGTGTTTTGCTCTATTGTGCCTGATACGCACTCTGCATGTACTCCCTGGAATTAGAATTGCCCCACACTTCTTGCATAGTCTTCTGCTGATATGCCATGGTATCTTTGTCCTTGTTCGCCGTGCAATCTTACGTGCACTTCTCATCTGAAATCGTGCCACTTCTGGACGACTCTTTGCATTCCGAAGTGCTTGGTGCCATAGAATCTCCACTCTTGTCTGGGCTAGACGTTTGATTCTCTCTTTAGCGTATCTTCTCTTAGACAAGGGTATTCCTCTTACTATCTCTGAGCATGTTTCAAACTGCTTAAATCGTTCGTGTCTATCTCACCAATGAGGTCACTGAACAGCTGCATAAAATCTTGACAAAGCTAGACATTCTTTAAATAAATATTTGAACCAAGATTATGTTCTCTGTATCTCAAGCTGCGCTCAGGTTAGGAGTGTGTGTCAGGACCATCCATCGATGGGACCGGGCAGGCAAGCTCCATTGTTTTAGAACTGTGGGAGGGCATCGCCGAATCCCTCTCTCAGAGATCAATCGACTCCTTGGACTCATGCATCGTGACCTCATCGAACAACCAACAAAGAAACGTTGTGCCATCTATGCCCGAGTTTCCAGCCATCGTCAGAAGAAAGCTGGTGATCTTGACCGCCAACTCAAAACCCTCACAAAGGAATGTCGGACACGCTTCAAGATTCGTCCTCTGGTCTTCACCGATGTTGGTTCTGGACTCAGTATGCTACGACGCGGACTCGCCAAATTCTTCAGACTTGCCAAGAACGGTTCTATCCACACACTTCTCATCACACACAGAGATAGGCTGACTCGTTTTGGCTTGGAACTCCTAGAACGTATTCTCAATGATTATGGCATCAGGTTGGAGGTTCTTTATCAACCCAAACAGCAATCCCCGCAGGAAGAACTTGTCACCGACCTTATGGCACTCATCGCTTCCTTTTCAGGTCGGGTCTATGGACTTCGAGCTGCGGCTCACAGATCGTCATTGCTCATTGAATAACTTCCCAATATTCCGTATCAGTTTCTGTAATCAGTACAATCTCCAGATATAATGTAGATGAAAGAAGTGGTCGGGGTACTTCCCTAACAGCTACTTGAAATATCATTCTGTGCCAAAAATGTTCTTGCATTTCAAAGTTGAAATGTGTTTATTAGTAATCAGAACCTGATTGTAGTGTGGCTCCCAGAAATTCACAGATTAAATATCCTGACAGAGCAATGAAGCTGTCTAAGATTTCTGCAATGAATACGCTACTTTATTTCATCAAAAATGGAGCTGATATTCTTCCTAAGAAATATGAAACGTCACTTGTGGTTTGGGAAGAGACTGTAAGGAAAAGAGCTGAACTAAGTAAAGAAAAAGATCCAGACAGATTTGTACCTGTTTGTGATGTTGAAAAATATCTGAGAAAGAATTTCCTTTCTGTAGTCTTCAATACTACGGCTCTTTATGGGAACACGGAGACTAAGAGAGTATATTCATGGAAGGAAGGGGCAATCGGTCCATTGAATGTCCTGTTGAACATAGCAGGTGCGCACCTCAGGTTTCTTGCAATGATAAGATATCCGTTCCCTTTGCCTAAAAAAGGGGGGGTTAGAAGGACCAACAAGAATGGAAAGCAATACTTCCAAACAAATCATGTGTACTGTGGTACAAAAAATCGTCCCACAGTGATCATCACACATCCCATGCTCCCATCACTGGATTTTGTGGATGCAATTCGAGGTCATTTAGTAGAACTCTGCCGACAATGTTTCATCCATTCTGTCCCTATTAGTATCGCTTCTAACTACATCAAGCTCCTGACCTTCCGATTGAGGCCGCTACTAGACAGGTTCTATTTGGCTGGTTTTGAGAAGAGGAAACGGACCTTGGAATTCACAAAGAAATCATTGGCTACCTTAGAATCAGTGTTGAAGAGAGTCAAAGGGCAACATGGGATCACATCAGGATATCCAATACGGATGACAGGTAGTCTAGATGACACAAACCCCCTCTCTATTGGACTGGACGAACTTGTTGGAAATATCAATAATGTAAGGATACATTCGATTGTTACAAACCGTCGAAACAAACACTTGGTCGATGGAGATGATGTAGCGCAATTTGCCAGTAAGATAAACACAGCTAGGTCTCGACTAGGGACACAGATCCATAAACGGTTAGCTTGGGGGACAACTCAACCTTCCTCTGCAATGAGTGTAATGTTGGGGGGGGATTATCTAGCAAAAGACAAGACGGGATACATCTTGGCCGCCGAGATACCTGTGAATTCAGGACGTGGAAAGGTAGACTACACACTCATTGTTAGGAGAATACCCAAGTACATGGAAAACATACCTGACTCTACCTCAGGTTATTGGCCTCCCAGACTTGTTCTAGATATTAAGACGAAGACCGCATTCAATTGGGGGATCAGTGCTAAGACCCATAACTCGGACAAGTCCTTTATCGTAGACTTCCCATTTACACGAAGGTTTCTAACTGATTCAGAATGGGATATTCTCATCAAGAATACTCCATCTCTAAAGGAACAGAAACAAGTAGATGCTTATTCTGAAGCGTTATTACAAGAGTATAAGGCAATCGCAAAAGATGACCATACACCACCCTCATCAATTCTAAAAGGAATAATTCTTGTTGATGGTCATGAATTCACCTCACGCTCAAGACGCATCTTACCCAAATTCATCAAGACTGTTTACAAACAAGTACACCAAGACCTAGTGGAAATGCGTACAAAGAAACCAACTGGGGAGTTGAAATACCCTCGAACGTTGTTTGAACCTACATTTAGGTGGGCACTAAAAACTCGAATCGCAATTGTGCTCGCTCCTTTCACAATTCCGAAAGGTAGTTCTCTTCAAGACTTTCTACCTCTACCCATTCCTCTACACGCATTCACTGAATTAAACCCATTTGAGCATAGTTGTAACGGAGTGAAGCGGTTTATTCTATACCTTTCTGCTGATGGTGTGAGCTCTCCAGGCGATAGTGCAGGTTGGATTGCACAGCATTGGCATGGGTTGAAGTTTGCTTACGAGCTTGCTCACAAACGCAATTTCAGGAGGGTGGTCTGGATTGATCTTGCAGGACAATTTACAGACGAGGTGATTCGAGCTGCTACATTGCGATTGGATTTTCATCATGAAAGAGTAGTGAAATTCTGTAATGATATCAAGTTCTTAGATTTTTCAGCAGAGAAAGAGAATGCACTATTTTCAGGAAACGAACTACCTTCCGTAGACTCGATAGGATCTCGTATCAAGAACTGTGATCTCGTTATTGTGTCAGGTATCGATACCATTAGACAGATTGCTCCAAAGGAACTCGAAGGGTTAGTTGATTCGCTGTCGATACACATAGCGAAGGCAACATCTTTACAAAAAACATGCACGCTTTGGTTTGGAACCCCTCAACCCCTCGCTACTACTTCAGAGCTGTACAAGCGGCCGCAACTGCGACCATTTAGATACGATTCACCTTTACAACCATACATCAATGAGATAGTAATTAATATCCCACTCCCACCTAGAAAGGGAAAAAGTAAGGTTCCAATATATGATCATGTAAGAGGATTGGTGTCCATTGTTCCGGATATGAAAAAAGGAATTAGATGTACAACAATTGGAATTCCTCCTTTGATTGGATGGTCCAAACGATTCCTGTCACGAGCGCCATCTGATAAAGAGCAGAAGTTGATGGATAGACTTCGTGCTAGACCACCTAGCGCATTTCGTTGGTTGAAATCTCAAGGAACACCCATGTTCAGTAATGACATGGCAATTGAGTTATTTCCTTTCTTAGAGCCTTGGATACATAAATCAATCAAATCTTCTAAACCTGAAGATATCAAAATAGATCAGAATTTGGAGAGCTTAAAGGTTAAGAAGAAGAAGTTGGGTAGAAAAAGGGGGACAAAGGGATACAAGGGACCCAATTCACGTTTGACATTTTCAGTAAATTTGTGTAAACCATCCCCTAGTTCAATAAACACAAAGAGAGAGTATGGACAGACAGAATTGATTCTCAAACCGCTTGAATCAACTCCACTCCCTCCTCATCCTTCTGAGTTAGAAGATTCAACGTTCTCAAGTGATGAAGCTGCAAGAATTGAACTAATACGGTTACAAGACACCTGCAAATTATTACAAGGTCTTGCTTCAAGTTCACCTTATTTGAAGGAGCAATGTAAAGAGTTTGTCAAGGTCTTAGCAAAAGCTGTCAAACTTCCATCGATGGATATGTTACAGAAGTTTACTGAATTCTTCAAGAATAGCAGATACTTCAATCAAATCTGGTACAGATTGCTTTGGGGAAGGGATTGGTTGGATGGTTGGCCAATGCCAAGAGCTCTGAAGAGCAAAATGGCGAAGTTGCGAGTCGACAGAAAAGACGTGCTTCAGTACTATGGTAATTATCTTATTTTCATGATAGCAAGCTTGGCTGAACATTATGATCTTCACCAAACAGAGCTACAGTTTCTTTGGGAGATGGTTCGGTCATGGGTAACATTGCAGATGGGAGCAAAACCCAGAGCAGGAGTACAACCTGAATCAGAATATGATACTGCTAGTGTATATGCACAACTTAAAGCAAAAGCTACTTTTTGGAATAGAACACCATATCCAACAACTACAACCCTGTCTGACATCCGATATGGTCTACGTGTTGATGTAACAAAGAGCAATCCTGGTAACTATCGCTGGTATATTTTTGAAGATGGGGCCTATAGCAAACGGTTCGTAGCTGGATGTGTTGAACAAAGTGCTGTTAAGTTAGGGCCATTACCACTGATAAGAGCGAATACGGTGACATCACTTGATGAGATATCTTCTCTTGCAGATTTCGAGTTCACGAACTGTATGGTTCGTCCTTTTTTGATAGCTGAACATCAAGGTATCAATATTCTTTACGAAACAGAACAAGCACTTCAAGGTAAAAAGGAACTTGTTGCATTTACAAATCCATCCTCATTTAATTGGGATCCTGTAGGGATGATTCGTTATGGAACTAGGTCACGAAATGCAACTGCTAGATTGAGGTACATCAAAGTCCTCACTTTGGGGATGCAGTATCCTTCTATTCAAAATCAACTACTCCCAGAACGACCTGCTGATTTTGGTGAGAGAATATTCGAGCATATCAAGACGATTAGTATCCAGACTCAAGATGTAACTAGAGTGAAATGCAGATTGGAAGGTACAATTGACAAAGGAAGTATTTCATTCGAAGCTCGTACAAAAAAGCGGTGGACCAAGGTCGGGCAGAATATTGACCATAAGGATAGGAATCAAGCTATACAAGCACTTCTTTTACCATACAACCAAGGGATTGCGGTTCAAGGAAAATATTCGTGGGACCCATTATCAGATTTTCATTTTCGGTTTGGAGGAGAAGAGCTTAGAAAAGAAGTAGTTTCTAGAATCCAACTTGATAAGGAGGAAGGTGTATGAGATGAGAAGAATTCTGAAACGAACCCCTCTTGATCAGGTTCCTGATCTTTCAGATGATATTCATTCAAGACTTGAAAAGATAAGCATCACTACTGCGGAACTTCTAGCACATGGTTTTCAAGAAGGAGTATCATCCAATATTGGAATTTCAACAGAGAGAATGTTGGAACTCACCAGGCTTGCAAGGCAGGTAATTGGCCTTGGTGATTTCAGGACTGCTTCTGAAATGAAAGAGAAAGATGCTACTTTACTTGAAACTGGGTTCGAGTGTGTTGACAATGCTCTAGATGGAGGTTTTAGAGCTGGAAGTATTATTGAGTTACAAGGTCAACAATGGGCTGGAAAAACGCTAATGTGTTCTCATCTGGCGATAAGAGCACAACTCATCAAAACCGATAATGGTTCTGTACCAAAGGTAATCTGGTACGACAGCGACCAGAGTTACAGGAAGAAAAGAATCAAGGAGATAGCATACCGATATCGGATAGACCCCAAAGTAGCTCTACGCAATATCATTCTATTTGATATCAAAAAGAAAGGCAAAATGGAACCTGATTTCGAATCCATGCGTAGAACACTTACACAACACCATGTTTCGCTTGTGATCATAGATTCACTTCGTGGTGCATTAAAGTACTTGGAAACTCCTTCCACTCTCAAGAACTATGTCGCCAAAATAAATCAAATGGCTTTAACTACTGGCACTCTTTTTGTTTATACTAATAGGTCACAGATTGTGTTCAGCAGGAGTTCAACACCGAAACACAAACGAAATGGTCCATTGTCAATAGAGGTTGATTATGGCCTCCAATTCTACCTAAATAGAGAGCGAGAAAGAATCGTTATCACACGCGATTTTCATGGGGGTTCAGATATGAAATGTGAACTGTATCTTGGTCCTGGTGGATTCTTTGAGGATCGTGCTTCTCGAAATCTAGAGGTTCAACGTGTACAACGTTACCTAAAAAGAAACTGAGATTTTCTCTAGGATCGAGTATCCAATAACTCATTGATTTTATTCATTACAGATTCAGTATCCAAAGATGGTTCAGCTCCAATAGCAGTTTTCCAGATATGATCAAGCAACTTCTGATTCAAACCCCGTTCATTTATAGCTAAGAATTGTTTTATGGCTGTAAGTCCGGCAACTACCTGTTCTATCAGTCTGACATATTCGTATCTCACCGAAAAACTGTTCTCTTGAGCAGAACGAATGATTTGGGGGATTGTTACCTTTGATCCAAACAAATGCTTCGTTTTCTTTAATGTAATTCTTCGTGTTGAAAAACCAGCATTGTCGGTTTGGAGTTTCCATAATTCAGCGTCCTGTTCATTTGCGAATAATCTAGATTCCTTCTTGTTAATTCTTCTCTCTGCAATTACAAGAGTGTTGTCAAATAAAGGAGGGTAAAGCTTCAGTCCCCTGAACGGTTTAGTTCCAAACACCATTACTCCCATTTTGCGTATAACCCGTTTGTGTCTATCAGGAACCTCAGATGGTAACAGGGGTTCTTTACCAAATTGTGTGACAAGAAATCCCGACACAAACGTTATGGTCCTATGATCATACTTGAGATCCCAGATTGACTCAAACCTAATTCCTTTCTTCTCTTGATTTCCTTTTACTACAGCGGAATTCACTTGGATAGTTTCATTACCAAATTCATCGCTTTGAAGTATATCATAAGTCAGTCCTTCTTGTGTGATATTGTTAACCCCCTCTTATTAGAATGACATTCTGCTTTGATATCTACCCACATCCTTTAATCCTTTCGAACCCGTACACCCGTACACATATTGTTACTTTCTTGTACGGCCGTACACATATTCTGTAAAACCCGTACACCATTGCCAATTTTGGTATCTATTTTGTAGGTTACTTATAAAAGAGGTCCTTATAGAATATCTAATCAAAATAGCACTTTAGCTTCATAATATACGAGTTTATATGTTACTGTTGGTAACTAGTATAGTTCTTAATTTGTATGAGTTTATATCCCCTTCCAAGGAGAAAATTCTGAGGATATAGTTGATGAAAAAGGAAAAGCGGCGTCGACCCCGCTCGTGTAAGAAGCCTAAGGCATCTGAACAACAGACAATGGTCGATAACTATTATAGTTCTTCATCAACAACACCCCTCCAAACAACAGGATTGAAGTACCTAGTCGAATCATTCACACTCTGCTCCGTCGATAGAGAAGTGAATAAGAAGGGGAAGGGAAAAAGACCTGATCCTAGGTATAGACGAGTAAAGGCTGAAGTCGTACAAGAAAGAGTTCAAACTATGACCGGACGAAAGGTCATTGATACAGACCTCTCTTTGATGGGTATGTACTTTGAAAAGTATGTTGAGTTGGTGAACCTTGTTCTTGAACGTGTCTACTCTGATAGGAACCGAGTTGATTTTCTTGGTGAGGAACTTAACTCCTATAGAGGTCAAGGATATACCTTGCTAAAGAAGGAAGATTATCTTTCTTACAAGGACAACAAGGATATCCAAGTCCAATGCTTTGAAAGAATGTATCGAAATGTGCTTGAACAAGTAGCTCGTGTAATTCATTCTAACTGGCTGCGAAGGCAACTGATGAAGAGTGCAATTGAGTATGTCAATGAAGATAGGACAGCTTTGATTAGACTATTGAAGAATAAGCACATCTCTTCTAAGATGATCAAGGACGTACGAGCTCAATGTGAGAGCACAAAGAACAATGGAACTGGGTACTACCACACAGTTTCTGTCCTTAAACAATTGAGGAAAAAGCTTGATGAGCATATCCTTACCGAACGAGGTGAATCCCTTGGATTTCGTGGAAGACAGAGGAAGAGAGTGAGTAAATATCTCAAAGATGAAACAGAATCTATTGGGGCTCTAGCTTCAGTGGACGTCCTTCTCCATGAATTCATATCTGATGGCTACCCTTTCTCAATTCCTAAGATGGAATCCCATACTGAGGATTTCTCAGCTAGTACTGAGAACAGTCCGGGTCAAGGATACTGGTATTCAAAGGACAAAGAACGGGATAACGAGGTCCTCTTCTTCCTCAAACTCCCTGAACCCATCGAAGGGATCGAAGTAGAGGGGTCTCCTTACAGCACAAAGACTCTTTCCTTCAGATTTCTAGACTGGTTACCCAGAGCTGTTGCTAAGAATAGAGCAAAGGTAGAGGTTGCTGAAAAAGAAGGGAAGTATAACCGGGCTAGGAAGTTGAATTTCAGAGCTCGCAAGTTCGAGGATATGCATCAGCAATTGTTGAACACTATCGAGCTACAGCATGCAACCTATCAATACTCACGACTCAAATCCAGAAAGGAGAAGGATGATACGAAGGTGAAAAAGCTTCAAGAGAAGATCACACACCTAAGGAAAGCACGCAAGTGTGGACCTCCTCGACTTCTCTTAAGAGATAACCGAGTCACACTACAGATACCATTCCTGCCACTAACGAGAGAGATGATTGATGAGGAACTTGGACCACGGACCTATAGAAGGAAAGCAGGAGCTGACCGTGGAGTTCGAGTACCCATCGTCCTTTCTACTCGTGATGGCAACGGAGGATTTGTAGATGAGATGGTTTCCTTTGATGAACTGGTTTCAAAGAGGGACCTACTTAGAGAACAGACAAAGTGGCTCACATCCAGCGTCACTTTGATGAAAAACAACTGGGAACGAAAGCATACTGACAGAACCTATCCCGGTCACTTACTCAAGAAGCAAAGACATCTTTCTGCGATATGGAGGAAAATCCGTCGACTGGATAGAGAGATTGCCAGACAGGTCGCTTCTCAGGTTGTATGGTTCTGTGAAGAGTACGGAGTCAAGACACTGTATTTTGAGAACCTTAAGAACTACACTCCTCCAGCTGGTTGGGGAACTCTCTCTTGGAGGTTGAGTTCTAATCTCTGGTCAAAGGTCTTGGATACAGTGACCTATATGCGTCAGTCTCTTGGACATAGGAGAGGAGGAGTATGGACAGTGAGTCCAGCATGGACCTCCCAGAAGTGTCATGTGTGTGGGGAAAAAGGTGTTCGGGTTGAATCGGAAGGTTCCACTGAAGAGAAGAAAGGAGGAGAATACTTCTACTGCGAGAGCTGTGGATGTTCACTCCATGCGGATGTCAATGCCGCAAGAAACATTATTGATGTAAAATCATCCAAACCCAGTGCCGTTGCTGGGTAGAAAACCTAATGTCTAGGTTTATCTAGGTTACAATGAACGGTTTACAATGCTTCACATGATTCTACTTGAATGCGCTTTGGAACTCATTCCCTCAGAGATTTCGGCAATGAAACAGGTACAGAAACACGCAGGACGTAGAGGAAAGAAACCGGGTGAGCTGCTTCTTGACCAGTCTCATCATGGGAGAGAAATGACTCGCTTAGAAGATCATCTGCAGAGAGGGCGCCCCGATATCGTATTTCATTCTCTTATGTCTCTTCTTGAAACCCCACTCTGCAAGAGCGGAAATCTAACAATACATCTTCATCTTCAGGATGGTAGAATCATAGAGGTCAACCCCGAAGTTCGTCTTCCCCGTAATTATGACCGGTTTATAGGTCTCATTGAGCAACTGCTTGTCAAGGGACAAGTACCAATTGAGGGAACTCCTCTATTACATATAACAAATAAGACACTTCCAGAGATCATCTCTGAGTTCAAGAAAGACTCTGAAGTCCTGTCTATCCTTGCCGTAGAGAATGGTTCTAAGACTTCAATCGATTCACTTCAATCAATATTTCCACTGGATGCATCAATTCCAGTTATTGTTGGAGTTGGAGCTTTTCCCCACGGTGATTTTTCAAATGAGTTGAAGGAGCTGTTTGACACATACATCGAACTCGATAAAGAGGTCATGATGGCTTGGCATGTCTGTGCTGAGCTCTTGTGGATATACTCTGCACGGAGTGGAGTGATTAAAGATCGATATTCCACTACTTGAGTAAGTAGTAAACCCAAATTCAAGCTAACTCATCAATATCCTTAAATCGACACATCTTGTGCTCTGCTTTCGAAGCGGCCATAGTCTAGCCTGTGAACGTTACAACTATCAACTGCTATTGCTCTCCCGATTTCTCATTGTCTAACCAACTGATTGGGCGTCTAGAAACTGGCACAAACCCAATTATTACCAGTCCAACGATGAGGAGTATTAGAAGTGGATAACCAAAAATCAGCATTGGAAGTTCAACGAGAACTCCAGATATTATTACATTTGTGCGTGAGGTCATGCCTCGATAATACCTATACATCATTAAAGGGAAGACTAGTCTGACAAGGGTTATGGGGATTGCGGTGAAAAAGAAGGATGTATTGAATGAATACCCCACCAACACGATGCTCATTGTGTCCAACCACATAGCCACCAAAGAGCTGGGGCCAGAGTAGAGTCTGATAGCTTCTGGACTCAAGATAGCTAAGATTACCAATATGATAACTCCAAGCTGAGGCTTTCTGGTCTGGCCTTTCTCTATTTCTGGGAAACCAATCTTGTACACTCCTATAACGATAGCAGCTACACTTGCGATAATGAGGATGATGATGCCCCAATTGTAAAATACTTGAATTGTGTCATCAGGGGTCGGAGCCCATGTTGTAACTGTGTTCTGCATAATATTGGTCACCCAAACTATCTGAGGATCACTATCCTAGGTATGGTTGCATGAGTATACTGATTTCACGGTCCAGTAGCGTGGTATTTTTCTTCTGTCCGAAATCTATCCTGAGAACGGTAAAAGTTTCTTCATAGTCATCATCGAACCAAATCCTCATCCACACGCCCAATAGATTCTCATCCATGATAGTCATGTTTCTAGTGTGTTCTTCATTAGATGAAGGCTGTACCAGCATTGAAACTACAGCCCAATTATTAACTCGCTCTGCTGCATCCTGTTGTGAACTGTAGAAATCCAGATGCAGATAAAACTCTTCTTCTAGTGGTAATATCCAAACTGTAAGAGAGTGAGATATCTCGTATTCCGAGTTGCTATCATAGCTGAGATTGGGTATGATAATGACTAATTGGAAAACGATGATCGTGATGACTATACCAGCAATCCGTTTTCTGTCCCTATAGAACAGTTCTCTCTTATCTGGTGAATCTTCCATAACCCAACCACAGGATAATACTCGTTACAGACCTTTTCTTTTTTTTGGTTTATTCACATGTCAATTGATCCTCAATCAATAGTTGTCCGATTGTGGTTCTTATGTTAGTTCGATTAGCATTGTCAGTATTCGTATACACAAAAACATCACGTGTATTGACTTCTTCTTTCAATAGGATCGTAGCTTTCCACTGACCTGCCTAGCTTGGTCCACTCTATCATAACTCTTAAATCGTAACCACCGACAATCGTTTTTCGACGACTGCGGCCATAGTCTAGCCTGGTTAGGATATCTTAGCTCGCATCATGATCAAGTGATTCTCGTCGATCAATTGAAGACCCTCCGTCATTGACCCAAGAAGAATTAAGTGAGTTCGTTGTTACGCAGATGATGTGGAGGGTAGTTTAATGTCCAAAACAGACATCGTGTCAGTCACTGGACTCTCAAAGATGTTCGGAAAAGTCGAGGCGCTCAAAGAATTCACCCTTGATATAGAACAGGGTATCTTTGGACTCATTGGACCAAATGGAGCAGGGAAGACAACTCTCATTCGTGTATTGCTCGGACTCATTTATGCAGATGCGGGACAAGCTAAGGTTTTGGGAATGGATGTTCGTACTCAGAGTCTAGACATTCGTCGACGGACTGGGGTATTGCATGAACGACCATCATTCTCACCAACGATTTCGACATTGGATTACTTACAGTGTGTAAAACAGATCTATCGAAGTCAAAGTGACCCGAAAGAGTTACTGGCAACAGTCGGTCTCGAAGATGCTCACGACCGAAAGATCAAGGATTTGTCAGCAGGTATGTATCAGCGCTTAGGAATTGCACAGGCGCTGATTGGTAGTCCCGAACTTGTGTTCCTTGACGAACCTACCTCGAATCTTGATGTCGTGGGAAGGGATGAGATTATCAAACTCATTGTAGACTTGAATCTTGACTTGGGAGTGTCCTTCTTCATAGCTTCACACATTCTATCGGAACTTGAGAGAGCTTGCCATACTGTCGCTTTCATGAGAGATGGGAGAGTCATAGAAGAGGGTAGTGTGTGGGACATCATTCAAAGACAGACACAACAATCTCTCAAAGTCCTTTGTTCGGACCCGAAAAAGCTTTACGAGACAGTACAATCTTCAGATTTCATCACCTCTTGTGTTGTCAGTGGGGCGAACACAGTTTCCATATCGGTGAGGGATATTACCCTCTCTTCGGTGAAAGAGAACCTGGATGTAATGGCACAGCAGCTTGGAATTATCATCTATGGAATAGAGCAGGCCAATACGCTTGAGGATGCTTACAAGGAGATAATGAAAAATGAGCAATAATAGAAAAAGGGAATGGTTAGATGTCACACGATTAGAATTCCTGCATTCCTATCGCTCTCCTCTTGTTGAGTTTATCACAGTCTTCTTCCTCTACATTGCCTTTTCTGCCACATATGCCTTGGCATCTCGTGCGACCTATTTTAACACAATACCTGGACCAACGTGGAATGGGACTGCTCAGATAGATTATTTCCATTCGTTCATGAATTCAATATCTACGACCACTCTAGTAAGCAGTCTGGACCAGTTATGGGCGGTAATCATGTTCATCATGCCACTCATCGTTGCTTTTACCACAGCACGTTCTTTCGAAGATGGTTCACTTCGAACCTTGTTGTCCTATCCAGTAGAACGGACACATCTCCTATTGATGAGAATTCTTGTACCTTTCCTCTTCATTGGAAGTATCTCCACGTTATCAGTTCTCTTGGCTCAATTCTTGATGGTCCCAGCAGTCATCGACATTGGAGCCTTCTTAAGCTATTTCGGAATATTCTACTTGGCGATAATTCTGGTAATCACCTCAATTAGTCTGTTAGCAATCGTGACGAAACGAATGATGGCTACAGCAGTTGGTGGAGTTGCGGTATGGTATGGCCTTCTGATATTTTCGTGGACGTCTGCGAGTCCAAGAGTCCTATTTTGGATCATAAATCCAATATACATGTTTTCTCAGTACAACTTGGGGGGAGAACTTGCTCCGGTGTTGGGTGATGTTATGTACACTATCGGAGTTATGTCAGTGATGGTTGTAGTATTCCTCTTGTCTGCGATATTGCTTTTCAGGAGGGTGGAGGCATAGCATCATGAGATATGTCGAACAATTTTCCAGATTGCTGTTTGTGATAGGAGTTAGCCTATTTGCCATGTCGTTTCTCTATCCCGCAGGAATATCTGGAGGGACAAAAATAGACCCAGGATATTATGAGGGAACCTTCTTTCTTGTCACTGATGATCTATACTTCGAAACCAGAACTAGATATGGAGGTCGTACTTTCTCGATTTACTTTCTTGAATCTGATGATGTGATCCAAGTGCTTGAATCCGGGACAATGATTGGTATTGAACCACTGTTTGCTCTGGAGGATATAGAGGAATATGAGGGCTGGCTTCATTTTCCAGAACCCGGAACATATGGGTTTGTTGCGACTCATTCGCATAATGAATCAATTATACATTGGATTTGGGGAATAGCTCTTCCTCGTTTCTCCTTCATCTATCCTGGACTTGTGTTGTCACTCCCCTTTGTAATCGTTTTAATATTTAACATATATCAGAAAAGGACTCGTCAGAAATGACTCAAAGAATAGGATATCTTACTTGACCTGGGTTCGAACGAAATTGTTTTCATGTTCAAAAACTAGTCTGGTCTTTCTCGTATTTGGTATTTTGATTCGATATTATCCGTTTCCAAAAGTATTCCGATTACTGAGGAGATAGAGTGATGTGGATTACAATGAACATCATCATTGTAGTTAACAGGTTTCAAGAGAACTACAATGGTATATTCTGAAGAACCTCCTCCCAATTTTGATAGTCAATTTGTTTTTCCATTATAGGATCGAAGCCTTCCACTGACCTGCCTAGTTTGGTCCACTCTATCAATACTCTTAAATCGTAACCGCTGACAATCGAGTTTCGATGACTGCGGCCATAGTCTAGCCTGGTTTCCCCTTGATTAATGTGGAAGCTATCTATGATTGCTTTCGAAATTTCAGTAATGTCACGATAATAAGAACGGCTCCAACTCCACCAATCCCCAATATGATCAAAGTGAAGTCACCAAGATTGTCTGATATACCTGTGTCTGTACTTGTATCTGTACCTGTAGTACTAGACGTAGTTGTGGTGGTTGTTGTTGTATTTGCCATAGATAATACAGTGACAAGTACAATATCACTGACTGAGTTCCATGACGTATCATGCACTTCAATAGTGTAACTATAGACACCCACACTCAAACCATCGATATTTGCTGTGATAGTACGCCCATACCAGTAATTGGTCCAGAACCTGAACATCACATCTGTACTGTCTTGATATACCACATAGTAATACAGCAATGGATCATAAGTTATCCATGTTATACTGTGTCCAGTCGTTCCTTCTACATATTCTATGTCTTCAGGTTGGTTAATTGTAGGTGGAGTTGTATCAGGGGCATCATACCTGAAGGGGTAGTAGTCGACGGAGGTAGTAGTCGACGGAGCTCCTCCTGAAATATTATATACACCAGAGCCAGAATAGTCAGACCAGCCGTTTCCTACGTGAGTGGAGTTCCACTGATTGTTTCCGTAATCATATACATTACCATATCTAAGGTTCTTGTTGGAAAATCTATTGAGGTAGAAGAGGTTGTTGTCTGATACGGGTGTTAATATTACACCACATTGATTATTGTATAATATGGTGTTGTTCGTCATTGTATTGTGGGAAGAGTAACTAAAATACATGCCATATATATTTCCGGAAACTGTATTATTTATCAAATTACAATATACTGACAATACTAGAGTAATCCCTATTGAAGCCCGATTAAAGAACCCATCCTGAACCGTCATCCCCGAACAATTAAAAAGAATTATTTGACCATATTGTGACCCATCAATGATTTCACCAGTACAATTCCAGAAATAACCTAACAGCTTTCCATTCACAAGGTTGTCAGGGGTGATGTTTGGCAAAGACTGTACAATAAGGAATCCATTGTGTACTAAGATGTTCAATGATAGCGTGATATCCAAACAACCACTCACGGATACACCAATGTAATTTTCCGAGATGGTGTTGTTCACGGTCTGGATATTGTGACTAGAAGAACACGATACTCCATTATTGAAGTTATAGGATATTGTATTATTCGTCACCACGATGTTTGAGGAAAATTCGATAGTTACTCCATTTTCCTTGTCGCTGATTGTATTATCTCGAATTTCCCCATTGATTACAGTGCTCAATTCAATGCCACTGATACCATTGCCTGAAGCTCCACCTGTGAGAAGACAATCACGTATGACAAAGTATGCATCAGTATTTTGAATGGAGATACATGTTTCCGTTGTGGTTATGCTATAGCTCTCTATAACATACGGATTTAATGCGGTTCCATTTCCAGGTAAGCTCTGATTTTCAAAATCAGCGTTTGAAGTGATGATAATAGGACTATGGTTGATATACGAAGAGGTGAAATGGTCTTGTGGTTCATTCTTTAAATTCTGCTCTTCTGAAATTTGGCAATTTGTAGATGAAGCTTGTGAACCAACAAGCATTACCGAGGAAATCAGACATGAAAATACTATTAGACTCGTAAAGAATAGTGAATATTTTGACCTGTCATACATTACTGCATCCCATACCCTATCATAACAATCTAAAAACGGTGTGTGGTTCCTAATAACGATTTTTATTCTCGTGGCAATTGATGAATCTTAATCTCCGTCTATCCAGAAGATGTAATCGAGAAATTCCAAGGATTAGTTAGACGCGAATTAAGTTTCTATCAACGAAATCTCACTCCTGCAGGTTTTCCCTCTATGAATAGGAGTACAACTCCTGTTAGTTATTTAGAGTATTATTTCCAGATTTTTGAACTAGTCTGTAGAGTCATTGTTCCTTAGTTATATTATACCTCACTCCTCGTAACTATTAACGAGTTTTCCCCCTCCGAATATCTGTATGGATTCTTGTAGGATCGAAGCCTTCCACTGACCTGTTCGAAATAGACTGGAGTGAGAGGCTCATACATAATGATTCGAGCCTTCCACTGACCTGCCTGTTGGTCCACTCTATCAATACTCTTAAATCGTAACCACTGACAATCGCCTTTCGACGAATGCGGCCATAGTCTAGCCTGGTTTAGGATAGCACCCTTCCAAGGTGCCGAGCCGGGTTCAAATCCCGGTGGCCGCACCATATTCTTTTTCGGGCTGAAGAGTGAGTGAACCCATACTTTCGACTTCTGTGTTCCATCAATCCCTAGATATTTCATAATGTCTACGTTAGAGAATCGATATGGTACTGATTGGTGGAACACAGCGAATATATCAACAAGAATAAAGAAGTATGCTCAGAAGATTATGGATGACGAGAAGAAAAACAAATGGTATCGATCTAGAGGGGATCATCCCATTTTCTATACTACAATTGGAAACCTTAGCAACAACATATCATCAAATTGGAATGAATTCAAGGATGAAGGGTTATCCTCTCCACAATGGATTGAATTTCATATCGGAGAGATTTTGGAGAATTCCCGGAATACAATCATGCATGGCAATCCGCTATCTAAGCGATATATTAGAAGATTGAAGGATGTATTTGATGATTGGATGGGAATCCTTGATAGTTGATACATGAGTCATACAATATCCAATGTAGATTTCCTAATCTCGTTTCAATTTATCGAGATTTGAAACGAATTCTCTGAAGTATAACCCAACTAAAGCTAATAACAATTACAGTCATTCCTACAAGTACGAAGAGTCCCAAATCTCCATTGAGAACTTCTGTAGTACCTAAAACATAGTGTACACTAGCATGATTCAATGTATCATAGGCGCGGAATGAAATTGTGTAATTTCCATTCTCCCAGTTTGTAGTGTGCCATGTAAATTGTCCATCGAAAATATATCCAGAATCAGTATTCGGATTATAATCCGTTTCAATTAACTCGAAGTCGACGTAAAATTCTACTTTTTCAACTGGAAAACAATCATCTACTGCTTGGTATTCTATGACAATATCTCCGCTAACTGAATTGGGAAGGTTCTGTGCATGAACAACTGGGGGCTCAGTATCTTTCCTTATTATGATATCAAGTGTTCCATCTATACCTGCAAATGTAGTTCCCCAAGCCTTTGAAAAGTATACATACCACGTATCCGTTGTAGGAGTAATGAAATTCCAATAGTACCATCGACCATCATCACTAATATAGTCGGATTCTAGCTGTGGATTTGATGCGGTCCCACTTTCCTGAATTTCATCATGGCCCTCCTGATTTACAATGAAGAAATATATACCATCTCCAACTGTAATTCTGAACCACCCTCCCATTCCTTCTCCACTTTGAAGATCTACGGCAAAGAAAGCATATGTGTATGCATTTACCGCATAGTCAGTTTCGTTGTACATAGTAGTAGCATCGGATTCCGTTATTATTCCAGATAGAATGATACTTGTTAGTATGATTCCAACGACGGTTAGCCGTATTGCACCACCCATCCTTCTCTTCATATACAAACCCTCAAGTGGCGAATCATTAGAAATGATTGGAGGTATCTCACTTTCTGAAATTCGGTAGACCAAGGGACCTTATGAAGATGTCTGAATCTTCAAATCAAGGTAAATAATATGAGCCGAAACTGATTTGTAGTCATTGTACTCGTTTTCTTTTTTGTGGATGGTAGTTGACGGGAATCATTAATTGGATAAAGCAGCATCAAGAACCAGGAATTGCTATTATTATTGCAGTCAGTGTAATATTTGGGGTTATTATCATTTCCACATCCCTTCACCCGAGGTATCCCTCAACCGTTCTCGAGCTTCCAACATCTGAGAACATATCTGTAAGAGAGATATGTTATGATGAGATTTCCCGAAGTGTAATCGCAGCTACATCCCAAGGTCTTCTTCTTTATGATTTGGATGATTATAGTTACATATCCTCTCTTTCAGATCAAACAGCTTTCTTAGCAGTCACTCACATCCAAGGAAGTTCGAGGTATTATGCATTAATAGACGAAAATCATCCAACATTCGGATATTATGATTTTCAAACAGATGATTGGATTGATATTGAATATCCTAGTATGCAATCCTGCAATATTTCTGATATTGAAGTTGCTTTTATTGATGGACATGAAATCATATTTTTAGCATCTAATCGAGGTTTATTCATCACTAATGAAACCCTTGACCCGCCAGTGAAACTAAACACTACAGATGGTCTGCTTTCAAATCAGCTGAATGTTTTACTATGGTATCGAAACACAGTCTTTGTCGGATCTTCAAGTGGCATAAACATGATTGATATTAGAACATTGAAAGTATCGAATTTGAACCATTCTCTGCATTACGGTTCTAATAGTCCCTTAAGTGTAGAATCAATTACTATTCAGAGTAATCCGAATCGTCTATTTATTGGAACAACCAAAGGATTGAGAATCCTATCAATACTAGATGACGAACTTAAAGAGATCTCACAACCGTCACATCCAGAATATCTGAATCTCAACATAGAGGCTTTAGCCATAGATACAGAACACCTTGCATTATTTGTTGGATCTGAAAATGGGCTTGCGTGGTATGACTTGTCCAGTGATTCTTGGGGCGGGTCACTCAGCCGTCGTCTTCATTTACCGAATTTAGAAATCAAATGTGTTTCTGTTTTCAATGATTGCAATCATACTGATTTGTATTTAGGTACATTAGTTGGTCTTGAAATTATAGACTCTTCATGCTTTGACGAGGGGCGTAGAAACGGCGAGATCTGGTGGGTGGATTTGACAAGAAATGAACCATCTCTTGGGCTTATTGTCGCTATACTTGCTTTAATTCCCGCATGGGGTTCACTCATTAAAACCAGGAAAAAGAAAAAATCTTAGCCCTTCCAAGCTTCCGAGGCGGGTTCAAATCCCGCTGGCCGCACCACTTTCATTCTTCTCAGTTATTTTTACTATCTAAATCTAAATGATTTATTTCGTAACCGTTTGATTCGACAGCACAATCCTTTTGTTACCACTAATAAAACCGTTAACCTACGAGGACTCTTCATGGAAACACTAGAACACAATGGAATTCTTGTCATTGAGCCGCCACAAGCACGTGACCTCAAAATAACAGTGCGTGGGAGAGAGATAATCTTGTCTCAGCTCCAAGAAGAGATGGCTGTGGCTTGGGTCAAGAAGCTAGGAACTCCATATGTTGAAGATTCTGTATTTGGACGGAATTTTATGACTGCTTTTAGCAAGGCTCTCGGAGTAAGACCCGTTTTACAGATTGACGAAATAGATTTTGATGAAGTAATTCAAGTAGTAGGGATTGAACGTACCGAGAAGGAGAATATGTCTCCTGAAGAGAAGAAAGCAGCACGTGAAGAAAGGAAAGCCATCTTGGCGGAATTAAAGGAACAATACGGATTCGCAATTGTAGATGGGGAGCGAATGGAACTTGGTAATTACCAGACTGAACCCTCTGGCATCTTCATGGGCCGTGGCGAGCATCCCTTGAGAGGAAAATGGAAACAGGGTGCTGCTCAGAGAGACATCTCATTGAATATCGATCCTGAAGCCGCGAAACATCTCGAAGGTGATTGGAAAGAACTCTGTTGGGCTCCTGAGACCATGTGGATTGCCAAGTGGATGGATGAACTGACTGGCAGAGTGAAGTACATCTGGTTACATGACAGTACTCCCATCAAGCAAGAACGCGAAGCTGCTAAATTCGTTAAAGCTGTGAAGGTTGAGCGTAGAATCGATGAAATCCGTGAGCACATCATGCATGGGCTCACATCTGAAAAACCAACGCGTCGAATGGTTGCAGTAGCCTGCTACTTGATTGATAATCTAAGTTTGAGGGTTGGAGATGAAAAGGACCCGGAGGAAGCAGACACAGTTGGAGCAACCACACTCCGTGCAGAGCATTTGAAATTCAAGGCAAACTCAATTGTCTTTGATTTCCTTGGAAAAGACAGTGTTTCTTGGCACAAGGAGATAGAACCTCATCCTGATGTTTACACAGTACTAAAGGAACTTCATGATAACGCACTTGAACGAATTGAATCTTTCAGGGGTCGAAAAAGCAAGAAGACTAGGGCTGACTCGAAGAAGCTTGCCCAAATATTCCCGAGCGTTAACAGTACGCATGTCAACCGATTTCTGAGTGAAGTGTACCCTGAGCTCACAGCGAAAGTTTTCAGAACTTATCATGCATCAACAATAATGCGTGAGGAACTCAAAACAAGCAAGGCAAAGAAGACCGATCCTGAATTCATCAAGAAAGCAGCCTTCAAACGAGCTAACCTCGAAGTTGCCCGTGTAATGAACCACACAAAGCAAGCTCCAAAGGGCTGGAATCGTAGCGCTGATAGATATCGCGATAGAATCAAGAAAGCTGAAGTCAGGGTACAGAAAGCTAAGATCAATCTGAAGAATCAGCAATCTCGTTTTAGGAAGATCAAGAAGAAAGAAGCTAGTGATCGTGCAAAGAAACAAGAACTGATTAAGAAGAAGAAGGAAACCCTTGAGAAGTATAGGATATCAGTTGCATCATGGCGTGAGCGCCGCGATAAAGCAAAGGCCACTTGGGATAATGCCCGCGGTCAAAAGAGTCGCACAAGATCAAGTAAACGTAAAGGTAAGAGTACCAAGAAGGAGCGACTAGAAGAAGCTCAGGAACGTATCGAACGGTCCAGAGACCGACTTGACAAAGCTGAAGCTGGCTTAGTCAGTGCACGAGAACGATACCAGAAGAGTAAAACCTCCCTTGAAAAACAACAACAGGCTCTAACTAGCTGGAAAGAATCTTCAACTAAACGTATCACTGCAGGTGAAAAGTCTGTAAAGACTGCCAAAGAACGAGTGACAAAAGCGGAGCATGCAAAGAAGAAGATTGAGATTGATTTCACTCTTGCAAAGGAAAGCCGGACTTGGAATCTCGGTACTTCTCTGAAATCATACATTCATCCTAAAATCGTATACAAATGGTCTCAGAGAGTAGACTACGATTGGAGAAAAGTCTACAGTAAAACCCTGCAGAGGAAATTCGAGAGTTGGATTGACAAATAATCACGGTGGACTGAATTTCACACTAACATCGTCAATACTTTCACCGATCACGAGTGGGTCAAGTAATCCAAGATTATGTTTACTTGATTTCATTAGATGACCAACATCAAAGGGGTCAAGATCAAAGATACGCGTCATTGTAGCATCTACCGATACAGGTTGCCTTCCCAGAATGAATGCCCCAATTCTGTGTTTTTTTGGACCATTCCAGTCCTCAACGCCTACTCTTGCATCTACAATATTCAGTTCCGGTCTGAGAATGCGTGCAAGATCTGTGATAATTTCATGAATCTGTTTATGATAGACTGACATATCCTTTCTAGGAAGAACACCAAACAGGTTCTTCATAGCCCCCGTAATATAGGAGAGTTCATGGGTCTTAGCTACTGCTACTGAAATGAAATAATGGGGACTTGTTAGGATATCTGGTAGTTCTGGATCCTTGAAGTATTCTCCATCGAATGAAATCTTTGAAAGTGGTACGCGAGAAAGGTCCACAGTTGTAACATCAAATCCAGAATTGTGCTTATCTTCGCAGAACTTTGTATATCCGAATTTCACAAAGACTTCTTCAGCGTTCTTGCTTTGACTATCTGATTCAATAATCTTGATTGAAAGTTTAGAGTCTGTTTCAAGAAGTAACTCAACCACTGCTTTGACTACTTCAATATCTGTTACAGAATGTCCTGTACCATCCTTAATCGTACAGATATTTGGTTTTACCAAGACTGGAGATTTTAGTTTCCCAAAACCACCAAGATGCCCAAGACCCTGCTCGAGTGTACTTCGAATATCCTTTCTATATTTTACAAGAGCAACTGAGTCCAAGTTTAGTTTCCTCAAGTCACTGTAACGAAGTGTGACTAAAGTATTCTTGCACACAGGTAGTTATTCGTTTGGTCCTGAATCCTCAATCTTTGGATTCTTTGTTACTGATGTATACTTAGATACTTCGTCAACTAGCCCATGCATAAGGTAGCAGAGACTCTTAGGGGTTCCTAGATTCAATCGAGCTCTCATCTTATTCATATCATAACGCACACGAATGAATGAATTCATGTCAAACTCATCCACAATAAGATGGGTATCTTTTCCAGCAACATCAATAATTTCATCCTTTCGAGATGGAAGGTTCTCAGAGATATAGTAAGTATACTCAGGACCAATGTTCTCCATGTTCTCAATAGTAATCTCTACCTCCATAACTGGCTCTGTTGAGGTTACTGCAAAGACATGAACATCATCAACAACCTTTAGCGTCTGGCCCTTTCCAACCTTGTACTTGACTATAATTGACGAAACAATGTCACATCGCATGAGCTTTTTCAATACATCAGATTTGTCTAGATACTTGGTGATTCGATAAAACAACGGATTTTGCACGAGTCTGCTTTTCAGTGGTACTGCTTTGAATGCGAACATGAATTCAACTATATATAGAACAGCAACAATGATTGCTTCAATGAGAAAGCTTGTGGTGGGACCAACACCATTAATTCCGAAGAGAACTCCACCCCCAAGGAATATTGATGTTACAAAAATAAGGATTAATCCACATGCATAGGCTGGGTGGCCTCCCAGTACATCTGTTTCATAATCGCCCTCATAATACACCTTTCCAAAATCATCTAACGTTCGAACATCTTCCGTGAATTCCAGTCGTTCAGGATTAATTCTAATCGCTCTCTTTCTCAAGAATCCAAAGAGACTCCCTGCAAGACATGCACCCACTGGTGCAAACATAATAGTTAACACAACATCTGGCTGGTTTGAATAGGGCGGTTCCCCCAAAGTAATACTAAAACTTCGTAGCAAGAAAAGACTCACAACGACAATTAAACCTACAATCGCGTAGAGAATCCATTTTCCTTGACCGCTAGTGTCTATTTCCTCGTACATACCACGCGCACGCTCATTCTTCTCGAGTTGTTAAAGAAGTTAAGGCTTGCGAAGAAATTCAACCATTCTTTTTAGTTGCACCGAGTTTGATTAAACTCTTCCGTGGAGTATTATCGCTTTCATATTCGAATTCCTCAAGATTACCGTTGATTGTAATCTAGACAAACCTAGACATTATGTCAAAGTTGTCTGCCCAGTAACGGCACTGGGCTTGTATGATTTTACATCAATAATGTTTCTTGCGGCATTGACATCCGCATGGAGTGAACTTCCACAGCTCTCACAGTGAAAATACTCTCCTCCTTGCTTCTCTTCAGTGGAACCTTCAGTCCCCACTCTTACTCCTTTCTCACCACAGGCATGACACTTCTGAGATGTCCAAGCAGGACTTACGGTCCATACTCCTCCTCTCTTATGCCCAAGACTCTGACGCATGTAGATCACAGTGTCAAAGATCTTTGACCAGAGATTTGAGCTTAATCTCCAAGACAGCGTTCCCCAACCAGCTGGGGGCGTATAGGCCTTCAGATTCTCAAAATTCAGAGTCTTGACCTCATACTCCTCACAGAACCACACAGTCTGACTTGCTACCTGCCTAGCAATCTCTCTGTCCAGTCGACCGACCTTCCTCCATATCGCAGATAGATGTCTGTCTTTCTTGAGGAGATGACCAGGATAACTTCTGTCTGTGTGCTTTCGGTCCCAGTTGTTGCGCATCCTCCTCACTCTGGAAGTGAGCCCTCGTGTTTGTTCTCTCAGGTAATCCCTCTTGGAAATCAACTTGTCAAAGGAAACCATCTCGTCTACAAATCCTCCATTACCATCACGTACAGAAAGGACGATTGGTACTCGAACTCCACGGTCAGCTCCTGC